>JAEEGH010022888.1_pt1 | contig 12766 bp, 8 predicted proteins | sample 9134181 | NCBI WGS metagenome assembly JAEEGH01 (sample SAMN16246544, study PRJNA631951) | gut metagenome | biome: gut microbiome; feature: rumen; material: DP-attached | host: Bos | place: Iran: Karaj | collected 2018-10 | reverse complement strand
GTCTCAACATGTTCGATATCCCGGAGATGTTCATCGGACAGAATGCGAACAATGCAGGTCTCACAACAAACATGTATATTCGTAACCAGGCTTTCGCAGGCAGTTATCTTTATAACAGAGCCGCTGCAGCAAGCCTTATCCTGTTCGCAGTAATCGTATTCTTCTCGGCTATCCTGTTCTACATCCTCAGAGATAAGGATGAAGCTAAGCTCAAGAAGTTGAGAAAGCAGGAATTAAGAGCTGCAAGAAAGGGATTGTGAGGTGAAAGCTATGGCTGATATTTCTACTAAATCATCTATTCATAGAAGTGATAATGTACTTAAGGTAGTTATCTATATCGTGTCCATTATCTTCTCTATAATGACACTTTTCCCGTTCTTCTTGATGTTTATCAACGCAACAAGAAGTTCTTCCGAGATTCAGCAGATGGCTGTTTCCTTCATTTCGAAGCACCCCATCCAGAACCTTATCAAGAACTGGAACGTATTTAACGGAAAAGATTTCCACCCGTTCACGGGTTTCATGAATTCATTTATTATCTCAACGGGCAGCACGATCCTTAACGTTTACTTCTCTGCTCTTACCGCTTATGCCATTCAGGCTTATGAGTGGAAATTAAGAGACGGATTCAACGCTATGATCATGGCTATCATGATGATTCCGGGTACTATTACCACTATCGGTTTCTATCAGGCAGTTTATAAGATCGGATTAACAAATAAGCTCTTCATGCTTATCATCCCTGCTATCGCTGCTCCTATGACAGTATTCTTTATGAGACAGTATCTGCAGGCTTCCCTCTCAATGGAGATCGTACAGTCTGCAAGAATCGACGGTGCCGGAGAGTTCAGAATCTTTAACCAGATCGTTGTTCCTCTTATGAAGCCCGCTATTGCCACACAGGCAATCTTCGGATATGTTGCTTCATGGAACCAGCTCTTCATGCCTTTGATCCTCCTCACAAAGAAGCAGAAGTATACACTTCCTATCATGGTTAGCTTGCTCAACGGTGATATCTACAGAACAGAATTCGGTTCAATCTACCTGGGACTTTCCATCACGGTTCTCCCGCTCATCGTAGTTTACGCATTCCTCTCAAGATACATCGTAGAAGGTGTTGCATTGGGCGGTGTCAAGTCATAAGACTTTTGCCACTCATTGAGTGAGAATTCAGCTTAAGCTGAGGACAAAACAAATTAATAAGCTGCGTCTTTGGACATTGCCTCCTCACAAGACGCAGCTTTTGTTTTGTCTAAATACTGAAAATGCACACATTAATGGTTCTGATGATTTCAGTTCCCGGTGCAGAGTTTAAGCAGTTATTACTTTTTTCTGGATCTTCTTATCCTGTTCCTGAACTGTGACGGTGAACAGCCGTATTGCTTTTTGAAGCAACGGCTTAACGAGGTAAGGTTATTGAAACCGCAGGAAAGAGCGATATCACTGATCTGGTTGTCAGTATCGGAGAGCTGACGTTCGACTTCCTTGAGTTTTAATGTGGTCTGGTAGTCGTTGAACGTCATGCCTGTATATTCCTTGAACAGCCTTGCAAAGTGGAATTTTGAATATCCGACGTGGTTGGCGGCTTCATCCATAGAGACATTTTCGGAACTGTGCATAGCGAGCCATTCAGCAAGAGACTTAAACTTGATATAGACTTCGCGCTGCTTATCGTTATGAGGTGCTGAAAGACTGTCTGAATAATCTTTCTTCATAAGCATTCCGAAAATATCCATAAGCTTGGAAAAGATCGCGATCTCTTTTACAGTAGTTGAATAGAAGAAGTAAAGATCGTTTATCTCCATGAACCTTTCAAGTATCAGGTTATAGACATCCGGATGAGTCTCTGAAGTAATGAGAAGAGGCTCATTAAGTATCTTCATGAATTCCTCGTAATCGAAGAATCCTTTAAGAAAATCAATATTGAAAAGATAGATAAATCTTATGCCGGATTTTGTGCCGGCGATCTTATGGAGCATATCCGGCGGTACGAGTAAGATCTCTTTCTCGTTCAGTACTATCGTGCGGTCGTCGAAAATATAAGTGTAGGACTTTTCGATAGGGATAGTTATTTCCAGACAACTGTGCTTGTGGACAGGGTAGTCCTCAGAGCGGTTGTTATACCAGATTCGCATATTGGAGCCTGGTATGAAATCGACCTCTTCTACGTCATTGCTTACTATTCTTCCGGCAAAACTGCCGATCGGCTGCTGCTATTTGCCTGGAACTGAATTGTCGTTAAATTGCATTCTATTATCCTCATAAAGTCAGTATTACAATTTTAGAGGCTCAGATAGTCAAATTCAAGATATTATCAGCCCGAAAATAGCAAAATCGGTATAATTTTAAGCAAAAACTAAGATATATCGGCTTACCGAAAACTAATACAATTAATGTATCAATCTGACAGGAGAACTGATCTATGAACAGAGAGCTAGCAATCAGGAGAGCTGAGGAACTTGTCGGCAAAATGACTGTCGAAGAAGCTGTATCGCAATTAAGGTATGATTCTCCCGCTATAGAGAGATTGGGTATTCCTGAATATAACTGGTGGAATGAGACCCTGCACGGAGTTGCCAGAGCCGGCACGGCTACGAGTTTTCCGCAGGCGATCGGACTTGGAGCTGCTTTCGATACCGAATTAATGGAAGAGATCGGCGGAGTATGTGCTTCGGAAGGCCGCGCAAAATACAACGAATACAAAGCTAACAATGACCGTGACATATATAAGGGCCTTACATTCTGGTCTCCCAACGTTAATCTGTTCAGAGACCCGAGGTGGGGCAGGGGCCAGGAGACATACGGAGAAGATCCGTATCTTATCTCACAGCTCGCAATACCGTTTATAAAAGGACTTCAGGGTGACGGCGAGTATATGAAGACCGCTGCATGCGCCAAGCATTTTGCTGTCCACTCCGGACCTGAAGCTTTAAGACACGAATTCAATGCAACATGTTCTGTTAAAGATCTCAATGAGACTTATCTGCCTGCATTCGAAGCCTGTGTCAAAGAAGCAAAGGTCGAATCCGTAATGGGTGCATATAACAGGACCAACGGCGAACCCTGCTGCGGACATTCCTATCTTCAGGATATTATCCGTGACAAGTGGGGATTCGAAGGACATATCGTTTCTGACTGCTGGGCTATTAGAGATTTTCATGAGCGCCATAAGGTCACAAAAAACAACGAGGAGAGTGCTGCACTTGCTCTTAATAAGGGGTGCGATCTTAACTGCGGCTGTACATATCTCCATCTCATGAAGGCCTATAACAAAGGTCTTGTAACCGAAGAAACTATCAGAAGAGCAGCAGTAAGGCTCTTTACCACAAGGTTTATACTCGGCATGTTCGATGAGACTGAATTTGACGGTCTTACATATCTTGATGTTGAGACAAAAGAAAATATCGCAGTTGCCAAAAGAGCTTCAGATGAGAGTATCGTCATGCTCAAAAACGACGGCATTCTTCCTGTTGATAAGGATAAGAATAAAGTCATCGCAGTTATAGGTCCTAATGCTGATTCCAGAGCATGCCTTGTCGGTAATTACTATGGCACTTCTTCTGAGTACATAACAGCATTAGAGGGTATTAGAAATGCCGCCGGCGAAGATACGAGGATCCTCTATTCCGAAGGCTGTGATCTCAGCCTTACCAAGCCTGATGTGCTCTCACGTGAGTATCACAGGATCGCTGAAGCAGAGGCTGTAATGAAGAGAGCTGACCTTGTTATCCTCGTAATAGGGCTTAACGAGACATTGGAAGGCGAAGAAGGAGACGAGGGCAACCAGTATAAATCCGGTGATAAACCGGACCTTCTGTTCCCAAAGACACAGAGAAAACTTATTGATACCGTGATCAAGTCAGGAAAGCCTTTTATAACTGTGGTTATGGCAGGATCCTGCATGGATTTAAGTGTTCTTGCTGACAGTTCCTCTGCAATTCTGCAGGCCTGGTATCCCGGTGCGAGAGGCGGTCAGTCTATAGGTGATATCATTTTCGGTAAGGTCAATCCTTCCGGCAAGCTGCCGGTAACCTTCTATAAGGATACGAACGATCTTCCCGACTTCGAGGATTATTCGATGAAGGGCAGGACTTACCGTTATCTTGAGTCAGATCCGCTTTATCCGTTCGGATTCGGCCTTACTTACGGCAACATGGATATCATATCAGCTGAGGCTTTTGGCGAAGATCCTAAGGATAACGGGCTTACCATTAAAGTCTCGATCAGGAACAGCGGTGATATTGATGCAACGGAAGTTGTCCAAGTCTATATGAAAGCCGATGATCCCAATGAAGTAAAGAACACAAGGCTTGTGGCATTTACAAGAGTAACTCTTGAAGCAGGTGCAACGGCAAATATCGATATTGCTGTATCAAAGGAAAGCTTCACGGTCGTTAATGAAGATGGCGAACGCATCATTCCTGATGGCAATGTTAACCTTTATGTCGGTTTTGGTCAGCCGGATGACCTTACATCAAGACTTACGGGAAAGAGACCGCTCACTATCACGGTTTGATCAAAAGCCTTAAAATAATGTATTTGCAGGCTCTGTAACATTGTTACAGAGCCTTTTTCGGGGCATTTACCCTTATCTGAAGCCGGGATCATGTTTCTTTCACTTTTAAAAAGCATACTTTTTATAGTGGAGGCCGGATGTATTTAAGTTTGTGCCGGTGTATAGACTGCAATATGAATTTGACACCTATAACATGCAAACATAAAATTAGATAATCAGTTGCTATCATAATCAGGAACAATTCTTTGACCACGGAGGGTGACAGGGTCATGACTTTTTCTTATCCTTTATTCGAGATACCATTTGTAGGTATATATCTGATCATTCTGGCATTTATGTTCGGAGCTGTTTTCGCAAGTTTTATAACATGTGCAGCCTGGCGTGTTGTAAGGAATGAGGACTGGATAAGAGGACACAGCCACTGTGATACATGCGGACACGAGTTATCCACGGCTGATCTTTTCCCTGTAATCTCTTATATTGCACTCAAAGGAAAGTGCAGATACTGCGGGTCGAAAGTCCCTCCCAGAGACCTTATTTTCGAGATATTATTGGGATTGTTATTTGCCGGTACACTTGCCCTTCACGGATCTGTTGATGCAGTTGTGGTGGCTGTCCTGGCACTTGAAATGCTGCTTTTGGGACTTTCTCTGGCAGACTGGGATTCGGGTGTGATACCTGACGGTTTTCTGGTGGCCATACTTGTTGTATGGATAATAACTGCAGGCTTCAGAAATGATATTCAGCAGTTTGCCATAGAAGGAATTATTTCATCCGCCTGCCTCGGAGTATTGATGGCACTGGCAACCGCTATAATCGGGAAGATAAATAAAGGTTCGAAGGTCAGTTACGGACCGGTTAAACTGGCCATGTGCCTGATGCTCTTCCTGGGCTTTAAGGGTTCTGTAATGGCAGTAAGCATTTCGCTTGTAACAGGCATTATTTTTGCCTTAGTATGCAAATCGAAAAAGAGAGCTTTATCACTTGCTCCCGCAATCTCGATCGGCGTTATCTTAGCATTCATCGTAAAGGATGCTTTGCCGTTTTTTATTCGCTGACAGATATATAAGTCCTTAAAACGTCTGAATAATTGACTTTGGTGTGTGCGTCCTATATAATATGCGAGTTTTAATTCCACGCGAAGAGAGGGGGGATAAAGATGTCTGAGATTAAAGTTAAGGAAGGCGAGTCCCTTGACAGTGCACTTCGCAGATTTAAGCGTTCTTGCGCAAAGTCCGGTGTTCTCGCAGAGGTTCGTAAGAGAGAGCATTACGAGAAGCCTTCTGTAAAGAGAAAGAAGAAGTCTGAAGCTGCAAGAAAGAGAAAGCATTAATAAGACTTAATAAAGACCGCCTTGCATAAGGGCGGTTTTTTATTGCCTTTGTAAACAAACGTCAATTCGGCTATAATGTTCTCAATAAAGATAAAGTTGAGAATTTGTTATGTTATTGACCGGTAAGAACTGGCGCTTATCGGCATCCGAGAAAGTTGAGGATGCCGGTGCGCTCCTTAATGTATTGCTTAAGAACCGCGGGATTACAGAAGGACAATCCGTAGAACAGTTTTTAGCAGACGGAGACGGGATCTGGTACGATCCTTTCCTTTATAATGACATGCGAAAAGCCGTGGATATCATCAATGAGACGATCGATGCTCACGGCAAGGTGCTCGTGTACGGCGACTACGACTGTGACGGTGTAACGGCCACTTCGATCCTTGTCAGGTATTTCAGGAGTCATCATGTGGATGTGCAGTATATCGTTCCGCACAGATCCGAGCACGGTTACGGGCTTACCGAGAAGATCATGGATAAAGTCATTGAGAAGAATCCGGATCTGGTCATTACAGTCGATTGCGGTGTAACAAATATAGATACCGTTCAGGAACTGAAGAGCCGCGGGATCAAGGTGATCGTAACGGATCATCATAATGTTAAGGATGATCTCCCGCCGGCTGACTGTGTCATTTGCTCCCAGAGACCTGATAACACATATCCTTTTATCGATCTGTGCGGTGCTGGTGTGGCACTCAAGCTCGTTGAGGCTTTGGGTAAAGACGGAAAGCACAAAGTAACCGGCAATATATGGCGTCAGTCCATAGAACTTGCAGGACTTGCGACGATCGCAGATCTGGTTTCTGTTACGGATGAGAACAGAACGATAATCAAACGTGCATTTAAGAGCATGAAGGATCCTTCCAATGTCGGCGTCGGCGTTATGAACGAGATGCTTTTATCTCCGGGAAAATCGCTGGATGAGACATTCATTTCTTTTAATTTCGTTCCAAGGATCAATGCTGCCGGAAGGCTTTACGATTCGGCTGATGCCCTTAAGTTGTTTCTCGAGAATAATCCCACGGAGGCAAAGCATGCGGCAGAGGATCTTACAAGGGAGAATGACGAGCGCAAGGAGATAGAGGCAAAGGTTTTCGACGAGGCAAGAGCACAACTGGAAAATCCCTCAAGACCTGACAGATGGTCACTTACGAACACCTGCGGACCTATCGTCGTATATGGAAAAGACTGGCATCAGGGAGTATTGGGTATCGTAGCCGGCAAGTTGTCACAGTTCTACGGTAGATCAGCTTTGGTCTTTACCGATGATGCTTCGGAACCCGGCTGTGCGAAGGGATCCGGAAGAGCATTTGGTGATTTTGATCTTTATGAATGCCTTGAAAGGATATCTGACAAGCTGGTCAACTTCGGCGGTCATAAGAAAGCTGCCGGCCTTCTTGTAAGAAAGACCGAGATGGGGACCTTCATGGAGGCTCTCGAAAAAGAATCCGCAAAGATCATGGAAGAGAAGGGCTCTTCAGGCGAAGACGATGAGGAAAACACTATCAATGTTGAGTGCGAGATTTTACCAGAATGCCTTGATTTTGATGCATACAGGGAAGTCTGCAAATTAAGACCGTTCGGAATAGGAAATCCGAAGCCTGTGTTTGTTACATATGGTCTTGTGATCACCAATATCGCCCAGATGAGCGGGGGTGCGCATATAAGGCTCGATCTTACGGATAAGAGCGGCAACTGCACGCTTTCTGCCGTGGGGTTCGGTATGGGAGACTATTTCAGTATATTAAGAGCCGGTGACAGGATAGACATTGCTTATACCCTTAATGAGTATTGTTACCGCGGAGAGACATCATTAAGTCTGCATCTGGAAGATCTCAGGCCGGAAACTCCCGACGGCTTTATGTGGCAGAAGGCAGAGATTGCGGAAAAGCTTTATTCGAGCGGACTTGCGATGAAACAGATAGCCAAGATGGCACCCGGTGAGGAGATAGATTTTTCGATGAGACCGACACCCGAGCAATACGGTGCATGCTATAAGACGATCGAGCGTTTCGGAGGTGCTGCACTCTCTACTGCGGATCTGGATCTTCTTGCAAGATTGGTGTCTAACAATTATGATGTATCGATAACGCCGTTTCAGGTGAAGAGATGTCTTGAGGTTTTCGCTGACTGCAACCTTATTAGGCTGAAGACTTTAGCCCCAATGAGAGTCTGCTTCAACACTCTGAAGACCGGCGACAAAGTAAAACTCAGCGAGTCTGAGGTATATAGGAGAATACAAGGTGACTAAGGGCAAGAATGACAAGACATTTAATGCCGTAACTGAAGAAGAGGTTCAGGCTGAAGCTGAACGCGCATATCTTCAGGATGACAGCATCAGGCCCGAAATACCTGAAGATCTGTGGGAGAGATTTCACGAGATAGTTACGATATACGATGAATATGCCAGGGCTGCAAACCTCGACGAAGAAGATATCCAAGAGGATAACAGCCAGATGGAGAATGCTTTTGTTTTCGCATACAAGGCTCACCGCAACCAGCGCAGGAAGACGGGTGAACCTTATATCATCCATCCGGTGGCAGTAGCCCTGATCCTTGCTGATCTCAAGGTCGATTCCAACACTATCGTAGCAGCACTTCTCCATGACACGATCGAGGATACTATAGCCGATGATAAGATGATCACCGAGAAGTTCGGTGCCGTTGTGGCAAGCCTTGTTGACGGAGTGACCAAACTCAATCTCGAACTCGATAACGTTATATATAATTCAAAAGCTGACATCCAGGCATCCAATGTCCGTAAGATGTTCATCGCATTGACTGATGATATCAGAGTCATCTTCATTAAGCTTGCCGACCGTTTGCACAACATGAGGACTCTGAAGTCGATGAGTCCCGAAAAGCAGATCGAAAAAGCACAGGAGACACTTGATATCTATGTTCCTTTTGCAGGCAGGTTCGGTATCTATAAGATCAAGTGGGAGCTTGAGGATCTTTGCTTAAGATACCTCCATCCGGATGATTACTATGAGCTGGTCAAGCTCGTTAACGGCAACCGTGCCCAGAGAGAAGACTTCATGGAGGATGTGGTCTCTGAGATCAGATCAAAGCTCGAAGAGAACGGTATAAATCACTACGATATTGAAGGCCGTCCCAAGCATTTCTACAGCATCTATAAGAAAATGCATGAGAAGGGAAAGACCATAGATGAGATCTACGATCTTTTCGCATGCAGGATAATAGTTGATGAGGTCATTGAATGCTATCAGGTTCTGGGTATCATCCACGAGATGTACCAGCATGTTCCCGGCCGTTTCAAAGACTATATCGCAATGCCTAAGGAGAACAAATACCAGTCGATACATACGACGGTAGTAAGCCATTCGGGAACCCCTTTTGAAGTGCAGATAAGAACTTTCGCGATGCATCAGATCGCGGAGTTCGGCATCGCTGCTCACTGGCATTACAAAGAGGCCGGAAATTCACTTGAATTCAAGGCTGACAGATACGATACCAAGATCAATGAGATGAGACAGATCATCGATTCGCAGAACGAGCTGACTGACTCGGGTGAGTTCCTTGAATCATTCAAGATGAATATTGCTCCGGACGAGATCTTTGTCTATACGCCAAAGCATGAAGTAATCAAGCTTCCCAAGGGTTCATGTCCGATCGATTTTGCCTATGCGATCCACTCCGGTATCGGAAATCATATGCACGGTGCCAAAGTTAACGGGCGTATCGTTCCTCTTTCATATGAACTCAAGAACAGTGATATCGTAGAGATCCAGTCTTCAAGCAAACTCGTGAAGGGACCTTCAAGAGACTGGGTATCGATCGCGCGCACCGCAAATGCAAAATCAAAGATAAATGCATGGTTCAAGCGTGAAGCACGTGCCGACAACATAACGACCGGCCGTGAGCTCCTGACAAATGAGATCACACGTAACGGATTCGATCCTTCCAAGCTCCTCATGCATAAATCGATCGAGATCATATTAAAGCGCAATAACTTCCAGTCTTTAGATGATATGTTCGCAGCATTAGGATACGGAAGCATCAGCGTAAGCAAGGTCTTCTCGCGTCTGCGTGACGATTATATAAGGAACATCTCCGAAGAAGAGCGCAGGGCTTTGGGGTACCGTGTAACGGCTGACGGTAACGTCGCATACAGCCCGCAGGAACTCCCGATTGAACTCGGCAAAGCTGACCAGACGAGAAATTCCAAAGGCTCAAAGAGCAAGAGCAGCCAGACTGAAGGCTCCAAGCAGGTCGTTACTTTTGATGTCGCAAAGATCAATGCCATGAGCATCGATCCTCACCAGACTGTCGCACCGGGCACAAGAACTGCTGATCCGATTGCCGCTGCAGCAGCGGCCAAGCCTTCAAGGAGCGCCAAAGCAGATGATGAAAGAAGAAAGCACAGCAATGATGCCGTTGTCGTTAACGGACTCGAATCTGTTCCGACCCATATTGCCAAGTGCTGCCACCCGGTTTTCGGTGATGAGATAATCGGTTATGTCACGCAGGAAAAGGGTGTAGGCATACACAAAGTAAGCTGCAAGAATATTTCGAATATAATCAGGAACCGAGAAAATTCCCCGAAAGATGATGAACGTTATCAGCGCCTTGTACAGGTCAGATGGCTTTCGAAGGCGAAGTTCTCAAGTTACGATGTTCAGCTCGTGGTCATAGCCCTAGACCGCGATAATCTTGTTATGGACATTCTCGATAAGCTGAGCGCCGAAAAGATCAAGATAACGAATATCAGCGCTGTTGTGGACGGTCCTGAAGCACGCATATACATAACCATCAACATCTCAGGCAGAGAACAGCTCGACCGCACATGCGACAGGATACTGCATGTTAAAGATGTTGTGGACGTAATAAGGAACTGATCAGGCTTTCATTCCCCGGTTTTGAATGATAGATGAGATTTAAGTATCTCCGTAGTATTCATCATCCTCATAGCCGTTGACATAGCTTATGTTGAAGATGATCATGGGTCTTCTTCCTGATTTGGAGTGGACGAAGTTCTTGATCTGTTCCCTGAAATTGCGTTTCTCGAGGAAGGCTTCGATGCTGCCGGCTTTATTGCTTGCCTGCTTCAGAAGGTCGTCGACTTTTTCGGAGATGAGTTCATAAAGAACATCCATATCATCGCTGTCAAAACATCCCATTGAATTTACCGCGGGACTGCATGCAAGATCGCCGGTTCTCTCGTCAACTGTTACTGCAATAGCAAGGCAGCCGTCCTCGCTCAGATGTATCCTGTCTGTAAGCACCCTGTCATCAGCATCGACCGTGCCTGTACCGTCGATAAGTACGGGAGAGGCAGGAACGTGATCTGTTATCTTTGCGGTATCCTCATTGAGTTCAAGGACATCGCCGTTTTCAAGGATGCAGATGTTATCCTCGTTCATACCGAGGCTCATTGCCATCTCTTTATGGAGGCACAGCATTCTGTATTCGCCGTGAACGGGCACAAAAAACTTAGGCTTGATCAGTGTGTGGAGCATCATGAGCTCGTCCCTGTATGCGTGACCTGATACATGAACATCCGCAAGGGACTGATAGATAACGTGCGCGCCCTTCTTATAGAGCTCGTTGATCACCCTGTATATGGGTTTCTCATTGCCCGGGATAGGATCGGCAGACAATATGACTGTATCGCCTTTCTGGATATCAACGGAACGGTGTGAGTTGAAAGCCATACGTGTCAGTGCGCTCATGGGTTCAGCCTGGGATCCGGTCGTGAGGATCACGATCCTGTTGTCAGGATAATTGTCAATCGAATCGATGTCGATCAGTGTATCGGGCTTGATGTCGATATAACCTAAATTATTTGCTATGTTAAAAACCTGGACCATCGAACGGCCGGACAGGCAGACATGACGTCCATATTTTTCGGCTGCGGTTATTATCTGCTGCATGCGGTGAACATGCGATGAGAATGTTGCCACGATTATGCGGCCTTCCGCTTTTCTGAAATAATGAGAGAAAGCTTCGCCGACATGTTTTTCGGAAGGCGAGAAACCTTCTATCTCAACGTTCGTGCTCTCGCACATGAACATCAGAACGCCTTCCTTGCCGAGCTCTCCGAGACGCTGAAGATTGATGGTCTTGCCGTTGATCGGAGTGTAGTCGATCTTGAAGTCACCGGAATGAACGATCTTGCCTACCGGCGTATTAATGCATAGCGCATAAGAGTCCGCGATCGAATGATTTACCCTGATAAATTCAGCCGAGAATGAATTGCCAAGACGTATAATATCGCCGTTCTTACATGTTGTAAGCTTGATGCCCTCGAAAGGCACATTCTTATCCTGTAACTTCAGCTTAATAAGCTCGATCGCCATCGTTCCGCCGAAAACAGGACATTTGAACTCCCTTAAAAAGTAGGGGAGTGATCCGATGTGATCTTCATGTCCGTGTGTGATAAGGATGCCCTTGAGTTTTTCCTGGTTGCGCCTGATATAAGTAAAATCAGGTATTACGCAGTCAACGCCCGGCATATTCTCTTCGGGAAAACTCATTCCGACATCAACGATGATGATGTCGTTATTGTATTCGAAGGCGGTCATGTTCTTGCCGATCTCTCCGATACCGCCTAATGGAATGATCTTTACGTTCTTATGGTTCTTGTACTTCGGATTATTGTATCCGTGTCTTTTTGAATTACTGCTCATAATTGTTCCTTAATATAAACGCGGAAACTCCCCGGTCTTACGGGGAGTCCCTGTGTTGTGATCTTATTTACTGTGCGATTACAGTACGTTTGCAGGTGCTGTGATTACCTGATTCGCCGTCTTCGGCATAAATGTCTATGTGGTAGCCCTTAACACCGCCGCCTCTGTCTTCAACCGTATAATATCCGTCTCCGCCCAAAGGATCGTTCTCGATATAGATTACCGTTCCTGCAGGATATATAGACCAGTCTGCAGCGCAGGTACGGA
>JAEEGH010022887.1_pt1 | contig 12767 bp, 14 predicted proteins | sample 9134181 | NCBI WGS metagenome assembly JAEEGH01 (sample SAMN16246544, study PRJNA631951) | gut metagenome | biome: gut microbiome; feature: rumen; material: DP-attached | host: Bos | place: Iran: Karaj | collected 2018-10 | reverse complement strand
ACCCATGCCTTCTTCACCGGCATAACGAAGGTCAATATAATTGCGGATTTTTCGTTTGATTGCGCCGTCCGTCACAACACCTTTACGTGTTTCAATGATTTGGCGGGGCATATTAGCAGCGTCCGGATCGCCGTTCGGATTACCATTCTTAACGTCATACAGAATTACAAAATCATACTTATTAGCTAACAATTTTATTCACCTTCCTTTGTATCTTCATCTGTTCTGCCAATTTTGAACTGGTACGCGACCTGATGATAGTAACCAAGCGTCCACATCCCTTGCTCCTTCATAGACAGGCGTTCCGGATACGGTACGTGGATTTTGCTGAGTATTTCAGCAATCTTGTACTCATTTGCTCCATGCAGCCTTGCGCTCTGCAGGTATTGACCATATGCAAGGCTGGGTGTTTCCATAGCCGCACGGAACCAGCGCTCCTTAACTCTGTCCATATTGTTTCTGTGGTCCTTGTCCACGGTCAGCCAAGCTACAGCAAATACACGACCTAACAAATAAGCGACATCTTCTTTCATTGCATCTAATTCCATAAGGTTATCCTCCCTTCCATAGTTTTTGATCATAACTGCCTTTATTACAGAGACATATCTCACAAAGGTCAAACTGGTAACGGAGAATTTGTCAGTTACCATAGCGGTTTTGGCTTTTTCAATCACCGAACTATACAGGTAGTCTGGATAAGCAGCGCCTGTCAAAACAGTCATAACCAGTGACTTTACCAGATTATGGTACTGCTTCTCTTTCTCTCCGTCTGCCATAACAAGAGACAAAATATTGTAAATGGAAGGTATGTAATCCAATCCGATAATCTTCAGCCGGTCCAGGTGGGCCTGTGCGTTGTCAACAATATCATTCCAAAACTCCACAAAGCTGAATATCTCTTGAATACGACCCTGTTTGCCTATCAGCCCATGCACATGGCATGGGACGTCAATAGAAAGTCGCCTGAACGAAGAACCGGTACGTGTTTTATCATAAACCGATTTTAAAGTGCCGCTGGTATCGCTTCCAGAAAAGAATGGATTAAAGTCCATATCGTTCTCTGACTCAGCCCAATGCAGCACCGTCAGGTCGTCACCGAACTTAGTGCAATACTTATAATAGCGGTATTCTTTGTTCTTGCCATCTTTTTTATCGCTCTCAGTACCTTCCACCGACCTGATTTCATACGTCTTGAGCATAAAGTTCAACGCTTCACGGTACTTGTATGTATCCTCCTCGCTTATCAAAGGCATTGGGAATTTTAATTGGTAGGAGTCGACATCTTCTTTTCTGGCGAACAACGGTGAGCCTGAACCGGTTCCGGCCATAGTAAACTGAGGCTGGACTTCTGTACGGGCAGTACCCCATTCTCCAGAAAATGAGGAGTATAATTCATCTCCATCCAACTTGCGGTTATCCCACAGAGAGCACATCTGTTTATTATCAACAAGGTACTTGCCGTTATAGCGTAGAGCAAAACGCCCGTTGTTATATACGTCACATTCGCTGTCGGTAAAGTCACGGGTTACTGCTTTATCATTGGAAAAGAACTTCAATACTGCTATGGCTTCTTCAGAGCTGGCACCTTTTAAGAGCTCCTCATGAAACTGCTTGTTCTTCAGAAAGTACCTGTCCCCAGAATCTTTATACTGTCTGGTTTTGTTGTCCCACTTTTTGGCCGTCTTGAAGAAGTATTTAAACGACCCCCATAAGAACCGTGGGACAGCTCCTGAGGCCTCCGGCTTTCCATCTGAAGGACAGACCAGAGTAATGCCTTTGTTCTCACCCTCACCGACATCAACGATATTTACCAAGTCTCCATTTTTATCAATCTCCAGAGCGTAGAAGACAGTCTCTTTCTTATATCCGAAGGGTGTTTTGCCTTCTTTGGGCATATAGCGGTCAAAAAAGCGTATCAGGTCAGTTATCACACGTCCTCACTTCCTTTCACATTGGAGAACCAGCCTTTGAACACAAGTCTCCCATCCTCCAGCGTTGTATCAGCAAACAGTGGGATCTCTGTACCGTTCTCATCAACTTTAGTATCCTGATACATGATCCCCAAATCCAATTTTTTACCGGCATAAACAGATTTTACATAAACGCCGGTATAAGGCTTCACGTAACAATGGAACTCTCTACAGCCTAACCATGGTGAGCGCTGGTTGCCTCCGGAATATAGACGTCTCATGAACATATCGTAGAACTGGGGCAACGTATGGTCTTTTTCAAACGTACCCTCTTTTTTGATAATTTCAGCCTCGACAACATATTCAACGTTGACCAGGAAGGTTGTGCCTCTTAATGTCCGGTTTTTAGTATCATTGACCAATAGGAATGGCTCTGGAGTTTTAACTTTTTGCATGAGCTTTGTTTCATTACGGACAACAGAATCCCGTTTGATCTTCCGGCAGACATAAATGTTGTTAATCTTGTAATCCATACCTGCATGGTTATAGATGCTCCGCAGGACGCCTTTCATGGCGCTGCAGGTTGGAACATCATAGGAGTATCTCTCCACTGTCATCTCAGGACGGGTAAACAAAGCACGATCCGCACGAATGTTAACCCGTATTGGCGAAGTAAGTGCTTCTTTAACAAATTTTGCTTCATTGCGCATCTGTCCCATAAGCTTATTCCTTTCCTGATTTAAATTAGCTGGTGCTTAATCTTTAATTTAATTATAACACACTTCACAGATACCGCTGCAAAGGCAAACGCATCTATTTCTAATCATTTATAATTCACAGTTTCTGCTGTCTTTTAATAATCCACTATAATTATAACACTTTGCCAGTCCAAAAATACTCTCTCCATCAACACAGCTAAGAGAAATCATCTGCTGACCTTGCCAACCTGACCAACCTTTTTAAACCCTAACAGTAATACTTTATATTGGACGTGATTCTGATGTATCTGAGCAGTGCACAGTATCAGGTAAGTCTGTTTCATTATGGATTAGGGCAACATACGGCTTTTAGGATGCGCCATACTCTATGCCAAGAGACAGTTGAATCGCAATTTCTTAAATTCAAAATATATATTATTTCATTGGGCATCAGAAGCAAGATGTCTGTAAATGATTCTTTACAGCACCTTGCTTCACAAAATTACTGCTCGGAAAGGAGAATAACTAATGTCCGGAGTTTGGAATAACATAGTCGGCCCTAACCCATGCCCGGATCCACCGTTGGGTGTTGATGGCAGAATTGTGTTGGCGCTTGCATTGCTGTATCTGGCATTCCTGATACTGACCAAGGGCATACCGGTCGAAACCGCACTGTCTATTACAAGAAAAAAATATCACATTAGTGAAGACGCCTTGCGTAAGGCGTTCATGGACAAATTATGGAAGTAGCGTTATCTGTGATCCTATTTACGTTTATCGCAAAGAAGAAATTGTCGAAGGTTTATAAGAATCACAGCACCTGTATTATCATGGCTGTTGCCGGCATTGGAATCCTGGCAGCAATTCTGCTGATGGCGGTCTATGAAAAAATCTCACTGGTTCCAATGATCCTGCTCCTATAACGGTGACAAATACAACATCGTAGAACCAGACATTTGCCCCGGTGCTTACAGGCGCCGGGGTTTTTCTATGCCTAAAATTCTAACAGTTCTCCATATGGGGTTTGAAAAGGTTGGTCAGGTCGGAAAGGTCGGCTTACATCAACGGTGTCAAACATGAGGGCTGTTATTTATATAGATAAAAATCACAAGGGGGAAAAATGATATGATCCAACTCACTGTAACAGATTCGTTACAAAACTTTACCAACGATTATGTCTTCCGGACACAGGAGGACATGACCACGGCACTCCACCTTCTGTTTGACTTCGCAGACTATAGCGAAGAGAGCATCAAGAACAAAGTGCTGCAGCTTCGTGTAAGAAGCGACAAGCCGCTGGATACCAGCAAATCTTACTATCATTTTAAGAGAGAAAGGACGGATTTAACATGAAACAAGGATTCAAAACAATCCAAGAGTTGTACCAGAAGCTGGAAGACCAGCGAGAAAACCGTAAAGACATGATTGCTGATACCCGCAGTCTAGTTGTGAACAGTACTGACGGAACCAGCACGTTGAGTGTATCGACCGGTAACGATGTGATGACCTATGCTGTATCGGACGTGGCACACAGACAGATTGCAGACCGGTTAGGTATTCCATTCAAATACTATGACCGCATGAGACTGGAATACCCCGACCTGCTTGACAGAAATATCAACGGATGGTTACAGAAGAACCCTGAGAAAAGGATGTTACGCACGTTGGATGGACGGTTAAGGGCATTTCTGTCTGACCGCTATCGCAGGCTGGACAATCTGGAGCTGGTTGATCACGTATTACCGGTGATAGCCCAGATGAAAGGCTGTAGCATTGAAAGCTGCGATATTACGGAGACACACCTGTATATGAAGATCATCAACAGGACTATGAAAGCGGAGCTGACACCAGGCGATGTGGTACAGGCCGGGTTTGTGATTTCCAACAGTGAGATCGGTCTGGGCGCGCTGAAGGTGGAGCCCTTAGTATACCGGCTTGTATGCAAAAATGGCATGATTTCCAAAGATCTTGCACACAAGAAGTACCACGCCGGACGACAGGTCGAAGATACTGACAACGCATATGAACTGTATTCGGATGAAACACTGGCTGCTGATGACAAAGCGTATTTTATGAAAGTGCAGGATATTGTTTCTGCTGCAGTGGATGAAACCCGGTTCAACCTGACTGTCGGTAAGATGCGGGCATCCATGAACATCCAGACTGGAGATAACCCTGTAAAGACTGTGGAGGTATTGGGCGATAAGTATGTCCTCAGCAAAACAGAACGTGCCACCATACTCAGGCACTTCATCATGTCCAATGATTATACAGCGTTTGGGCTGATCAATGCAGTCACCAGAAGCAGTCAGGATATCACTGATTACAACCGCGCAACAGAACTGGAGCGGCTGGGTGGTACACTTCTGGATGAAAGCGCCAGGTTAAACAAAGTAAATTCAAATGTGGTTTTGTTACCACAGGCGATATAAGAATAATACACGGAAGCATCCAGCTTCCGTGTATTCTATGTAATAAAATTCAATGAATAGGAGTGATAAGTATGTGCAATTATTGCAGCAACAGCATCGTATTTTACAGTAAGGACAGGTTAAAACTGGCAAGATTTCTGCGTAAAGTCTATGCAGCATTTGATTCTGTAGGTTCCGGATTTTATAACCTCTTGGTTCTCCATGGCTATAACAACCGGCAGATTGCAGGGATTGCAGATAAACGCGACTGCTTCACCTACTGTGATACCAGGCTGACACAGGATAATGACAGGTACAGTTTTAAGGTGGATACGGAGACTGCATGGGAGCCGCATATGGCAGTATTCTATAAGATTCTTCGTGAAAAGTATGATGATGCGATTCATCTGGTTTATCTGGCTGAAGAATGTGGCAACCAGCTTTATGTCAATTCGGATGATAACGGACGATATTTCCCGGAGCATTACATGGTTGACTGCTGTCACAATGGAGAGTTTATTAAGGAGTATTTTAACAGCTATCGCGAAGCTGTGGCCTGGATCAGGGATGAATACGGTGTTGGCATCAATGAGCATGATTCCATGAAGACTGTAGAACTGAAAGTGGAAGCTGTATCTGACTTGGATAATGGAGACTTTTTCAATTTCCACCGCTTTGAATCTGACTATGGTGAAGAAAGGGGTGCGGCCTGATGCCAGCTACAAAATTTGTCTGTAAAGACGGTAACAGCATTCCCATCAAACAGTGTCTGAGCCATTGTCCAAACGGACAGAGATGTATGTTTCTTCCAACACTGCGGTCTGTGGCTGAATCATTGAACCGTAAGCTGGATAGACCATCAGTAACAGAGTTGATTGCCGGTACGAGAGAGACTTACCTGAAGAAGACTCAGTCGTACGCTGTAAATCCGATGCAGCAGTTATATGCTGTTCATGGTACAGCAGTCCATACGATTCAGGAAAGTCATAATGAAGGTAATATCATCGCAGAAGAACGTCTGGCTGACGATATTACCAGCGGCAAATTTGATTTATATGGCCAAATCGTTGATCTGTCTGACAATACGTTGGGCGATTACAAAGTGACTTCCAGCTATAAGCTGATGAAGGCATTAGGATACTATAAGGTCGACGTACCTACCGGCGAAGTATATAAGACCGGTCTCAAAAAAGGTCAGCCCAAAACCCGTAAAGAATGGCGAACTGACGGTGTGCGTCATCTGTTGGACTGGGCTATCCAGCTCAACTATTATCGCATTTTATTGGAACAGGCTGGTTTTAAGGTCAAGAATATGGTTATTCAGGCATTATGCCGGGACTACTCTTTGCGTATGGCATCTGAGCGTAACATAACAAGGCCGCTGTATCTGATTAAGATTAACAGAATCAGCGATCATTGGATTAAGCTGTATATGGCGGCAAAAGCAAAACGTCTGGCAAAAGCAATAAAAGAGAACCACATTCCAGCCAGATGCTCAACCAGAGAACGCTGGCATGATAGAAAATGTCAGTCATACTGTGATGTAGCAGAATTCTGCCCTTACGGGCGCTTAATGAAGCGGGCTGCTGAAAGAGCAGCGTGATGTAGCTGGGCTGGTAACGAAATCAACCCGGCAGTTTTATTTACAGAAGGGAGAGTATTCAAATGAATGCAAATTATAATGAAGTAAAGATTAAACCTAACTTCTCTGGATACGGTGGCATTGCCCAGAAACTGGTTCTTATCATGGCAGAATGTGCGCATGTCAGTAAAGATGGATTCAACGATTTTCATAAGTACAGCTACGCATCCGCTGCAGGTGTGCTTGAAGTCATCAACGCTGCCTTGGTGAAGCATAAAGTTGCCAGTGTAGTCACCCCGGCTATTCTCAATAGCTACGATGTCACTAACGCCAAAGGTAATATTGAGCATCAGGTGACCGTAGGGTGCAACATCCTGCTCATTGACAGTGAAAGCGGTGAATCCATCGATTTATACGGTATTGGAACTGGTCAGGATGCAGGAGATAAAGCAGTAATGAAGGCTGAAACAGCCGCTATAAAGTACGCTTATTTGCTGTCCATGGCAATCTGCACTGGCGACGATCCGGAGGCTGATTCAGGTGTCGATGAAAGAACCTATGCTGCACCACAAACCGCTGCAGCACCGAAACCGGCACCCTCCAAAAAGAATACCGCGGAACCATATGAGCCTGTTGCAATCTGCGCAGGCTGTGGCAAGGAGATCAGCGATAAGGTCTATAACTACAGCGTGGCCCGATATCACAGGCCATTGTGTATGACATGCCAGAAGGCTGAAAACCATGCAGCTTAGAGGACGGTGATTCTATGGACAAGCAGATTATTGCCATCATCTTGGAAATCATCGAAATTATACTTAAGCGCAAGAAATAAATTTACCGCAGGCTGCAAAACAGATGCAGTCTGCGGTACTTATATATGTGACAGATTCAGATAGAGGTGAATCCGACCTTACTGACCTGCCCAACCTTTTGATAGCTTTGCTCAGTTATCATCATTTGGCGCCAGATAACCCGGTTTCGTTTTCAGCGCATCGGAATATAAAGCTTTTGCTTTGGTAGAGATAGTATCTTTGCTTTCGCCTTTTGTAAACAGCAGCAGTTTGGCCATATCCAGTATGTGCTCATAAAGGAAATGCTCCACGGGGTCATCCCTATCAAACATCTGGCCGGCTTTCAGCTGAATCTTCTTTAGGTGTTCGACGGCGTCTTTATCATACTCCGGTATGTCTGTGGGATATGTCAGCGCGTGGAAGGCGATTGTATCAAACATAAAAAGTTCATCACGTGTTACAGTGTCTTTCTTTGGAAAAAACTGAGTGATGCTTTTATATATGAAGTAATGCATCAGGACGTCATCAATGTTGTCTGTGGTCAAGCACTTTAACAGATGGTCAAGTCCCGGATAATCAGACGGTTCTTCATTGTTTGTTGTCCGCATATGATTAAGCAACTTGACCACCTTATATGGATTTGAGACATACGCTTTTGCCAGTTCGCTTTTGGTAAGGTTTGCAATGTAGCACCGTTGCCGCAATGAACGTATTTCTTTATTTATATATGATAATTGCTGGATACTATTCTGCGGCAATAAATGCAACATCAGGGAGTTCATCTGTTTCGTTTCATCAAAGATACCTTTAATTTCAGCCATATTATCTGCATAGTTTCGAACCGCAGGTATGGTATAAAGATAGTCACGGTTCGCCTCATCCATGTCTTTGGAAATATAATTCATGACCGTTTCATAGTGGGCCAGCAGCACGTTGGCATCAAGGATCGTATGGCCGCTAATACAGTTGAAATGTACCAGTGGGAGTAAGATACAGCAAAGTTCATGAGGGAAAACGAACTTACTGCGCTTTTCTATACGGTAATCTTCCATATTGAATGTTCCGTTGCTGAAAAGCTCCATATTGTGCAGCTGTGCTTTTAAAGCTTTTACGGTCAGTTGTTTATCGTCTTTGCCAAATTTTGCCAGCAAAAGATCTGAAAACTGATACAGATCCATATCTTCTCTGTTTTCAAACATACGAAGCGCCTGATATGGATTTCGCCGCCTTAGAGTATAACCTTTATGCGCTCTTTCAGGATTAACCTCACGTCTTCTGATAGCATTGTTTTCCATCACAGATTCCTCCAATTACTGCTATCTTTCATAATAATTATAGCATAGCCGCACAACAAACTGGAAATTTTGTCAGAAGGCCTTTTGGGAATATATTATAGGAGTTTTATTCGCCATAATTAAGATAAATGAGTACGCTGGCCGTACCGAGATACGGCGTAGTCCAGAGAGATTGCAGCACCACTCACTTGAATCATATCCGGCTTACCGATTCTTAAGACGTACAATTCCAGCTGATAGTCGCGACAAAAATGGAAATCTGAAGAACGGAAACCGGGCAATAAGAACATTGAAAACTGAAAATGGAGGTTTCTGATAATGAAAACTATTATTTCAAAGAGAGCTTTGGACAAAGCAGTTGACCGCGCTATGAAGGCGCAGTATTTAGTTGACACCGGTGCGGTTGGTTCAATTAATATGGTTTTGGCGCAGATTGGGGATACAGAATTCTGTGACGCCTGGGTTGTCGATAACGCTGATGCTCTTAAAGAGAATGTGCGCTTTCAGGCGTTCGGAAATCGGCTCCATGGCGAAATTCTGATGTCGAACTTTGGCGAACATAAATCCGTTCACTTGGTTGGTAAAGGTAGAGAAGAACACGGCTTAGTACTTCTCATCCAGCGCACCGGCGACGTATTCTCAGTAGTTTGGAATTGTGATTTACCCGACAAAAGGACGACCTTCTTTATGACGGCGACGGACGATGTACTTCTGATTCAGCTGATTACCATCTTGGCTGAGAAAAATTTTCCCACTGTCAACAGTGAATCCGTGCAACGTGCAGTTTCACTCCTGATGGGGGGTGCTTCAAATGAGTGACGTCACGGACACTGTTAATGCTATTGCCAATGCCCCAGGTGATAAGCCTGAGGCTAGGCGCAAGGTTTTCATCCCAGAGGTACGTGATTTTGCAGATACTGTTGATGCCACCAATGCATGCAACCAGATTGCAACCTTCATGGATGAAAAGCTGCGTATAGCTATAAGCAAAACGCGCGAAATTTCTAATCAAGCTAGGACGTTGCCGCCGCCGCAGTATCCATCTTGCTCTACCGATGCCAAAGGCAGCGACGCTGGAAAGAACATGGGGTTCGCAAACCTCCTTGTGAAGAGTTTTCGGTTCGGGCATATCGGCAAAACGTTGTATGTGCAGCATGACTTAATTTTCACACCCCTGCTGGAAAAAGATTTCGACCTTCTGTTGAGGCTCGCGGCTTTACGTAATGACCTTCCGGAAGAGTTGCAGAAATCAATTTCTTCATATAAATCTTCGGAACTTTATGCATGGCTTCTGGCGCACCCGGCAGTGAAAGACCTGCCGGAGATGCCTGATAAGCGCTATGTCGCCGTTCAGAACGGTATCCTTGATCTGAAAAAGAAAAAGCTGCTGCATCTGAAGGATTTCTCTGGCGAGAAAACGCTGCCGGTGTTGTACAACCGTGTTAATGCGAATTATATCCGGTACACTATTGAAGATTGGAATTCCAGTAACACTTATAGCTATCTGAACCGTCTCGCTCACCCTGATTGCAGAGAAAAGTGCGTCAATGCACTTCTTTACCTTAACGGTAAAATTTGCAGTAATGACCGCTCCGGTAAGAATCTATATCATTTATGGGGTCCAAGCAACAACGGAAAGTCGGTTTATGCAGCTTATACCCAGTCCATTGTGGGCACCGGCAATTTCGGCAACTTGAGCCTGAAAGACATGACGATGCAGTTTTCCATGATCAATCTTCGTCATGCTCTTGTCAATATTTCAACCGACGAAGATACTGACGCCTGGAATTCTTCAATTGCGTCACTGATCAAGCGCATCACTGGTCACGATACGCTCCAGGTGGATGTAAAATACGAGCGTATGCAACAGTTTCGCCCTTATTGCGTGCTTCTCTGCATGGGTAACGCGGAACCTCGGTACAGCAAGGATTTAGACGCCGGCGCCGCGATTTCAAAGCGACTCTTCCTGATACCTACTGGGCCGACTGTGTTAGAACCGGACGAGGACTTGCTTGAGAAAAAGTTATTGCCTGAAAAAGACTTATTATTCAGTGTGGCAATCGATTATTTCATGAATCATGACCACCCGGATAAGATTGTTGACATGGAAGAAATCGTAGCTCCGGGCATCTTACCCAAAGAACTGTTCAGTTGCTGGGTAAATGATTGTGTAGAGATCAACGATAGCAGCGAAAAGTTTTTAACTGAAGACCTGTGGAATAATTATTGCGTATACGTTAAGAACATGCCCGGGTCAAGCCGGATGAATCGACGTACCTTTGAGATGGCATGTGCTGTACGGCTCAGTGGCAACAAGTCTACGTCACGCAGCCACAACCGTTCGTGTTATATCGGCCTTAAGCTGAAAATGAAGCTCTACGATCCAAGTGGCAATTCTGATTTCGGAGAATGGTAAAACTTAAAAAAATACATGTGCTGGGTTCTTCCCAGCACATCCACAGTAATATTATTTGAAAGGAGGGCACAGCCAATGTCCATTGACATCAGAAGATTCTATAGTCCTAAAGATATTATAGTAGCTAATGGCGGAATATTACCGATGTCGCTATCCTCTGTATACGCCGCTATCACCAGGGGTGAAATCCCATGTAAAATAATCGGTCACAGAAAGCTGATTCCAGGTTCCTTCCTGGCCAAGCTGCTGGAGACAGAACGTTCGTGCGGTGAGACTGCATGAAGCGTAACAACGGCGAAGGTTCTGCATTCCACGATACCAAGCGTAATCGTTACATCTACCGGATCACCTATCGTGATCCGGTTTCATTTGATAAAAAGCGCAAAGCTTTTTACTCCAGTAAAGCAGTGACCGAAGCAAAAGCTAAAGCTCGTGAATTCATGGATAACATGAATAAGATGTCCCCTGATAAGACAGTCCTTACTTTAAAAGAGTTTTTGGAGCGGTGGATAGTATCCATAGAAACGACTGTGAAGCCCAAAACGCTGGAACGCTATAAGTGTATCCTTGGTTGCAACATCTATCCATACGAAATCGCGCAATGCGACTTGGATAAACTGTCTGTGAGCCTTTTGCAGGCCCATTTCAACATGTTGCATGAAGCCGGTGGCAAAAGCAGAAAGGGTCTTGCTCCACGCAGCGTCAATGCAACGCGAAGGATGCTTATCGGTGCACTGGAAACAGGCGTAAGGGATGACATCATCACGAAGAACGCAGCTTATTACACGCGCCCAATGAAAATTACCCCGACAGAGATCACCGTGCTAACCCATGACGAAGCAAAGAAGCTGATTCGGTGCGCATTGCAGCATTCGCGTAACGCATGGGCTATCATCACCCTTGGTTTTGGCACAGGTATGCGGATATCCGAGATTTTCGGCCTGGAGTGGAAGAACGTTGATCTGGAGAATAAGACGATTTGTGTGGAGAAGACCGTAGTAACCACTCGTAACGGAACACTTGTACAAGAGTCAACGAAGACCAAGACCAGCCGTAGAAAGATACTGCTGCCAGATAACGTGTGTTATATGCTGAAACGCTTTAAACTGTGGCAAAAGGTACATGATATAAGGTTTGGTACCCACTACTCTGCTTCTCCGTGGGTACTGTCTAACCCACATGGCAGGCCACGAAGCCCCAGCTCGTTCTCTGGGCATGACTTCAAGCAACTGCTGGACGCTGCAGGCATTGACAGAAAGTTCCGCATCCACGACATGAGACATACCCACGCTACGTGGTTGCTGGAAGCCGGCGTGAACGTGAAGGTTGTATCGGAGCGGCTTGGCCATAGCAGCATTCGTATTACGCTTGATACCTACGCCCATGTTCTGCAGACCATGCAGCAGGAGGCAGTGGACACATTGAACGATATACTTTAAACGCCCATCCAGTTATATATGGATGGGCGTATTCTTTTGCTCTTATGCGTCTATTGCTCACACGCTTTTCAATAATTCTTTTATCTATTGGCTTCCAAATTGGCTTCCATGAGCAAAAAAATAAGCATCTGGAATTTTCACCAGATGCTTGTATGCCAGAAATATGGCGGAGTGGCCGAGATTCGAACTCGGGCGAGCCTTGCGACCCCTAACGATTTAGCAAAC
>JAEEGH010022885.1_pt1 | contig 12767 bp, 10 predicted proteins | sample 9134181 | NCBI WGS metagenome assembly JAEEGH01 (sample SAMN16246544, study PRJNA631951) | gut metagenome | biome: gut microbiome; feature: rumen; material: DP-attached | host: Bos | place: Iran: Karaj | collected 2018-10 | reverse complement strand
GAGGTCACAATCTGTGACTTCCAATTTTCAACCTCCTGCGCATCGAGCTGGAACAAATATCCTTCCTCGAAACGCTCGGCATTGCGCTTGACGGCTTGGTTGAGCGCTTTCGTCTCCACGCCATACAGCGCGGCGACATCGCGATCGAGCAGCACCTGCTGATTGCGGATCGTGAGCATGCGGGATTGAACGGCGGCGATGTCGATCGCCCCGAGTTCGGCTGGTTTCTTCATTGGCCTATTCCTTTCGCTGTCGTGTCGACACACTGCGCGGCCGGACATCGGCCACTGAATACAATGCGCCAACGGTCGCATTTTCGGAATAGGCGATGCCTCGCCCGGTGCCGACGACGCTTAGGCCGCGCTTTCGCGCTCAAGCCCGCGGAGGAAGCCACCTCCATCACGCTCCAAATCGGCGGCCGCGGTTCCCGACATCAACGCCCCCTCCCGGACCTTCCGCCCACCCTTCAGGCTTTTCGATCCGTTCACAGCAGGACTCCTTCGGTTTCAACCCAACGGCCCATCAACGGCTCCCGTTCGTACCCCCGTTGCCACGGAGTTCAATCCCGGGGAGCGCCGCTATGATACCAAAAACTTGCGCCCGCCGTCTATCCGAAATTCGCAAAAGGAAAAGCCGCATCGCCCCCATCGGCAACCTGCCGTCAAATAGACGGCCGTGGGTTGCGAAGCCGCAGTTCCCGGCCCCATGGCGCAGGCTTCTCGCCATCGCCGGTCAAGAGCCAAAGAACCGGATAGGGCGGAGGATTGACCGGCGCGGGACCGAACCCGTCCGTAATGTAGATAAAACACGACGGCTCGATCTCAGGATGTTCCGCAACATAATCAAACGGAGGACGGAAGTCGGTGCCGCCTATTCCAAACACCTCCCATTCCGGCGAATGAAAAGGATTGTAGGCATCGTATCTCTCCACGTGCTGCATTTTGCAGTCGCATTGCATGACCGTCAGTTCGTAATCCCCAAACGTATTGAGGAGCGCATTCAGCTCCGAGAAGAACTGCGGCAGATCGGCCGTGGTGCTGCCACTCGTATCGATCGCCACGGCAGCCTGCAGACGCTCCTTGCGCGAACTTTGCAGATACAGTCCCTGCGAGACATGCCGGCGGTTCGGCGGCAACCACCGACGCGAACCGCCGTAGCAGCTCGTCACGAACTGCGCCAGCACTTCCTGCCAACGTATTTGCGGACGCAACGCCGCCCGCACGACGCCTTCCAGATGCGCCGGAATTGATCCCCGCGTCCGCTCGAGTTGCTGTGCGACAGCCACGATCCGCTCGCGGATCTTGTCCACCAGATCCTTTGTGATGATCGGCTCGTAGTCCCTGTCAAACCCGACTTCCCCCCACTGGTCGCTAATCGTGTCGTCCTCATGCGCCGCGCGACAGGACGGGCGCGCGTCCCCGCCATCCGCATCGTCGCCATATACATGCTTGTCAAATTGACCGCCACCGCGATTGTCCCCTTCTTCCTCTCCCTGCCCCGACCCCTGGGGCGGCCGAGGCTCTTTGCAGATGCATTCGTATATCTCCTCTGCCGAGAAGCCATCCCACTCGTCTTTCGGCATCAGACAGCCCGGCAGTGTTCTCACCCCCTCCTTCTTCAGCATGCGGTTCACTTCCATGTCCGCCGCGACGTTGAACATGAAACGCTCGCGCGTCTGGCAGCGGAGCATGTGCATGAGAACACAATGCCACACCTCATGCGCCATGACGAACAGCCGCTCGTCCGCTGACAATCTGGCGCAGAACGCAATGTCCATGAAAACCCGATCGCCGTCCGTCGCCGCCGTGCGCAGCCGCCTGTCCCTCACCGGCACAAACTCCATGCGCATCAGGACTCCGCCCGTAAACGGGAAGCGCACCAACAGTTTCTGCCTGTCCTGGCACATCGACGCATACGTCGCCTTCTTGAGCTTGGCAAGTTCTTTTTCCGAAAGCGCCATTACACCATTCTCCTTTTGAAAATGTTGCCAATGTGAAAATGTTGCCGATACCAATTTTCAATATCCAATAAATTCAAAATGAACAATTCCACCAACTGAACATTGGCATTGGCAACATTGGCAACATTTCCACATTGGCAACACTTCTCCTATCTTTTACACATATATCGAAACCCGTTTCCGAAGAGCCTTGCCGTGCTTCTCCGCCCATTCCTTGTACCTTGGATGACGGAACAATTTCTCGGCGAAGACCGATCCCGCCCCGCGCTTGTTGCCCGCCATCGCGTCCATCATCGCCATCGACGCGGCGCGCCTCTTCCTCTTCGTCCTTGCCCCGCCACAAAAGATACGTCATCGCCGCGCAGAGCGCGTACTTGCGGTCGGAGGCATCTGGTATCCTGATGGCCTTCTCCGGGTTCGTCATCATCTCCAACACGTCGTCGAACGTCTCGTTGATCTTGTGGAATTCCATGAACTCCACGCCCGCGCGGTTTCCGACAAGCCCGTAAACGACCTTGCGGAGAAGCGACTCGTCGCCGTTCCCGAATTGCGCCAGCATCCGGCTCACGCGCTCCCACGAACGCGGAGTCGGCCAGCCGCGCTCAAGGTTCTCCCCTTCCTGATGGAACAGACAGCCCGGACGGTAGCGGATGAAGCCCGTCACGGACGGATGGATGTCGTGCGTCCGCGCCCAGGCGATCCAGCTCTCGGCGTCCTCCTGCATCTCGACGTGCAGGAAGCGGTTGGCGAGGGCGGACGACATGGTCGCCGCGACGGCGCGGTCTTCCGTTCGGTTGCCCGCCGCGCAGATGTACCATCCGTCCGGCACCTTGTAGAGTTCGCCGAGCCGCCGGTCGAGGATGAACTCGTACGCCGCCACCTGGAGCGAACGGTCCGCCGCCGTGATTTCGTCGAAGAGGATAATGCCCCGCGACCCCGGATCGCGCGGCCACTCGCTGGCAACGAGCCACTTCACGCCGTCCGGCCCCGGCACGGGGAGCCCGCGAATGTCAACCGGTTCGCGCTGCGCGAGGCGCACGTCAATGAACCCGATGCCGAGTTCCCGCGCCACGTCGCGCAGGATGCTCGACTTCCCGAGCCCCGGCGCGCCCCACACCATCAGCGGCGGCAACGCGCTCGCCATTTCGGGGTTTGCCGCCAGCGCCCCAAGCTGCATCTTCAACAGTTTCTCAAGTTCCTCGCCCGTCACGCGGTTGTGAAGATCAAGTGCGAGCGGTTCATCATTCTGATTTGTCATTGTCCACTTCCTTTGCTTTACATCCATATCGTACCAGCGTCTTCTGCAACTCCGGAACGACCGTCCAACGCCACTTCGAGAGATCAGTCCGGTCTTCCGCCTTCATCCGCTCCCTCTGGCGCGTGCAGGCAAGCGCATCGTTGCCCTTCCCGTCACGAGCCTGTGCGACAACGCCCGGCGAGAGCGATTCGGCCATCTCGATGAACTTGATCGCGCGCGGACCGGGGATCCGGCTGTCCCTGCAGCACAGAATGACGAAATCCTCATGCGAAACAACATCCCAGAACCCGTCCGTCTCGTGTATCGCCGCATCAAAGATCCGCCACGCCCGCGCGTCCAGAATCTCGTCGATCCATGCCTGATTCAATTCGTGCCCGGCGATTGCAAAGTGCATGAAGAATTCCGGCACGTTGTCCGCGCCCAGGGCTTTTCGCTCCGCAGGCGTTACGAAGTGACCATCTCTTGAATTAAGACCATGGAGCATTGTTTCAACTCCTTCTTCATCTTGTAGTATTACAGGCAACCATGTTGAACCGCCCGTCCACGTCACGCTCAATGACAAACTCGTCACTGCACGTGTCATCATCCCATATCTTCAACGGGCGGCAGTGGAACGTCCTATCCGACTCAAAACCCCTAACATTATCTCTCCGCAGAGAAACAATACATTCCGCACACTCGGTGAGATCAATCCCCTGCTCGACGCTGATTCGCATTGCAAGCTCGCCATAAGAGGCGGTGTCATGGGGTATGCCTTGCACATCAACCAATTCACTCGTCACAATGAGTGTCTTGCCGGTCTCCTTCGCAGCCATATTTAATCGCTCCACCGCCGGCAGCGAGATACTATCCCTAGAATCGATCAGCGTGATGTCACCGGCGCTTTTTAGCAATTCTGCATCGGCATGGTGTGGTGCATAGATGCATTTGGAAAGCAGATTCCTATCACTGACGGCAACACGATCCTCAACCAGTGTCCCCGCAAGCGGCATAAACGCCGGAGGCATCATCCCGACTCTTCTTGTGATCGTCCAACTATGCGCATCCACCGCCGAATCACCCATCAGGAAGCGACCATGCAGCCATAGGAACGCCTGCCATGACCATACGCTCAGACACCTAACCACGCCTGTCTCCTCCATGGCCACGCCGATCTCGTAGGCGAGATCAAGGCCCGGTATCTTTTCACCGTTACCGTCTATCAGTATAACGCCCGGCACTTTCTTTCTGCACAGATTTCCAAGCCATTCCTGCATGACACCACCTTCACTCATTTCATATACTCCTTGAACGCCTTCAACATACACCACCCCATCTGACGCAGAAGCTGACGCCAGCACGGGTCGGTGTCTATGTCATAATTGCCTATATCACGATTAAGATGATAGCAATAATTCAGTTCGCTTGCGAGCGCCTCTGGGGATTCACCCGTGACGGCAAAAACGAAGTCATAGCCAACAGACGAAACCTCTTCGCAATCAAAGAGGCAATCTGTAACCATGCACATTATCCGTCCCATGATCCTGCGGGATTTCATTTCCCTGCCGTTAAGGAAGACCTTGCCGAATACTCGGCGTATCGAGTCTTCCCTCTCTACCGCCCCGCATGCGAAGTTCACATTCCCGCAAGTTCCCGTCCTTGGAGGGATAAGCATCGTGCCGCCCAAGGTGACGATGCGTTCCTCGACATATCCCTGCATCCCTTTTTCCGGATAGAAGTACTTGCGTCCGTTCACGAACACTCCAAGTCCAGGACATCTTGCCGCCAAACTATTCCCATACCATTGCAAGGATTCCTCAGACCATACATCCTCCAAGTCCCCCTCATCAAGATAATCTTCTGATGGCACAAAGTTCACCCGCACCAGATTCCTGCCGTCCGATCCCATCACTTCAGGAAACAATTGCTCCACCATACCGACCTTACCGTCTCGACATTGCACGGCATTCCATTCCCCGTCCGTGCATGTCACGATTTCCACGTGACGGGAAAGCACTGTCATCATTGGGTAACCGAGCCAGTAGATACCGCTGTATCCGGCAATATCTCCATTCACCCCACTACCCTCGCAAAGTTCGCGTAATTCGTCAATTCTTCCAGTCCCGTCGTATTCAAAGGACATCGTCCTGGTCTGTACAACATAGCGTATATCCACATACGTCACGCACTTTCGCTTGTACGCCTTCACTACTTCATTTGCCAACTGGTCAAGAAGGAACACCCACACGCTCTTGTCGGGGATGCCGTCGCGCGTCAGCCAATACATCCCCAACCGTTTCCTTATGTGGTCAACCACACTTATATGTTCAACTGAATCCATTTTCTTCTTACTGTTCCTTTCTTGCGCACCACCTTTGAGCAACATCCGTGCCAAAGAAACACCAAGCGGCGGAAAGCGCATCCCGCGCCCTTCCGCCGCTCAGAATTTCACCGCATGCTCAGAATCTGAGCAGCCGCGCTATTCATCGTGCAACAACAACTTCTTCACTTTCTCTGTTACGGTAATTTCTTGCTCGTTAAGGATGAACTTCAACCCTGGATTCGCCGCAGCACATTCCTTGATTCTGCGAACAACATGTTCCTCAACAATTGTCAACTTAGGGAATATTGTCGCGTCGGGAATCCAGCGAACAAACAATCCATTCTTCTCCTCCGCAGCGCATTTGCCCTGCTCATGCAAAATCATCTTTCCGCCCTCGACCACAATCTCCCCGTATTCCCCTTCACGAACCGACCGCACATGGAATCGAACTGACAACGCACAAACTTTCTTTACACCAGCCGAAGCTACACAATCAGGTGTTATCACGATTTCGTTGGAAGGCCACATCCCCCTCAAATCACCACCGACGAAACAAGACACAATATTCCCAATAGGCGCACCGCGACCATAATCGCGCACGCTCATTTCTCCAGATGCATAATCGATGGAAATCTCAATCCGATTCCCATAGCCCGTCTTGAACTCGTCAATTGAGTTCTTGATGACTTCTTGAAGCATTTGATAGACACAGTCGTCATATTCCCTCCCGTCGCCAATCTTTCCGTAGCACCGGTCTGAACATTCACGAATATACTCCAAATACCACGTTACATCATCTTCTTGTTCTGCGTTTCCCATTCCTGATTCTCCTTGTTTTGACTTTCGCTTGAGATTAGCACCATCCGCTCAAAATATGAATCACCGTACCTGTTTTGTTTGCCGCCAACATCATAATCCCGAATTCGAGAAAGAAGATGGCAAATGCCCATTCCAGGACGAACCGAACAATCGCGAAACGCGCGATCAGACGATCCCAGAACCGCTCGCCGAGAAACGACCAAAGGAAGATGCCGACAAACGGAAGCGACATCACGCCCACCAACATCAGATCGGCAGCCGGCGCCCTGACACCGTACGCGTCCAACATCCTCATGCCGAAAGGTGAAAGGCTGCCGATCGGAATGAACGCCAGCAGTGACATCCTACCCACCCGCGAAAACGCCTTCACCCAGCGCGGACAACCATCGACATACATCTGTAACCGTTCCATCTACTTTCCCTCCTCGGTGTTGCGGTTTACCGATGCGAACACGGGAAACCCAGGTCCATCAACGAACCCGGCCCGAGCCTGCCGCGCAATGGCTTCGAGCTGCGCAACGACCATTTCCTCGGTCAGTTCGCCGTCGTTGTCAGCAGTCATCAAGAACAACGCTGACGCAGGCTGGTCGCCAGAACACTTGCAAAGCACGCGCCAGTGGAGGTAGTCGAGGACCAGCCCGGCTTCCTGTATAAAGGCCTTGATTCGCCGCCATCGCGCATCACACGTTTCCGGCGTTGACGCCGCTTCTTTCGGCCGTTCTGACGACTCTAGTTGTCGCTGCAACTGCTCCATCTGAAATCCTTTTCTTGTTAGTCCAACTGTTCACGTCTCCCGCATAGAGCACCATCCATGCCAATAGCATTTGAGCGGCGAAAGGCACATTCCACACTCTTCCACCGCTCAAAATTTCATACCCTGCTCAATATATGAAAACTAACGTCTAAAGCCCCAACCCTTCATCATTTCATCCGTCATTTACCTTCACGCATTTCTCAACCGATGACCTCAAACCACTCTGTAGCAGCGGCATCATCATCAATCTTGCGAATGAGTCGTCCAGCATATTTTATGAAGCTGGACTTTATCTCACCAAGACCGCACATTTCAGAGATGTGCTCTTCATGAAAGTGATTCGTAACCCACCAATCACTAGTTGAATCAAGCAGCGTCTCATCGGGATGGCGGCGAATTCCGTATTGGACAGTTTCTCCTTGAAACACCATGCAGAGCATGGCCTTTACCCGCTTATCGGAATCCCTGCGGCAATACCATCCCTCAATACCGCATGCAATCCAAGGACGCGTCCAGTCCCATGCGTTCACGACATTCAGCTGCCGCCCATCCGATGCAACATATACTTTGCGAATGGCATCCGCTTTGTCTGGGACAAGATCCAGTAAAATTACAGCAACCTCTTCAACTTTTTCCTTTTTCCGATTGGACCTGCAAGCGGAAAGAAGGTCTTCGATATCAAGCGCGTTCCACCACTCTGCATATAATGCAGCCATGCGACGCGACGTTGTCCTGGCGAAATCGAATGCCTCCTTGACATCGTTCTCCAAGAACATGTACTCGTCTACAAACCGAGGTCTCCGACCTTCAACCGTAAAGTCCACAAACAGAGGCTTGGCACAATCGGTATAGAGCGCGACTTGTCCAGGCGGGACGTCGTGCTTGGAACGATTCGCGCCAAAGGGAATCGGCGCAATGTTCCCGATAGAGTTCAGAAACTCATTCACCAACTCATGATGCTTGCCATGGTACGTCCCTTTCAGCCATGCCTGCGGAACAATATGGTCATAGTCCCATGGACGCGAGTCCTCATTCCAAACAGCAGTCGCCGGATCGTAGTCACCAAACTCGGCTTCCATATATCTACGGCAAGCATAGAGGACGACACCACGGCCACGACCGGCGTTGTCATGCCAATACCAGATTCTGTTCGCCGCGCCCGACTGTGACATATCAGACCACGCCTCGCGAACAGAGTTCATGTCGCCGCTCGCAGTTGCCTTTTCGATCTTCTGGAAATACTCGAGCGTCGGCGGTGGAACCAATACCTCATTTTCAATCTGCCCCCCCATCCATTCAGCCAGAATCTTCCTGATAGAAGCTCCTTCCGATGCGGATGTGGCGATTTCGTCTGCGACTTTTACCAATTTCGCCAAATCAAGCGCTGAATCATTCCCAAACCATGCAAGGATCGTGCAAAGAGCAGTCATGGCCTTTGCAAATTCAGCACTCGCGACAACCTGCCGCTCGCGGATCTTCAATGCGAGAATCAACAAAAATCTGTAGAGATTGGGCTGCTGGCGCGAAATCTGCGTGCGGAGATATTTCGGCATCCCGAACTCCGCATCTCCTGCACTATATAAAATCCATCTGTCTATGGATTCAATGTCCTGACTCAACCCAGCGACAATGTATTCTGCAAACGCAGGTTTACTCCGCAAGTCCATTATGTCCTTGCGCGTGAGATTGCGTTTCCATCCCTGCGCCGCCTCAGTCGAGAGAAACACAAGCATGGCAAGATGGGCGAGGCGAGAGGGATGCATCCGGTTCCTTGCGCATTCATCAATCACATGCAGCTTTGGCAGAATTGACTTTAGGATCGAATAGTCCAAGTCCTCCCTGTCCGGCATTGTCCCTCCACGATTGAGTCTGCTGAAATACAACGCGATTTCAGATGTGTCGCCATCACTCTCGCCGTTCTCACGATCTACGGCAATGGAGTCTGGAGCGACCATCGCCATAATACATACATCGTCCGTCTCGACCAGTCGCTTGCAAATGTTTCTGACTTCTGCGGAAAGGCACTCGGCTTGGACGGCATCGTCGCCAGACGTTATCTCGTTCAGGTTTTTTTTGAAATGTGCAGCCCATCGAGCATCACCGCCAACGGAAATTATGCCATCAACAGACTGATTGTCCTGGGAAAGGTTGCGCAGAACCGACACAGGCACAGGAAGCCTTGCACACACAGGCCAAAGCTGCGAAGTTACTGGCTTTAAAGCCACGCTATCATGACCAATCTCATGAAGTGCTGCTCTATACTGTGCAACCGAAACCCTGCCGGCACGGTTCTCGCCGTTTGCATCATCTATGCGATATCCCCACGGACGCGCTGGAGTTGTCACATAAAAGAAGAACCTCCTGTTCGATCGTTTCTTCACACTCTCATCAGGGAGGATGTCAAACCAAAGAATCGAATCGTTTTCACTGCTCCCTGACGGAAACTGCTTGTATCCAAGTGCGATTGCGTTTGCTCGCTGCTGTCCGTCAAGCAGAAAATACCCATCATTGTCGGGCACATCACCCGACTTCGCATATTGCTCGTTTCCTCGCTTTGACAAAAGTGAAAATGCGCCGATGGGGATGCCGCGCATGATGGAGTCCCACAGAACTTCTATCTGCGCGGCATTCCAAACGAGGCCCCTCTGAAACGCAGGGATCTCCACAGGTTGATCGCCTTTAGCGACATTCAACCATTGCGCGATCTGCCTAAGTGTAAACGACATAGAATTTGCCATATTGTTTCCTTTCATTTTAACTCGCCAAACAACATTTGCCGCCAAGAGTTGAATTATTCACGTAAGGATTCAACACCATCGTGCGAATGGCCTTAAATTCCTTCCCGCAGAATTTGCCAGCCGCGGCGATTTTTTTGCTAGCGGCTGGCATTTCCGGAACACGCTACCGTGCCAGGCTGTATTTGCCGTCGCGAGTTTGGATTTAGCACCATCGTGTGAAGTATTGGCGTAAAGAGATATCATCTTCCATTTCTGCAACAGGGAACAAGCGTACGCCCATCATTCGTTTGACTCTATCCCATATTTGATCCGCAGTTTCTCACGATATTGCTTGTACTCGTTCGTCAACTTGTCAAATTGTGCGCTGTAATAATTGTATTTAATCATACGCGTCTTATATTGATGTCCAAGCCGATCCTTGGCAGCCTTTTCCCGCTGATTAAGTTGTGCCAATGCTCGCTGGTATCGTGCTTCGTTGTTTTTCTGCTCTTCAAGCTTCTTCTGTTCCTCAAGCTTCTTCTCGTTATCCACAGATGAGTCCTCACCTTTGGCTTGTTGTTTCTTGTCGAAATCTTCAAGTTCAACTCCAGCCGCGTCTGATTCATTTTTCAATACCAACTCAATAAACCGTTTGAGGCCATCTCCGGCACCAACTGTCATAGTCAGATCATAACCATCATCCGTTTGCCGCAAATAATAGGTTGTGTTTATGGTTCCAGGAATCTTATGTACGCTTGGGCTACGGAATTCACCATATCTGATAGGAAATGGTGACATAGTGCCGACACTGACCCCCAGTTCTGGTCTATGCAACGTCTTGAGGTTCTTAACGACATCCTCTTTAAATGCTTTATATTCGCGGTCAATAGAAGCCTTAGAATACTTCTTCGCAAAATGTGCTTTCAACGTGAATCCGACCAATGCGCCATGAAAGAATTCCAAGTCCGCCGTTTGGAAGTAACGGTACTTCTTCTGAAGGGGAACGTCCCTTTGAAAGTTTTTGGAACCATGATAACCACTTGTATCAAACTCAATACCATCAATGGGCGGTTGCGCCAACTGAAAACCACCAAAAATAGAGAACGTTTTCTGAATGCCCGAGAAAGTCTTACGCCATTCCTTTTGGCACAAGGCTTGCCAATCATGCTTTTTAGCTTCCTCAAAATGCGGATTCTTCTCGGGGGACACAACTGCCTGCGATTTAGGCTCCGGTTGTGATGGAGATGAAACTATTGATGGAAGTTCAGTTGGAGCCTCTACAACTTCTTCTGTCTTGGCCGCGGAAATCGTTGGCGATAAAATAGGCGTCTCTTTTTTCATTGAAGGTGTTGCGGCATCTTCGGACTTACGCTCAGCAGACCCCTCTGCAACAAATGGAGCGATTACTCCTTGTGGTGTAAGATACTTTAATTGCTTAAGATCATGTAGACGTTCTCGTTCGTCAAATATCTTCCGCAGAGTATAATGGTCATTCATAGATATACTCTTGACTGTCACAATTTCCCCGTCCATGTGAACACGCACAAAAGGATCCGGTAATACAACAGATTGACATGCCGAATACCTTGCAAGTTTGTCGTATGGGAAACCGGGAGAAATTAAATATGTAATGCTATCAGGCGCATAGTTTGGCACATCCCATGCGATACACCACTTCCCAAGCTCCAGAATCCACTTTTCTGTAATACCGCCACAACGACATTCGTTTATAATCCTAGCCGCACAATCCTTTGAAGATGTTGGAGGTTCTTGATTCGATTTCAATTTCATACCCCCCATCATTCCTAAAGATTTTAGAACTCTAACGATTTCCTTTGCCTCTAAAGCTCTAATTGCGGCCACCTTGGAGTCCCCATCCCCTTCCAACGATCTAATAATTGCAGCACACAAGTCGCCCCCTTCTTCTCTTAGAAAGAAATACAAACACGCCCGAATCTTCAGTTCGTGTTGTTTCCAATAAGGTGCATCAATTTGAGAGAGGCATTTGTCAACGGCAGTTTTTAGCTTGGACATAGTGTATATATTGTGCAGAAAGTAATTAGGATTTGCAACGCGCTCTATCACATCGTCTTGAAATATTCCTTCAAACCCACCAGACTCATACGACTCCTTAAATGCCTCATCAGAAACACCCATGGGACGTAATATATCGCGGAAAAGAAGTACTGTAGTGAGATTCGTACGTACATTCGGTGTGACAAGCCCAATTTTGGACGAATCAAGGAATGAACTGCATTGGGTTCGAAACGATTGCTCGTCCATCTCCAGATACTGTACCATAGGCGTTTTCGGGGTATGATCATCCATATATTTATGCTTAACATACCTGACCAAAACAGTAGTTCCAATGGCAATGGCGAGAAGCCCCAGTGCGGAAAAGATCCGAGTACTCTTGCTCTTACCGAACAACAGCCCCTTTATCAATAAATAAATGACAAAGAAATACGCGGCAAGAATTAAGGCAACCACTATTAGGATCGTTCGCTGAACTGCGGCTTCTGTTCGAGCTTCCTGCTCTGCCCTTTGTTCGCCCCGTTTAATTCGATAAGCACGATCTTCGATGTTCATTTGTACTTCCTCCATCTCTCTTGTTTCGTTTCCAGTGGAGAAAGAAAGAGCGCAATCTCCTCCTGTTTCAGAGTGAGGCCCGCAAAAGCCTTGCAAGAAACCACGAAAGGAGATGCGCCCATCGGGCGCATCCACCGTATCGTAGCCCTTGCAGTTGAATTTTGCGGTTTCACTCTGGCCACCATGCGACGAACGCAACGCTGTTGAATCGACTGCCGGCAGTATAGCAAAACAGCCTTGCGCGTGCAAGCCGTCTATGGTGTTCTCATTTGGCAGACTGTTTCTTTCTTTTCCCAGCCTGACGTTTCGCTGAAAAAACCTTGCCCTGCCAGCCTGAGGGTCCGAGAAAGGATGCCTTGCCCACAATC
>JAEEGH010022883.1_pt1 | contig 12768 bp, 9 predicted proteins | sample 9134181 | NCBI WGS metagenome assembly JAEEGH01 (sample SAMN16246544, study PRJNA631951) | gut metagenome | biome: gut microbiome; feature: rumen; material: DP-attached | host: Bos | place: Iran: Karaj | collected 2018-10 | reverse complement strand
CAGCGGCGTGACCATGGTATTTATCCCTGCGCTTACAACTTTCGCGATTTCCACCATGCTGGGCGGATCCAAGATCCTCCTCATCGGAAATATCATCGAGCAGCAGTTTACTCAGGTCTATGACTGGCATCTGGGCAGCGGACTTTCAATCGTGCTTATGATCTTTATCCTGATCAACATGATTATTGAGAGTCTTGCAGACAGCGAAGGAGGTATCATGGGATGAAAAAAGCTATCGAGAGAATCTACCTGACCCTGATTTTGATATTCATGTACGCTCCCATCGTTACTCTCATTGTGCTCAGCTTCAACTCCAGCAAGTCGAGAGCTAAATGGGGCGGCTTTACACTTAAGTGGTATATGAGGCTCTTTTCCGACGAAGCTGTTGCTTCTGCCCTCATAAATACCCTTGCTATCGCGATCCTTGCCACTATTATCTCAACAATCATCGGTACTGTTACCTGCATAGCCATGGTTGGCTTAAGTCCCAAGCTCCGCTCTGCCATCATGGGTGTGACTAATATCCCGATGATCAATGCAGATATCGTGACCGGTATTTCACTGATGCTGCTGTTCAGGTTCCTTCATATCGGATCCGGCTTCAACACCATACTACTGGCCCATATCACCTTTGATATACCATTTGTTATGCTGAGCGTGATGCCAAGAATTAAGAGCATGAATTTCTATGTATACGAGGCAGCCCTTGACCTTGGCGCAACTCCGGTTGTTGCCTTTGGAAAGACAATGTTCCCTGATCTTGTTCCAGGCATTGTGTCTGGCGCCCTGATGGCCTTTACCATGTCCCTTGACGACTTCATTATCACCTACTTCACCAAGGGTTCAGGCTTCGAAACTTTATCAACTTTGATATATAACGAAGTAAAAAGAGGTATTCAGCCCGAAATTTACGCACTTTCTGCTATAATATTTGTAGTGGTGCTCACTCTTTTGATGATAATCTACAGAGCGCCCAATAATAAGACCAAGGAGAAATAAGAGGAATTATGAAAAAAAGATTATTGTCTGTTGTACTTCTGTCGGCGCTGATGCTCTCATGCCTGTCAGCCTGCGGCTCATCTTCGGGATCAGGCGAGAACGGAAAGCTCTACGTTTACAACTGGGGAGAATACATCGATGAGGATGTGATCGAACAATTCGAGGAAGAGACCGGTATTGAGGTTGTTTACGACATGTTCGAGACCAACGAGATCATGTTCGCCAAGCTGGCCCAGGACACTTCCCAGTACGACGTTGTGTGCCCCTCAGATTACATGATCCAGAAGCTGATTGAAAAAGAAATGATACAGCCTCTTAACTTTGACAACATCCCCAACAGCAAGAACATCGGGGATCAGTATTATAAGACTTCAGAGGACTTCGATCCCGGCAACAGGTACTCAGTGCCCTACTGCTGGGGAACCGTTGGTATACTCTACAACAAGACCATGGTAGATGATCCCGTTGACAGCTGGGATATTCTCTGGAACGAGAAATACAGCGGCCAGATCCTGATGCAGGATTCTGTGAGGGACGCTTACATGGTTGCTCTTATCAAGAACGGTTATTCTTTGAATTCCAAAGATCCTGCAGAAATCGCCAAGGCTACTGAGGATCTGATAGCTCAAAAGCCCCTTGTTCAGGCCTATGTAATCGACCAGGTAAGGGACAAGATGATCGGCGACGAGGCAGCTCTCGGTGTTATCTATTCCGGTGAAGCCATCTACACAGCAAGAGAAAACCCCGACCTTGAGTATGTGGTTCCCAAGGAAGGCACCAACGTATGGATAGACTCCTGGGTGATCACAAAGGGCTCAAAGAACGTATCAAACGCCGAGAAATGGATTGACTTCATGTGCAGAGGTGACATCGCTCTTAAGAACTTCGAGTACATCACCTACTCCACTCCCAATACAGAAGCCCAGGCCAATATTGAAGACGAGGATATCAAGAACTCCAAGGTGGCCTTCCCCGACCTCTCTGCCATGCAGGTTGAAGCCTACCAGTATCTGGGCGAAGACGGCGACAAGCTCTACGCCGATGAATGGATGAAGGTTAAGTCTTCCAACTGATGTAATATCGCTTTTTGTTCGACCCGGTATAGCCTATGACTAATTCCAAAAAGCTAATTGCCCTTATGGGCGCCATGATCGATGAAGAAAAGAACAGCAATCTCATCCGCGAGATGGAGAAGGAATGCCGCAAAAACGGTTATTTCATGCTGGTCTTCGGCTTTTCCGAGACTTCCTTCTGGAGTCAGGACCGCAACAACAACGAGATGAAACTGATAGAAATAGCAAGCCATCTCGACCTCAAGGCCATCATCGTTCATCTTGAATTCATAAAGAACGCTTATCTTGTCGAAGCAATCAGGGAACTTGCCAATAAGATGCAGATTCCCCTTATTGCAATGGAAAAGGCTACACCGGGTTGTATTAATATCTCCATGCGCTATGTCAACGGCTTTGCAGATATGGTAAGACACGTCATCGAGGTTCACGGCTGTCGCAAGATCAACATGATGGCCGGAATCAAGGGCGATCATTTCTCTGATGACAGGATTGAAGCCTATAAACTGGTTCTCGAAGAATACGGTATTCCTTTTGAGGAATCCCGCTTAGGTTACGGCGACTTCTGGGACAGACCTGCAAGGGAAGCCACCAGGAAATTCCTCGAATCAGGGGATATTCCGGAAGCTATAGTCTGCGCCAATGACAACATGGCCATCGCAGTCTGCGACGAGCTTCAGAAATCCGGATACAGGGTTCCTGAAGACATAATCGTGACAGGCTTTGACGGCATCAAGAAATGTCTTTTCAAATCCCCTGCTATTTCAACGGTTGAGCCCGACTATACAAGCGAGGCCAGAAAACTGATTGAACTCATAATGAACAATGAAGGCCGCCCGGATGCCGAGGATGCGGTCTATATTGATTTTCTTTTGAAACTCCGGGAGTCCTGCGGTTGCAAAAGATCCAGAGATGTCCTCTCTTCTACTGACATCAAGGAACTCTCAGACAGTTACGACGATGTGAACTGGGCAGTTACGAGCATCAACACACTCTTTTACCAGGCTTCCCACCTGGATTCCCTGTGTAAACTTTCAAGCGTGATTCAGGACACCATGTGGCTCTGGGAAAGAGGCTTCCAGTTCGTCGGTGTCGACACTGAACTCCTTCGCCCTGAAATGAGCGATCTCGGAAATGAGAAGTATACTACTTTCTTCGGTTTCAAGGATGGCAAGCGCTTCGGTATAGGACAATCCTACAATGAAGATGTGCTGTTCCCTGATTTCAATGATATAATTGAAAATTGCAGCTTTGGCTCCATGGTGATCAAGCTGATCCACGCAGGTGAGCGCGTATTCGGTTATGTTGTCGAGGGATCAGACCACACCTCCAACAGGGATATCAAGAGATGTGAAGAGCTTGGAATGTTCCTCTCCACTTCCATCAATACGGTGTTCACCAACAGGAATCTGACCATGATGCACCGCGAGATTGAAAAGATCTCTGTGCTGGATTATCTTACTGGTATATTCAACAGAAGGGGATTCTTCAACGAATTGCACCGCCTCATTGGTCTCACAGCCAATACAGGCAGGTACCTTACAGTATATTCAATAGACATGGACGGACTTAAGTCCATAAACGATATCTATGGCCACGCCCAGGGCGATTTCGCCATCTCCTGCATGGCAGAAGCCATCCACCACGTGGTCTCCAGAAACGGAATCTGCGCCAGATACGGCGGCGATGAGTTCGCCTGCGCCATGATAACCGACGAGCCTGTAAACCTCCCTCCTGACACTTTCAGGAGCCGTATCGACGGGTATCTTAAGAATAGACCTTACGTAAGCGAGAAGGAATACATAATCACCGCCAGCATCGGCAGCGCCACCTGCCCCATCGACGAGTCTCTTGACCTTGAGCAACTGATCAAGGTCGCCGACGAAGCGATGTACACCGACAAGAAGCAGCGACGCGCTGCAAAATAGTGCCAAAGAGAACCGTCCCCATTGTCACGATGAGGGGCCAAAGAGAACCGTCCCCATTGTCACGAAAAAAGAAGTCAGCGAGAACCGTCCCGCTGACTCCTGCACATGATATCAGTAGCTTATATTCAGTTCATTGCCACAAACCACAACTCTTGCGTTCGCGCCCATCACTACAGGCAGCATCGGATCGATGTGACCGATCTCAGCGTCCATGATCACAGGGGCGCCGATTTCCTTAACGATGTCTGTTACTGCGTTGTACTGGTCTACACCCATCATGTCCTGCTTCCAGGCGTTCAGCGGGCGGCCTATGATGAAGCCCTTGGCGCCATTGAACCAACCGGCTTCGCGCATGTTCCAAAGGCTCCTTCTGATGGACATCGGAGTTAGATCGCAGGCTTCGAGGATCCAGATGATATCGGGATTCTCAGCCTTGAACTGCTTAACTCTGTCAAAGCGTGTACCGATCATGTTTGCCATGACGTCGAGGCAGCCGCCAAGGAGGATGCCCTCCATCTTTATCTTGGCATCTCCCGCCTTAACAAGCTCTCCGTTCTCAGGCAGATACGAAACCAGTTCCCTGTCTGCATCGAGATCATAAGGTGCACGAAGATATTCGTCAGTGTACTCAGGCTCCGGCTCGTCGGGGCTTTTTTCTTTGGGAGATACAAATCTCTTATATCCGTCAAAAGAGCTCTTGGTGCCCTCCAAAAGCGCAAAAGAATCATACTGTGTATCGCTCCACTCCATTGCAAACTCTGAAATGCAGGGGCCGTAAATACCCTGAACTCCTGAGATCGTCACCAGCGGGAACACAAAGTTGGTATTGTCAGAGTAGCCAATAAACCACTTGGGCCTACATCCCTTAAGCTCATCAAAATCCACATAGGTTATGGTCTCGCACATGAGCTCTCCGCCGCCTGCTGAAATGATGGCGTCAATATCATCTCTCTTGTAGAAATCCATCAGCTCCTTAGCCGCAACCTTTGGATCTGTGGCAATTCCAAGTCCGTCGGTCTTAAAGATGGTATCACCTTCGATTATCTTATATCCCCGCTCTTCTATCTTCTCCTTGGAAATCGCATACATAAGGCTGTAAGGCTCAGTGCCCGGTCCAAAAGACGGAGCGGTTATTCCTATTCTGTCGCCCTTCTTGATATAATCAGGTCTCCTGATCATCTTCTCTGTTCTCCCTTACGCTATCTGCAAGTTTGGAATAATTCTTCCTGTAGTTTCTGTTCATCTTTCTGCAGTCAAATACTGACAGGTAATGACCTTCGCCGTTTCTCATGACTGCCATGTAAGCGATGCAGCCCTTGTCCAGTACCATCGCTACAGCCTCAGCCTCCTCATAGGTCGGTCCAAAGCAATAACATCCATCATTCGGCACAAAGAGCACATTCACGTTCTTCTTAATGTTGTTGTAGATCTCTCCCTCATTATTCGGTATCTTTACCGAAGGTCCGATGAGCTGAGCGAAGTCATCCAGCAGAGGTCTCATGTTGTTGGCGCGCCTCGAAACAGTCATAATGGCGTCCGACTTATTGTGAATGATGTAGTTTACATCAGGTCTCTTGCCGTAAATCTGCTTGTGTATGGTTTTAACTCTCTCAGGAGTGTCCTTAACATCATAAACGATCTTTCCATCCTCAATATGAGAGCTGAACATTTCCTCCACGCCCTGTGTAACATCCATCTTGCACACATCTGTCAGGAAATTGTTGCAGGCTGTCTCCATCATCTCAGCCTCAAAAACAGCCTCCTTGGAGTTGCGGCCCAGGCAGAGTGTTCCATGGTTTGACATAATAATTCCATTAGTTCCCTTGAACTTTTTTAACGTTCTGCCCACAGCGTCCGCCAGTTTCTTTGTTCCAGGAAGCGCATAAGGTGCAACAGGTATTGTCACATCCTCATCCTCGAAGTAGGAAAAGATCTTTTTCATTCCCAAAGTTCCTGCGCAGGAAGCAAAGACCTGATGGGTATGGACTATAAATTCTGCATCCTTCCTTGCTCTGTAAGCTGCTGCGTGAACCATGAACTCACTTGAGGGTTTGTACTCTCCCTCATAAGTAAGATCCCGCATGTTGACTAAAGAGATCATCTCCGGTGTCAGATCTTCGTACTTGATTCCGCTGGGAGTGATCAGGAAGTGATTATCGTCCACTCTGGAGCTGATATTGCCCCAGGTCCTCACCAGAAGTCCTATGTCGTAGAGATCTCTGGACACATCAATTATATGTTGTTTTTCCTCAAGAAATTCTATTTCGCTCATCTTATCCTCTGATCTGTCCATCTCCATAGATCTGGTACTTGTATGATGTAAGCTCCTTAAGGCCCATAGGACCTCTTGCGTGGAGCTTCTGTGTGCTGATTCCTATCTCCGCGCCAAACCCAAACTCGAAGCCGTCTGTGAACCTGGTAGATACATTAGCATATACGCAGGCTGCATCTACTCTGTCCAGAAACCTCTGGGCTGTCTCTTCATTCTCAGTAACAATGGTCTCAGAATGGCCGGTATTGTATTTATTGATATGATCAATGGCTTCATCAACGCTCTTTACTGTCTTAACGGAGATGATGTAGTCAAGATATTCTTTTCCAAAATCTTCTTCTGTTGCATCCAAAGACTCTGGAATCAAGCCTTTGCTTCCGGCATCTGCCCTGACCTCAACGTTGTGCTCCTTCATGGCTTTAGCAAAAAGAGGAAGGAACTTCTCCTTAATGTCCTCGTGAACGATCAGAGATTCAGCAGCGTTACACACACCGATCCTCTGAGTCTTGGCGTTGATAATGATAGGAATAGCCTTCTCAAGATCAGCGTCCTTGTCCACATAAATATGGCAGTTGCCAGTTCCCGTCTCAATTACAGGTATGTTGGAATTCTCCACAACCGCTCTGATGAGCCCTGCACTTCCTCTGGGAATCAGCACGTCAACATAATCATTCATCTTCATAAACTGTGTAGTCACAGCCCTGTCTGTATCCTCAATGAGCTGGATCGCATCCTTTGTGATGCCGCAGGAAGCAAGAGCATCCCTCATAACATTCGCAATGGCAATATTGCTGTTTATTGCATCGCTGCCGCCTTTCAGAATAACCGCATTACCCGCTTTGAAGGTCAGCGCAAAAGCATCCGCCGTAACATTGGGCCTGGACTCATAAATGATTCCGATAACCCCCATAGGAACCCGCACTTTCTTTATCTTCATGCCATTAGGCCGCTCAAACTCCTCGGTCTCTTCACCCACAGGATCCGGAAGATCCACCACAACCCTGAGGCCGTCAGCCATGGCCTGTATCCTCTTCTCATTGAGCATAAGCCTGTCGAGAAGGCCTACGTGCATGCCATTCTCCTCGCCCTTTTTGTAATCGATGGCGTTGGCGTCTATTATGCTCTGTGCGTTGCTCACAAGCGCGTCTGCAACAGCGTTAAGCGCATTGTTCTTTTCTTCTGTGGTGAGGTTTTGAACCTCGTACTTGGCTTCTTTAGCTCTTTTGCAAAGTTCTAGTAATTCCATACTGTAATCTCCGTTTGTACTGCAGGTTTAATGGAAAAGAAATATCAGAATTCCAAAATCGGTGAGATCTCCGAGCGGTTTGCCACCATGATCGGGAAGTCCCGTGATGTGAAGGGGCAACTGTCCATGTCAACCTCTACCCTTACCGTCTCATATGCAAGCTCCGGCAGATTGTTCTCCTTGGAAAGGTGGCCTAAGAAAACGCCCTGTATCTTATCGTTAAGAAGCTTGCAGATCAGCTCTCCGCTCTTTTCGTTGGAGAGGTGCCCTTTATCACTTAAAATCCTGCTTTTAAGCAGATATGGATACGGTCCTGTCTGGAGCATTCTGACGTCGTGATTAGCTTCCAGGAGGAGTGCATCACAGTCCCTTAAGCATTCCACAGTATAGTCAGTATAGCACCCAATGTCTGTGGCAATTCCAACCTTTTTCCCATCATGATATACTCTGTAGCCACAGGGTTCAAGCGCATCATGAGAAATGGTCATGGGATCAATGGTCATATCTCCCACCACCACAGGATGATCTGCCCTTACTGTGATAAATCTTGACTCGGAAAAATCTGTGATCGTGCCGGTCTTTCTTATCCCCTCTATTGTGCCGGCAGTTCCGTACACGGGAATATCATATTTCTTTAGGATCATTTTGATAGCAGAAATGTGATCGGTGTGCTCATGGGTGACAAAGATGGCATCAATGTCCCCGAGGCTTAAGTCGAGGCTCCCCAGCCCCTCCTCGATCTTTTTCCTGCTGCAGCCGGCATCCACAAGAATGTGTGTGTTGTCGCTCCCCACATAGGTGCAGTTACCGCTGCTTCCGCTGAATAGACTTGTAAAACGCAAAACTTATTTCTCCCCGGTTCTAACTATTATTTCCAGTAAACTTCTCTCTTGTCTCCCTCATGAATGGGCTGCATGTAGTCAGGTGTCGCACCGTTTAATGTGGTCACGATACTTCTGCCGTTGGGCTTTGAAAGGTCAAAGTCGATGGCGTCGAAGATATCTACAAAGATGTAATCAGCCTTGCCATGCAGTGTCACTGCATTGTTGTTGACTATGATGTGAAGGTCATGTGCAAGAACGTTCTTGACAGTGCCTGCATCCTGTGATGATGATGACCTCTCATAGGTGCCGTCGTCATCGGGAAGATCATCAAATGTGAGCTGGCCTCCCCTGCCACCGCGCAGGTGTCTCTCATTGTCCATATTGTCAAAAGAAGACTGATTGGACTGGCGGATCGCCTCTGCATCAGCATTGGGGAAATCCCTGTAGTAGTCCATGATCATCTCTTCCTGATCCCTGAAGTCTACCTTGAAGTTCTCATAAACAGGTGTATTCAGATCGCCGCGCTCGTTATTGACGATGATCACAGTATCTTCAGTAATCTTGATATCCATAAGCTCTGCGATCTGTGCAGCTGTATTGTAATCAAGGATCGTTACATCGTCTCCGGGCTTGATACTGTAGTATCCGCTCTGTGCCTGTCCATTGACTGTGGCATACTTGGAAGCCTCAACATTCTTGCCGTTTACAACAACATTGAACTTGGCCTTAAACTCAGGAATGCTCTCGATGAGTGCCATTCCCGGTGCACCTGCTGTTGAAGGCTTAACATCGATGATGTCGTTGGCACGGATCTTGGCGTGGATGTCCGCCGGCTTGCCGTTTAGTGTGATGACAGCAGCTTCGCCGGGCTCACCGCGGGATGCCCTCTCCTTGCCGTTGACAGTAAATCTGAGCTCCTCGCCCCTCTTCGGGAACAGATCCTCGTTGGGGAAAGCCGCCTGCATGGCTGCGTCCACGATCTGCAGCTTACCATTGTCGTAAATCTTGGTCTGAGCGCCGTTAAAGGACACAAAGATAAAGTTGTTGGCCTCTTCGTAGAAGCTTATGCAGATACCAAGAGGAGTTACCATCAGGGAATCTCTCTCGATGTTATCGTTATTGAGGAAGGTGATGTTCTTCATTACTTCCTCTCCACGAAGAGCTACACGCTCCTCAGGAATCTCCATATCTTTTGCAATTGCCTTGGTGTATCCGGGAACGCACCCGCCGCCACCTACAACAAATACAGCGCTTACAGGCCTGTCGCCGTTGAGTTTCTTGATCTCAGCTGTGGCTCTTGCTGCCATCTCATCAACCTTGGGCTTAACGATCTTGGCAATTTCCTTCGCAGTAATGGTCTTGGAAAGCCCCATGATATCGGTATATTCAACCTTCTCCTGACTGCTGGCAGCAATCTTGATCTCATCGGCTGAATTAAAGTCAACCAGACAGTGCTGGGCAATTATCTCAGTAATATCATCACCGGCGATGGGAAGCATTCCGTAAGCAGTGATCGTTCCGTCGTCAGTGACACATATATCGGATGTACCTGCGCCAACGTCCACAAGCGCCAGATTCAGCATCCTGAACTTCTCAGGAATTGCAACCATCATGGCGGCTATAGGCTCGAGAGTCAGGTTAGCAACTTTCAGGCCCGCTCTCTCGCAGGATTTATAAAGACCGTCTACACAGTCGTCAGGAAGGAAAGTCGCGATCAGCTCAACACTGACCTTTCCTGCATTATGTCCCTCCAGATTAGCGATCTGATAACCTTCAAGGTAATAGTGCATTACGGAGTATCCAACCAGATAGAACTTAATGTCAGAAGTGTTCTTGGCAATGAACTCCTGATAAGCCTGCTCCACAGCGCCTGAATCCAGGTTGTAGATATCCTCGTCAGTGATCTCGTGCCCATCCGGGTACTCATATTCGTATGTAGTCCTGACGGTACGAAGCACACGTCCGGCTGCAGCGATGCAGACATCAGTCAGATGTATATCCGTCTGATGCTCAAGCTTGTCCGTGATCTTCCTTATGGTGGCACCGACCTTTCCGATGTCGTGGATCTGTCCATCCAGCATAGCCCTGGTCTCGTGCTTCTCCACCGCCTGAGCTATGACGTTGAACATTCCCTCCTTCATGTACCCCACAGTACCGACAACGCTTCTTGTTCCGATGTCAAGTCCGTAAACCACTTTCTGATCCTGCTGTTCTAATGTCGCCATTTTCTCTCCACTCCCCAAGTTTTTTATCTATCTGTGCAAAAGAAATATCTTCGCTTGCGCTGTTATCTATGACGAAATCACAAGCCGCCCTGAACTCTTCGTCCGAGAGCTGTTTCTCAAAAATATCCGAAATCTTCTCGTCGGAATACCCCCTTGAAGCCTTGAGCCTTGCTCTCCTTATGTCCTCATCTGCGTAGACATACCAGAGTTCATCGGCAATCTCCTTGTATCCGTTCTCTATCAAAAGAGCTGCTTCCACAAATACAAAGTCCAGACACCCACTATTTCTCTCAGTGTCTATAATATTAATAATATATGCATTTACTGCAGGATGCAAAATATTATTGACCTTTTCAAGAAGAGTTCTGTCATTGAAAATGAGCTCTGCCATCTTCTTTTTATCGATCTCACCGTCAGCTCCAAGAACGCCCGCACCCAGGAGCTCAACCACAGGCTCGTAGGCCGGGTATCCCTTCTTCTTGATGTCGTTGGCCACATCGTCAGAAAAGATAATAAGACAGTTGTAGTTATCAGCTATATATTTAAGGACTGTGCTCTTGCCGGCTCCGATTCCGCCGGTGATCCCAATAATCTTAGTCATATCACTTAGCCTCGTACCAGTCTGTGCCAATATTGCACTCAGCTTCCATAGGAACTTTCATGGTTACGGCTCTCTCCATCTCCCTGGTCAAAAGAGCCTTCACTGCCTCTACTTCATCCTCAGCGGTCTCAATGACAAGTTCATCGTGGATCTGAAGAATGAGCTTTGACTTAAGTCCTTCTTTTTTCAGGGCAAAAAAGACATTTATCATGGCCACCTTCATGATATCGGCGGCAGAACCCTGAATTGGCGCGTTCATGGCTACTCTCTCGCCAAACTGGCGGAGGTTGAAGTTACTTGCCTTCAGCTCAGGAATTGGTCTCTTTCTGCCGTACATGGTAAGACTGTAGCCCTTTTCTTTGGCCTCGCGAATGGCCTTGTCCTGATAGAGCTTAACTCCCGGGTAGGTCTCAAAATACTTTTCCATATAGTCCTTGGCCTCTCCCACGGGAATGGAAAGGTCCTGTGAAAGACCGAAGGCGCTTATGCCGTAGACAATACCAAAATTAACTGCCTTGGCGTTTCTTCTCTGAAGGGACGTAACCTCCTCGAAGGGCACGTGGAACACTCTGGAAGCGGTGATCCGGTGGATGTCTTTTCCCTCCTGATAGGCACTAATAAGCCCCTTGTCCTGAGAAAAATGAGCCAGGATACGAAGCTCGATCTGTGAATAATCGGCATCTACCAACAGAAATCCGTCGCGGGCAGTAAAGAATTTGCGGAATTCCCTGCCGAGGTCCGTACGCACGGGAATATTCTGCAGATTCGGCTCGGTGGACGATAAACGGCCGGTTCTGGTTTCCGTTTGATTAAACGTGTAATGGATCCTGCCGTCTTCGCCGATTGCCTTCAGAAGACCGTCGCAATAGGTGCTTTTCAGCTTTGCGTAAGTGCGATATTCCAAAATCATGGATACGATCGGGTAATCTTCGGCAAGGGTTTCCAACACTTCCGCATTTGTGGAATATCCGGATTTTGTTTTCTTTTTTGCCGGAAGCCCAAGCTTTTCAAACAAAATCACACCGAGTTGTTTCGGCGAATTGATATTGAATTTTTCTCCGGCGGCAAGATAGATCTCTTCTTCCAGTTCCCTTATACGCTGTGCAAGTACAACGGAATAGCTCTCTATATTGTCTTTATTGACTTCCATCCCCTCTTCTTCCATGGAAGCCAGCACCTTTGCAAGGGGGATCTCAATATCCGTAAGCAGTGAAAGCTGCCCGTTTTCTTCAAGAACGGCAGCAATTCTCTTTTGCAAAGGCATTGCCGCAGCGGCGCTTTTCAGAAGCAGAAGAGTTTCGTCGGAAACGTCTTCTTCCATAGCGATTTCGGGCAGCGGAATATGATAGCTCAACGCGATCTCAGAAACGGAAAAGGCAGAGGCGTTCGGATTCAGCACGTAAGCAGCCAAACGGAAGTCAAACCCTGTATTTCTGATCTCAATTCCGTTTTGCATGGCAATACGGTAAATTTTTTTGGAATCCGCAAACCATTTTTCGATATTCGGGTCTTCAAGAAGACGTTTGAAATCTTTGATGGTTTTATTTTTTAAGAATAGAATATCTGTTCCGTCCGCAAGATAAAAGGCGCCGGCGTCGTCCAC
>JAEEGH010022881.1_pt1 | contig 12769 bp, 9 predicted proteins | sample 9134181 | NCBI WGS metagenome assembly JAEEGH01 (sample SAMN16246544, study PRJNA631951) | gut metagenome | biome: gut microbiome; feature: rumen; material: DP-attached | host: Bos | place: Iran: Karaj | collected 2018-10 | reverse complement strand
CAAGCGAAAATATTTTGGCAAATGCGCCGCGTACGAACAGAAACGGGTGCGCAAGCTTATTTTTGTGCGATTTGAGCGGAAAAACGTCCCAGACGTAAGCGCGGTACACGTCGGCGAACTCCGTTTTCTCGTAATTTTTTTCGTCAAAAGAAAATTTTGCCGAAAGCACGCCGATCTTTTCCGCTTTTTCAGTGAAAATACCGGTGGAAAGCAGATGATTCAATATGTTCGTACACGCGCCGTAATATGGAAAATCGTCGGCGAAAACAAAAAGAATTTTCATAAAATTTCTCCAAAACAACGGGTTTTATGATATTTTTAAGAAGCGGGCCGTGCTTTTGATTTAATAAAATCAATCGCGTCGAAAATCGTTTTTCTGTAAAAAATCAGGTTTATGACGGCGCTTGCCGCAAAGCAGATAACGCCGAATTTGCACGCAAGAAGAATCCACTCGCCGTAATTTGCCGTCTCTTTCGGAATTCCGAGCGTCAAAAGATAAAAACTTGCCGCGGTCAGAAAATCGACAAGCAGATGCTTGAAAAAGCCGAGACTGCTTTTTGCAAGTATGTTTTTATTTATGTAAATTGCAAAATACAGCGTTCGGAACAGTATTGCAAGAATTGTGCCGACAGCCACGCCCACAAGTCCGAAATTTATGACGAGTGCGACGGAAACGGCGATGTTTATAATCGATTCGATAAACGCGCTCATCTGCGTCTGCTTATAATGTCCCGCCGCAACCACCATGATGCTGTATGGAAGCCTTATGCAGTAGAACGCCTGCGCAAGCGTAATTAAAAATGCAAACAGCGGCTGAACGTACTGCACGTCGGTAACGCCGCGCGTGTAAATCGAGACGAAGGGAACGATAAGAAGAGCCGTCATGCCGAAAGCAAAAACCGTAAATGTGTGCATAATCCACTCGAACGTGCCGAAAACCTCGCGCGTTTTTTCAGGGCCCTCTTTTGCAAGCAGATTGCCGAAAAGCGCCTGTGTTCCGCTTGTAAGGGAGTCGACAAGATTTTTGACTCCGTTTGCGACAAGGTTGTAAACCGCATATATCGAAACGTTTTTGAGAGTTGAAAATACGGTCAGGACGACGACGTCGGTGTTGTTTAGAATAACCGCCGCCACGTGCTGTGCAAGACCGTTCCACTTTTGTTTTATGGGCTCTTCCGTCAAAACGATTTTTTTGTCAATCGGGTAAAGATGCTTTGCAATGCGGGTTAAGATTATCGGATGGAACAGGAAAATAAGCGAGGAAACGAGCTTTACTGTGTGAACGGGGTAATTGAAATGAATGAGAACGATGGAAATTCCCGTGTTCAGAATTATTGCCGCAACCTGCATAAAAAGGCTGATAAAGCCGAGCTGGTCTGCATTCAGTAAAATTCTGTAGGTCATTCCGATAAAATACTGCGCAAAAGAACTTATCGAAATTACCAAAATCAGCGACGCCGTGTAAAAGAAATCAAACGACGTGTTTGTGAACGTCGGATATAAAAAGAACAGCGCAGCCGTGTAGGAAAACAGCAAAACGGAAAGTTTTTTGAAAAATCTTTCCGAAGAAACGACGATTTTGCTTATTTCACCGTAATTTTTGTCTGCAAGCGGTTTGTAAAGGGCAGAGCCCACAACCGTTCCGACGCCGCATTCGGCGAGCGTTATAAATCCGAGAAACTGCGCGATGGAAGAAACGAGTCCGTTTACCTCGGAGCCGTAGTGGGTGAGAAAAAGTCTCGGAAGCAAAAAACCGCTGACTATGGTTACTATCTGGTTTGAAAATGACGCCAAAGACGTAAGAAGCGCCTTCTTTTTTCTGGTCATTATCCTTCTCCTGAAATCAAAATGTATAAAAAAGCAAGGGAAAAATTATAGTTTTTGATAATCCTTTATTTCCGGGTCAAGAATCACGCCGTCTTTTGCGATTAAAGCGTCGCAAAGCACTTTTCCCGCGTTGTCAGTTATCAGCTCTTCAACGAAAGGATAAATGATTTTCGAGTTGTCTTGCGAAAAGGTCTTGTAAAACAGCGACGGCGTGTGGTCTACGGCGTAATGCATAATGCCGTCGACGAAATATACGGGTTTTTCTATCGTCGTCGGGACGCTTGTTTCGATACCGCCGTTTCTGTCGCAGCTGACGTCGATAATAAGCGCGTTTTTCTTCATCCTTTTGAGGTCTTTTGCAAAAATAACGTGGTCTTTTCTGAAAACGTCCCATTTTATGCAGTTCACTACGGCGTCGAATTTTCCGAGTTCGGTTTTGAAAAGCTCCTCGTCCTGCCAGTCGTACAGCGAAACGTTTGCGCCGAGAGCCTTTAATACCCTGCACGCGCCGCGTGAGGTGTTTCCGTTTCCTATTACCGCGACGTCAAGGCCGCGCGGGAGCTTGCCGTAGCACTGAAATCCGTGCATGACGGCGGCTTCTCCCGCAAGCTCGTTGTTGAACCAAAATACGTGGCGGTTATTTTCAAACATTTTCTCCCAGGCGTACGCCGTAAGGCAACGCGATATGATTTTCTGCGTAATGTCGGGGTTCTGCGTGGCATGAATCCAGCCGAAAATAATCTGTCCCTTGTTTAAGCTTTCGAGATATTCGGCGTCCCCGATTTTCGGGTCGCAGACGATGTCTTTTGAGAGGACTTCTTCGTGGGAGCAAACATTGCAGCCGCTTGCGCGGTATTCGTCGTCGGAAATGTCAAGCACCTCTCCGAAGCCTTTTTCTATGTAAATGAGTTCGGGATGAGATAGTGCGGCGATATTTTCGGGAATAATCGCCCGCCTTTTTTCGTTTTCTTTGTGGCTTATGGGAAATCCTGCGGTTTTCATACAATTCCTCTCTTTCCGAAAGACGCAAGGTCTATAAGACTGCCGAAATACAAATCGGTTGACGGCAGATAATTCGGGTCAAATCCGCTGTTCGGGTAAAGCGTAAGCTCCCCGAAATACATTTTTCCGCAGCTCTCGTACAGGTCAACCCTCACAAACGGGAAACCGTTTGACAGCTTCTGCGCGGCGCTTATCATTTCGTCGTACGTTTTTGGCTTCGGCATGGAAAAATCCGCGCTTGCGGCAAGTCCGCGCTTGTTTATTCTTTTTAATTTCCAGTTCTTGTCAAAAAAGTAATATTTCGTGTCGCTGCTCGTTCTTTCATAGCACGCCATAACGCAGTCGACGCGGCCGCCAAAGCAGTAAAATTTATAATCGGTAAATTCGTCGGAATTTTCGTCGTCGGTAAGATACTGCTCCGCGATAATTCTTCTTTTTAGCTTTTTGTACGGCTTTTCCCTGCCGTTGAGGTAAAAGTTGTGGCGAAGCGCCTTGTCAAGCTTTGTTTTCGCGCCCGCAAAATCGAAATCCGCTTTGTTTTTGCAAACTACCGTGCTGCCGCTGTCGTGGGTGCATTTCAGCACGAATTTGTCGGGCAGCGCCGAAAAATCGATTTCGCTGAATTTTTCATATACGCCGAGCGTCGGAATAATGTGTTCCTCTCCGATAATTTTTGAGACGTATTCTTTGACGGAAACCTTGTCGACGATTACGGGATAAAACGGATTGTTGTCGTAAATTTTGAGAAACTGGAGTTTTTCGTTGAACGTCTGCGGGTTTTTCCAGTTCATTTTTTTATTGAGGGTTAAGCGGTAAAGGGAATTTATGTACAGCTTTGCGGGGACGAGAGCGGTCTTTTCCCCGATTTTTACCCATAATTTCCACGGTTCTCTTAAGAAACTTTTGATTTTTTGAATAATCATTGAAGCACCTTCGTCTTTTCACGCGACGCGTCCGTTTTGCTTTCGCTTATGACCGAATTGTAAATACAAAACAGCGTTTCTTTCAGTTTTTCCTTGTCATGCCGTAAAAGCGCCGTGCTTCTCGCCTTGTCCGAAAAGAATGACGCAAGCCCGTCAGAGTCGAATATCTGCGAGAGATATTCCGCGAGCATGTTCGGCTCGTTGAAGCAGTAAAGAAAGCCCTCTTCGCCGTGCCTTAGCATGTCCATGTCTCCGCCGACGAAGCTTGCAGCGCACGGAACGCCCTCAAGCATCGCTTCGGCAAGCGAATTCGGCGCGTTTTCTATCGACGATGGAATAACGACCGCATTCATTTCAAGTAAGAACGACGACAGCTTTTCGGCGTCGAGAAAGCCCGTAAACGTGATGCTTTCGCGAAGTTTGTATTTTTCGATAATCGAATTTATGTATTTTATGTATCCCGAGGGGAAAAGCCTGTCTTTTGCCGACTTCGGCGTGAAAATGTCGTTTCCCGCAACGTAAAGACGCGCGTCGGGGTATTTTGCTTTAAGCTTGTATAACGCTTCGAGAACGAAATGAAGTCCCTTTATCGGATAGTTCCCCTGATGAACGAAAATACTGTGCCGCTTTATATTGTTTACCGACCAGATTTTTTCGTAAAACGGGGCGCGTATCATTCGCGGACAGTAAAAATATTCAAGATTCGGGTTTATGTCGAGCGCCGAGACCTTGTCCCACGTCGAGCGACCCTCGGCAAACTTCGCAAGCGACAAAAGCTCTCTTTCGCGCGCCGCCATTCGCCTGAACTCCTTTCTGCCCGCAAAAATGCCCGTTCCGCGAAGGATATCCCTTATTGTCGTAAATTTTCTGATGACGGACGTGTCGATACCGCCGTAATAGTGGCGCTCGTATTGCGTGAGAATGCCCTGCAGGGACACAACGACCGGTATATCGGCGCAGTTTTTCAAGAGAAGATAGTTGTGCGCCATCTCCGAGCCGTACGCGTGAATAACGTCCGGGCGGAAATCAGATAAAACCTCGTCCCAGCGGTTGTTTTTGAGGCAGTCGCAAGGCAGAAGATAATACGTGATTCCGTCTGACTCCTTTTTTTGCAAAGCCTTGCTCTGTCCGCCGGGAGCGGCAACAGCAAGCGCTACGTCTTTATAATTTTTAAGTTCTTTGCTCATCGCTTCTATCCAGGAAATCGCATGCTGCGCGGGTATGCCGAAAAGACGGCATATTTCCGGATTGAAGCAGTTTACTGACCATAAAACCCTCATCAGCAAAACCCTTTCGTAAAAAAAGAAAAACCCTTTTATCATAATTATACACCATTGTGCGTATTTGTCAATTATATTATAAATATAATAACATATTTTATAGGCACGGCTGCACATCTTAAGCGCGGCTTTTTATAAAAACAGATTTTTTCCCCGCTTTCTTGAAAGAAAGCTCGGCAAAGAACTTCCCTTATTTAAAATTTTTAATGTGAGGTTTTCTGCACAAATGAGGCTATACATTTTTTAATGTTTCAGCTCTCTTTGGGTTCCTTTCTCTCCCCTGAGAGAAAGGAACAAAGAAATCGTTTTTCTTGTACTTTTTTGCGAAAAAGTACGTTCTCTTTGCGGCGAAAAACGCCCCGTCGGGCAAAGCCCGACGGGGCGCGTCTTTTTCTGAGTTTTATCCGTTCCAGCAGTTGCAAAGCGGGGCGAGGCTGTCGCGGGGAGTTACGATTATTTTGTAGGTAAAGCCGTCCGAAATAAAGTTTTCAAACACCGACTCTGCGCGGTTTTCGCCGTTAAGAAGCGCAGTATCGAGAATTTTTATCGCGTCAAATCTGCCGTCCCGCGTGTAGCGCGCCGCGATTATTCTCACGTGTCCCGCGCTGCGCGCGGTAATCGTGTAACCGAGGTTGTTTCCGCTTATAATGCCGGAAAGCCCCGAGCATTCGGGCGCAGTATCGGGTATGTCTTCCCAGACGGGCTCAATGAATAAGTCGTATCCCGTGGAGAAAACGAGCCGTTCACCCGGCAGGAAGGTGTCGAGAAATACGCCGGTTTCGAGCGAGTCGTCGGTTTCCGTTTCTTCGTTGCCGCCTTCGACGTACACGACGGGGCCGTATACGTTCCAGCCGGTAAGCATCTTTCCGTCGGGGATCTGTATTTCCTCAGGATCAACTTCCGACGGCAGATATATTTCAACGGAGGTCATGCCCGAGTCAGCCCAGTCGCCGCACTCAAAGATGAAATTTCCGTTTTGCATGCCGTAAACGTAATATTCGTTGTAATAATCTCCGCAGCCATACCAGATGCCCCATTCGCAGTCGTCAAGTTCGGGGTCGTCGGGATCATCGACGGGGTCGCCGCTGTATTCCGGCACGAGATAGTAGTTGCCGCTTATGTGGGAAACGCTTCCTATGGGATCAAAGACGTATTCATCATAGCCCCAGTTGTCGTCGTATTGGTAGCGTCCGCCGCTCGAGGACGCCTCGTAAAGAGTCCAGAAGTCGAATTTTCGTCCGTATTTGTCCTTTTCAAGCCCGAGATCCTTGGGAGACGGAACGATGTAATAGTCCATTTCCATTTCGGAAGAGTAATAAACGGGCAATTCGTGCTGCACGTTGTTCTTGTCGTCGTAGAACAGACGGTATTCGCTTCGGGCGTCGTTTTCGGGGTCCACGCCGCGCAAAACGGGTACGAGCAGCATGTCGTATCCCAGAAAAGAGGTGTTTTTGTCAAAATTTTCGTCCCATTCAGGGAAGTTTTTCCAGTAACGTCCGTAAAAATCCTTGTAATCCTCGCCGATTCCGAAGCCGTCTCCCGCCTCAAGCCTGCCAACGCGTATGGCGTCGTCGGAAGTTACGTCGTGGTTGTCCGGGGGAACTATCCAGAAATCCCAGTAGAGATTGTCGTAAGGCTTGCCCTGCGGAAGCTCCATTCCCACATTCTCGCCTTTTTCGGGAGAGTAAAAGTATAAAAACTGCCAGCGCCTGTTGGGAGCGTAGGTTCCCTGGCTCGGAGTAGTGTGAGACCAGAGCGTCTCCTTCCATCCGGCTGCGTCGTCATAGCCTATATAAATGTTGAAGGTTTTGACGCCCTCGCTTTCCGGTACGAGATAGAGATCCATGCCGACTTCCGGTTTGTCGCCGGGATAGCACCAGCCGAGCACCTGGTTTGTGCGCGGCTCATCGTTCACAAAGCGCACGGAATATATCGTCCAGCAGAGCTTGTCGGTGTAATCGGGCATATCGGGGACCGTAAACAGTCCGACCTCGTCGCCGTATTCGTCGATTCCCGGCACCGTTTGGAGACTTGCGGGACCGCCGCTTGAACTGATTTTATAGTATATCGTGTAAATTCCGTCCGCCTGAGCGAAAAACGGGATTGCGCAAAAAGCAAGGAACGCGCAGATAAAGAGGATAAAACGGATACGCTTCATAATATGCCCTCCTGATTTCAATGACTGTATATATTATACTCTTTTACATAATTTTGTCAATTATATATAACGTTTTAATGATTCTGCGTCAAAAAATGATACAAATAACGGAATTTTTTGTCAGAAAAAGAATCCGTTGACTTTTTTTGCAACTTGTGATAGAATATTTTTGAAAAACAGGGATAAACATGCGTGATTTTTGAGGTAAAAACGATGAAAAAGATATTATATGATAAAATTCCCGGATTAATCGTTTCTCAGAGGAAGAAAAAAGGGCTTTCCCAGAAGGAACTTGCCGAAATCACGGGGATAAACCGCTCGGTTATAGGACGCGCGGAAAACGGAAATTACATACCCTCTCTCGAACAGCTGGAATCCCTCGCAAATGCCCTTGAATTCGATATCTGCGGCATTTTCGGCGAAGACGGGGAAAAAACAGACGCGCACACGGCAAAAATATCAAAAAAATACAATATCGCCGTCGCCGGAATCGGCTACGTCGGACTTTCCGTCGCAACCCTGCTTGCGCAGAAGAACCGCGTAACGCTGGTTGACATAATTCCTGAAAAGGTTGATAAGGTAAACGAGAAAAAGGTGCCGATAAAAGACGAGTATATCGAAAAATACTTCAAGGAGAAGAAACTCGATATTTCGGCTACGCTCGACGGAAAAAAGGCGTATAAAAACGCCGATTTCGTGGTTGTCGCCTCGCCGACGAACTACGACACGAAAAAGAACTTCTTTGACTGCAGCGCCGTGGAAAGCGTAATCGAGCTTGTGCTGGAAGTAAATCCGAAAGCGGTAATCGTAATAAAAAGTACCGTTCCGGTCGGATTTACGAAAAAAGCGAAAGAAAAATACGGCACGAAAAACATCGTATTCAGCCCGGAATTTCTCCGGGAGAGCAAGGCGCTGTACGACAACCTTTATCCGAGCAGGATAATTATGGGGGTGCAGCCGGAAGACGAAAAATCTTTCAAAGCGGCGCGCGTTTTTGCGGATTTGCTTAAAGACGGCGCGATAAAAAAGGATTTTGAAACGCTGTTTATGGGACCGTCGGAGGCGGAGGCGGTAAAGCTGTTTGCAAACACCTATCTTGCGCTGAGAGTCAGCTATTTCAACGAGCTCGACACCTACGCCGAGACGAAGGGGCTTGACACGCGCGAAATAATTGATGGAGTGTGCCTCGACCCGAGAATCGGCACGCACTACAACAATCCGTCGTTCGGCTACGGCGGCTACTGCCTGCCGAAGGATACGAAACAGCTTCTTGCGAATTTCAGTGACGTTCCGCAGAACATGATTTCCGCGATAGTCGAATCCAACCGCACGCGCAAGGAATATATCGCCGACCGCGCGCTCGAAAAAGCGGGAGTGTACGGTGAAAACGGCGAATACAGCGCCGACGCGGAGGCAAAAGAAAGGGAAGTTACGATAGGGGTGTTCAGGCTTGCTATGAAGAGCAACTCCGACAACTTCCGCCAGAGCTCGATTCAGGGCGTCATGAAGCGAATAAAGGCAAAAGGCGCAAATCTCATAATTTACGAACCGACGCTGCCGTCGGGAAGCACGTTTTTCGGAAGCAAGGTCGTAAACGACGTGAAAAAATTCAAAAAGGCGTCGGACGTCATAATCGCAAACAGATACGAAACGTGTCTTGACGACGTAAGGGAAAAGGTATATACGAGAGACCTGTTTATGAGGGATTAGGAGGAAAAATGACAAACGTTTGTCTTAACGGAAAAACGGTTTTGGTTACGGGAGACGCGGGATTTATCGGAAGCGGCCTCGTTTCAAAGCTTATGGATAAAGCGGAGAATATAAAGATAATCGGCGTCGATAATATGAACGACTATTACGACGTGAAAATAAAGGAATGGCGCCTTGCCGAAAACTTAAAAAAGGCAAAGGAGAAAAAATGCGCGTATATTTTCACAAAAGGAGATATTTCCGATAAGGAAACGGTAAAAAGCCTTTTTGAAAATCACCGCCCCGACGTCGTCGTAAACCTTGCGGCGCAGGCGGGCGTGAGATATTCGCTCACCAACCCCGACGCGTATATTAAGTCCAATATAATCGGATTTTACAATATTCTCGAAGCGTGCAAAAACTCGTACAAAAACGGCGAAAAAGGCGTGGAACACCTCGTTTTCGCGTCCTCCTCGTCGGTTTACGGCTCAAACGAAAAAATCCCGTACAGCACCGACGATATGACGGACAGCCCGGTATCGCTTTACGCCGCGACGAAAAAGAGCAACGAGCTCATGGCGCACGCCTATGCGAAGCTCTATAACATACCTGCGACGGGACTGCGCTTCTTTACGGTGTACGGTCCGGCGGGAAGACCGGATATGGCGTATTTTTCGTTTACGCAAAAACTTATACGCGGCGAAAACATCGAAATATTCAATTACGGAAACTGCCGCCGCGATTTTACCTACATTGACGACATTGTAGAGGGAATAATACGGGTAATGACGGGCGCTCCCGAAAAAAAGACGGGAAAGGACGGACTTCCTGTTCCCCCGTTCGCCGTGTACAACATCGGAAACAGCAGCCCGGAAAATCTGCTCGATTTCGTGGATATACTTCAGAGTGAACTCGTAAGGGCAAAGGTGCTGGACGAAAATTACGATTTCGAGTCCCATAAAAAACTCGTGCCCATGCAGGCGGGAGACGTGCCCGTAACGTATGCCGACACGTCGGCGCTCGAACGCGATTTCGGCTTTAAGCCGTCCACGCCGCTTAAGGAGGGCCTGCGGAAGTTTGCCGAATGGTACAAGGCGGTTTACTGCTGAAAAGGGCAAAAAAGCTTTGCGGAAAATGTTTGAAAAATCGGTTGACATAAGGAAATTTAAGTGATATAATACTTTGGAAATAATAAATAATATTATTTGGGGGAATCGGAAATGGAGCAGAAAGCTTATATCATCGGAGAAGAAACAGTTAAAAAATATCTTACGGTAGACGACATCATCAAATGCGTTGAAGACACGTGGAGATGGTACGGCGAGGGCAAGGTTATCATGCCCAACAAAATCACGACGACAATGGATCCTCTCGGAGTACAGGGCTGGTTTAACTCGATGCCCGCTTACATAGGTCCCATGGACGTTGCGGGAATCAAGGTCGTAGGCGGATATGCGGGCAACAAGGCGCTCGGACTTCCCTACATAAAGGCGAACGTTCTCGTTACCAATTCCCGTACCGGCGAACTCCGCGCGCTCGTAAGCGGAGACTATATAAACGACTACCGCACCGGCGCACAGCCTGCGGTTATGGCAAAGTATCTTGCCGCAAAGACCGACATAGTTACGATTATCGGCACGGGACTTATGGGATATACCACTCTTTACTGCATGACCAAGACGGTAAACATGAAAGAAGTAAGACTCTGCGACATTTCGGAAGAAGCGATGGATAACTTTATCGCGCGCTTCCCCGACGCTCCGTTCAAGTTCGTTAAATGCAAGAGCAACGAAGAGGGCTGCCGCGGCGCGGATATCGTTATAACCGTAACGAACGCAAACGCAGACCTCGTGGAGGAGCCGTGGCTCAAGAAAGGCTCGCTCGTGATGACCATGGGCTCGTTCAGAGAGACGACGTTCGACGTGGTAAAGAAGGCGGACAAGATAGCCGTTGACCAGATAGGCCAGTCGCTCCACAGAGGAAATCTTAAAGAGCTTGCGGAATGCGGCGAAATCACGGCGGACTCCATAGACATTCTCTTCCCGGAAGTGCTTGCGGGCAAGGCGCAGGGCAGAACGAATCCCGATGACAGAATTTATTCGCAGATAGTCGGAACGGGTATGCTCGACGTTGCGTGTGCAGGTATTCTTCTTGAAAAGATAAAGGCCGCAAATGCAGACGTGTTCCGGTTCGATATGATGAAATAAAAATAAAACAAAAACGCCCCGCGGAAAACCGCGGGGATTTTTTTGCGTATTTTTATACCGATTTCCACAGCATAACGTTGTTTTCAAATAAGTATTCAAGCCTTTTTTCGCCGACGAGGTACGAAAGATAGCATTTTACCGTCGAGCCGACGAGCATTCGCTGGGTGAGATTCATTTCAAGGCCGTATTCCGTGAAAACGGCTGACAAAAGCGCTTCAAAGGATACGGGAGATGCGCAGAGCGCGCATATTCTGTCCGCAATTTCAAGCGTTTTGTCGATGTTGAACTGCGCAAGGGACGAAATATCGCCTGTGTGCGGCGCATGGGACGGCACGAAGCACGCGGCAGTCATGTTTTTGACCTTTTCGAGCGTTTCGAGATATGCTTTTACGTCGTAAAGGAAGCTTATTTTGTATTTTTCTATCGTCTTTTCGCTTGCAAGGCAGTCGGCAAGGTAAATTACGCCGTCGGCCGTCTTAAAACCAACCATATCAAAGGAATGCCCGGGAAGATTTATTATTTCAAAGCCGTCGGGCAGAACTTCGGGCGTAAGAGGAAGCGCGCCGCTCTCCTTTGCGAGAAGAAACTTGCTGTGCAGGTCGGAAAACGCGTACGCGCCGAAAAGATACGTCGGCTCGAGTATCGGAAAACGCGTGAACGCGCGCTCAATACCCGGCGCGTATATTTTGCAGCCCGTGAGGTCCTGCAGATACCTGTTTCCGCCGATGTGGTCGGCGTGGGAATGGGTGTTGTAAACCGCTTTCAGCGAGAGATTCTGCTCGTCGAGGATTTTCTTTACCTTTTTCGCGGCGTCCCTGTCGCTTCCCGAGTCAATCAGCACCGCGTCGGTCTCTGACGTCTTTACAATCCCGATTTTCGACGGGCAGTCGACGTAAAAACAGTTTTTTGAAACCTGTATCAGCTCGTACATGAGATTTTCCTCCGATTTTCCGGTATTTTTTGTATTATATCATCCGGCGGCAAAAAAAGCAATATATTATTGACACGGTGCGAAAAAACAAGTATAATTGAATTGTAATATAAGCGTAAAATCAGCAGGTTTGATTATAAAAATTCAGGGAGGGAAATTTATGAAAAAATGCCTGTATTTTGTTCTTGTTTCACTTCTCGTTGCGGCGTCTTTGATGACGATAACCGCTTTTGCGGAAGACGTTGACGCGTTCGTCGGCGAGTGGAAAACCGTTTCCGCCACCTATCAGGGATATAAAATACCCGAAAGCGAATACGGCAAATACGGCCTTACGTTAAACGAGGACGGAAGCGCCGTGGCGCTCACCGAAGGACAGAGATTTTCGACGATCTGGACGGTCAAGGGAAACACGGTAAGCGTTTATTTAAGCCAGACGGATACCATGAAGGGCACCCTTTCGGGCAACAGACTTACTTTTAAGAATATAGGCGGAGTAAGCAGCGAATTCGTGTTTGAAAAGGTTGAACCCGAGGAAGAAGAACCGCCCGTAGAGGAAGAGTCCGAGGAAGAAGAGCAAGAGCCCGAAATCGCAAGTCCCGAGGACAACAAGAACGGCAAATGGTTCGACAAAAAAGCATCCCTCAAAAACACGCCCGAAGCACAGCTTATGGTGCGCGTGGGCGACATAGACGCTCTTAACGACAAAGAAAACGTTGTGAACGGCTACAATCCCTTCACGGCAAAGAATCAGC
>JAEEGH010022879.1_pt1 | contig 12769 bp, 12 predicted proteins | sample 9134181 | NCBI WGS metagenome assembly JAEEGH01 (sample SAMN16246544, study PRJNA631951) | gut metagenome | biome: gut microbiome; feature: rumen; material: DP-attached | host: Bos | place: Iran: Karaj | collected 2018-10 | reverse complement strand
TAGGCGGTCTCGCTGCCGTTGGGCTCCGTCACCGACAGGAGGCGGGACATGCTGTCGTAGGCGTATTCCGCCCGCTTCCCGTCGGGATAGATCAGGCCGGTATGATAAAATACTGTCGGTATTCAATTACTGTTTCCACTATTTGACGAAGTGTTTTTCGCCGTGTTGCCGTGAGCATATTCTGTTAACTCTTCCCTTGAAAGTCTTATGTATTTGTCCCCTTCTTTTCTATACAAGCCTTCGCCTGTCGCTTTATAAAACGTTATAGGCTGATAGAGTATTGTTTTTATCAAATCTACTACTGCCTCTATGTTTTTTTCTGATACTCTACGTTCAAAACGTTGTATTTGGTACAGATGAGCAAAGCATCCGTCTTCTTGTTCAAACCGAGCAACAAACCGACCATAATCAGCCTCGATGATAATGTATAGTTTCGTGGGCCGATGCCAAAACTTGATAGTAAACCAGCCGCGAACTTTATAGTTTTCAGCAGATTCAATTAGCTCTATATCGTCCCCAAAGACAGATTTCATTTGCCGTACAAAAAACTCATCATATCGTTCTGTTTCTTTTAATGGCATACAATAGTCCTCCCAAACTATGAATGATCATTATATCTCATGTTTTCTTATGTATACATCATTTCGTTCAGTTTCCGTTAATAGCGCGCCATAGGCCTTCTCCAATCTCAGCAAATGTGTATCCATGATCGGCAAGATATCCTTGCTCTTTATTATTGCGTTTTCATCCGATGCATTAATACTGCTAACATCCACACTAGGGGGAAGTTCCGATCCTTTATCCTCTGCATCCTGGACTTCTGCTTCTTCTGCCGTCTCCCTCATATCCTCTTCTTTTCTTGAAACAATAGGGGAGAAAGAAAGACTGTCACCAGCATATTCAACCGTAGCCAAAGGCAAGCCTTCCCGGAATTGTTTCTCTATCCGGACCTGCACTTCTTCTGTATCTGTCATTGTTGAGCCTTTGGTTCCCCGCGCTTTCCTGCTGTCTGCGGCAGCGCCAACGACCATCGTATAACTTCCATCTTTATTGTGATAAATCACTACGCCGTCTTCAGGCTCTTCCACAGATTCATACGGTGAAAGCTCATCTGCAACTGCCTTCAAAGGAATCATGGATATCAACAACAAGACTGCAAGGATGAAACTGATTCGACGGATCTCTCGTTTCATGCTTTCTCCTTCTTTTTGATAAACATTCGCTCGCTAATTTAATGTTAACAAATAAAGGCTATTATTACAAGAGTTTCAAAAATCCAAACAAATCAAGGACTTGCCAATGCTATGTAATTCTTCAAATCTTTAGGAAATCCTTGTTATTTTTGAAATATACTATTACAACTCCACAGTATATCCAACATCTTTTCTTCCTTGCCTAATATGATAAAACAGCTGAAGCCGGAATTATTACTGTTAATGTGCGAGATATGTGAATCAGTCAATTATCCTGGCGTATTTAAAAAATCCCCTTGACAAACAGCGGCAGAAGCCGTTTTATCCGACCCGAAGCTGTACTATGTACTGCGAGAGGGCGGAAAAACGGCTAATTTGCGGCTTGTTGAATTGGGAAAGGATGCAAGGCATCCTTTCTACCTATGCCTCTTTTTCGTTTTCCAAGCCGCAAATGCTCTGCCGCCTTACACGACAGCCAGTTCCCAGTTTTGCGCACTTGACAGCGTCCCCCGCCTATGCCATACTGTTTCTGTAGACTTGGGGCAAATGTCCCGGGGCGTCTTGCCCTTCCCTATACTGAAATAATAAAGGAGAATACCATGAAAAAATCGATCTCTATCCTGCTGGCGCTGCTGATGGTCCTGGGCCTGGCCGCCTGCATGAAGGTGAAGGCCGCCGATACGCCCGCCACCGCCGGCTCCAAGGACACCGCCGCTAAGGACACCGCCGCCGTCACCGCGGTCCCCACCCCGGAGCCCACCCCGGCGCCCACGCCGGAGCCCACGGAGCCGCCCTTCGACGTGGCCATCGCCGCCGCCAATGAGAAGCTGCAGCAGGTCAAGAGCATGCACACCAACATGGAGATGAACATGGGGCTGGTCATCACCCTAGCCATGGGCGAGATGAAGCAGAGCATGCCCATGGACATCAACATGCTCTATGCCATGGACGTGACCTACGAGCCCAACGTGGCCCGGGCCGACGTGGCCCTGTCCTCCGGCGACGAAAGCATGAAGGGCGTGATCTACGTGGTCAGGGACGGCGAGAACGTGATCACGTACACCTCTGACGACGAAGGCGTCACCTGGAAGAAGAACGTGAACCCCCAGGAGAACCAGCTGCCCCAGTCGCCTGACGAGACCCTCAACCTGTTCAGCGGCGAAGGCGCTGACCTGCAGCTGATCGGGGAGGAAGAGGTGAACGGCAAGCCCGCCAAGGTCTATACCGGCACCATCGACGGCAAGTTCCTGCAGGACGTCCTCAACAGCACCGCCGCTGCCGGTGAGCTGACGGAGGCCGTTGGCGCCGACATGTCCGAGGAGGCTTTGGCCAATCTGAGCGACATCCAGGTGACCATCAAGATCGACAAGGAGAGCGGGCTGCCCGTCCAGTACACCATCGACATGGCCGATGCCATGAAGGAACTGATGATGGCGGCCTTGGTGGCCAGCATGGGCGGCGAGATGCCCGAGGGCATGACGTTTGATATCGAGATCTCCGACATGCTGATCGACATGACCCTGTCCGACTTCGACGCCATCGCGCCCATCGAGATCCCCGAGGCGGCCCTGAACGCTCCCGAGCTGTAAAAGGCTGCCGATACTTTGGCATATGAATTATAAAAATGGCGCCATATGGCGCCATTTTTATGTGCACTTATCTGCCGCAAATGGTCTGGCCCCATCTTGGCAGCCTTACCTTGAGCGAAAGCCGCCTCACTCTGCCGGCGGGTACTCCCCGCAGAGCAACCGGTAGGGGGGCTCGTCCTCCTCGATGGCGGGGAAGCGGCCCATGGGGGGCTCGAAGCGGTTGTCGTGCTCGTCGTCGTTGGTTTGGGAGACCTCCCCCAGGAGCACGGGGCCGGTGCCGGGCTCCACCTGGAAGTCGTGGTAGAGGCCCTGGTGCACGTGGATGCTCTCCCCCGGCGTCAGGCGGATCAGGGTGCCCGCGGGGACGGTGAATTTGCGGCCGTCGCAATTCAGCGTCACGGGGTTCTCGTAGTCGATGCTTTCGTCGGGCAGGGAATTGTAGACCCGGATGAGGCACACGCCGCCGCCCCGGTGGATGATGTCCTCGGTCTTGAACCAGTGGAAGTGGTTGGGAGAGTACTGACCCTCCTTCAGGTACAGGAGCTTTTCGGCGTAGACCATGGGATATTTGTCGGCCATGGCCCGGTTGCCGTTGCGGATGGTGATGAGGCTCAATCCCAGCTTGTCGAAGTCGTTTTTGCCGTAGTCGGTGATGTCCCAGCCCAGCTTGCAGTCCCGGACCTCGTCGTATTCGTGGCCCTTGGTTTGCCATTCCTCCGGCGTGAAGTGGCAGAAGGGCGGCAGGTAGCAGTGCTCCCGGACGCACATGGCCTCCATTTCCTTCAATGCTCGGTTGATCTCGGATCGCTTCATGTTCGTTCCTCCCCTGTTGATAGATCCAGTATACGGCCTCGGGCCGCAAAAAGCAACCCGGGCGGCGAAGGTGACGGACCATTTTTGTTGACGGCAGGCGAAAAAGAGGGTACACTGGCCCTATGAAAGACACATTGCATTACATCCGCACCCTGTGCCGATTCGTGTTGCTGGGGCTGCTCGTGGGGCTGGTCTGCGGCGCCGTGGGGACGGTGTTCTATCACGCCATCGCCCTGGCCACCCGGCTCCAAACGGGCCACCCCTGGCTCCTGTATCTGCTGCCCGTGGCGGGGCTGCTGACGGCGTACCTGTACGCCCTGCTCAAGATGGAGAAAGACCCGGGCACCGACGCCGTGCTTCGGGCCACCAAGGACGCACAGACGGTCCCGGCGCGGCTGGCGGCGCTGATCTTCTCCGGCACCTTCCTCACCCACCTTTGCGGCGGGTCCGCGGGCCGGGAGGGGGCCGCCCTGCAGATCGGCGGGGGCCTGGGCCTGCCATCAGCCGGCTCCTGAAGCTCAGCGAGGGGGAGACGAAGCTGGTGACCATGTGCGGCATGAGCGCCGTGTTCTCCGCCGTGTTCGGCACGCCCCTCACCGCGGCGGTGTTCTCCATCGAGGTAGCCAGCGTGGGCATGATCTCCTCCACGGCGATGCTGCCCTGCGCCATCTCGTCCCTGACCGCCGCCTATATCGCCCGGCTCCTGGGCGCGGCGGGGGAAGCCTATGCGCTGGAGGGGGTCCCAGCCCTGAACCTGCAGAGCCTGTTGCCCGCCCTGCTCCTGGGCCTGATCTGCGCCCTGGTCAGCATCCTGTTCTGCGAGGTCATGCACGCCTCCCGGCGGCTCTTCGGCCGCTGGTTCCCCAACCGGTACGTGCGGGTGGCGGTGGGCGCCGTCCTGGTGGTAGGCGCGAGCCTGCTTCTGGGCACCGGCCGCTACAACGGCGCCGGAGCGGACGTGATCGCTCAAGCCATCGAGGAGGGACGCGCCTTGCCCTATGACGGGATCGTGAAGCTCCTCTTGACCGCTATCACCCTGGGTTGCGGCATGAAGGGCGGCGAGATCGTCCCCGCCTTCTTCGTGGGGTCCACCATGGGGTGCCTGCTGGGGCCGCTGGTGGGGCTCTCCCCCTCCTTCGGGGCGGCCCTGTGCATGGTGGGCCTGTTCTGCGGGGTGGTGAACTGCCCCATCGCCAGCATCCTTTTAAGCATGGAGCTCTTCGGGGGCGCGGGCCTGCCCCTGTTCGCCCTGGTCGCCGCCGTCAGCTTCGCCTGCAGCGGCCGCCACAGCCTCTATTCCGCCCAAAGCTTCGTGTTCGACAAGGCGAGCGTGTAGTTAGGTATATTTTTCTTTTCTTTTGCCGCTTTTTCTCTTTAGTAAAAAGAAAAAGCGGCGGAAAAAGAGAAACGCAAGAAGAATAATGGGAAGTACAGCGCAAGCCATACTTCCCATTTGCGTTTCTTTTGGGTACCTTTTCTTTACAAAGAAAAGGTACAACACTATCATTCAATACCTATTCACGAATCGCTCCATCCGGTCCATGGCCTCCTCGATGTTCTTCAGGCTGGCCGCATAGGAGCAGCGGACGAAGCCCTCGCCCCGGCTGCCGAAGGCGTTCCCCGGCACCACGGCCACCCGCTCCTCCCTTAGGAGCGCCTCGGCGAACTGTTCGGAGGTGAGGCCGGTGCGGGTGATGTCCGGGAAGATATAGAAAGCGCCCCGAGGCTCGAAGCAGCGGAGCCCCATGCGGTTGAGCCGGTCGTAGATGTACCGCCGCCGCTGGTCGTAGGCCCGACGCATCTTCTCCACGTCGTCGAACTCGCCCCTGAGGAGGCCGTTCAGGGCCTCGGTGGCGGCGGCCTGGCTCATGGTGGAGGCGCACATGATGACGTACTGGTGGATCTTCAGCATCTGGGAGACGAACCGCCGATCCGCGGCCACGAACCCCAGCCGCCAGCCGGTCATGGCGAAAGCCTTGGAAAAGCCGGAGATCAGGATGGTCCGTTCCTTCATGCCCGGTATCTGGGCGATGGACACGTGGTCGCCGGAATAGGTGAGCTCCCCGTAGATCTCGTCGGAGATCACGGGCACGTCAGTCTTTTCGAGGACCGCGGCCAGCTCTTCGAGCTGGGGCCGGGTCATGATCCCGCCGGTGGGGTTGTTGGGATAGGGCAGCACCAGGGCCTTGGTCCGGGGGCTGAGGGCCCTTTGGAGCACGTCCCCCCGCAGGGCGAAGCCGTCCTCGGCGTAGGTGGGCAGCAGCACGCTCCTGCCCCCGGCCAGCAGGGCCCCGGGGCTATAGGAGATGTAGCTGGGGTCCGGGATCAGCACCTCGTCACCCGGGTCCACCAGCACCCGCAGAGCCAGGTCGATGGCCTCCGACGCGCCGACGGTGACGAAGATCTCCGTCTTGGGGTCGTATTCGAGGCCGAACCGAACGTAGAGATAGTCCGCGATGGCCTGCCGGAGCTGAGGCGTGCCCGCGTTGGGGGTGTAAGCGGTCTCCCCCGCCCGAAGGGACGCCATGGCCGCGTCCCGGATATGCCAGGGGGTCACGAAATCCGGCTCACCGATGCCCAATGACACGGTGCCCTCCATGGCGTTGGCGAGATCGAAGAACCGCCGTATGGGCGAGGGCTGGATGGCCTTCGCGCGCTGGGAGATCAAGGTATCGAAATTCATAGGCTCACCACCATGCGCTTATCCCCCGGCTCCTTCTCGAAGATGACGCCGTCGGTCTTGTAGCGCTTGAGGATGAAGTGGGTGGCGCAGCTCTGGACGTTGTCCAGGATCGAAAGCCGCTCCGCCACGAACCGGGACACGGCCCGGATGTTCTTCCCCTCCACGATGAGCATGAGATCGTAGGCCCCGGACATAAGGTAGCAGGCCTTCACCTCGTCGAAGCGGTAGAGCTGCTCGGCGATAGCGTCGAACCCCCGGTTCCGCTCCGGCTGGACCTTCACCTCGATGAGGGCGCTGATGGTCTCCTCCGGCATCTGCTCCCGGTCGATGAGGACCGTATACCCCCGGATGACCCCGGCGGCCTCCAGGCCGTCCATGCGGGCCTTGGCTTCCGCCGCGGAGAGGCCCAGCAGCACGCCCACCTGCTCCGGCGTCCGGCGGGCGTCCTCCTCCAACAGTTCCAACAGGGCCATATCCAGCTTATCCATAGGCGTTCCCCTTCCTCGTTTCGGTATATTGTATACGATTATAATGAAATCGGTGCGTTTGTCAAGAAAAATGGGCGGATCGTGATGATCCGCCCTCCGTTCCTTACCGCAAGTAGTAGCAGTCGTACCAGTGCACGTAGGTGACGCCGTTGATCGCGATGCGCTCGTTGTCCGGCAGCAGCTCCGACCAACGCTTGCCGTAGCGGGCCAGCTCCCAGTCGTCCCGGTTGTACCGCTGCCAGAGCAGGGTCCGGCCGTTCCGGTCGATGAACTGGAGGGAGGCCACGCCCTCCACGTAGGCACTCAGGTCCATGACGGCGATGCAGTCCGTGGTCCTGCCGTCCAGGGTGAGATCGCAGCGGCCCACCACATCCAGGACGCCCTCCGCCGGGGCGGTGTAGGCGGCGCCGTCCCGCCGGATCAGCCCCTTGGCCGTGGGGTGGATGCTGTTGCCCCGGTTGTCCTCGCCGAAGCCCCAGTTGGCCATGAACTCCTCCCCGTCCAGGAAGGTGGTCAGGGTCCGGACCCCGTCCTCCTCCCGCTCGGCGGAGAGGAAGCGGGTGTACCCGTCCTGCAGCTGGCCCACGAAGGTCCATACCTCCTGAGGCGCGCCGGAGTTAGCCACGGGCTCTGCCATCAAATCATCCTCGCCCAGCTCCGGCTGGGGCTCCATGACCTTGGCGGTGAAGCTGACCCCCTCCAGGCCGTGGACCCGAGCCCGGCCCGTGACGGCCATGTCGTAGCCCACGTCCAGCTTGCGGCTGGGCAGATCGTACATGCCCCAGGTGAGCTTCTCGCCCAGGCGGGGCACGATGCCCCAGCCCATCATCTCCTCCCACACCACGGGGAAGGGGGCCTCGTCCTTCCAGCGGACGGCGTAGGGCGGCAAAAACAGAGGCAGTTTCTTCATTTTTCTCTCTCCTTTCGGCGAATAGGGATAGGCGGCGCGGAATCGGTCCCGGGCGGCGTTGAGCCGGCTCTTCACCGTGCCCGTGGGGATGCTGAGCTGCCGGGCGATCTCCTTTTGTGGCAGCTGCTCCAGATAGAACAGCCGCAGCATCCGGGCGTCCCGGTCGCTGAGCCGATCCAGCGTCTCCTCCACGGCGGTGTCGGGCTCCTCCTCACCGGCCACGTCCGGCAGCTCTCCCACCGGCGTGTCCGGCCGGCGAGCCTGCTTCCGATACCAGTCCCGCCACTTGTTCCGAGCGATGCTGATGAGCCAGGGCCGGAAGGCGGCCGTATCCTTCAGCCGGGGGAACGCCTGGTAGGCGGCGAGATAGGTCTCCTGCAGGACGTCCTCGGCGTCCGGGCCGGATATGTGGAACTTCACCCAGCGCTCCACGCCCAGCTTGTTCGCCAGGAGCAGCGTTTCGAAATCGTCCACGGCGCCCACCTCCTTTCCGCGTGTTTTCACCCTAAGAGACGATCGAGAACAGGAAAAGGTTCATTTTGCCAAAAAACGGGACGGGCAAGCCCGTCCCCTACCGTCGTTTCTTTTTTATCCGTTGAAGGTGTCCTTCACCTTCTCCTTGGCGTCCTGGTAAAACTCGGACCCCTTCTCCTTGGCGTTGGCCATGACAACCGGGGCCTTCTCCTTGACCTCGGCATAGACCTCCTTGGCGGCTTTCTTGGCCTCGATGGCGTAGTCCTTGTAGTCCACCTTCCCGTCGCCGTTCACGTCCTGGACGCCGTCCGGGTTGTTCTCCTTCACCTTCTCGGTCACCTTCACGGCGGCCACGGTCCCGGCCACGGTGGCGCCGAAGCCGAACAGTCTCTTCAAAAAGCCCATGGTATTGCCTCCTTATTCTCAATCTCCGTTTTCAGGAGAAGTATTTCCGCCAGGGCAGCCCATCCCTGAAATCCAAATGCCCGTCCATCCATCCGGTGCACCGACCGATCAAAAACCCGTTCACCAAAGCGCAGATCACCGTGCCCAGCTTCACGCCCTCGAACCGCCAAAGCCCGAAGAAGGCGAAGGACATGACCACCGCCACGGCGCAGCTCACGCAGTCGTACACCGTCTTCACCCGATGGGTCGGCTTAGAAAGCTTCAGCGCCAGCTCCTTCACCAGCAGCTCATAGACCTCCGGGGCGATGTAGGTCTTGAAGAAACAGGCGATGCTGACCGCGCCCAGCCCCAGGCCCAGCACGTACCAGAGGCACCGCAGGGCGATGTTCTCCGCCGGGAAGCGCTGGACCAGCAGCATCCACCCGTCCAGCAAAAAGCCGTAGAGCACGGCGGTGACGAAGGAAAAGAGGAAATAGGGCCGGAACTTCTTCACCGTCAGGATCGTACAGAGGAGCAGCGCCGCCTGGAGGGTGTATTCCGCCATGCCGAAGGTGAAGAAGGGCAGGACGGGGTTCAGCTTCAGATACAGCAGATAGGCCGGGGCCACCACCATGGACACGCCGAAGTCTGCCCGGGTCATGAGGGCCACGCTGAGGCTCAGCCCCACCATGCCCAGCACGTAGGCCAGCTCAGTGTACAGCATCGTTTTCTTCATGGCCCATCCCCCTGTTTCGCCTGTTTTGTTCAGTATATCACGGCTGGCCCTCGGGCGCAAGTTGCCCGTTGTCAAACGGGGAAAAGGGGAGTAATATGGAGAAAATCGAAACGGGAGCGAATACCTATGGGCAACACATTCTTTTTCGGCTGGGAGCCGGCGCTGATGGTCTGGCTCCAGAGCCATCTGGGGCGCTTCGGCATCGGGCTTGCCACCGTCTTCTCCATGTTCGGGGAGGAGATGGCCATCATCCTGGTCCTGGGCTTCTGCTACTGGAGCTGGAAGAAGGAGCTGGGCAAGTTCATCGGCCGCAACGCCTGCGTGGCCATGGTGGCCAACCCCATGATAAAGAACGTGTTTTTGCGCCGTCGGCCCTACATGGACATCGACGGGGTCAAGTGTCTGAAGGCCGTGGATCCCAGCGCCGACATCATGGACGTGGCGGCCCAGGGATACTCCTTTCCCAGCGGCCACTCCTCCGGATCCGTGGCCAACTACACGTCCCTGGCCGTTTTTCTGAAAAAGAAATGGGCCTGGGCCGTTGGCGCGCTCATTCCCTTGCTGGTGGGCGTGAGCCGGGTCTGCGTGGGCGTCCACTTCCCCACGGATGTGCTCTTTGGGTGGGCCCTGGGCCTTTGCACGGTGCTGCTGGTCCCCTTCTTCCAGAAAAAGTTTCAAAAGCGATGGGTGTATTACCTGGTGCTGCTGATCCTGGCCTTGCCTGGCTGGTTCTACTGCAAGACCAACGACTACTACACCAGTTACGGCATGATGGTGGGCTTCTTCGCGGGCGACCTGTTCGAAGAGAAGTTCGTGAAGTTCAAGAACACCCAGTGCTGGTGGAAGATGATCCTGCGGGTCCTGGGGGGCGGCGCCGTCTACTTTGCCCTCAACGCTCTCTTAAAGCTTCCCTTCTCCTCCGCCTTCCTCCACGGGGGCACCACCCTGGCGTACCTGGTCCGGGCCCTGCGCTACGCCGTGATCCTCTTCGTGGACGTGGCCATCTACCCCATGGTTTTTGACAAGCTTGGCAGGAAAGCCTCTTGACCGTTCCTATGCTAAAAGCGCCTCTCCAGGATACATCCCCAGAGGCGCTTTTTTTGTTTGACTATGTTCTTCGTATCGGTCCAAATGATCCTGTCCCAGAAGGGACGGCCTCACTCCTCGGGCGCAGGCGTAGGCAGGGGCCAGGAATGGACCGTTTTATCCTCCCACCACCCGTCGCCGTAGGAGCGGAGCTCCGTGGTGTTCTTGTAGTACAGAAACTGCTGCCGCAGCAGGGCGTAGCGGGGCACGTACGCCCCGTTGGCATCCTTGCGCCAACCTCCGTCGGTTGGATTGTGGATGGTGGTGTTCACCTCGCAGTTGGGGACCAGCTCCGCGAAGGTCTCCAGCTGATCCTTGGGGATGTTGTTTCGGGAGATCCAGAGCCGTTCCAGCTTGGTGAGGCCGTAAAGGGGCGTGATATCGGTGATGTTATTGTAACACACGTTGAGATGTTTCAATTCCGTGCAGGCAGCCAAAGGCGACAGGTCCTTGATGTTGCAGGAGAAACACTCGAAGTACTCCAGCTTGGGACAGTTCTCGATGCCCTTGATGTTGGACAGGGGATCGTACATGATACAGACTTCCAGATCGGGCATGTAGGACACGATATTGTTGATGTGATGGATCTTATTGTGGCCCAGATCGATATATTTCATCTCCCGACAATACTTCAGGTTCTTCACGTCCTTGTCCTGCAGGGTCTTACTCCCGGCGGCGGAGAACTTGATCATCCAGGCGTCGGTACGGACGGAGTAGGCTCCCACCTTCACCCGCCAAACCAGCTTGGGCTGTGGAAATTCGTCCCGCAGGGCGGCCATGGTTTCGTCTTTGATGCCGCATTTCTCCATATCCACCCGCTTCACGTTCCGAAGATAGGGCAGCAGGAGCTTCAGCTCCTCCACCTTTCGCCTCAGATTCTTCTTGTTGAAGGACACCACTTCGTCCGCCAGGGAGAAAGTGACGCCGAAGGCCTTGGTGGTGTAGTTCACCAGCAGCCCCTCCCGGAACTGCTGGAGCTGGTCCGCTTCCTCCAGCGTCCACTGGCTGGTGCCGCCCGGAGGATCCAAATTCACCTTGCGGATGTTGGGCAGCACGGCGAGGACCGTCTGAATGGCGCTCAGATCGGAGCCCAGCAGATCGGAAAAATCCGCTTCCGTATCCTCGCTGGAGATGGTCCGTTCCCGGAAGGACACGCTGTAACTCGCCGGCACGCCGCCCGCTGCTTCCAGCAGGAAAGCCGCCTGCTCAGGGGTCAAAGCGCCGTTCACCACGATCTGTTCAAGATCCGGCAGCAGAGCGATCTGCTGAGCGATCTGGGTCCAATCCATGTCCAAGTCCGCATTCAGCTCAAGCACCTTGGTGTCCTTGTCGTCCTGAACGCCCTGGACTGTTACGGAATAGAGATACTTTATGTCCGGCAGCGCTGTTCGCAGGGCCGCCAACTGGTCGTTGTCGAGGCCGCTTTGCCGAAGGTCCACCGTTTGAATCGTCGGCAGATCCTGAAGGGCCGTGGTCACCTCCTCTGCGGTGATCACCGAAGCCGGCACGACAAGATCCACCGTATCGCTGTCCACCCGAGCGTCTCCCAGGGCTACAGACCAAAGGACGGTATAATCCACCGTCTCGCTGAATGTGTGGAGCAGCGCACCGTTTTCGCAGGCCCGTCCGTCCAGAAGGGTCAGCGCGGAAAGTTGGCGGATACTCTCCAGATCCTCCGCGGTGACGCTGTCCAGCTTCAGTTCCGTCACGTCACGATCCACCGGTCCGGAGGAAAGCTGCAGCCGGGGATCCTCCGTCGGAGCAACCGTGGGCGCTGCAGGCGTATCGGTCATGTCGGCCGTTGGCGCAGTGATCCGGCCGGCGTCTCCTGTGGCCGCAGCCTCAGCCGGCCCCTGAGAAGCTGCAGAGCCGTCCTCCTGGCCGAAGCCCAGGACCGTCATCACCAATACGCCCAGCAGCGCCAGCGTCAAACCCAGCATCACGCTCAACAAAATGATCTTTTTCTTGTTCATACGTGTCCTTTCACGCAAACGATACTTATCTGCATATCAGTATAGCAAACCCGCCGGATCATTGAGGTAAACAATTCGTTAAAAGGTGAGCGTATCTTCGTCCCGGCGACAGTATAATCATTTCCAGGTGACAACAGGCGAAATATGTGATATCATACAAAATCATGGTATATTATCCAGAAAGGGCCATAGTGTCTATGCCTTATTGCCGTCGTCTTCGCTTGGCTGCGCTGCTTGTTCTTGCCGCGCTGGTTCTTTTGGGCTGCCGCGGATCAGCCCCCGCTGACGCCAATCTGGTGCAGGTGAGTCCAGCTCCCGCCACGGATGTCACGACGCCCGTCCCCCCCACGGCATGCCCCTCCCCCGTTATTTTCACTCTGCCGCCCACGGAGGCGCCCACGCCCACCCAAGAACCTTCTCCCAAACCCACGGCTACCCCC
>JAEEGH010022878.1_pt1 | contig 12770 bp, 6 predicted proteins | sample 9134181 | NCBI WGS metagenome assembly JAEEGH01 (sample SAMN16246544, study PRJNA631951) | gut metagenome | biome: gut microbiome; feature: rumen; material: DP-attached | host: Bos | place: Iran: Karaj | collected 2018-10 | reverse complement strand
AGTATACGGCTCTTGCTTCAGAAGACCGGCAGGCAGCGGTAAAACTGACAGAAGAACCTCAGTTCGACTACGATTATCTCTCGGCAAATTATCCTGACAAATTCATCCTTAGTTACGATGTGATGCGTAAAGACTTGAAATGGATGTCTGGCAAGCTTGGAGAATAATCAGGTTGTCTACGAATCCGTGCCGATAGAAGCCGCAGATGTCTTCCGAACATATTCTCTTGAACACAAAGATTTGCATAGTTGAAAAAAAATTCGTACTTTTATTTTTGAGTATTGAATTTACCATGAGAAGGCTGTTTCTGATTGTTTTAAGCGGGCTTTTGTTTTTGGCGTCGTGTGCCCGCCGCTCCGAAGTAGCGGTTATCGTCGATCCTGTATGTTATGAGCGCATTTCCGATGCCGTGGACAGTTATGTCAAAGCCATTGACAGTAAATGGAAGAAGGGAGTGCTGCTGAGTGACCGCTGGGGCGTACCGGACTCACTCCGCACCGAACTGCAGCGCCTTTACAGGAACGGACGCCTGGAGGGAGCGGTGCTCATCGGAGACATCCCGATCCCCATGATACGTGACGCGCAGCACCTCTGCACGGCTTTCAAGATGGACCAGAGCGCGCCCTGGCAGCGTTCGAGCGTTCCTTCGGACAGATATTACGACGATTTCGGGCTTGACTTCGAGTTTATCAAAAGGGATGAGAGCGACAGCCTGTTGTATTATTATTCACTGACCGGTGACGGTGACCAGAGAGTATCCTGTGATATCTATACGGCCCGCATCAAAGCACCGGAGGGCCCTGATAAATACGCAGCCATTGCCGATTTCCTCCACCGGGCTGCAGAAAAGCACCTCCACGGTGCCCAGGCCATGGACAAGGTGCTGTACTTCTCCGGACATGGCTACAATTCCAATTCCATGCACGCGCGGATTGACGAGGCGCAAGCCCTTCGGGAGCACTTCCCTTTCCTTCGGAAGCCTTCCGCCAAGCTCGAGTACCTCAACCATGACTTTGAACGTTTCGTCGGCCCGAGACTGCTCGCCGCCCTGGATGACGGGGATCTGGACCTGGCCCTGCTGCATCATCACGGGAGTCCGGACATGCAGTATATGAACGGCTCTCCCTACGTCAGTTCTCCCGACGGATGGATCGAGCAGGCGAGACGCTATTTCCGCGGGAAAATCCGGGATGCAAAGGACCCTAAGGCCAGCAGGCAGTATTTCATGAGCCGTTTCGGCGTGCCGGCGGCATGGCTTGACGACGCCGACGATCCGGCGATGGTGGCACAGGACAGCATCTACTCGGAATCGATGGATATCCACCTTGCCGACATCGATGCCCACTGCCCGCAGGCTGCAGTGGTGATGCTGGACGCCTGTTTCAACGGTGCATTCGTCCGGAAGGACTATCTGGCCGCACACTATATCTTCCACCCCGGCGGAGGGACGATGGCGGTGAGGGCCAACAGCGTCAATACGCTGCAGGACATCTGGCCGGACGAACAATGCGGCCTGCTCTCGCTCGGAGTCTGCGCCGGCAACTGGGCCAAGGGTGAAATGACACTGGAAAATCACCTCTTCGGCGATCCGACCTTCGCATTTGCCGCATCCGGACGGAACGGCAGTATCGATCATCTGATCAGCACGAAGGGTGGTAATTCCAGGGTATGGCGCAGGCTGCTGGACAGCGACAACGCCGAACTCCGGTGCCTCTCTGCCAAAAACCTGTACAAAGCCGGCAAGCTTTCTTCCGACGCCCTGCTCAAGATCCAGCGGGAGGACCCTTCGGCCATCGTAAGGCTCGAGGCTTTCAACCTGCTGTGCTTCCGGCGCGATGCCTCACTGACCGAAGCCATACGGACTGCCCTGGGCGACAGTTACGAGCTTACGCGCCGTCTCGGGGCCAAGATTGCCGCCAAGCACCTTGCCCCTGAACTGATGCCCGTCCTCGTAGAGAGGTATATGGATCCGACCTGCACCAGCCGTGAAGTGTTCCACATCAAGGACGCCCTGGAAGGATATGAGCCCTCTGACGTGCTGGCCGAATTTGCCAAACGCCCCTATTGGAGGGGAGAGGAGGCCGCCAGGACCTTCGAAAGTGCCCTTGTGCGCGCGGATAGCGTCTCCCGGGCAGAATACGCCTCGCTGGGTAAAGGCGAACTGACGGTTAAGCAGGCCCGCAACCTCATCAAGACCGAGAGGAACAGATGCTCGGTCAAATCGCTTCCGGCCATCTTCCTTCTCCTGGAAGACGAAAACGCCGACGAAGGCCTGCGGGTTACCGCCGCCGAGGTGCTGGGCTGGTACAGTTTCTCATGTAAACGCGACGAAGTGATGGAGCGCTGCACCGCTCTCTCTGGGACGGTGGCATCCGGGCCCCTGAAGGCCGAACTGAATAAAACCGTCGCAAGGATCAAGTCAGAATAACAGTTCTATTTTTTCTTATTTAACCAAAAACGTTATGACAAAAAAATTATTCACAGGCGCAGCCGTACTTGCAACACTGCTGATGTCCATCGTGGCATTCGGCCAGGGCAAGGCGACAGGCTCCCTTGCGGGAAAGGTCCGCGAATCCGCGGATATTTCCCAGGGCGTCCCCTACGCCGTCGTGTCAATTCCCGCATTGGGAATCGCCACCGTTACTGACGTTGACGGTAATTATGTCCTGGACCACATCTTGCCTGCAGAGCACGAGGTTACGGTCCAGTGCCTCGGTTACGAGACCGTCTCCATCAAAGTCAACATCGGCGCCTCCAAGCGCCAGATGGACTTCAGCATGAACGTCGCCGACTTCCATCTGGACCAGGTGACCGTCACTGCCGAAGTGTCCAAGGCCGGTGCGGCTACGGCTTCCAAGATCAGCCGCACCGCTATCGAGCACATGCAGGCAAGTTCCCTGATCGACGTGATGGCCCTGCTCCCCGGTGCCGACATTGCCAGCGAGACTTTCAAGCCCGACCTCCAGGGCACAAAGACCCTGTCTATCCGCGGCGGCCAGGCCCAGGGTACTTCCATCATCATGGACGGTGCGCCCATCTCCAATGCGGCCAACCTCAACACGATGACCACGGCCATGGGCGCCGGCACCGTCGTCGCCGGTTCGACAGGCCCTTCCTCCGGTATTGACCTCCGTACCATTACCACCGACAACATCGAATCCATCGAAGTCATCCGTGGTGTAGCATCCGTTGAATACGGCGACGCTACTGCCGGTACCGTCGTCATCAATGCCAAGGCGGGCCGTGAGCCTATGACCGTCCGTTTCAATACGAACCCCAACGTTTACTCGGTCGGTGTCACCCAGGGCGTCGGCCTGGGCGGAAAGAAAGGTTTCCTCAACTACGGTGCCGACTATGCCTATTCCGTGCAGGACCCGCGCGAGAGCTACGACTACTACCAGCGGGCGACCGCCCGCCTGAGCTACTCCAACACCTTCGGTAAACTCAACTCCACGACCACGGCCAGCTTCACCTGGACCAAGGACAAGGGTGAACCGAACCCGGACGATGAAAACGATTTCCAGACCAGCAACAGCCGGGACCTCGGCGTGCGTCTGACCACCCGCGGAACCCTGGACATCAACAAGGGGTGGTTCAAGAATATCAAGTATAACGCCTCCTTCAACTACACCGACCGGCTGAGTTACAACAAGAACTTTGCGACGGGAGCTTTTACCTTCTCTTACTCCACTTCGAGGGTTGACGGTTCTACGCTCACAAGCGCTGCCGGGAAGAGGATCTATGACGGCAATGGAACCGAGATTACCTCATTCCCCGCCGAACTTGCCGGATACAGGTCCTGGTTCATCCCCGGATCCTACTGGTATGAGTACAATGTCTTCGGCAAGGAACTCAACACCTTTGCCAAGACAGTCGCCAACTTCGCCGGCAGCATCGGCAGGACGAACCACCGCATCATCGTCGGCGGGGAATGGAATAACGACGGCAACGTCGGCGAGGGTAAGGTTTTCGACCAGAATAACCCTCCGCCCAGAAATGTTTCCTACCTGTTCGCCACCCAGAGGGAAAGGGCATACAAGGATATTCCTTTCCTCAACAGATTCGGCGTTTTCGCCGAAGAGACGATGAGGGCCAAGATCCTTGGACGGGAGCTCGAAATCGTCGCCGGTGTGCGTTATGACAAGGTACTGGATGTGGCCAAGGGTGTCGTTACCCCCAGGGTCAACGCGTCCTACGAGCTGATCCCCGACGTGCTGAGCATACGCGGAGCCTACGGTGTCAACGTCAAGACTCCCGGTATTGCTTATGTCTATCCGGACAAGGCGTTCTTCGACATGGAGAACTTCACCAACAATGCCGTGGCAGACGTCCCCGACGCCCAGAAGTTCGATGTCATCACGACCCATGTCTTTGACGGCAGCAATCCTGGGCTGGAATTGGCCAGGCAGACCAAACAGGAGGTCGGATTCGACCTCAAACTCGGTCAGGTCAGGGTTTCAGTGACCGGTTTCAGGGACCGCTGCAACAATGGCTACAGCTTCGGCCGCACCCTGGACAGCTACGGTTTCGTCAAGTATGACACCTACCAGGCAGGTGCTTATCCCGAAGACGGAACGACATGGCCGACCCTTTCGCTGAAGGATTCCCAGAACTATATCCTGGCCTACACCAAGCCCGGCAACAACGTTGCATTTGACAACAAGGGCGTGGAATTTGAAATCGATTTCGGCCGTATCGACGCAATCCGCACATCTTTTGTGCTGAACGGGCAGTATTACGACCGTGCCTCATGGAGCAACGGATATACTTTCTACAACACCCACGGCAGCGACGGCGGCTATGACCTCGGCATCTATGAGTCCAGAATATCCAGCGGAGTCTCCCGCTACCGCAATCTCATCACCAACCTCATCGCGATCCACAACATCCCTTCCCTGGGACTTGTTATCTCGATGACCGCCAATGTCAACTGGCGCTACACGGATTGGGATGAGTACGGCGTAGATGATGACATCCCTGTCAAATACCTGAGCATTGAAGATGGCAAGATCCACGACTTCAACAAGACCTGGATTGCCGATCCCGATTCGGATGAGTACGCCAAATGGCTGCCCATCCTTCGCAACGAGACCAACGGAGCGATCGCTTCCAACCGTCGGGAAATCGAGCCTGCCTACAGGCCGGCTCTCTGTATCAATACCAACGTCACGAAACAGTTCAACCGGTTCAGCGTTTCATTCTTTGTGAACAACATGTTCCGTTCCACCCCTCTGCAGCCCCTCAAGAAATATCCGGGCACTTACGACCGTGTCAATGCGAATACCTTCTTCTTCGGTCTCCAGCTGACCGCAAAACTCTTCTAAAAGCACCGCATTATGAAAATATTATTTGCAAGAATATCGGTACTGGTCCTCGCAACCGCCGCATTGTCATCCTGCATAGAGATGATGAAAGAGGTGCAGGATGTACCCATCGTGGAGCCCATTACGGTTTCTTATAAGGTCAATGCGGCTACCGGATTCATCCCCAAGGGTGGATCTGTAACTCCTGACCCCAATTTCTCCACGGCCGGTGTCAAGGTCACCTTTACCAACGTAACGACCAACCAGGTGTATGAGACCGAGACCGGCGCTGACTGTTTCGCTACGGCGGACGTAGATCCCGGAGTGTATTCAATAGGTATCTCCGGCAATGCCACATTCAAAGGATACGAGTATTTCATCAACGGTAACGTACCCAGCATCTCCCTGTTCAAGACCGTCACCAAGGCCGAAGCCGAAGGAGATCCCGCATTCAACCTGACCGTGCGCCCCGCCAAGGTAGGCTCCCTGGTATTCAGCGAGATATACTACTGCGGTGTCCAGAGTTACTATTTCCGCGACCAGACTTACCAGATATACAACAACGGCGACGAAACCGTCTATCTTGACGGCATCTGCCTCGGTCAGCTCTATCCCCAGAACGCCACGGCGAATCTGCCCGTCTGGCCCGATGAGGACGGTACCGACAACTTTGCCTATTGCATGTGGGTATGGCAGTTCCCCGGAAGCGGCAACGATTATCCTCTCAAACCCGGACAGTCCGTCATCCTGGCTCAGGAAGCCCGCGACCACACCACCAACAATGCGAACTCCTTCGACAATTCCATCGCCGAATGGGAATGCTGGACAGGCAATGCCGGACGTAACAATCCCGCGGTAGCCAATATGCCTTATATCTTCTACACCAACTTAAATAAAGTACAATGGCTTTCCGGCGTGTTCGGCGCCGCATTCTGCCTGTTCAAGATCGAGGGCGAAACCGTTGATGCCGACTATTTCAGCAATTCCGGTCCCCACGTCCAGAGCGAGGTCAACAAGACCGCCAAGTACGCCAAGATTCCCGCCGATGCAATCCTCGACGGTGTTGAATTGCTGACCAATTCCGGTGCCTTCAACATGAAGAGGGTCCCCGGATTCATCGATGCCGGCGGCACCTCCGTGGACGCAACCTACTGCGGCAAGACCGTCTCCAGGAAGGTGATCGGCAAGAGGGCCGACGGCACTCCTATTCTCAAGGATACCAACAACTCCACCGACGACTTCCAGGTCAACGAACACCCGGCCCTGCGCCGCAACGGCGAAAAGGCCCCTGATTGGAGACCTATTCCTTAATATACAGAGTGTCTATAATGCGAAAGATTATGAAAAAGATTATTGCAATACTCGCCATCACGGCACTCGGAGTGTCCTCCGCCGCATTCGCGCAGGACAAGGTTACCCCTGTGACCGTCGACCGGGCTAATATGGAGAGCCTCTGGCTGTCCCATACCAACAACGCCGCCGGCGGAATCATCGACGCTCCTGACCTCCAGGCCATCGCAGAGGCCAAATACGACCTTACCAAGGGTGATTTCAAATACGCCCAACTCGGCGATGACAACAAGACTGCCATCTTCCACACCAAAGGAGGCGGTATCTATGAGAATCTCGGAGGCGCATACTTCTGGGGAGAATTCACCTATACCAACGAGAGCATTTCCGGCGCGCGCTGGAATGCCACGCTGGTCGACCCCCTCAGGGATATGCCATTCTTCCTCGCGGACGACAACTACAGCAAATGGAAGAACCAGAAATACAATATCAGGTTCAAAGCCGCGACGCCCTTGCTCTGGGACCACCTGATCCTCGGTGTCGCCGGCAACTATGACAATGCCATCGCGGCCAAACAGATCGATCCCCGTCCCAAAACGCTCATGTCAAAGGTAGAGATATTTCCCTCCCTTGTTTGGAAGTTCTGTGGAGGATTAAGCCTGGGTGCCGATTTCCAGTATTTCAGCTACCGTGAAGACGGATCCGGGTCCAGGGTCAATTCCCTGGTAGACCCCAAGGCCTGGGACATGGTCGCTCCCGGTTTCTTCAACGCCGGCGTCCTTGCCAACTTCGGCTCTTCCATCCACGCCCTGCGGGCCTATAATGCAAACGCCCTCGGCGGCGGCGCGCAGCTCGGATATGAGTGCGAAACGTTCAAGTCCGTCGCAGGTTTCAATTACACCTATAAGGTCGAGGACGTCCAATTCAGCTACGAGAAGCCCCAGCTGGCCGGTACCGTCCGCGACAACCGTTACGACATCACCCTGGCGGCTGAGAAGAAGTTCGAGAGCGGCAACCTGCTGTTCCTGAATTTCAAGGCTTCGTACAAGGATTATGATGGCATCGAGTATTTCCAGACATACGACAATACATACGAAGTCCAGACATGGATTACCGACGCTAAGTTTGTCCGCTCCAACTTCAAGAACGTCCTGAACACCCTGAAAGTCGATTATATGGTGACCGACGGGGCTGACGGTTACGTATGGAAATTCGGCGTCGAGGGCAACCTCTGCAACGACGCATTCGTTTACTACGTCCCCGAGAGCCACAGGAAGATCGGCTACTTTGACGCCGGTGCCTACATAACCCGCAACTTCGCCCTCGGCAGCAACAGTTCCCTGGTGGCAAACGTCTCCGGCCGCTATAGCCACGCCACCACGGCCGAACTCGACTACAACGGCACCCGCAGCGAGGATCCCGGGTACACCGAGTTCACCGTACTGGACTTCCAGTATGCCACCACCGACTTCGCCGAGTGCGGAGCGGACGTCAAGTATGTGTTCAGTGGGTTGAAGGGCTCTTCGTCCCTGTTCGCCGGTGCATCCTACAAGCACCTCTTCCCCAAGGGTGACCAATTCAAGAAGCGCAGCTTCCTTGTATTCTCCATCGGTTTGACATTCTAAAAGATGAAAAAACGAATACTGACCTTTCTGCTGTTCTGTGCCGGCTGCCTGTGCGGCCGGGCACAGGGCGGAGGGGTTGCGCTCATCATCGATGACGTGACCAGCACTCGGTGCAAGGAGGCGGTTTCACAGTACACAAAGGCTATTGAAAACGATGGCCTTTGCGTTTATCTGTGCACCGCCGCCTGGCAGAACCCGGACGAAGTCCGATCCACCCTCCACGACCTGTACAAGAAGCACGGCATCGAGGGTGCCGTCCTCATAGGTGACATCCCCATCCCCATGGTGATGAAGGCCCAGTATATGACCTCCGCCTACAAGATGGACGAGCGAAAGTATCCGCTCGAGGAAGTTGCTGTCCCTTCTGACCGCTTCTACGATGATTTCGACCTGACTTTCCATCACCTCGACGCTCCGCCGCAGGGGCTGATGCATTTCTACGAGCTCGCTCCGGAGTCTCTCCCTTATATTGCGTGCGACATCTACACCGGCCGCATCAAGGCACAGTCTTCATTGGGCGACCCTTACGCCCAGATTTCGGCCTACCTGCTCAAAGCGGCGGCGGCACACGCGGAGAACAACCCTTTCGACGAATTCTGCTCCTTCACGGGACACGGGTCCTACTCGGGATGCCTGACTGCCTGGAGGGCGGAAAGGGACATCCTGGACGAACAGTTCCCCGGCATTTTCACCGGTCACAACGCCCGGTTCCTGCGCTACTCCATGGACGAAGACATCAAGGACATCGCTATCAAGGAGCTTCGCCGGCCCGACCTGGACTTTATGGTCTTCCATGAGCACGGCGACTGGCACAGGATGTACCTGAGCGGCGACCTCCGGCCTGAGAGTCCCGAAGCGGTCGTTGCCGCACGCCTGCGCCGCACGGCTTCCCGCAGCCTGGACAAGGCCCGTGAACAAGCCGAAGGCTGGGGGTTCGAAAGTACCTGGTACGACGACTGGAACAGCCCCGAAAGGATTGCGGCGGACTCGCTGCAGGACCTCCGGACGGGCATCATACTCCAGGAGGTGGATCAAATAGCACCCAACGCCCGCATGGTCGTTTTCGACGCCTGCTACAACGGTGACTTCCGCCACGATGATTTCATCGCCGGCAAATTCGTCATGGGCTCCGGCAAGTGCCTGGTCGGATTCGCGAACAGCGTCAACGTTTTGCAGGACAAGTCCGCCTTCGACCTGCTGGGCTTGCTGGGACACGGCGCGCGGGTAGGCCTGTGGGCACAGCATGTCAATATACTGGAATCGCACATCATAGGCGACCCTACCTTCCGTTTCTCACCTGCCGCGGCAGGTGATGATGTCAACGTTATCCTTACGAACAAGGATACCGCCTTCTGGGCATCAAGGATGGATGACGACGATCCGGAAATCCAGAATATGGCCGCAATCCGTCTCTTCGAGGCAGGTTACCCCGGGATTTCGGACATGCTTCGCAACAAGTTCGAGACTTCGCCTTTTGCCATCGTCCGTTACAACGCCATGACGCTGCTCGAGCGGCTGGGCGATGCAAATTACCGCGCAGTGCTCAAGGCGGCCGCCACTGACGGCTTTGAGTTTATCCGGCGGATCGCCATCAACCGCATGGGCAAATGCGGTGACGAGGAGTTCATTCCCTGCCTGATCGATGCATTTGTGTGCGACCGCAACGCAGCTCGCGTGGTGTTCAATGTCCTGAACGCCCTGCCGAGTTTCGACGCCAAGGCTGCCGAGGCTGCCGTAAACACCTATTTCGAAGGCAAGTCTTATTACAACATGGAGAAGGACCGTCAGGCACTCTTGGACGTCATCACCAGGGATACTGCCGCCGAGCGCATAAAGAGTATTTCCGATCCCGGCGAGAAGCCCGGATGGCGCAAGGCCTATGTCCAGAGCCTCCGCAACAACCCCCTGCACCCAATCACTCCTCAGTTGCTGGATATCGTCAAGGATCCGGCCCAGGACATGATGCTTCGCACGTTCATCGTGGAGGCGCTCGCCTGGTACGAACTGTCCTATACCAAGCCATCGATCATCTCCGCTTTCAAGGATATGCTCTCGAACGCGGACTGCCCCGAGGAGCTTAAACCGGCGCTTACCGGTGCCATCGTCCGTCTCAGTACCGTTAAATGACAGAGCCCATGAAAAAGATAATCACACTGTTGTTCGTTTTTTCAACGTTTTGTCAGCTGCAGGCGCAGACGGTCACGGTAGACAAGCCCACGGCCAAGGCCGGCAACGACTTTGCCATCGTGATAGACAACGTCACATACGAGCATACGGCCGAGTCGGTGCTCGCCTATCGCGACGCCCTCCAGGATGACGGTCTCTCAACCTGGATCCTGCGTGCCGACTGGCAGTCGCCGGACCAGGTACGCGAGCAGCTCGCCCTCCTGCGGAAACGGGCCAGAAAGCTCGAAGGTATCGTGCTCATCGGTGACATCCCCGTCGTGATGGTGCGCAATGCCCAGCATTTTACCACGGCCTTCAAAATGGATGAAAAGGCCTTTGACCGCACCGAATCCAGCGTCGGTTCAGACCGTTTCTACGACACTCCCGACCTGGAATTCGAGTACATCGACAAGGACGAGGATTTCTGGTACTACCGTTTGAAGGACGACTCGCCGCAGAAGCTTCAGCCCGCATTCTATTCCGGCCGCATCAAGTATCCGCCCTTGCTCGGCGGCGACAAGTACGAAGCCATCGCCCGGTTCCTCGGCAAAGTCGTGGAAGCCAAACGCAACCCCCAGGACCTGGACAACATCGTCACTTTCGCAGGTCACGGATATACCAGCGACTGCCTCAACGCATGGCTCGACGAAAGCATTATGCTGCGGGAGTGCTTCCCGGGCGTGAAGCCCGGAAGGGACAATCTCAAACAACTGGACTTCAGGATGGATACCTATATGAAGTATCGTCTGTTCGACCAGTTGCAAAGGCCTGAGGTGGATGCATTCTTCTTCAACGAGCACGGCTCCATCGACAAGCAGCACATCAGCGGCGGCGATCTTCCTTCCTCAACCGAGGAATGGGTAGATCAGTTGAAATGGGGCTACGGAGGAGTATACATGGAACTTGGCGCTTTGTGCAAGAAAATGGACAAGGACGAGGCGATAGCCAAGCTCAAGGCGGAGTACCACCTGACCGATAAGTTCTTCGACGATTACTTCAACGATGAACTTCGAAAGGCCACAGCCAATGCTTCCAAGGAGGAGGCGGCCAAGAACATCATCTCGCTTGACGACCTCAAGGGCATCGCCACACAGCCTCGCCTCGTGGTTTTCAATGCATGTTACAACGGGTCGTTCCACCGCCCTGGCAGCATAGCAGCCTACTATATCTTCGGAGAAGGCCGTACCGTCGCCTGTCAAGGCAATACGGTCAACGTATTGCAAGACCGCTGGACCTACGACAACGCAGGACTGTTGTCGCTGGGCTGCCGTGTCGGTGAGTACAACCGCCTTGTAGCCACGCTCGAAGGCCACATCGTCGGAGACCCGACCTTCCATTTCAACCCCGTCGGACAGGGTTTCCGCGGACAGATCGCTGCCAAAGCGAAGAAAGTCCTCTTCTGGCGCAAGACGCTCGCTGCCGATGACCCTGCGCTGCAGGCAGTTGGGCTGAGAATGCTGTTTGACGCCGGTGCCATCGACGGTCCCTTCCTGCTGGAGCATTTACGGAACTGTCCTTACGGCACCGTGCGTATGGAGTGCCTCAAACTCCTCAGCCGCGCGGGCGGGGATGCCTTCGTCAGCGGCATACGCCTCGGACTGGACGACCGCTATGAAATCGTCCGCCGCAACGCCGTCATCTACGCCGGCAAATGCGGAGACCCTTCGCTGGCTGTTCCCCTGCTCCGCACTTATCTGGAGCATCCGGAAGACGCCCGTGTCGCTTACGATATCACCACCGCGATGAGGATGATGGATGCGAGTGAATTTGAGAGCGCCCTGGAAGAGATACGGCCGACGCTGACTTGTCTTGACGTGGACGAGGTCTCCGCTCAGGTCTCCAAAATGATCAAGGGGCAGGCCAAATCCAACGCCGGGATGCTTGACAAGATCACGGACAAGAGCGTCTCGTGGGAGGACCGTAAGTCCAGTATGCGGCTGGTGCGCAACAACAACCATCACGCCGGCATACCGAAGTTCCTCTCGGTCATCGCCGATCCCGGGGAGGACACCGAGCTTCGCGTCATCATGGCCGAGGCTCTCGGCTGGTTCACCTGCTCCTACCGCAAGGCGGAAATCATTGCAGGCTGTCAGGACATTCTGTCGAAAGGCGGCGACTCACTGCCGGATGAACTCCGCGGAGAGCTTATCCAGACCATCCTGCGGCTGCAGTAAGGGCCTCGGATAACAAAAAAGGGGAAACGATATACTAGTTTACAGTGAATCAAAGAAACGCATCCTGTTCGGGTGCGTTTTCTTTTCATCTAATATGGAACACAAAGGCGTGAATATGCTCGTCTGAAAACACTTCTTCAAGCCTAATCAGTTTTGCATAGAGACTCTTTTCTTATTTCCTTAAAGTCAATACGCGGAAGTCTAATCTCCTG
>JAEEGH010022877.1_pt1 | contig 12770 bp, 12 predicted proteins | sample 9134181 | NCBI WGS metagenome assembly JAEEGH01 (sample SAMN16246544, study PRJNA631951) | gut metagenome | biome: gut microbiome; feature: rumen; material: DP-attached | host: Bos | place: Iran: Karaj | collected 2018-10 | reverse complement strand
TTGTCCTCCAGGAGGACGGATATCGGTTCGACGCCGTCGAAGAATCCCGCGTCCCTCTTCCTGAAGGACGGCGATTCGCCGAACACCAGTCTCCTGGACATCTCCATGTGGTCGCATCCGGTGAGGGACTCCATCGTCCTCTCAAGAGTGTGCGAGCAAGGGGGATGGCACACGTCGTGCAGCATCGCCGCCGCACGTATGGTGTCGGTCTCCTCCCTGGACAGGCCGAGCGCCTGCGCCATGCGCCCCGACAGATGGTATACGCCGAGGCTGTGCTCGAAACGGGTGTGGTTGGCTCCGGGGAAAACCGTGTTGCTGAGGCCCAGCTGCCTGATGTGCCTGAGCCTCTGCATCTCGTGGCGGTCCATCAGCTGGAGGAAGACGCCGCTCACCGAGATGCTCCCGTGGATCGGATCGTATACCGTCTTCCCGTCGCGCATCGTTTCACTCCCTGTTGTCAACGGATGTGCCGAAGGGCGTGGCCAGCATCGTGCTGACGTTGACGTTCCATACGTCCCCTCCGCAGTCCAGGACCATGTCGCGGACCATGCTGAACGCGACGTCCCTGTCGCCGGCGTAATCCGTCAGGTCGATGATGACCGGGATCCTCTCGCGCAGGTAGTCCTTCACCGAACGCATCTGCACGGGATCCGCCGGCCTGAGTACCTTGAGTCTGCTCCCCGGGAGGGGCTCCGTCACGGGGAACTCGCCCAGATCAATGAAGATCTCACCCTTACCGCTGGCCACCGTGAATCTCTTGGCCAATTCACTCACCGGCCTTCCAAAGCTTGTCGCCTACGAAGTGGAGCATCTGGATGGCTTTGCCTTTCTCCTTGCTCCTGATCCCCGCCGAATCGCGCATTGCCACGCCCACGGCGAGCGGGACCCTGTTCTTCTCATCCCTTATCCAGACCAGATCACCCTCGGATATGCCGTCGTCCGCCTCTGTGATGCCGGGGCCCATGACGTCCGCACCGTTGGTGACGAACCTGACCGCACCCATGTCGACGGTGACGAAACGGTGCTCCGCCTTGTACTTCTGGAGCCCTCTGACGGTAAGGAAGGGTTCCCCCTCATACACAAGACCCAGGATGTCGTTCCCGACGAATATCAGATCGAAATCGGGACCCTCCGCCATGTCGACGGGGTCGTTCTCTCCGAACACCGGGACCCCCATGACCGAAGCGATCTCCTCGGAGAGCGCCTTGATCTCCTTCGATCTCATCCTCTTCCTCTTGCGTATCCTGATCTCTGCCATCGTCCGTACATGGTCTTCATCGTATTGATAGTTTAGCGGGCGCTATACTATAATTTATAATTGCAAGTCGTTACGGAGACCCATGAAAGCCTTCACCACGTTGATGAAGCTGTGCATAATGGCGGTATCCGTCGCTCTGGTCGCGATGCTGGTCATCAGCGCCGCGCCTATAGTCATGGGCGGGATTGACGTTCAGAACGAAGAAGAGATACAGCTGAGTGTCGACGGCACGTATCTCCACATCTCCGGAGTCTACGTCGTAGAATCGTCCATTGACCAGGACATCAGCGACCTCCTCATCGAAGCGTACCTCAAATCGAAGGACGGCTCGCAGACGATGACCCTCATCAGCGTCGGGCCGAAGAAGATCGTCAAGGGAGAGACCTGCATCATCGATCTCAACCAGGACATCCCGATGGCCGAACTGGCGGTATTCTTCATCACGGACAACATGGACAACGAGGAAGCGGGTATCAAGCTCCCGATCAACATCCATGTCAAGGGCACATACAGCAACAACCTGGCCGGATTGGACATGAACCTCGTCTACGAGTATCAGGTCTCCGAGACCGGGCAGTTCAAGATCGACAAGGACCACACCGAGACCACCACCGACGGAGAGATATCCAAGGCTTCGCTCATAGTCACCAACGTAGACTCCGAGCTCAAGTCGCTCATACCCGACGATGCGACGTTCAACGTCACCATCGGCGGCAAGGAGATCAGCCTGGTCATCGACACGTCCGGAGAGGACATCACACTGGGAATCGAGACGGGGGACCTATCCTCCGATTCCATTTCCAGTGTGATCCACACGATCCTCGATGCTGTGGAGGCGGGAAGCGACGAGCCCATAACCTTCGAATTCAACGGGGAGTCGCACACCGTCAACCCCTCGGAGATCGATACCGAGGAGGCGAAGAAGTACATCACCCAGATCGAAGGCATGATGGGATCCATCGACATGTTCCTGGACAAGTACGCAGAGATGATGAAGTCCTCTGGAGGTGCCTGATATGAGCGGCGTCAAGAGCGAGTACATGTCCGACTTCTCCCTGAAATGCGGTTCGTGGACCAATTCGTTCTACTACATCTGCAAGGCGGTAGCGGGATTCATCATCATCCCGCTGGCGATCATAGCCCTGATCAACGGCATCGGCCCCGAACTGACGGAGGCCACCGGTTCGGGCATAGACTTCGGTCCTATCCTGATGGAGTTCGGAGGATACCTCGACAGGTACATCATGTACTCCATCCCGCTGCTGTTCCTGGCGGGCCTGATCGGATACTACCCTCCGGGCAACTACGCGAGGATCCCGTTCAAGTTCATCAGTTCCGCATACCTGGCGATCATGCTCCTGCTGTTCACCAACGGCGGACACCTGTACGTGTCCCTCGGAGGGGACTCACTGACCTCCCTCGGGATCGTCAGCATGGACATGACCCTCGACATCGTTGCGATCATCTACCTCCTGTCGATCATCGCGTTCGTCAAGGGATTCCTTGCATTCACGGAGTTCACCGACAACCGCAAGCAGTACCTCGAGGACCTTGCGGAGAAGTTCAACAGGAAGGATGAGAAGCGCGCATCAAGATACAAGAAAGAGACGGAGACCGAATGCTCGGAGCCTGAAGAGACGGACTGCCCGGAACCTGAGGAGGTCGAAGAGACTGAGGTTCCGGAATCCGAAGAAAAGACGGAGACTGAATGAGATGGGAATAAGCATAGCAATCTGTGAGAAGGATGCGCCCAGCGCACCCTGCGCCAAGCCGAAGAAGGATATCAAGAAGGTGCTGGTCGACGACTACAAGCAGTTCGGCGATGCGGCCGAGAACTACGAGATAGTGTCGCTGGAGGACGCGCATGCGATCTTCCCCGACTACGAGGCATTCGCCAAGCGCAACAGGATCAACGACGAGACCGACGTCATATACATGGAGAAGGTAAAGAAGGAGGACGACCTCGCGACGCTGAAGCCCAAGGCCGTCAGGAGATACACCGGATGGATCGACCTCTCCAAGCTGAGCGCGGCGGATGCCGAGAAGGCCATATCCCTGTCCAAGCCCGAGAACAGGATCACCGGATGGGATCAGGTGGACTTCGACGAGGCGAACGCGATATGCGCCGCCTGTCCCCTGTCGTGGGACAAGGGAAGGGGATGCATCGGAGCATTCGGCCCCGACAACAGCCAGCTCCCGGAGATCGCTGAGAGGAGAGGCTGCAAGATCGTCGCATCCGCACCCGAAGGGGCCAGGACCGGAAGGATCTACACCCCCGAGGAGGCCAAGGAGCTCGTCAAAGAGGTGAAGCTCCTGACCGAGACCTTACCCGAAGAGGGCAAGATGGCCGTCAGGCGTTACAGCGGACCTCTGGAGCGCCTCGGACTCGTTGCCGACATCTCCATCAGGGAAGGCTGCGGATTCTACTTCTTCTGAGGTTTTCCGATAAACCTTTTCTATCCTTCGGATAGGAAAACGGGGACGGGACGCCGTCCCCAGTCCAATATCCCTTTATAGGTTATCAGTGTTAAAAGTCAAAGGTGCAATCATGCTAGAGATCATTGACCTTCACGTCGAAGCCGGTGGAAGGGAGATCCTGAAAGGGGTCAACCTCAAGGTGGAGGAGGGCGAGACGTGCGTCCTCTTCGGTCCCAACGGTTCGGGTAAGAGCACGCTGCTCGCCGCCATCATGGGATACGGACACTGCACGGTCACAAAGGGTAGGATCCTGTTCAAGGGAGTCGACATCACCCACATGGGAGTGGACGAACGTGCCAGACTCGGAATAGGCATGATGATGCAGAGGCCCCCGAACGTGGTCGGCGTCAAGCTGGGCGACCTGGTCGTCGCGGCGGCCAAGTACGACAAGACCGCGACGGACAAGGCGGAGGAGTTCCGCATGGAATCCTTCCTCAACAGGGACATCAACGTCGGATTCTCCGGAGGGGAGATCAAGAGGTCCGAACTGCTCCAGCTCACCGCGCAGAAGCCGGAGTTCGTGCTCCTCGACGAACCGGAGTCGGGAGTCGACCTCGAGAGCATCGACCTCATAGGCAGGAAGGTCCACGACCTGCTCTACCAGTCGCCCAAGAACTGCAGCGGGTCCAAATGCTCCCGCCACACGTCGGCGCTGGTCATCACGCACACGGGACAGATCCTGGACTACATCGGAGCGGACAAGGGTTACATCCTCAAGGACGGACTGATCCACTGCTCCGGACGTCCGATGGATCTGCTCAAGGACATCAGGGAAAGAGGCTACAAGGAGTGCATATCATGCAGAATGGTGGAGATCAAGGAGTGAAGGGTGCACTCGGCAAGGCCGCGGCCTTCGGTCCCGATGTGGACATCTCGAAGTACGAGGTCGGCAACAAGGACGTCGAGCAGATGAAGGAGCTCGACAAGACCTCCGAGGAGATGAAGGAGACCATGATCAACGTCGGTGTTACCACCGACAATGTCAACCGCGACGGTACGATCATATTCATCAACAACGGCATGAGCCACTGCTCCAACAACGCCGAGGAGGGCGTGGAGCTCCTGTCCACCACCGAGGCGCTGAAGAAGTACGACTGGCTGAAGGACTACTCCTGGAAGGCCGTCGATCCAGAGAAGGATAAGTTCACCGCCAAGACGTATCTCGAGGACTCCGACGGATACTTCATCCGCGTGAAGAAGGGCTATCACGCCAAGCACCCCGTGCAGACATGCATGCTCCTGAAGAACAGGGGATCCATGCAGAACCTGCACAACATCATCATAGTGGAGGAGGACGCATCCCTTGAGATCATCACGGGATGCACCACCGACAGGCACGCCAACAACGCGCTGCACATCGGAGTCTCCGAGATATTCATCAAGGACGGCGGTTCGCTGTCGTTCTCCATGATCCACAACTGGAACAAGGACACCGCCGTCAGGCCCAGGACCGTTGCGAAGCTGGGGAAGAACGCGAAGTACGTCAACAACTACGTGCTGCTGAATCCCGTCGGTACCCTGCAGAGCTTCCCCGTCGCCTATCTGGACGGAGAGGGCGCGTCATGCAGGTACAACACGATCTGCCTGGCATCCGAGGGTTCCGACATCGATACCGGAGGATCCGTCATACTCAACGCGCCCGGAACGAGCGCCGAGATCATGTCCAGGAGCATCAACACCGGCGGACGCATGGTCGCACGCGGAAAGCTCGTGGGCAACTGCGAGGGCGTCAAGGCGCACCTGGAGTGCAGGTCCATCGTCCTGAAGGACGGAGGCGTCACCTCGGCGATCCCCGAACTGGAGACCAGCGTCGCCGATGTCGATATGACACACGAGGCGGCCGTCGGAAAGATCGCCAGGGACCAGATCGAGTACCTCATGTCCAGAGGCCTCACCGAGGACGATGCGGTCAGCATGATCGTCAGAGGATTCCTGGTCGGAGGCATCAAGGGTCTCCCGGACAACCTCAGGAAAGAGGTCGACGACGCCATCGAGCAGGCCAACGTCGGCGACTGAGAAACGCACGATCGCCGCTGCGCACGGATGTGCCAGCGGCCGATCTTTCTTCCCTTTCTTCCATCGATCCAAAGCGTTCGATTCCTCTGTCTGGAACGGATATCCCTATAAATACAGGGAATCCGAATTACAGACAGGTGTTAATTTGGGTCTGCTCAGCAAGATCAAGTACAAGACTACCGACAGGATCGCCGACAAGGTATCCGACGGTATCGTCAACAAGATGTTCGGAAAGAAGAAGGAACAGGAGTATGAGGAGCAGCCTCAGGCTCCTGCAGCGGCAGAGCCCGTTCAGGAAGAGGCTCCGCAGATGACCGAAGCACAGGCACAGGCGATCGCGCAGCAGCAGATGGCCGCACAACAGGCCGCCGCAGCCAGCATGCCCAGCCAGGAACAGATCAATGCCGCCATGGGCATGGCATACAACACCAAAAGATGCCCCGAATGCCAGGCTATCTGTTTCAACGCTCCCGTGGAGTGTCCGTACTGCCACGCGGACCTGAAGGGAGTGAAACCTCTCACCCCCGAGGAACTCGAAGCGCTCGAGTGAAACAAAAAGACCCCGCAGAACCGCGGGGTCAGTTCTTCTTTACCTTCCCCAGCCTGTCGACGGCATGGATGACGTTGCCGTCGCAGTCCCTGAACGACGTGTACACCCCGATGGGGCTGTTCATCGGGTCGCGCACGAACACGATGGCCTCGTCGATCAATCTCCTGTGAAGGTCGAAGGGGTTGTCCACACCGATGTAGACGCCGGTATCGATTCCGGCCTTCTCGCTAAGGACGAAGATCAGGATGCAGTCCGCCCTCTTCATGTAGAGACGATCGCTGTGACTCTCGAGAACGACAAATCCCAGCATGTCGTGGTAGAACTCCGCCGTAGCCACCAGGTCGGTGGACGGTATCGTCGCCGCGCATACGGCTGTGGGCAGGCCTTCATCGGTGTATGTGAACTCTCCTCCGTGCGGATCTCCGAGCGGCATGAAAGTGTATCGGGATCATCCGATAAAACCATGCTTCCATGATTTTGAGATAAAATGGGATAAATCGTTTATGGACGGGGCAGAGCCCCGTCATAGGTTTCATGCCTTCTTTTTCTTCACCACGAAGAACGCACCAGCACCTGCCGCCGCCAGAACGACTACGACGATCAGAACGATTGCCCAGATCGGGAATCCTCCGCCGTTGGAAGAAGATTCGTCCTCGAAGAAGACCGCATATTTGGAGAAATGCGGGACTTCGAACGTGATCCTTCCGTTCTCGAACGTGGAGTCGATCTTCGTCTTGTTGGCACCGTCGACGAGGTACACTACCGGGACCTTTCCTTCAGGGACAGCCTTGTTAAAGGGGAGGGATACCGTCGCTTTCCCATCTCCGAAGGATGCTCCTGTCAGTGTGACGTCCACGACGGCTTCTGCGCCTTCGATTCCGGTGTTCTCCGTGACGAGTTTTGCATTGATCGACACCGCGCCAGATCCGAGAGAACTGACGACGTTCTTGTCGAAGGTTATGTCCAGACTTCCGATGGAAAGGCCCACCTTACCGCTACTTCCCTTGGCTGCAGCAAAGATTCCAGTCAGATCCACATTCTCACCGGGGGTCACTACCTCGTTGAACACCTTCACGCCATCCCCGTCGGTCGTGTAACTATAACCGGACGCGGTTATGGACCTCTGTTCCTTATGGCTCGAATCCCTGAGACATGTGCGTTCCTCTATTCCATCCTCGGTGTCGGTGGCCGCCTTTATGACCACCCAAGGTCCCCACAGGTGTCCGAGAGCACCCGTCTGTCCGTTTCCGGCCTTCCATGTGGCCAGATCGGTGATCTCATGCGCACCCTCTGAATCCTCGAAGTTCTTCTCGCAGTGCGAGCAGTAGTAATACTCCTTGACACCGGGTTCGGTACATGTCGCCGATGCACTCTGGGGCGTAAGGGCCTTGTGGAACATATCGAGCGTCACGGTGGATACGTCGACCTCGATGTAGTTCTCGCCATCCATGATGAAGCATGTATGGCATACCGAGCATTCATAATGCTCGATGTGACCGTCGGTGGTACAGGTGGCTGCCTGGGCCGCTACCGGCACATGTGTGTGTCCCGCCTTGATGATGAGTCCTTTTATGACCTCGTTCTCTGCAGGTACATTGGTGTGGTATGGTATCCATTGGCCGCTGCCGTTCTGTATGAAGTAGACATCAAGATCCCCGCCGGTGTAATGCTTGTGTGCTCTGATACCGTCGGTGGTACAGGTGGCTGCCTGCTGGATCACATCCGAACCGGATCCTGCACTGCTCTGTTCCGCCGCATAGAATCTGGTATCGTCGACATGACCGCAATAGTCGCATGTGAGGGAGTAGAATATCCTCGGAGCATCCGGATCTGTATAATTCTCGGTATATACTGCGGTCAGATGATCGTGTGTGCATGCTGCAGTGACAGTCACCGGGAAGTGATGCCCTTCGTACGATGCATACCTCATCCTGAAGTAACCGTTGTCATTCTCATTGATGATCGGGAAGTAGTCCATCATGATGAATGCGTCATAGACCCCTGCCGACAACCCTGCTGCGCTCGGATCGAGCGTAAGACTCTCCCCATCGTAGTGGAAGACCGTGGGAGTCTCGGAATACATTCCTGCACTGGCGACGCAACGGTATTCCATCTCGCCCTGTGCATTCTCTATACCGAGGAACAGACGGTATCCGCGGATGAATCCGTAGTCAAGATTCGCCTGTCCAGTGAACAATGTCGCTGTGGAATTGGTCGAGATGCCGTTGTTGAACATCTGATCGTACGTCGGGATGGTGATTACCTCGGTTGAACCGAGCGCGACAGTGACCGAAGCGGGCTGAGTGGTATCCTCTCCGGGGAGAACGACCACTGTGTAAACGAGTTCTGCACTGTTCATTCTGTCGAAGGTTATCGCCTGACTGGTTGGTGTGTACTCGGCATGGAAATAACCATAATATTCGAATGTACCTGCCATGTCAGCAAAGAGCGTACGTTTTTCCAAACCGTCAGATGATCCGCCATCAGGGAGACCAGATGTCTTCCTCCAATCCGCACCTACGTATGTTACAGGTGCAAGATCGGCATTCCCTTTATCGTACTCGAAAGTGATATAGAACGAATCACCCAGATGACATACGAGTCTGCGGTTCACGTTATCAATTGTGTACCCTGCGGCGGCAGTAATTACCTCTACCTCCAATCCTCTTGTCAGCTCTGCGCCGAGAACCGTTGCGTCTGTGATCACCACCAATGCGGATGCGGAATTCACTGAACCTGCGGCGTTGGACACCACACAACGATAGTATATTCCGGCATCTGCCGATGACGTATCCAGGATGAGGCTGTATCCGGTCTCATTCACGACATTGGTCCATGTTGAATTGTTAGTAGATGACTGCCACTGATATGTGACCGTACCGCGCAAGGACGTCGCTGAGACCTCCAAAACATATGTGCCGGCTGCCATGGTGATGTATGAACCCACCGGATCCTTCGTTATCACAGGCAGCGGCATCGCAACGAACTTGACGGTCACATCGTCTGTGTTGCTGATCCTGTCATATCCGTTCTTGGTTCCCGTGACCTCGCACCTGAGAATCAGTCCATCCACACCAGAAGGTGTGTCCCTCTGGACCTTGAGTGATGCCGTCGTGACACCGGTGAACGTGTATCCTGTTGCCGATGCTCCGTTCTTCACCTTGTAGTAGTAACTGCCGTTGTAGGCATACCACTGATATGATACGCTGTCATACGAGGCCGAATTGGAGACCGTAACACCGATATCCACATCATAGTTCACGACTTCGGTTATCTCGGTCGAGTTGGTGAGGGTCGCCACGGGCGATGGGTAGTCCACTACGGAATAGGCGATCTGAGGTGAGTAGATCCACGCTGAATAAAGATCACCAGTTACTGTGCGGACCCCTACCCTAAGGGTCTTCTCTATGACAGCACTTGAACCGGGATGGTATCCGGCCGTTGTAGCTTCCACACCGGGTATGTTTGTCCATACGCCCCCGTCGAGATACTGCCACTGGTAAGCGGCCTTGACATCGGCATTCACATTTCCGCTGGTGGAGAACGCCACCGTCAGCTTGGGATCCTGACCCTTAAAGACGGTGACGTCGCCAGATCCGCCGTTGTATGCAATGACCACATTGGTGGGTTCTGCGGGTGTGATCTTCACAGTCATTCTGTCCGTGTCGAAATAGCGTACAGATCCGGCCTTTGTGGAAACGAATGTTGCGACGTAGGTCACTGTCTTGGAACCGTGTGGCACCACATCATCATACGAAGTTGCATTGGATTCGACAACCTTGTTGAACGCATTTCCATTGATGCTCCTGTACCATATCACCTTGATATCGTTGGGGAATGCAGCCCAATCCTCCTGGCTGTATCCTGTGAACAGATGGACGGTTGTGCCTTTGCTCGCATCATAAGCGCCGTCTGACGAATCGTTGTTGGAGACGGTGATATTGGCATTCGACACATTGGCAGCCGCCGGAATGGATGATACCATGGATAGGGTTCCATAGCTGTACCATCCCTGGCTTATATTCACCTCCGTCATCTGATCCAATGTCTTGGTCTGATTTGACGGTATATTCGTTCCATTCAGTGTGGCCTGGGAACATCCTGTGGTGTTGATGGTGAAGCTTGAACGTGAATCCGCCGTTGCAGAACTCAGGCTTTTGATCTTACCGCCGTAAACGGTCACATCAGAGCCCTTATAGTGCTTGTATGATTCGATTGTCGGATTCCCTCTGATAATGACGGTGGCGCCACCCTGGACCTTACTGATGTCGCTCAGATCGCCGGATGCATCACTAATTCCGCCGGTAATTTTACACATGCAGTATTCCGAGAACGTGAGATGCGCACCGCTTCTCAGATCGATCCATTTCAGCTCATTGGTCTTCTTGACGCCGTTGAACACCTGATAGTTCCTGAAGTCTACCGTGAGTGAACCTCCGTCATAGACGTTGATGAAACTGCTGTTGAATTTTCCGCCTCCGACACTATCTATTATGGTAAGGTTTCCATAAACTGACAGAGACATATAGTCCGGATAGTCACAAGTGACATTCCTCCCGTTCAGATCGAGGGTTATATTGTCCCCCGCTGCTACATCCAATGCTCCGGGATTAACCGGACTGTTATGGACATAGATATCACTTTCAACGACATGAACGCCACTTCCTCTCAGCAGATTCTGGATCCTGAAGTGGCCTGCATCCTCGGCATCGGCATCGGAAGCGGTGAATACCACGAATCCTGCCAATACGACAACGAAGATCAATGCGACAAATGCGTACATCATGACCTTGCTGCCATGCGCTTTACAGTTATCATTCATACAATCAACTCCGACAACACTTCACCTGCCGTGCCGACAAACATGTCATTGAATGATCCCCGTTATCTTTCCAAGGATTTTTGTAAAGACAACCCGTGGTACGGACTGCCGATTCTCTGGTGATGAAGGGCAGTTGTTCTGCAGATTCAAGAGTAGACCCGTGTTGCCTTAGGTCCCCTCCCATAACGGGGTGGCAGGACATGTTTTAAAAAATTTTGCTACAGGAATATAAAACGATTGTATTATAAAACAAACTATTCGCACGGGAAATTGAGTCCTCTCTTCGGAAGCATGCAGTCTTCGCTTCCAGGTGATCGGAAACTAAAAACCTACTGAACCCATTCCCTGTGCGATAACCCTTTAATCAGTATCGCCATTCCGAGCCAATAGGAAGTGCAGAAATGGCAAAGCCGATGATCAGCGAAGACGATTTCAAGCTCCAGGAGAGCCTCGGTAAGATCAAGCATGTAATCATAGTCATGAGCGGAAAGGGCGGAGTAGGCAAGAGTACCGTCTCCTCCAACATCGCCATCAGCCTCAACCAGAAGGGTTACGAGGTCGGACTCATGGACATAGACATCACCGGACCCAACATCCCCAAGATGTTCGGCGTCGAGGATGAGCAGATCGAGGTCGAGAACGAGAGACTGATCCCCGTCATCGTCCCCCCTTCGCTCAAGATCATGTCCATGGCGTTCCTGCTACCCAGCAAGGACTCCCCCGTCATCTGGAGGGGACCGGTCAAGATGACCGCCATCAGGCAGTTCCTCGAGGACGTCAACTGGGGAAAGCTCGACTACCTCGTGGTCGACATGCCCCCGGGAACCGGAGACGAAGCGATCTCCATCATCCAGCTCATCCCCAAGGCCGACGGCGGAATCATCGTCACGACGCCTCAGGACGTCTCGCTCCTGGATTCCAGGAAGTCCATCACCTTCTTCGCCGAGGCGGAGATCCCGATCATCGGTCTCATCGAGAACATGAGCGGATTCGTCTGCCCCCACTGCGGAGAGGTCACCGACATCTTCAAGTCCGGAGGAGGAGCGGCCACCGCCGCCGAGTTCAACATCCAGTTCCTCGGAAAGGTCCCGATCGAGCCCGCCATCGTCGCATCCGGCGACAAGGGAATGCCCATCGTGATCTCCAACCCCGACAGCGCATCCGCCAAGGCGTTCGAGGAGATTACCGACAAGATCGTCAAGACGGTAGAGTGAACATGAAGATCGGCGTCCTATCCGACGGGCCCGACCTCGGGTCATGGGTCAGCGATGACTTCGGCCACGCACCCTTCTTCCTCATCGTGGACAGCGAGACCTACGACTATACAGTCGTGGAGAACGAGTTCATGGAGGCCGAAGGCGCCGGCATGAAGGTGGCTGACGCCATCGTCGGACTGGGCGTCGATGCCGTGATCACCGGAGGTATCGGGAACCACGGCTACAACATCCTTACGAAAGCAGGAATCAGGGTATCCTTCGACGAGGAAGGGACCGTTGAGGAATGTGTCGGCAACCTTCTCAGAAGGATCGAGCGCGAAGAGAAGTTCTCCAAGTTGGGCGAGTGACTCACCTTTCGCACAGTTTCATCGCCAGTACGATCGAGTCCGTGTAATCCGTCTTCGCACGGGATGTGTCCACGAACACCTT
>JAEEGH010022876.1_pt1 | contig 12770 bp, 13 predicted proteins | sample 9134181 | NCBI WGS metagenome assembly JAEEGH01 (sample SAMN16246544, study PRJNA631951) | gut metagenome | biome: gut microbiome; feature: rumen; material: DP-attached | host: Bos | place: Iran: Karaj | collected 2018-10 | reverse complement strand
ACCTGGACGCCACCTACAACCAGGACGATGCCTGGAAGGCCGATGACCCCAAGCGCTACATCCACGAGGTGGCTACCATGGGCTGCCGCACCCGCGTGTACGGCAACCGCTTCGGGCCCAAGACCTCAATAGGCCGTGGCAACCTGAGCTTCACCACCATCAACATAGTGAAGCTTGCAATTGAGGCCATGAACGAGGAGCCTGAAAAGGATGTCCGTCTGCAGAAGTTCTTCCAGAAGCTTGACTGGGCCCTTGACATTGCCGCCCGTCAGCTCAACGAGCGCTTCGACTTCCAGAAGACCGCCCTCAAGAAGCAGTTCCCTCTGCTCATGAGCGGCCTCTGGCTTGGCAGCGAAAAGCTCGATGACGATGATCCCGTTGAATCCGTCCTTAACCAGGGCACCCTCTCCATCGGCTTCATCGGCCTTGCAGAATGCCTCATCGCCCTTATCGGCAAGCACCACGGAGAAAGCGAGGAAGCACAGGAACTGGGTCTCAGAATTGTGTCCCACATGGCAGAGAAGATCAACGGCTTCGCCGAGACCTTCCAGCACAACTTCACCTTCCTTGCCACCCCTGCGGAAGGCCTCTCCGGCAGCTTCACAAAGAGGGACAAGAAGACCTTCGGCATCCTCCCCGGCATCACGGACAAGGATTACTACACCAACTCCAGCCACATCCCGGTGTACTATCACTGCACACCTGAGCACAAGGCCAAGATCGAGGGTCCTTACCACAAGTATGAGAACGCCGGCCACATCTTCTACGTAGAGATTGACGGCGACGCCACCCACAATCCGGAAGCCATCATGCAGATTGTGGACCTCATGGACAAGTACGACATTGGCTACGGCTCCGTGAACCACAACCGCAACCGCTGCCTCGACTGCGGCTATGAGAATTCAGAGGAAGGCCTTACCGAGTGCCCTCACTGCCACGGTCACCACATCGACACCCTGCAGCGCATCACCGGTTACCTCGTAGGCACCACCAACCGCTGGAACTCCGGCAAGCTCGCAGAACTCCACGACCGCGTCGTCCACAAATAGCTTATAGGCCAGCAAGTACTCAAACGCTTTCCCGGCTATTTGTGCCCAAAGGGTCTTAACGTCACCCCTCCCCTAAATCCCCTCCCTCGAGGAGGGGACTTACTATATAAGATGCGGATTAAAGTATTAGACATAGCGTATCAAACCATGGCGGATGGTCCTGGGTTTAGGACCGCCATTTACTGTGCAGGGTGCAAGCACCAGTGCAAGGGTTGTCATAATCCGCAGAGCTGGGATTTCGGTGCAGGCAAATGGATGGACGTGGAGGAACTCCTGAATATAATCAAGGAAGACTCCATGTCCAACGTGAGCTTCTCCGGCGGAGATCCCATGTACCAGGCCCCGGCTTTCACGGAGCTGGCCAGGCGCATAAAAGAGGAAACGAACAAGACAATCTGGTGCTGGACGGGATTCACCCTGGAAGAGGTTCAGGCAGACCCGGAGATGGCCGCAATGCTGCCCTGGCTGGACGTCCTGGTGGACGGGCCCTTCATCCTGGAGCAGCGTGATACGGACCTCCTTTTCCGCGGCAGCCCCAACCAGCGCATCATCTACCTCCACGAAAAACCAAAGGACGATACCATTCCTGGTACCGTCCCTATAGAACCTCTTAAATAATAATTACTTTCCGAAGTACATCCGGAGACCGGCTTCCACGTCCACGCGGAAAGGTTGCACGGTGCGGATGGAGCGCGGCTGCTTCTGGGTGGCGAAATAGTAGCGCACGCTGGGGTCGAAGTACAGACCCACGTTGTCCATTATCATGAACTCTATGCCAACGCCGGCTCCCATGGAAAGCTGGGGCGGGTAGCCGTTGCTCTGGTGATAATGAATATCCTTGGGTGAAGCATGCACCAGGAAATCGTTGTCCAGAAGGAATTCCGCAGTGGCGCCCACGAAGGTGTGGAAATGCCAGTACCTGCTGCTCAGGACATCGAAGTACATATTGACGGGAACGCCAAGCCAGTGCTGATAGTTGTCGATATCTGTCTGGAGGTAAGGGAACTCGTCGGCATCGTAATAGTCTCCTACGAAGGTACGGGTGAGCCTGGTGTAGCGGATTCCGGCACCGAAGGACCACCTTTCAGATACGCTGTATGAACCGCCCACGCCCACTGCGAAAGGAAGGCCGAAGGCAACCTCCGGATATGCGTTGTAGATGCCTTCACCGCTGGGCACCTGAGGTGCGCGGGGCGCAAAGGCGCCGGGACGGGAGAACCCGCTGCGGCTGTTGTTCTGGATGTCTGCCGATGCGTAAATGCTCTTGTTTGTACGGCGGGACTTGGATTCCTGGAAAGCCAGACGGTTGAAAGCGTCTGTATAATCCGTTACCGTGGCGTTGGTGGTCTTTGCCCTAACGGGAGAAGGAACCTCCTTGACGATGGTGCCGCCGTCCGTGACCTCCGATGCCTCCTGGGCCTCTATGGCCTGGGAGTTCTCAAGGCTGGCGGTACTCTGAACCGTGGAAGACTGTGCAATCTGCCTGCGGATGGGAGACACCACCTTGGCGTCCATGAGTTCTGTCTTTACCTGTGCGGGAGCCAGTGCTATGGCGCCCCTATATGTATTCTCCGTATTCTGGGGACGGAACAGGAATACGCCAAGGGCTATGGCCGCGGCAACGGCCACGCCGGAGAGTGCGTATGCCCAGAACGGGATTACGAAGTGACGGGGAGCCAGTGCGGCCTCCACGCCCTTCCATACCCTTCCGGACACGGGCATTTCCGCGCCTTCCAGAATGCTCCTTACGGATATGTCAAAATCTTTCTCTTTCATCTCAATTGTCTTATCATTTCCTGCAGCCTTACCCTCGCTCTCTGAAGTTTGGAACGGGAGGTGGCCTCCGTGCACCCGAGCTGGTCTGCGATGTCCTTGTGTGAATACCCTTCAACTACATACAGGTTGAAAACTGTCCTTGCGTCTGCGGGCAAAGCGGCTATCATTTTCATCAGCTCCTTATACCCTATATTCTGAATAGGAGAGGCTTCCTCCGTGAAGAGGGTTCTGGCTTCTTCTATGTCGTCGCTCATTCCAAGGGCGTCCGTTTTTCTCAGATGCATCAGTGCAGTATTGACAAAGATCTTTCTTGCCCAGCCTTCAAAGGAACCCGTCCCTGTGTAGCTGTCTAATTTTGTGAACACGGTCACAAAACCCTCCTGGAGTACGTCTTCTGCGTCTTCCCTGTTGCCCATGTAGCGTAGGCAGACCGCCATCATTTTGGGCGACAGGGCGTCGAAAAGACGCTTCTGTGCCTTGCGGTCTCCGTCCCTGCATGCAGGTACCAGGCGCTCCAGGGACGACGCCCCCGCAGGCGGATCTTCCACCCGTGCCCAAGTATTAAGATGCAATTTTATCCCAAAACGTTTCAAGGAGGCTCAGAATTTGTTTATCAGCATTACAAATTTAGCAAAAAAAGCCTTACTTTTGCAAGTATGAAAAGAATTCTGGTTTCTGCACTTGTGGCGCTCTGTCTGTGTGTGGGCTCTTTCGCCCAAAATGTGACGGGGAACTTTGTCGACGCCGTTTCCCTCTATTCTTCAGGCGAATACGCCCGCGCCGCACGCGTGCTCACAACCCTTTCCCAGGCAGATCCGGAGAACGATGCCATATGGTACTACCTTGGCCTGGCGGAGTATGCCCAGGGGCATCTGGAGCAGGCAGAATCGTCCTTTAAAAAGGCCGTGGAGCTGGACGGGAAGAACTTCTGGTACCGCCGCACCCTTGCAAGACTGATGTTCACCCGCGGGAAAGCGGAGGAGGGGACGGCGGAGTACGAGTCCATCGTCAAAGACTTCCCGGAGAGGAGCCAGATCAACTATGAGCTTCTGGACATTTACCTTCGTACGCGCAGTTTTGAAAAGGCCCTGGCCTCCCTGGACGAGGTGGAGCGCCTCAGGGGCACATCGGAAGACGCCGTGCGCACCAGGTATGAAATCTATTCGGAAATGGGCAGGCACGATGACGCCATAGCCGCACTGGAAAAATTCAATGCGGAATACTCGTCACCAATGATCCTGGCCATGGCCGGAGATTATTATCTGGCCGATTATTCGGACTCTCTTGCCCGCGCCAGGTATTCCGAGGCTCTGGCCCTGGACAGCAGCTATATGCCCGCTACGCTGGGAATGTCGGAAATCTACAGGCGGGAGCGCAACTATCCGGAGTACTTCCGCATAATGCAGGGCTTCTTCTCGTCGGCCGATGCACCCGCAGCCACCAAGGGAATGTACCTTCGCAACATGATGCGCACCATAGACCCCAAGATCCAGCAGCTTCACCGGGCCGGGTTCGATTCCCTTGCCATGACGGCAGTGAAGGCGCATCCGCAGGACAGTACCATCTTGTCCGAGGTAGGCACGTACTATTACGTCACAGGCCGCCAGGAGGGCGCCGGAGTATGGTTCATCACCGCCGCAACGCTTTATCCGGAAAGCAAGTCCCTTACGGCCACCGCCATACAATATCTTGGCCTGCAGAAGAATTGGTCGTCCCTTAAGGAAATGGCCGTGGACGCCTTCAACCGCTTCCACGAGATGGCCTTCCTGGAGTACGCCAACATAGCCAACTTCAACCTCAAGGACTATGACGCCATAATTGGCAACTGCCGATACATCCTCACCAATTATCCCAAAGACAAGGACCTCTGCCTGGCGGCATGGTCTTCCATAGGGGACGCCTATCATGAAAAGGGTAACTCCAAGGAGGCCTATAAGGCATACGACAAGGCCCTCAAGATTAATCCGGACTATGCTCCCGTGCTCAACAACTACGCCTATTACCTTTCCGTAGAGAATAAAAAACTCAAGAAGGCGTACACCATGTCAAAGAAGACGGTGGAGGCGGAGCCGGACAACGCAACTTATCTGGACACCTTCGGTTGGATTCTGCACCTTCAGGGCAAGGACCTTGAGGCAAAGCCTTTCTTCAAGCACGCTATGCTTTACGGGGGAAAAGACAGCGCGGTGATCCTGGATCACTATGCAGATGTGCTGGAAGCTCTGGGAGAGGACGATATGGCCAAGGTTTACCGCAAACAGGCGAATGCCAAGAAATGAGGCGTTTCCGTCATATGGCACTGGTTGTCCTGGCACTCCTTGCCGGGACCGTGGCTTTTGCCCAGAAAAACTCCCAGAAGAGCCTGGAAAGCCAGAGAGCCAAGCTTCAGAAAGACATCGAACTCATCAACCGCAAGCTTGCTGAGAACTCCCGTTCCAGCGAAAAAGTCCTTTCAAACCTTACCCTGGTCCGCAGCAAGATTGCAAAAAGGGAGCAACTCATTGACGAGTGCGACCGCACCCTGAAAGTGCTGGGAGACTCCGTTGCCATATGCGAAAAGGAGATTGCCGTCCTTCAGGACAGGTATGACACTCTTTCCGTCTATTATGCAAAGCTTGTCCGGAATGCATATAAGAACCGTGACAGCAAAACCTGGTACATGTATATCCTCTCCAGCCAGTCCGTAGGGCAGGCTTTCCGCCGCGTGGGATATTTCAGGAGCTTATCGTCACAGATGAACGTGCAGGCGCAGAAGATACACGATGCCGCCGCCGCACTGGAGGCAAAAAAGAGCCGCCTGCTGTCCCTGAAGGCAGAAGAGGACGAGGTCCGGGACCAGATTGTGAAGGAGCGCTCCCGCCTCCGTGACGAGGAGTCCCAGAGCGCCCGCATGCAGGACCAGCTGCAGAAAGATAAGAAACAGTACGAGAAGCAGCTCAAGGAGAAGAACCGGCAGATAGAATCCCTGAACAAGAAGATTGCCGACCTTATCCGCCAGCAGAGCAAGAAGCCTTCCGGTTCCGGCTCCGGCAAATCCAAGGGAAAGACGGTTTCTACGGAAATCGACACCAAGCTTTCCAACGAATTTGCGTCCAACAAGGGTCGCCTGCCGTGGCCGGTGGAGGGCGTGGTAACGGACCGCTTTGGAAAGCACCAGCATCCCGTTTACAAGAACGTGGAACTGCCCCAGAACAACGGCGTAACGCTCACAGTGCGCCGCGGAGCAACCGCAATGGCGGTTTTCAACGGGAAAGTAACGCAGATATTCGTGCTGCCGGGCTACAACCAGTGTGTCCTGGTGAGCCACGGCTCATACTATACTCTATATACCAAGCTCAAGACCGTCTCCGTGAAAGTTGGCGACAAAGTTACCACCGGCCAGGCCATTGGCGTGGTGGATACAATAGGCGGAGAAGACCTCTTCCATTTTGAGCTCTGGAACGGCAACGAACCCCAGAATCCGGAGAACTGGCTGCGCCGTTAGCTGATACCTCAGGGGTGGGACGAAAAACTTTCTCATGGGTTAGCTAATCGTAAGATTTTTAGCTGAAGATTTATACGAATCTTACGATTTGGTCCGCGGAAAATGCATAGCTTGCAAAAAAATTGCGAAGCTATGTTGGTTTATATTCACGGAGCGAAATGCATCGGCATAAAAGCGGTGCCGGTGACGGTGGAGGTGGAGATCTCCATGGGTATCGGGATTCATCTGGTGGGCCTGGCGGACGCGGCCGTCAAGGAAAGCCTCCTGCGCACGGTAACCGCGCTGCAGGCAAAGGGATTTCACATCCCCGGCAAGAAAATCATAATCAATCTGGCTCCCGCCGATATGCACAAACAGGGCAGCGGGTACGACCTGGCCATTGCCCTGGGCATCGTTGCGGCATCCACCCAAAGGCATATGCCGGGGCTGGAAAAATATATTATTATGGGAGAGCTGGGGCTGGACGGGAGCATACGCGCAGTGAGCGGTACGCTGCCCATGGTGGAACTGGCCATGGAGAAGGGATTCCAGGGGTGCATCCTACCGGAGGAATCGGCCCTGGAGGCGGTGGACTATACCGGGACCAGGGTTTTCGGTGTGCGGACGCTGGAGGACGTGCTGCGGATCCTGGAGGAGAGGGACCCGGTGGACGATCTCCTTATCTGGAACACATGGGCGTACCAGAGGGCGCTGGCGGTGGCCCCGGAGCAGACCGCGCCGTATATGGATTTTGCCGATATAATAGGCCAGGACGGTGCCAAAAGAGGCGTGGAAATAGCATCTGCCGGAAGTCACAACGTACTTCTCATTGGTGCGCCTGGCGCCGGGAAAAGCTCCATTGCAAAGGCAATTGCCGGAATCCTGCCGCCCATGAGCCTGGAGGAAAGCGCCATCACTTCCAAGATCTGGTCCGTGGCCGGACGGTCTGCCGGAGGGCTTGGGCTCATGCGGCGGAGGCCCTTCCGCGCGCCTCATATATCGGCCTCAAAAGTGGCCATCCTTGGGGGCGGGACCGGGGAGAACATCCTTCCAGGGGAAGTTTCATTGGCGTCCGGAGGTGTGCTCTTTCTGGATGAGCTAGTTGAGGCGCCAAAAAGCACCCTGGAGGCCCTCAGGGGCCCTTTGGAAGACCACAAGGTAACCATTTCCAGGCTCAAGGCAAAGATAGAGTATCCGGCCAATTTCATGCTTGTTGCGGCATCCAATCCCTGCCCCTGCGGGTACTGGGGAGAAGGAGACCGCTGCACCTGCACCGTAGGCAAAAGGACGGCCTATCTTGGCCGCCTAAGCGGTCCAATCATGGATAGACTGGATATACAACTATGGGTTAAGAGTGTGGAGACCCAGGCGCTAGTGAGGGGCGGAAAGGCGGAGCCGTCGGAGGCGGTGGCAAGGAGGGTGGCGGCAGCCAGGGAAATCCAAAGGAGGCGCTTCCAGGGCACGGGAATCTTTACAAACTCGGAGATGGGCTCCAGGGAACTGGAGCGTTTCTGCCCGCTGGACGAAGACTGCAAAAACCTCCTGGAGGGCATCATAGACCGCCTTGGGCTGTCCGCCAGGGCGTACACGCGCATTATCAAGATTGCAAGGACAATAGCAGACCTGGAAGGCGCTGAAAACATAAAGCCGGTGCACCTTTCGGAGGCCGCCAGCTATAGGTTTCTGGACCGGAGAAACATCCCGGACCTATGACAGCGAGAACAGTGCGGAGCCGCTACCGGACATGGCGGCGTATACGGCCCCCCTACGGTACAGTGACTGTTTTATCTCCGCCAGCACGGGGTACTTCTGGAAAACGGTTTTCTCAAAATCGTTCACAAGGTCCGCTTTCCAGGTGGACGGATCCTGGAGGAGAACCTCCCTGAGGGGCTTTGCCGGCGCAGAAGGGACTATTCCCCGGTAGGCATCGGCAGTAGAGACTGAAACGCCTTCCGGCACGGTGACCTCAATGTGGAAGCGGGAAAGGTCTATTTCAAACGGCTCCAGGACCTCTCCGCGGCCGGTTCCCAGCATGGGGCGGTTGTACACGAAGAACGCGCAGTCGCTGCCAAGAAGGGCGGCGCGGGAGGCAAGTTCCGAGTCAGACAACCCCAGGCCCGCCAGGTCCGATATCATCCGGAGGGCAAAGGCTGCGTCGGCGCTTCCGCCTCCAAGGCCGGCACCCACGGGGGACGTCTTTTCCAGGAAGATCTTCATGGGAGGAAGCTTAAACTCCTCTGCCAGAAGGAAGTAGGCCTTTGCCGTAAGGTCTTTCAGGGGATCCCAGTCCACGCCTTCCCTGCGGGCGATTGTTATCATCAGCTTCCCGTCCGGGGAAACCGCCTGCACCACGGGAAGGCCCTGGAAGCCAGCCACGGTGCGGGAATAATCGGCACCCTCCACTATTTCCAGGGTATCGTGTATGCCCATGTAGGGGATGAACAGCGTCTCCAGGTTGTGGTAGCCGTCTTCCCTTTTTGAGAGCACGTTGAGGCCCAGGTTCAGTTTTACGTTGGGATACGTTATCATATATGCAAAGCTACAAAAAAACATTGACAATTCTAGCTGCGGTACTCATTGCGGCGTGCCAAAAGCCCCTGTTCCCCGGCGGACCGCGGTATCTGCGGGAGCCGGGAGGAACCGTCCACGGGACAAGGGACAGCGTAAAAAGGCCTGAGGAAGCGCCCGGCAAAAAGCTGTATATCATCGCCCTCAGCGGCAGCCACGCCGTCCTCCTTGCAGACGGACAGGAAATATCCCGCGCCCCCGCAGACCCGGACCCGGAAAGGCACAGGGCCCGGCAGGGGCACCTCTGGACGGACCGGATAGAAGGCAAAGAAACGGTCATCTACCGGGATGGAGAAGAAGTGCTCCGCTTTCCCGGTGAGGAACTACTAAGGGGCTTCCTCATAAAGGACGATAGGGTCCACACCCTTGGCCAGAGGCCCGGAAACGCCGGCATCTGCTACCGCGTGGACGGCAAGGAGGTATTCTCGGCTCCGGCCGGAAGGGTCATCGGCTCCGCCACCACCAGGGAATGGGACGCAGGTGCTTTCTGTGCCGATTCCATCGGCCTTTTCTACGCCTACGGCATCCCCTTCGTCCACAGCGGCAACACCTCCTGGGAATACCGCATCATGAAAGGCCCTGACACCTTCCAGATAATCCCTGACGATGTTTCCGGCGTAATCCTGGACCTTCGCGTCTACAAGGGAAAGGTGTACCGGGCCGAGCAGCGCGCCAAAGCCCTACGCCTTCTCTGCGGGGACGATGTCATCTGGGTCCGGCAACTGGACCAGTGGGAAACGCTGAGCGAAGTAGCCCTGGTCCCGCACGGCTGCGAAATGTGCCTCCGCGGAATAAGCACCTACAGCCGCTACAACTATTCCGAAGCCTGGTTCTGGGAGAATGGCAGGCTGGACCGCTACACTGAAACGCTCCGCTACGCCACTCCGCACCTGTTCAAAAAAGACGGCCAAAGAGTCTTCTGGACCGAATCCTCCGGCCGGCTCATCCGCCTCGGCGTAAATGGAAAGCTCCTCCCCCTGGACTACGGCAAGTTCACTCTAAGCCACCCCCTCTGCCTCAACGTCCAGGACTCCGCCTTCGTCGCCATCCTCACTGACACCACCTCAACATCCCACCTCCTCCTCACCGACACCCTCACCACCCCTCTCCACCTCAACGGCGTGCCTACGTCAATTAGAATTGAATAAATCTTGCTAATTGTTATAAATGTTAGAAAAATTACTATCTTTGCGATGAAATACTCGGAACTACACCGCATCTTGCGCGACACGGGATGCTTTATAGTAAGAAACGGAGGGAGTCACCCTATTTGGAAAAGTCCCATTACCGGACTGTTATTTGAAACTGGCTACCACGAGTCCCAGGAGGTCAGGAAGGGAACACTTAAAAAGATTGCTAAAAGATCAGGAATTAAACTATGAGTAAAAAACGTCAGGTTACCGCTATTATTGAAACCGGTCCGGACCATCATTTCTCCATTTATGTAGGGGATGATTCATATCCTTACGGAATCATCGGTCTCGGCGACACCATTCCGGAAGCAAAAGAGGATTTTATGCGTGGCTACGAAGAGATGAGGGAATGTGTAGAGAAGGATTTGGGGGAAAGATTCGTTGAAGCAGAGTTCGTATTCCGCTATGACATTCCGTCTTTCCTTCAAGAATTTGCATATGCCTTTACCCTTGCTGGTTTAGAAAGGATTACAGGCATAAACCAGAAGCAACTGGGGCACTATGTAAGCGGCTACAGGAAACCTTCTGCCAAAACCATCAGAAAGATGGAAGAAGGCATCCATAACTTCAGCGAGCAGCTGAGCATGATTCATTTTGCAGGCGTATGAAACACAGAATTGAAATACAAAGCCTGGCGCTGATTGACAGGGCGGCAAAGGAGTTCCTGAAGGAGATCGGGGACAATACGCTGGTGGCGTTCTATGCACCCATGGGGGCGGGGAAAACCACGTTTACAACGGCTGTGTGCAAGGCATTGGGCGTGGAGGAAGATGCTATAAGCTCACCCACATTTGCCATTGTGAACGAGTATCGCAGCCGCGGCGGACAGCCCATATTCCACTTTGACTTCTATAGGATAGAGCGCCCGGAGGAGGCCCTGGACATCGGCCTTTATGACTACCTGGACTCCGGCTGCCTGTGCTTAATGGAATGGCCTGAAAACATTGAAGGACTTCTTCCGGAAGAAACCCTTCGAGTAAAAATCAGTGTCCGGGACGATGAGTCCCGGCTGCTTGAGTGGGAAGACTAGAGCTTTGACTCTATCGCCGCAAGGTGCGTGTTGAAGTTGCTCTTGAGGCGGTCTATGGCGGCGTCGAAGGAAAGGTTCTCGTCACCGTTGATGATACTGCCGCCGTTCATGCTTTTGTCATCGGCGGGGTTCCACATTGTAAAGTTCAGTTTTGCCGAGGATGCCCGCATTCACCCTCCAAAATAGCGGCTATGCTGGATTATTCCGTAAGCACCATCTACAACCACAAAGTGGCAATAAAAAACGCATCCCTGGGCGACAGGGACACGTTTGAGGACAGGGTCAAGCAGATAGGAAAGTAATCTACAAAGCCCTTACGGCAGCCTCGATTTCTTCCTTTCTGCCTTCCGGAATCACGGGGGAAAGGAAGGAGAGCATCTGGAGGGTACGGGCTTCCTTCTCCGGGATGCCGCGGGAACGCATGTAGAAGAGTTCATCGTCCCCCAAGCGGCCCGTGGTGGCACCGTGGGAGCATTTTACGTCATCGGCATAGATCTCCAGCTGGGGCTTGGTTTCAACCTTTGCGGCTTCAGTGAGGACGATGTTGTGGTTCTCCTGATAGGCCTCCGTGCCGTCTGCACCGGGGGCCACAATGATGCGGCCGTCGAAGGTTACGTTGGAGCTTCCGCCGGCAATGCCGTTGAAAAGCTGAGTGCTCTTGCAGCCGGGAGCCTGGTGGTGCATGGTTACGCGGATATTGACCTTTTCGTCCGAGTTGCACAGATACAGCCCCTTCAGGTGCGCTTCCGCGCCGGGGCCAGTGAGATCTATGCTAACCTCAATGTCCCTGGTCTCTCCCGGTAATACCACGTACTGCAGTTCCAGGACCTGGCCTGCGGCCACCTGGTACTGCGCTTTGGGCGGTGCTATGTACTTACCGTGTCCCATGGCTAGAACTGGTCGAAGCCTTTGGATTCAATGGCGTCCACTATCTCGCGGCCGCCGGTGGCCACTATGCGGCCGGCCTTGAGCACGTGCACAACGTCCGGCTGAACGTATTCCAGGAGCTTCTGGTAGTGGGTGATTATAATGGCGGAGCGCTCCGGGCTGCGGAGGGCGTTCACGCCGCCCGCAACTATCTTGAGGGCGTCCACGTCCAGGCCGGAGTCAGTCTCGTCAAGAATTGACAGGGTGGGCTCAAGCATGGCCATCTGGAAGATTTCCGCGCGTTTTTTCTCACCGCCGGAAAAGCCAACGTTCACTTCTCGCTTGGCAAAATCCGGGTTCATGCCCACGAAGGCCATCTTCTCTTTCTGGAGCTTGAGGAAGTCGCCGGCCTTCATTTCCGGAAGGCCCTGGGCCTTGCGGCGTGCGGCCAGCGCGGCCTTCATGAAAGCCGTGTACGTTACACCTGGAATCTCCACCGGATACTGGAAACTGAGGAAGATTCCGGCCCAGGAGCGCTCCTCCGGGGCCATGGCAAGAAGGTCTTTGCCCTCAAAAAGCACGCTGCCTTCCGTGACCTCGTAGTCCGGACGGCCCGTGAGGACGGCACTGAGGGTGCTCTTGCCGGCACCGTTGGGGCCCAGCACGGCGTGGATCTCTCCAGCCTTAATTTCCAGGTCTATACCTTTGAGTATTTCCTTGTCCCCTATGCGGGCGTGAAGGTTCTGAATCTTAAGCATTCTTCCTATACAGTTTAATCCATGTGGCCAGGGACCACAGTCCGTTTATAAGGTAAAGCGAGCAAA
>JAEEGH010022872.1_pt1 | contig 12771 bp, 10 predicted proteins | sample 9134181 | NCBI WGS metagenome assembly JAEEGH01 (sample SAMN16246544, study PRJNA631951) | gut metagenome | biome: gut microbiome; feature: rumen; material: DP-attached | host: Bos | place: Iran: Karaj | collected 2018-10 | reverse complement strand
ATTTCCAAGGGAGCTTCTGCGATAGGTTGACGTAGTAGTTATCAGACCATCCGAAGGTGCGATAGCCAAGGTTCGGATTCTCGTAGTGCTCATAGCGAAGATTATTGTTGACAACGATAGTTGTACCATCAAATGGTTTCCATTGTACATAATTCTCTATGCTGGCTCTCCGATAGCGGAGGATATTATCATAGGTACGATAGCGGATATCATCTTTGGCAGTCTGAATATCAGAGATACCACCAGTAGTGTGATGATAACCAGGAGCCACCTGAAGAGTGAGATTGGGGAGAATGTATGAATAGACCAGACTGATGCGCTGAGTGCGTGAACTAACCAATTGCGGATTACCTTGCTGTATGATTGTTGGGGATATAACCATAGCAGGATTCAGGTAGGATATACCTGGGCGGTTGATGCTGGTGGTATAGTTCAGTTTCAACGACTGGGCATCAGTCAATTGGTATTTCAGCGAGGCTTGTGGCACCCAGTCGTTCAGGTGCTTATTAAAGCTCTCTTTTTTGCCCTCAGGATAGCTGCCCTGCATAAAACTGTACTCATAGCGCAGCCCAGCACGAGCTGACCATTTCTCCCTATTGTATATATAATCAGCGTAGCCTGCCAGCACGCGAGTGGTATGCAGGAACTCATCATCCATCTGCAGGTCTGTACCATAGAAGTTCTGCGTATTGTGACTATTATTGTTTCGATCGATATATTTAGTTCCCACTTCCAACTGATGACCTTTTCCCAACGGACGAAGCCAGTCTGCTTGGAACGTATGTTCTGTGAATCGTTCTCTTTCTGTCTGTAAACTACCTGTATATGCGAAAGGAGCGTTCATCAGATCAGAATAAGTATTCTCCTGGTCAGTATGTTGACGCGTCAGGGCGAGCATGTACGAGAGAGTGAACCGCTCGCCCTTCCGACGCGTCTTATGCTCATAATCGAGCCTTCCATTCCATGAATGATGACTATAACCTGGCATCCAATAGTGATTACTGAAGCTATAGACGGGCTGATTAGTAGCACTGTTCATCGCAGTCCAACTGTCACCTTTTACGTCCAATTTATAGAAATAGCCACCAAATGAGGCAGAAATCAAATTGAGAGAATCAATGTCATAACTGGCGTTGAGGTTGGTATAGTGGATGCCCCCAGGGTTCGAGCCCTCAGAGTGTAATGTCATCTTGTTGCCTGTATCGAGAAAACTTCTTTCCGTATGTGTGCTGTTCTCTGTCTCACGATTCGACATACCGCCAAAGCCATAATCTACCGACATCAGCAATTTTCCCATCTGTCCTGTCAGCGAGGCGTAGAAGTTAGGATGATTCAGCGAAGTATAGGCTGCTGATACCACACCTGTTATGCCTTGCATTTTCGAGCCATCCACCATCACGATATTCAAGATGGCATTCACCCCCTCGGCATCCTCACGGGCACCAGGATCAGTTATTACCTCAATGCGTTTTACCATCGTGGCTGGCATAGACTTAAATACCTCTTTGGCATTCTTCGACAGACTGGGATCGTAATGCCCATTTTTATAGATCTTAAAACTACTATTGCCCTTGACGAGGATGTTATCTTCTCCATCTACAGTCACCATTGGCACTTTACGCAGCATGTCCATCACCGTCTGCGTCTTCGATTCCTCATCAGCCTGCACATCATAACCTATGCGGTCGATCTCCTGTTTGATAAGTTGGCGCTGCGCCTTTACAACAATCCCATCCAGTTCCTTACTCCATGTTACAGAGTCGTTCTTTACACTCGTTGAGTCCTGCTGCGTTTGGGCCGTTGCTATCCCTGCTCTCGCTGCCAGAAGCAGCGAGAGTAAGATGATTCCAATATGTTTCATGAGTTTATTTCTTGAGCTGTTCGATACTCAAGTCGAACAATTGTTGTATGAATTCGTCTTCTGTTTTGGCCTTCAGTTTCTTGATCTCTGTTGCAACCAGATTCTTCTCTGCATCATCAAGCGACTGTGCATCCTTGCAGAGTTTATAGATTTGCGTAGCCCAACTATTGGCTGCAGCACCATCAGACTTTTTCATAAACAGGGTCCTGAAGGTATTAAACTTGGTAAGCCACGCCTCTGATCCATTATAATTTAGTGATCCTTCTAAAACCTCGGGGATGTCAAGATCCTGTCCGTTGATATTTATTTTGTAGGAACTTCTTCTACCCTCTCTGTATTTGGGGATTGTGGCATACGTCTTAGCCAGTCTAACCGTGATTTTCTTGTCTTTCTCACTCCATTCCATCGCATAGGCATAGCGGCATTTCTTCTCAGGATCATCTTTGTCGAGGAAGCAGGCATAAAGATACTGCGAGCCTTTGATATTACCCAATCCAACACTTGAGGAGTTGCCGTTTCCTACAGCCAGTAAGGCTGGATGGCCATAGGTGCCTGAATTAAGACTATAGGCGTTCTCCTTGTCTATTTCAAAAGCCTGTTCAATATCCTTGATAAGTTGATGATGCCTGCTTGTAGGAGAAGGTATTGTGAAATCATAGAGATCCATCTCTCCCTCCCTCTTGCCCGTATCTGGGTCTTTCTCCAACGTGTGCTGGGTCTTTTTCTCAATACCCTTCTCATTCAGCAAAGCGTCAAAAGCCTGCTGTATGTGCTGCTGTGCTTGTACAGCTGTGGCTGATAGCATTAGTATCATAGCCACCATTAAGTTTTTACTCTTCATATGCAATGTCATTTGTTTGTTCGTTAATATATATGATAGTACCATCTTCTTGCATCACGGGAATGAAGCCATAAGCAGCCAACTGGGCCTCGATGATTTCCTGCTGGGCCTGTTCTAACTGTCGCTCTACCTCTTTTTGCTCCTGTTCAGCCTGAGCCATTAAAGCGTAAGCCTTATCGTAGTCGTGGATGGTAGGCTCTTGCTTGCGGATGCTCCGTTTCTTCGTCTGAACAGGCTGAACCTGTTCTTTCTGCTTAGGCATCGTGTCTGGTGTCAATTCTACAGGTTTCTTTTCTGATGACTGCACAATGGTGTCTGACTGCGCCATCAGGGGATCCGATTGCTGCTGTATGGTTTGCTGACGGGAAACTGCTACGTATAAGATACCAGCTACGATGGCAGCAGCCACACTCCAACCTATCCATCGCTTGTTGATCTTTGGCTGAGGCTTCATCGCCTCGATCTCCTGGAACAGCAGGCGATAGTCTTCCCACTCCTGAGGTATATCCTTTCCTCGGAAGTAGTTGGCGAGGATATCCTCTTCTTCCAACGTCGATGTGCCCTCCATATATTTGTCAAGCAGATCTTTGATGTATGCCTTTGTGTAACGTATCATATCTGATTCCTCCGTTTTATTTCTTCTAATAATGTTCGTCGTGCCCTTGCCAATAGTGTGCTGACTGATGTGGTCTCGATACCTAATAGGGTGGCAATCTCTTCGTGACTTTTCCTTTCCACCTGCCTCATATATAATAAGGTGCGCTGTGTGGTGGGTAGTTGTTGGAGTTTTGCTGAGAGCCATTTATCGTCTTCCTTCATCTCTAACACTTCTTGTGGACTGGTGGTCAGACTGACAATCATGGCTTCATCCAACGCTTCTGAGGGTTTTCGTCGCTGGTGGTTCCTGAGTTGGTGTCTTGCCATCAGTGCAACAATAGCCTCTACAGACCTAAAACGCTCCAGTTCATCATGCATCTGCCAAAGGCGGAGCATCACATCCTGAGCGATGTCCTCTGCCTCGTCCTTGCCCGCTCCGTAGTGCATACTCACCTTCAGAGCTTTCTCTCGCCACGTGCGGGCTTTCTGTTCAAATGCACTTTTCTCCATTTATTCTTGCAATACACCTATTAGACACACAAAACTTACAAAGTCAAACTTTGTTTATAACTGTTTAACATTTCACCAAACTTTCCACTTGTCAATCTCTTCTTTTAACCGTTTGACTGCTCTTTCACATTCCTCTGGATAAGCCAGTGTCTGCACAAACCAGAGCTTGCGATGCTGAACAAACTTTGCATAAAAGCGACGACCCGTCATCTGCCCCGTTTCAGTATAAAGATGTCCTGAAAGGATGAAGCATCCGTCGCCTTTTTGTTGCTGAGTGGCATGGAGATCGGAGGCATACTTTGCCATCGCCTGTTCTAATGTCAGGCTATCGGCATTCTGCTCCACAAAAGCGGTCTGCACAATCTCTGTACTATCTTGCCAGAAACAGAAACGGCTACAGCCCTTTTCCATTAGCGAATCGGCAGTCTGCTCAAAGAAAGATGGATAACGCACCACATAATCATAGTCGTCATCGTGGTATTCCTTCATTCGCGTGAGCCTCATCGCCTGCTCCAACTTCTGAGGCAAAGGCGAATGATCCTCTTTTTTATAAACAGACACATATATCATGACTGCTATAAAAATAAGCATTGATAGAAATAGAAATCCCTTCATACGTTTGCGATTTTTACTGCAAAGGTATGAAGAGATTCCTTAATAAGCAAAATTATAGCCTGACATTTATCTGACAATTAGCCGACAAATAGCTATCTATCTGATTTTCAATTCATAGGCGCGTCCTCTGTCTGACTCTATCATAAGGTCAGAATGTTCCTCAATAATAGGCTTCAGGCGACGAATCAACGTATAGAGTGTATCATTGGCATCAGCCTTCTTAGGCCAAAGAGCATCGCAAATCTCTACTTTTGTCAGCTGATGGGATTCGTTATGAAAGAACATCTCCATCAGCTGTTGTTGCATAGGGGTAAGTCTAACCTGCTTCCCTTTTGCATTATAGAAACGTTTATCGACTTCAGAATAAGCCAAACCGCCAAATGCTATAAGCGGTTCATTTTTCCTATATTTCCAGAAGCAATAAAAACCCCAAAGAAATGCTATTGTCCACAATACAGAGGCAGGTTTCTGATCTGACATAGAGAAGATCGTTGCAGCAGAGCACTTTGCCTCACAGCGAAGACCATCTTGTCTGGTTGTCACAGCCAGTACAGCATTTCCACGCAACTGTTCTATTGTCAGAAAACTATTAAACACACGAATGGTATCAGTACTGATCACGTCACTTTGCTGCTCTGCCAGCGCCTTTGTCAATGCACTTTCCATATCTTCCGTAACAACTCTTTCTGTTGCCTGATAACTACTAAGACTTGTCATGCTTGACGCAACAATCAGAGCAAACAATATAATAACAGCGTATTTTTGTTTCATTGGTTTTGGATTTAACTTTGTTTACATTCCCCTTAATATCCACTCTTTGAAAAATGGATCCTCCAATTCATAATGATCAGAATAGATCACATAGCCATCTTTCTGCAATCGTTTCAACGCACTATAGATGGTGCTTGTAGGATACTCTCCTGTCTGGAGAACACTTTTTGAAGCCAGACGCTGTAGAATCCATTTGTTTGTGCGGCTTAAGTTCATCCAAAGACGTTCATAGTCAAGTCCATGGATGATAACGATATTGTTGATGGCTTCCTTTATGGCATCTTCTTTTTCAGGTTGAAGAGTGCCTATATTCCATACATTAGATGCTAATTGTTGGGAGTAATATGGATGACAGTCTGTGTAATCCAAGATTCTGTCAGCTAACTCATCACATTTTTCTGCAAAGCAACCTTTTAAACGTTCAGAAAGATAACGATGGAAGTCATTACGTGGTAACTTACCAAGTCTTATCAATTGTCCAAAATGATAAAAAGGAGATTTCTTTCGCTCAAATATCTCTGTCATCATGCTTTCCTGACTTCCTAACAAGATATAATTGATGTTTTTTTGTTCCTGCATAATGGATCGAAGCTTCTTATCCAAGCGAGGGGCAAGATCAATAATTTCCTGAAATTCGTCCAACACTACAATTATTCTTTCCTGTTCTGTATGTGCGTTTTCTATTAGTGCCATCACATCTTCAAGGAGTATAGATGAATCTACCCCTGGTTGGAAAGAGACATCTATTACACCAGTAAGAGGATTACTGGTTATAGTAGGTATAATACGGAAATGGGTTATCAAATGGCGTATCCGTTCTAATGGATGGACTTTGAAAAACTCTCGTAACAACTTGGCAGACAGATCAGCTACTGATGTCACTTGCTGCAGATTAACCGTAATGCTTTTACGACCAATCTCTTTAACAGCCTTTGCTACAACGCTGCTTTTGCCAAATCGACGAGGACTGATAAGAATAAGATGGTTTGGACTATTCAAAAATTGACTGATAGATGCCACCTCTTCTATCCTATCTGTGAAGTATTCTTCCTCCACAATTGTTCCGAATTTAAAGGGATTCTCCATATTACGACTTTTTTCGTTACGACTTTTTTCGTAGTCGCTGCAAAGATACGGATTATTTCTGAAACAAAAAAGAAAAAGGCAGAGAATTTTAGAAGTCCCTGCCATTATTACGACTTTTTTCGTTGCGAAAATTTCCGCAATGGTTGGTTATTCTACTTCGTGCACGACGAAGACGAAGCCGCCGCGGGGTTGGCAGAGGACTTGCGTGGGGAAGCTTTCAATGTTAGTGATGGCCCAAGAGCCGTCAGGGGTATCGGCAAAGAACTGAATCTTGTCGGCAGACTTGATAAAGCTGAGGTCGAGCGAGAATGTCTGAGCCTCATCGAGGCCGTTGATGCCTGCCACATACCACGAATGGCCAAAGCGACGGGCAAGGACAGCACCCTTACCAGGATAGCCAGCGACGAAGCGCGTCTCATCCCATACATTCGGCAACTCCGTGAAGAAATCCTGTACGGCCTGAGGTTGTGCGAGATAGCTCTCAGGCTTGTCGGCCAGATGTTGCAGACCACTCTCGTAGAGAACAGTCAGCGCCAACTCATGGGCCAACGAGGTGATATGCGGATGTTGCGAGTCGCTGAAGGCACAAGGGGTATAGTCCATCGGACCAACGACATTACGGGTGAAAGGCAACGTGGCGTTATGTCTAGCAGCCTGATTCGTAAAGGTAGGTACGTTGTTATACCACTCAGCCCCATAGACGCCCTCTGTGGAAAGGAGGTTTGGATAGGTGCGCTGCCATCCGCGAGGAATCGGAGCCCCATGGAAGTTCACCAGCAGATGATGACGGGCTGCACACTCCAACAGGTCAATGCAATAGTCCATATTCATCTGGTTGTCGCCAGAGAAGAAATCAATCTTCACACCAGCCACACCGATCTTTTCGCACCAGGCAAACTCCTGCTCACGATCCTCAGGTTTGTTCAGACGGAACTTAGGACCAGGCGCACCATCGATCCAACCTACGGAAGAGTTGTACCAGATCAGCGGTTTCACACCCTGAGTGGTGGCGTAGGTCACAGCTTCCTCGATGGTCCTACCGTCTTTCATCTCATCCCATTCGGCATCGATCAACACATAGGGCAACTTCAAGGTGACAGCCATATCCACATATTTCTTGATGATCTCAAAGTCGTTGGAGCCATGGTTATAAGCCCAGTAAATCCAAGACACCACACCAGGATGAATCCAACTGGTATCGAGCAGCTTGTTGGGAGCGCTGACATCAGTAATCAGCGTGGATTCCACTACGTCAGCCAAACTGCCGATGATGGCTACACGCCAAGGACTGCGCCAGAGACCACTCACACGCAACTCATTCTTATCAGGCACCACACGGAAACGCTCTCCCTCGTTGTAAAGACAGGCAGCACTCTGACGACGCTCGATATTGGCTTCGGAGAGCAGCACAAAAAGACCATCTACTGGTTCATAGAGCGCAGGAAAGCCCCAACGGTTGTTATAACCATCAGCCGATTTGAAAATGCCACTGAAACTGGGAATAGGCTCAACTTTATATGTAGTGGTCAGGGGGAAGAAGCTCTCATAAGCCTCCGTCCACTGTTGCATCCAGCGCTTCGTTCCCTCAGGAATGAGATAGGTAGTCTGCTCCTTGGGCAACACCTGATTACGCAGGCCTGACAACTCATAACGGAAAGCAATGCCGTCATTATAGAGCCTCAGCACCAAGCGCAGATTCTCACTCAGCTTTGCCTCAAACTCACGAGCCTGATTTGTGCAGTGCAGACGTTTGCCTGAGAGCATCCGATAATCATCTGTCACATCGCCTTTATAGGTGAGTTCCACTTTCTTGGATTGTCCCTCATAGCCTATGACAGGAATTGCCAAGACTGGCTGTTGCTGATAGAGGACGCTAAGTCCGTTGCCCTCAGACTTCACAGAGATTTTTCCATTAGGTGACTGTTGTGCTGCTGCAGACAGCGTCAGACAGCATCCAAAGACGAAACACAGTATTCTTTTCATATCCGAAACGATTTATAAATGACGAACCACGTGGGTGCGATAACCATAGACCGTCACCACGAGGAAACAGATGAAAGGCAGAATGAAGGAGGCGTTGGTGGCAGGGAAGGAGCCAAAGACTGTACCCTTGTCGATGATCATTGCCTGCAATGGTGGCAGTACCGATCCACCTAAGATGGCCATGATCAGACCAGCAGCACCAAACTTCGCATCATCACCCATACCATCGAGGGCAATGCCATAGATGGTGGGGAACATCAGCGACATACAACCACTGATACATACCAGCGAATAGAGACCCAAGCGATTCTGGAACACGATAACACCCAAAGTGAAGATCATCGCCAACACACCAAAGACAGCCAACAGCATAGCGGGCTTCACATAGCGCATCAGGAAGGTGGCAATGAAGCGCGAGCAGATGAAGAACACCATCGCATAGATATTAAACTGCTGCGACAGCACCTCAGCATCTTGTTCTCCCATACCCTCTGCCATAAATATACGGGTGCCATACTGGATAATGAAGGTCCAGCACATGATCTGAGCACCTACATAGAAGAACTGGGCGATGACACCCTCGCGATAGTATTTGAGTGAGAAGATGCGCTTCAGCGTAGCAAAGAAATGTATATCGTGGCTTTGGTCGCCGTTCTTCGGCATCTTGGAAAAAAGAATCACAAGGAACATGGCGACAATGACTAGTCCGATAATGAGATATGGCGAGATAAGTATGCTGAGGTCTGCATTCTTCATCGCCTCAAACTGCTCATCGTTCAGAAGTGCACGTTCATCACTGCTCATCGGGTTGAGTTTTGCCTGAATGAAGTTCATTGCCACAAACATGCCGATGATACTTCCGCAAGGATTGAAGCATTGGGCAAGATTGAGTCGACGTGTTGCCGTTTCCTCAGGTCCCATAGTCAATATATAAGGATTACAAGAAGTCTCAAGGAAAGACAGTCCACAAGTCATGATGAAATAGGCAATCAAGAAACAGCCATATACACCTATTGCCTTCGCTGGGAAGAAGAGCAAAGCACCAGCAGCGTACAATCCAAGCCCCATCAACACACCTGCCTTATAGGAGAATTTACGGATAAAGATAGCAGCAGGGAAAGCCATACAGAAGTATCCACCATAGAAAGCCACCTGTACTAAAGTTCCTTCGGTCACATTCATGCGGAAAATCTTGGAGAAAGCTTTCACCATCGGGTTGGTGATGTCATTGGCAAATCCCCAAAGTGCAAAACAGAAAGTCACGAGGATAAAGGGAATAAGATAACTCACTCCATCCTTCGAAATCAGAGATTTTTTTGCTTCCATTTTTCTTTAACTTATAATGTTTATTTATAGACAGGTCCGAAATTGGCGCATGCACGGTAATCAGCACCTTCCTTGTCCATGCCGAAAGCATTCCAGGCAGATGGGCGGAAGATGTTGTCGTCGCTGATATTGTGCATGCATACAGGTATTCTCAGCATGGATGCCAATGTGATAAGGTCGGCACCGATGTGTCCGTAGGCAATGGCACCATGGTTAGCTCCCCAGTTGTTCATCACAGAATAGACATCCTTGAAGGCGTCCTTGTTTGGGTCGAGACGAGGCACGAACCATGTGGTAGGCCAAGTGGGGTCGGTGCGCTTGTCGAGTATATCGTGCTGTTCCTTCGGAAGTTCAGCGGTCCATCCCTCAGCGATTTGCAGCACAGGACCAAGTCCATGAACCATGTTGAGTCGCAACATCGTCATGGGCATACCCTGACGTGTGACGAAATGAGCAGAATAACCGCCTCCTCGGAAATAGTCGCGGTCGGCAGGCATCCAGTTGGTGGCTTTCAGACAGGCCTCCACATCTTGTTGTGTCATGTTCCAAGGTTCCTTGATGGTGGGGCTTCCCTCATCGTCAGTCATAGCTCCCGTGGCATCAAGCGTGGTGGCACCAGAGTTGATGAGATGGATGAAGCCGTTCTTAGCGAGTCCTTCTGGAGCTTTGCCAGTGACACGCTCCACAGCCTTAGGACTCCAGTAAGTGCGTACATCGGAGAACATCACGCCACGATTGGTGAGCAGGTGTCCAAAGAGCATGGCCATACCATTGCAGAAATCGTTTTCTGTTGCGAGAATCTTAGCCTCACGAATGCCATTCCAGTCAAAAGAAGTACACATCAGTGACTCTGGAAAATCGAAGTTGGGTTTGTAGTCCGTCCACTGTCGCTGCCCTTGCACACCTGCTGCGATGGCATTGTGTCCGAGGGCTTCCTCTTTGTAACCCATCTCCAGCAGTTTGGGATTACCTTCCATGAGGTCGCGGATAATCATCATGTTCTTCACGGTGAATTCCCAGTCGGCATCTTTTTCCTCACGGTTCTTTCCCTTGCCTTTGCCGTTGAAAGTCGTCATCGGTGTGCCGGGGAAGAGGGCGCGGTCCTCATTATAATCGTGTCCTTCCTGTGGTTTGCAGTATTTGTCAACCCACTCCATTGCTTTCTTGAATTCATCAGGGTCGTAGATGCCGAAATCCACACGACGAAGGATTTCCACGAGCTCCACATATTCTGTCCTCATGCCAAGGTATTGCTGCAGGAAATCGGCGTTGACAATGCTGCCAGCGATACCCATACAGGTGTTTCCGAGCGAGAGATAGGATTTTCCTCTCATGGTGGCAACCGCTTGAGCAGCACGGGCAAAACGAAGGATTTTCTCTGCCACGTCAGCGGGTATGGTGTTGTCGTCGAGGTCTTGGACGTCATGACCGTATATGCCGAAAGCAGGCAGACCCTTCTGTGCGTGTGCAGCCAGCACGGCAGCCAAATAAACAGCACCCGGACGTTCTGTTCCATTGAATCCCCAAACCGCTTTCGGGTAATGGGGGTTCATGTCCATGGTTTCAGAACCGTAGCACCAGCAGGATGTGACGGTGATGGTGCTTCCCACTCCTTCGCGCTCGAATTTCTCGGCGCAAGCAGCGCTTTCAGCCACACGTCCAATGGTTGTGTCGGCGATGACGCACTCTACAGGTGAACCGTCACCGTTCTTTACGTTATTACTGATAAGCTCAGCCACGGCATGCGCCAGAGCCATGGTTTTATCTTCGAGACTCTCACGCACTCCGCCTTGACGACCGTCAATGGTTGGGCGTATACCGATTTTGGGATATTTATTCATATGTTTGATAAGGTTTGAGATTATTATAGGTTTTTTCGTTATTACGTGATAACGTTAATTCGTGATTACGAGATATCGCATTACTTATTCCGACATGTTTTTGATATAAGGGAGGTCGGGGAGGTTGTGGAAACCATAGAAACGCATTGCGTTACCCCCAAGGAAGGCTTGCTTCTCCGCCTCGGTCAGCTCGGTAGTCTTTTCAACGAAGTCGTAGGACATTCTGTAGGTGATAGCGGTGATGGTGCGGGGATAGTCGCTGCCCCACATCAAGCGGTCCATCCCCACCATATCGGCAGCCTCGCGAATTTTCTTAACCGCTGTGGGGAACGGATAGAACTCGCTGTTGTAGAGCCAAGTGATGCCACCCGACTCCACCATGACATTGTCACCGGCAAGTGCTAGCCCCACCTGCGAACGGAACGATGCCGTGGTGGGCATCCCGAAATGGCCAATGGCCACTTTCAACCGTGGACACTCCTGTACCACCTCCTTCATCTCTGCGATTTGCTGTTCGTCATCATCTAGACACATTGAAAGCACCATGCCTTTTTCTTCCAAGAACTTGAACATGGGCATCATCGAATGCAAAGGATTCTGCTTATCGGCAAAGTATTGTGGTTGTGCCTGGGCGATGCTTTTCAGCCGATGACCTGGTATAGCAATACCTTTGAGACCATCATTGAGGCATTGTTCTGCTTCCTCACGGCAGAGTGCCATTCCCATGCAGAAGAAACGGTCGGGGTAACGGGCCTGCACGTCCTTGAGGTATTCATTCTGGTTACCGTCGATGATTTCCTGTACCACCACGGCTCCACCCACCTGAGCATAGTTCATGTTTGAGAGGAAGACCTCTGCGGAGTTAACGCTGTCGATCATGAATGGTGGCATCATCTGCACCTCTTCGCCGAAGAAGATGCTCCTTCCGTTCGGCAAGGAACGAATGACTTGTCCATCGACGATGGTGTCTTGTTTCAGCCAGAGATGCGAATGCGCATCGATTATGAGTTTGCCCATGTCACACGCTGTTGATTACCGATGATATTTTTCACTTCATTCACGAGATCCCAGTCGGGATCCTCGTTTGCCCATTCGATATTACGACGGACGTTAACGGGATTAGCAGACGAGAACAGTGTTGCTGCGATGCGTGGGTTGCTCACTGAGAACTGTACGGCCAGTTTCTCGATGGGATAACCCTTGCCCTCACAGTACTCAGCGGCCTTGGCGCAGACCTCCACCAATGGCTTCGGTGCGGGATGCCATGCCGGCACTCCTCGTTTGGAGAGCAGTCCCATGCTAAGCGGTGAGGCATTGATGACCCCTACCCCATTCTGCTC
>JAEEGH010022869.1_pt1 | contig 12772 bp, 10 predicted proteins | sample 9134181 | NCBI WGS metagenome assembly JAEEGH01 (sample SAMN16246544, study PRJNA631951) | gut metagenome | biome: gut microbiome; feature: rumen; material: DP-attached | host: Bos | place: Iran: Karaj | collected 2018-10 | reverse complement strand
GAAACGCTTTCGATTACGGACCGCGCTTACATCATGTACAAGAGTCAGGTGCTCACGGAAGGTTCTTCGGAACATCTGGCCAAAGACCCAGAAGCGCGCCGCATTTATCTCGGTGATTCTTTCCGCTTGGATTAGGAGTTTTTATGAATCTTGGGATGCAGGCAAATATCGGACAGACGCAGGAGCAGACGCTATCACCTGCGCTTCTCCAGTCTGTGAAGATGCTCCAGAAAACATCGCAGGAACTGGAAACCGCTATCAAGGAAGAAGTCGAAGTCAACCCGCTTTTGGAAGTGGACGATGGCGACTTTGACGATCAGGAAGTTCCCGTGGACAAGGACCCGGAAGAACTCGATCCGCGCGCAAATGATTCCGATGAATTTCCCGATGATATCGAGGATATGGCTCGCGGCTCCCTGGACGATACCGCCGATGTCGATAGCAGTTATCTCGACGGCGATTCTACGGATGTGAATTGGGATAGCTATTTGGGCGATGGCACATCGTACGATGATGCTCCGTTTAACGATTTGAATTCTGGCGCGAAGGACCCGGACGAAGATTGGGACCGCCCGATCAAGGACGTGGGCAAGAGCTTGCAGGAACAGCTCGAAGACCAGCTCCGCCTTTGGAACGGCACCCGTGAATTGCAGGAACAGCTTCAAGAAAACGGCGTGACCGAAGAGCATTTCCGCAAGTTGGTCCAGTACCTCATCAACTCCATTAACGATGATGGATTCCTTTGCGATGTGAATCGCGACAATGAATCTGAAGCGATGATCGTCCAGTCGGACGACAAGTACGTCGACGAGATTGAACGCGTGCTCCGCGGGGAACTCAAGCTCGAAGACGCAAGCCTCCCGGTGCGCGAAGCGGTTCACGTTTTGCAGTCCTTCAAGCCGAGCGGCATTGGCGCCCGCGATCAGCGCGAATGCTTCTTAATCCAGGCATACGCCATTCCGAATTTTCCGAGCCTTGCTATCCGCATTCTCGAAGAAGAATACGAGAACCTCTTGCAGCTCCGCTATGCAAAAATTGCAAAGGCATTGAACGTTTCCGCCGACGAAGTCAAGACGGCTGTTGCAAGCCTCTCGCGTTTGCGCCCGCACCCGGGCTTCCAGCTTTCGCATTCGTATTCGCACATCATCAATGCGGATTTGAAGGTTGTCGAAAAGAAGGGCAATTACGAAGTCATCTGCTTCAAGACCAAGATGCAGAAGTCGCTTCGCATCAACCAGACGTACAAGGCTATTCTCACGGATCCGTCTGCATCCAAGCAGGACAAGGAATATGTGAAGGCGCAACTCGCGAAGGCAACAGACCTCATCAAGGCGGTCGATAACCGCTTCTCGACGATTGAACTTGTGATGCGTGCGATTGTCAAGCGCCAGCGCGGATTTTTCGAAAACGGCCCCGCGTTCCTCAAGCCGATGATCCTCCAGGATGTCGCCGACGATGTCCATTTGGCGGTGAGCACGGTGCAGCGCGCGACCGACCAGAAGTACGTGGAAACGCCTTACGGCATGTACGAACTTAAACAATTCTTTACGTCCGGTGTGAAGCAGGGCACAGCCCCGGATGCTGAAGAAGTGGGTTCTGCGCAGATTATCGACGCTATCAAGACGCTCATTGACGAAGAAGACAAGTCTTCTCCGCTCTCTGACCAGGACATCAGCGACGAGCTTTTGAAGCAGGGAATCAAGGTGGCACGCCGTACAGTCGCCAAATATCGCGAAAAAGAGCTCAAGATTTTGCCAAAGAACCAAAGAAAGCGCTAAAAAAAGCGAAATTTCGGCAATTCGCTATAGCAAATATTCCAAGATGGAACGAATTTTTTTGCAAAATCCAATTTAGTTGTGGACTTTTGAAAAAAAAAGATGTATATACTTTAATTGCGGAACGGTAGTTCCAAAGTGTTTTTAAACGTAAATAAATCGTAACATTAACATACGGAGGTTTATCATGGATATTCAGTTTTCTGCTCGTCATTTTAACGCATCGGCAGGTCTTCAGGACCGTATTCAGGAAGAAATGGATAAGTTGGCCAAATTTTACCCGAATATCACTAGCGCCTCTGTAATTCTCGACCACGAAGTTGAACACCAGCGTCATTGCGAAATTTCTGTCAACATCACAGGTTCCGTCATTGTCGCTTCTGCTGACGAAGAGAACATGGGCAAGGCTGTTGACGTAACGCTTGAACGTATCAAGGTCCAGCTCAAGAAGGCCAACGACAAGCAGAACGATCACAGATCTCAGCCGGTTTCTGAACTCACCTAATGGCTGATAGATTAAATGACATCAAGATCCTGCACCGGGAACGCTTCCCGGTGCGGGACTTTTTTATCCGCTACGGCAAAGATTTGCAGATGGTGCAACATTGCCCCGATGAGGATATGGAATCCTGCATCGAAGAAAGCGGAATTCACCGCCCTGGCCTTGCCATGGCGGGTTATACTAAAGTTTATAGTTCGCAGCAGATTCAGGTCATTGGACACACGGAATGGAATTACCTCGAGTCGGTCGGCCCTGAAGTGCGTGCGAAAATTTTCGAGAACTTGTCTGTGTTCCGTGCCCCGATGTGGGTCGTGACGCATGCGCAGACCCCGCACGATGAACTTAGGAATATGTGCAACCGCTTGCACATCCCGCTGTTCTCGACAACGCTCCATACTTTTGAATTTTTCAAGATGGGCCAGAGAATTCTCGACGAGTTCTTTGCGCCGCATGCCATTATTCACGGAAGCCTCGTGGACGTTTATGGCGTGGGCATGCTCTACGTGGGCGACAGTAACGTCGGTAAGTCCGAATGCGTGCTCGACCTTGTCGAAAGTGGACACCGCATGGTGGCAGACGATGTTGTTCACATCAGCCATGTGGGCAAGTCGATTATTGGCCGTCCGGATCCGCTGATCCGCCATCACATGGAAATTCGCGGTGTGGGCATCTTGGACATCCGTTCGATGTTCGGTATCCACGCGATTCGCAAAGTCAAGAAAATTGAAATGATTGTCGAGCTCCAGCAGTGGCGTCAAGACGTCTCGTACGAACGCACTGGCTTAAACGAGATGGAAGAGAACGTCATGGGCGTGAACATCCCGAAGGTGGTGCTCCCTGTGGCGCCCGGCAAGAACATGACCGTGATTTCTGAAGTCATTGCGATGAACGCCCTCATGAAGATGAGCGGTCAGAACGTAGCAAAGGATTTCAACGAGTCCCTGATGCAGAAGATTAAGGCGAAGGCAAAGGGCGAATTCACCGATGATTTGCTAGATTTTAATCCGCAGAACTGGTCTTTCTATGAATAGTTTGCTGTTTAAAATCAAGAAAAACTTTGTCGCAAGTCTCATCTTTGTCGTTATCGTGGTTTCGTGTGGGCTTTTGGCCTATTTTTTCCATCCGGCAAGCCCGTATCGCGAACGCTATACGTTTGTGGTGAAATACGGGACCATAGGTACGCTTTCTCCAGGCAACCTTGTACGCGTCCGTGGCATTGCTATGGGCGAAATCGTCGATGTCAAGCTCACTGAAGAAGCGGTCTATGTTTCTGCTCGAGTGCTTGCTGAAGCTCGAATCCCTGTGAACTCTGAATTCCGTCTCGTGACGGCGGGACTCATGGGCGAACGTGAAATGAGCATTATTACCGGGAACTCAAGCAAGCTCGTTGCCGAAGGCGATACCGTGAAAGGCCTTTATGACGAAGGCACTGCGGGTATCACGAAGAACCTTGCAGAGGTTTTCAAAGATATTGGCGATGTTAAGCAGACGCTTACGGATTTCTATGATTCAATGACTGTCGGTGAGACGGGCAAGCGGATGGACCGTGTGGCGAAAAAAGCGACTAGGCTTGTTCGCGTGACGAAGGCCGATATCCGCAAGTGGAAATCCCTCGTAGACGAATTGCTCGACGGTTATCATGAAGCGGGTGAAAAGATTGAATCTTCCTTGCGGGAGCTTTCGGACCGTGGTGGCGAGACTGCTGCAAAGGCGAGCGAAGCCTTGGACCGTGTCCGTAACTTGATGGACCGAATTGATGTTTCAAAGAACGCAGCTCTTGCCGTTGTTTCAAAATTTGATGAAAGCGAAGGTACTGTCAGTCAGTTCCGCGATGAGACCTCTAAGCTGAATAAAGATCTTGATAACCTAAAAAAGGATTTTGAAGAGATGCTCAGTGGCGTCAAAAAAGACGGTCTCAAGCTCAACGTAGATATCTTTTAGTAGGCAGTAGAAAGTAGACAGTCGGCAGTTTGTAATTAGTTAATTGCTTTTTGCCTTTCTAAGCGTTGTCATGCCCGACTTGATCTCTTTGACTACTTGCAGCTTTGCTGCTTAGTAGTCATGATCCGCGTATGGGGAGGGCATCTCCTTTTAAATTATTTTGTAATTTATATTTAGTTTGCAAAACGTTGTATGTTTGCAATAAAGGAGGAAATATGCTTGGATTGAGGATTGCGTTTCTGTTTGTCGTATTGCTCTTGGCTGCTTGTGGAGACGATCCTGCGTCAGTGAATGAAGGTGCTGGTAAAAATACAGGAGCTGAAGCTAAACCTGAAACTAAGCCTGAAACCAAGTCTAATCCTTCGATTTTTGAAGTGTGCAGCGATGACACGACTTCTGTGAAATATTATCAGGAACCAGATCCTGGAACTCCACCAACAGAAACGGCAGTACATCTTGCCGGTTATGTGACTGATACGGCTGGCATTCGCGTTTCGCATGCACATCTCTATCTTGCCGAAGTCGATTCTGTTACCCACCACACTTACGCTGTGGATTCCGCAGAAACGGATTGTGATGGTCACTATTCATTTGGCTTTGTCGATAGTGGCAAAAAGGACAGGACATTTAGAGTCTTGGCAAAGGTCTATTCGATTTCAGGAACGCCGGATTCCATGCTCGGGTATATGGAAAAATTCAATTGGTGGAGAAAAGATTCCTCTTTGACGTTCAATATACAAGTTGGCGCTCCGGCTTCAATGCGACTTTACACAAACTATGTGACTCGCACTGATGATTTGGATTCAATCTGTTTCCATGGAACATTTATTTGTGGACGGTTGACCAAGGAAGACTGGGAACGTGGCTATACGGTGATTACGGGACTCCCGATGGGCAAAATCGGGGACCATTACGCATGGCATGGAGATGAACACACAGATGCGTCTACGACAATTGAACTTGAACCAGGCGACACTCTCTATGTCAGTGATTACGCTGCTGGGTATCCTATAGATTCCGTTGTGGTTTCTTTGCCTAAAGCGGCGACGCAAATTCTTGAATCTGCGGGCTTGGAAGCTTCGCTTGAAAAATTGTTTGTTCCGATGATTCGTTTTACAAATCCCGGGTCTTACGATCCCCATTCCTTGATTGATGAAATGGGAAACTACGTTATGTTTGAAAGTGCCGAAAATGAATCGATCGAAAACCGTAAATGGTTTACGTTCCCTGTAATGAAAAAGGATCCTGTTGTGGCGCACTGGTTGCTCTGGGGCTGGATAACGGATGCTGACCAGTCTAGGAATGGAAGTATAAAGCATTTGTTGGCAACTGTTGAACCGGAAAAGGTGTTCGATGACACGCTTTTCAACTTTCACCACGATGTTTTTGAAATGTGTGCTGTTTATAAAAGCCATCAAGAAGATTTGTCAGGAGTGACGGCTTTGGGGAATGGTTGTAAAGTTATTGATGAATACAATTGGCAAGAAAATGGCTTTGCGGTGAGTTTTTGGGCACAGGTTGATGGGTCGGCGAAGGACGGAACAGTGCTTTCTATCGGTAATGATACTCTTGGGATAAAAATGGCTCGGTGCGAAAGCGATTCAAAGTCGATATGCTTCAATTCTAGTGAAGGAAAATCGACGGACAAAAATTATGGAAAAGCGGAATTTTTTGATGGAAAACGCCATCATGTCTCGTTTGCCATTTTTGAAAGACATGTCATTGTAATGGTAGATGGCGAAGTCGCTTATGAAGCGGATATGGATTTTGATGAATTATTTGAGGGTAAAATTTCTGGAATTCGCGTTGGTGCGTATGCGCTGAACGATTTTGTGATATTCCGACCGGGCACTTATGTCCACAAGACGGATGACAAGGATTGGAGTCGTTTTAGGGCGTGGCTCACGGCGTTCTATGAATTGCAAAAGTAAAATGAGTCTTTTTTACCGACTTATCAACATTTTTTTTTGAAAAATATTATTTTAATTGTTCTTTTTTGTAAAAAAAAGATAATTTAAAGCGGTACTTATCACAGTGTAACTCACAAAGAAGGAGTTTAATATGGCTGAGAAGAAACCCGTAAAGATGAGCGATGCTGATCTTAAGTTCTTTGAAGAAATGCTTTTGGAAAAAAGACGCGAGCTTGTGACCGCCCAGAGCGATTCCGAAAAGGCTAACGTGTTTTTGGACCAGAAGAATCAGTCCGGTGACGGTGGCGATTCCGAAGGTGCAGATTCTGCAACGGATATCAACTCGCTCGAAACCAACCTTTCATTGGCAGCCCGCGAAGGCAAGTACCTCGTTTATTTGGAAGAAGCTCTTAAGCGCATCAAGAATGGAACTTTCGGCGTTTGCAAAATCTGTGGACAGCTGATTCCGAAGGCGAGACTTATGGCCGTACCGACTGCTACCAAGTGCGTGAACTGCAAGGAAGAAACCAAGAAAAAGGAAATTCTTGACAACCGCATGGAAATGGCAAAGATGTTCGCTGAAGCCCAGCGCAAGGAAATGCTCCGCAAGGCCGCTGGCCGCTAATAAACTTGTCATTCCCGCCTCCGAGCGGGAATCCCCCTTTGAACGAAAACGACCCGCATCGCGGGCCGTTTTTGTTTTTAAAACTTGACTGGATCCTTCCGCCTTCGGCGTCAGGATGACGGTGATTATCTATTCCGAAATTGCGCCGAAGAACGCATCCGCAAGTGTCGCGCGGAATGCGTGAATTCTGTCTGCATTCGGTTCGCGATGCGGGTAGGTGAAGTTGCTGAGGAGGATGATGGCGCCTCCCTTGTCTGGGTCGGCGACGATGCTTGCACCCGTGAATCCTGTCTTGCCGAATGCTTGTGGTGAGACCTTTGTGCCCATGAACTTGGCTGCGTTCAGCTCCCAGCCGAGGGCTGTTTCTGCTCCGACGCTATCGGCGAGGGCGTTGTGGCTCACGATGTCGAGGATTCCGGCAGGGGCAATTTGCTTGTCTTCGAACTTGCCGTCCATCAAAATCATTTTCACGAACTTCAGAAGGTCGGGGACGCAACTGAACATGCCGGCACTCCCGACGGGGAATAGCTTTTGCAGAACCCAGGCGCTTTCGTCGTGGACTTCACCCTGGATTTCGCGATGGCGGAACTCGCAAAGCTCGGTTGCCGCAATTTCTGATTTCGGGACTCGCGTGAGCGGGTTGTAGCCCGAGCGCGTCATGCCGAGCGGTGTAAAGAATCGTTCGTTACCTTGTTCCTGCAAGTTCTTGCCTGTAAGTCTCTGCAACAAAATGCCAAGTAGCACACTTGCGGGGTTCCCGTAATTAAAGATGGTTCCCGGAGCGGCAGAGAACTGGTACGTGTAAAGGGCGTTCAGGATTCCTTCGGGCGAGAGTGTTCGTAGCGTCTTCATCGGCACTCGGTAATCGAGGCTGTGCGTGAGCAGGTGCGAAACGCAAATCTGGTCGCGGTAGTTTGTCTTGAGTTCCGGGATAAAGTCGATGACTTTGGCATCAATGGAGAGCTTGCCTTCGAGAATGTACGAGAGCGCAAGTGTCGAGGTGGGGCAGACCTTCGTGAGCGACGCAATGTCGAAAACAGTGTCTTCGGGGGTGTTGAGCGTAATGGTGTGGCTCGTGCCGTCTGGGAGCAAATAACCTACGACGGCCTTGTCAAAAATATCTTCGGATTCTGCTTGTTCTAAAAGTTCGGATAGTTTTTCGGAGATCTCCATTTTCGCCCCGGCAAATTTTGCCACAATAAAAAAAGGGCATCTCCTACGGTACGAACACTCGAAACTACTATTTTACAATGATAGCAGCGCCTCGGGGATTTGTTTTTCGCGTCGATGCGCGCCTAAACTGAACCACAAGAGCAACGAGCTGATTTATTCCTGTTAGATCGGGTGTAAAATCCGTGGGATGCCCACGTATAATATATGTTTCTTGAGGACCAAAAACAAGGGAAAAACACAAAAAAATCTCGGCAAAAATACCGAGATTTCGTAAGTGTATTAAATGTATCCGGATTGGCTTAAACTTGGCTGTCGGCTTTAGGGAGGCCTTCGTCCAGCTGGAGCGAAAGTTCCCTAAGGTCTTTATCCATCAGGTCGTGATATGTTTTGGCCTTGCGCAATTGCTTGCGCAGCTCGACAATCTCGGAAGTGAGTTCCACAGCCAGTAGGCACAGCTGCTTCTTCAGTTCCAGTTTAAATTTCGAGGAATTATCGAGACGACTTTCGATGAAATCGACGATTTCCTTCAAGTCCGTATCGGGCAAGTCTGTGCGGATGTGGATGCGTTCTTGAGCGACGTTAATGCTGACTGATCTAAGTGTCTCGTTTGCCATATTATTTCATTCCTACGCCGAATGGATCGTTATCCAACAACCACCTTAGCCGAAAAAACCGGGTTGCGAGCCTCCATTGCTCGCGAACAGGTCTGGGGTTTCTTCCTGAGGTTTGTTTTCTGCCTGTTGAGCAGGGGCTTCTGCCTGTTCTGCTGCTGGTTCGTTGATGTTGATTTCGGTGCCGAGTTCGTTTTCGATCGTAGAAAGGAGCTGCTGGAACTTGCTCTGGGCTTCGGCGATTTCGTTGCCCTGGTTTTGGACCTGTCCGTTGAGGTTGTCGATGATGTCGTTCTTTTCGGCGACCTGTCCGTTGAGGCAATCGATGATGTTGTTCTTTTCGTCCATCTGGCCGTTCAGAGAATCAATGATGCCATTCTTTTCGGCGACCTGACCGTTGAGAGCGTCGATGATGCCGTTCTTTTCGGCGACCTGTCCATTGAGGGAATCAATGATGCCGTTCTTTTCGGCAACTTGGCCGTTAAGGGCGTCAATGATACCGTTCTTCTCGCTGATCTGGCCGTTCAGGGAATCGATAATGCCATTCTTTTCGTTAACTTGTCCGTTCAAGGAATTGATGGCGTTGTCCTTTTCGGCGACCTGACCGTTAAGGCTGTCGATGATGCCGTTCTTCTCGGCAACTTGGCCGTTGAGGGCGTCAATGATACCGTTTTTCTCGTTGACTTGGGCGTTCAAGTTGTCGATAATGCCGTTCTTCTCGTTGATAGCTTCGTCCTGGGCGGCGGCCTGGTTGGCTCTAGCATTGAGGGCGGCTTCGTAGTCGGCGATCTTTGCGTTGGCGGAGTCCAGCAGGTTTTTCTGGTCTTCTGCCTGAGCGTTTTTGCTTTCGAGAAGCTGCTTGAGTTTGGCGTTTTCTTCACGCAGGGCGCGTACTGTTCCGAGGACGCTTTCAACCTTCTGCGACAACAAGTTCATGTTTTCGAAATTCATTATTTCTCCATATTTGGCGGGGTGCGAAACTTACTACGTAAGATATATAAAATTTTCTTGTAACTAGAGTATGATAAAATGTAAAATGACCTTTGTATTTGCATCTCCTTTTTTACGGGCGGGCGCAAAATAGAAAATCTACTGCGTGCAGAAAAAACTATTTTCTAAAAATCATGATTCCAGTAAGTGAACACATTGAGCGACGACTGGCGGAACTCCCTCTGCTACCTGGGGTGTACATCATGAAGAATGCCCAGGGGAAGATTATATATATAGGGAAGGCGAAGGTCCTGAAGAACCGCGTGTCGAGCTATTTCGACGGCAGTGACCATGCCGGCCACCGTGCGGCGACGCTCATGCTCCCGTATATCCGCGATATCGAGTGGATTATCACGGAGAGCGAAACTGAAGCGCTTATCCTGGAAGCAAACCTCATCCGAAAGCATACGCCTAAGTACAACGTATTGCTCAAGGACGATAAGCATTTCCCTTATCTCGCGTTTTCCGTGAACGAGCCGTTCCCGAGGCTTTTTTTGAGCCGTTCGGTCAAGAAGGATGGCTGCCTGTATTACGGGCCTTATATGAGTTCGCGCATGATCCGCCAGCTGCAAGATATCGCGGCGAGACTGTTCCAGATTCGTGAATGCAAACTGAAGTTGCCTCTCAATCGGCCAGTGCGCCCTTGCCTCAATTACCACATCGGGCGCTGTGGCGCTCCGTGTGCGGGGCTTGTGACGCGTGAGGAGTACCAGAAGAAAGTGGCTCAGACGCAGATGCTCTTGGGCGGCAAGCGAGATGACTTGATTCAACTTTGGGAACACGAAATGCTCGAGGCGAGCGAACGCATGGATTTTGAGACGGCGGCGAAAAAGCGCGACGCGATTCAGGCGCTCAAGGCGACGAGCGCGCACCAGAAAACGGATGTGTCCGATGCAAGCCTCTGTGTGGACGTGCTTTCGCTCAAGCGGAATGGCACGATGGCTGCCGCCGTGATTTTCGAGTACCGCAACGGCGTGCTTTGCGGGCGCCGCCACTATCGCCTAGAATGCAAGCTCGAAGATGACGAGACGGAAATTTTCCGCCAGATGGTGGTGCAATGGTACATGGACGTGGAATTTATTCCGGGTGAAATTGCAACGGATGTGCCGCTCCCGACGGACATGGCGGAGCGTGAGTCCATTGAACAGGCGCTTGCGTCCAAGACGACGCACAAGGTCGTGCTCACGAATCCGCAGCGCGGCGAGAAGCTCGGGTTCCTGAAACTCGCCTCCGCGAATGCCGACATGATTCTCGTGGAAATGCGCGCCGAAGTGCAGAAGTATAGCGAAATCGACAGCAGTGTTTTCGAACTGCAGAAAGTTCTCGGTTTAAAGAAGACTCCGTTCCGTATCGAATGCGTGGATATTTCGCATTTGTCCGGTACGAACACGGTCGCAAGCCTTGTGGCGTTCAAGAATGGGCGCCCCGATAAGAGCAATTACCGCAAGTTTATTATCAAGACTGTAACAGGTGTCGATGACTTTGCAAGCATGCGCGAAGTGATGACCCGCCGCATCCGCCGTCTGGAAGACGAAGGAATCCCCATGCCTGATTTGTGGGTGTGTGATGGCGGTAAAGGTCAAGTTGATGCCACGATGCAGATTTTAAAGGAACTCGGTCACGACAAGGACTTACCGCTAATTGGGCTTGCAAAGCGTCTCGAAGAAATCGTGTTCCCTGATGACCGCAAAAGTATCGTGCTGCACCGTACAAGTCCTGCGTTAAAGCTTTTGCAGAATGCTCGCGACGAGGCGCACCGATTTGCTATCACGTACCAGCGCAGCAAGCGCAAAAAAGATCTCGAAGTCGAATGGCTCAAAATGCCTGGCGTCGGGCACGAAACCCGCGTCAAGATTTTGAGCAAGTACAAGAGCGCTGAAGCGTTTATGGACGCTCCGCTTGAAGACATCATCGATTTGCTTGGAAAAGTGCGTGGCACAAAACTTCGCGAACAAGTCGCTGAATACTGCGCTGGCGGCGCTCCCGACGAAGGCCTGACAACTACTTTGTAAACATTTGTAAATGTAAAAATTTCTTAATCGGATTTAAGAAATCATCAAGGCTTTTTTATTTCTTTCGAAAATAATTTTGAATTGGAATAATCTATATTAGATTTGAATTTTCAATTAAAAGGGGCCCCTGCAAAGGCCCTATTCTAAGAGGACTCAAATGATTGGATTGAAATCGATTGCTAGAACGGCCTTGGTGCTTTCGGCAACTGGCGCACTTTTTGGGTGCGGTAGCTCATCGCAAGACGAGCTTGCCAGCGGTTCCTTGCCGCGTCAGGAAACGCTCTATTTGTCTGGGCAGCAGAATGATGCTCCTGGTACGTTCAACCCCCTTGCAGAAAGCTGGATGACAACCTGGCCTGTGAGTGGTCGTTTCAACTTGATGTACGAACCGCTTCTCACCTATAACTCTTTGACGGGTGAAATTGAATCCCTCCTCGGCTCGCTCGTGAGCAAGAACAACGACTCTATCGTCGTCGACTTGAACCCGGCCGCAAAGTGGAGCGATGGTGAAAAGGTCACTTCTCGTGACGTGAAGTTCATCTACACGATGGGTTCCATCAACACTAGCGAACAGATTTCCGCAATCCACGTTGATACCGTTAAATCCGAACCGGCAGGTGAGGTGGAACGAGTTGCGTTCCTCATCAACAAGAAGCAGCGCAACAACCCGCTTTCTGTTCTTGACTTGTTGCAGGCTATCCGCATTGTCCCTGCTCACGTGTTCGAACCGCTTATCGAAAAGCTTGGCTCCAAGGACGAAGTGAAGAAACTCCCGATGGACCAGAATCCGGTTGTTTCCGGCCCGTACGCTCTCCGTAGTGCCGACCCGAACAAGATTATTCTTGAACGCCGTGACGACTACTGGGGCAATGCCGCTCTCCACAATGGTCAGCTCCCTGCTCCGAAGTATATCGTTCATCCGATTTACAAGAACAACGAACACAACACCATCGCTATGCGTAGCGGCAATCTCGACGCTTCCCAGAGCTACATCCCGCGTATCAACCGCAAGGCTGGTGCCGGCGTACACACATGGCTCAACGAACCGCCTTACTTCTTGCCGGGTGCAATGCCGATGCTCATCATCAACACGATGAAGGAACCGCTTAACGACAAGCGCTTCCGCCGTGCACTTGCAACCGCTATTGACTACATGGCTCTCCGCAAGTTCGCTGTGTCCGACTACACAGACCAGATCAAGCCGGGCCTCATCATGCCGACTAACCTCGAAGG
>JAEEGH010022868.1_pt1 | contig 12772 bp, 11 predicted proteins | sample 9134181 | NCBI WGS metagenome assembly JAEEGH01 (sample SAMN16246544, study PRJNA631951) | gut metagenome | biome: gut microbiome; feature: rumen; material: DP-attached | host: Bos | place: Iran: Karaj | collected 2018-10 | reverse complement strand
GGCAGGTGATGCCGCAGCTAGCGCAGCCGATGCAGGCTTCGGGGTTCGCCATGAAGGCGTAATTGTAACCTTTTCCGTTTACTTCTTTTGCCAATTCGATGACACCGCAGGGGCAGGCCGTGATGCATACACCACAACCTTTGCAACGCTCGATGTCAACCACGATGGCTCCTCTGAATTTTGCCATATTGATTAGTTTTTAGAATTTGTTGTGTCGTTTAATAATGAGCCACGAAATTAGGAAATTTTGAGCAAACATTGTTCGTCTTTTTGTTTTATTTCTAAACAGGGGACTAATTTAGATTTATTATAAATAAAAGTGTTTCCATTGTCTCCATTTGCGTCTCGCAAATGGAGACACCCGCTTGCATTTCGTTGTTATCTGTCATCTCAATGGATCTTGAGTTTGCAAACATACATAATAGAATTGAGGATGCCAATCGGCATCCTCATTCTCTCGTCATTGTCGCAATCTGCGATCGCAGATTGAATCATTGTCATATTCTGCGTCTCGCAGATTGAAAGAGGTATTATTTGTTTTCCAACTGCGGGACGCAGTTGGCGACAGTGTTATTTCACTGGGTGGTCCATAGCGAAAGCTTTCAGTCTCTCTGCCAAAACAGGAATCTCTTCCCTTTTGATCAGCGATGTGCAGGCACGTATGCCTTGCTTGGTGCTGCCGCAGGTGTCCAACGAGATGCCTGAGACACCATAATACAGCATTTCTTCCACGAGGTCGGCACCTGTGAAACCTGGATAGCAGAATGTGAAGTAGAAACCATCGGCAATGGGTTCGCCACAGTCTTCGTCGTAGGTGATGTAAAAGCCGTTGTCCGTGAAGGCTTTCTTCATCAGTTCTGCCTTGCGGCCATATTCAATAACATCATCGCGGTAGCGATAGGTGCCATCGTTAACGGCCTTCATCACGGCGGCGAGGGCGTATTGTGCCGAATGCGAGGTGCCTGAACTCAGTGGGTGCAAGGCGCCGAAGAGGATGGCTCTCAAGAAGATCTCCTGTCCGCAGAAGTCTTTCAGGTCGGGATAATGGCGAGAGGCCAACTTGTTGCTGATGCCGATAATGGCGCAGCGTTCGCCAGCATAGCTGAAGGCCTTCGAACTGGAAATCATCAGGATGTAGTTGTCGGTGTACTTGCCCACAGTGGGTTGGTACGGGGCTTCGCCAGGATGGCTGTAGTCCTTTCGGAAGTCCATGCCGAAGTAAGCAAGGTCTTCCATGACGATGACGTCATATTTGTTGGCCATTTCGCCTATGATGCGGAGTTCCTCGTCTGTGAGACACACCCACGTCGGGTTGTTGGGGTTGGAGTAGAGCAGGCTGTGGATGTTGCCCTTGCTCAGCACTTCTTCCAATTTGGCGCGAAGTTTCTCGCCACGGTATTCATAGATGTCGAAATGTTCCATCGGGATGCCCAACACCTTGTTTTGGAACTTATGTACAGGGAAACCCGGATCGATGAAGAGTACGGTGTTTTTCTTCACGTTGGTATGACCGGCAATCATGAAAGAGGCGAAACCGCCTTGCATGGAACCAACGGTGGGGATGCAGTTGGCGGGATCCACATCGAGGTCAAGGAAGTTCTTGATGAAGCGCGAGGCTTCTTTCTTTAAAATAGGTGCACCATCAATGGGCGGATAGTTGGCGGCCACGCCGTCTTGCAAAGCCTTGATTTGGGCTTCCACGCCGACACGAGCAGCGGGCAGGCCAGGGTTGCCAATCTCCATGTGAATGAATTTCTTGCCACTGGCGGCTTCGAGGTCGCGGGCCAACTTGTTGATTTCACGGATGCCCGCCTTGCCAATGCAGGGGAGGCCGCTTTCTGCAAAGAGTTTCTTCGCTAAATCTTCGGGTACGGTATTGTGTTGCATCATATCAGTTTTGGTTTGTTTTGCTCGTTTTAATTGGAACGGCAAAGGTAGGGTTTTAGTGTGACATGTGCAAATAAAAAAACGGGATTTGAAAAACAAAAACCGAATGAGATGCACCAACGCCTTACCAACCTTTGTTCACTCTGCAAGTCATCGATATGCTGGGGCACATCCTCATCAGTCGTCTAGTCGTTTCTGGGTCTAGTCTCCTGTCTTCCGATTATCTCACCAACGGTGTCTATGTGCTCCGCCTCATCAACGGCGAGACGGTTAGGACTCAGAAGATAATTGTCAAATAATAGTTTTCGAAATATCTAACCCCATTTTACGACAAAACAACCCACTGAAAAGTGGGTTGTTTTGTTTCTGTGGGACGTACTGGACTCGAACCAGTGACCTCTGCCGTGTGAAGGCAGCGCTCTAAACCAACTGGGCTAACGTCCCTCCCGTTGATGCAAAAGACGCTTTGCAGCGTCTTTGTGTGGGGCGAACAAGGATCGAACTTGTGACCTCATGCCTGTCAAGCATGCGCTCTAAACCAACTGAGCTACCGTCCCAAATGCGGGGGCAAAAATACGGCTTTTTCCATTACCACCAACTTTTTTTCTGTTTTTTTTCAAAAAAAATCTATCTTTGTGCAATCAAATCCTTTTGTTATGAAGTTTAAATATCTATTAGTCAGTTTGTTCCTTGTTTTTGGAACGTTCTCTGCCTCGGCACAAGAGAAAAAGAATTTTGAATTGGAAGACCTTTATCAGCGTGGTACATTCTATGCCAAGAGCGTCCGCGGCATGAATTCGATGAAGGATGGCAAGACTTACGCTACCTTCGAGAAGGGCCAACTCAACATTTATAATTACAAGACGGGAAATCTTGAAAAGACCTTGTTCAGCATCTCCGACTTGACTCTCGAAGGCGAGAATCTGCCCATCGGTCTCCAAAATTATGAATTGAGCGATAATGAGGATAAGATGTTGTGCCTCACTGATATGGAGAGCATCTATCGCCATTCGTTCCATGCCAATTATTATGTCTACGATTTTGCGACCAAGACCTTGCAACCGCTTTCCGACAATGGCAAACAACGCTTGGCCACTTTTTCGCCTGATGCCTCAAAAGTCGCTTTTATGCGCGACAACAATTTGTTCATCAAGGACTTGAAGACGGGGGAGGAGAAACAGTTTACTACCGATGGCCTTTACAACCATATCATCAACGGTGCTCCCGACTGGGTTTACGAGGAAGAGTTCAGCTTCTCGCAGGGTTTCTACTGGTCGCCCGACAGCAAGAAGATTGCCTTCATGAAGTTCGACGAGAGCAACGTTCGAGAGTTCCAAATGGAGGAATTTGAAGGCCTTTATCCCGAATGGTATAGTTTCAAATACCCCAAGGCCGGAGAGGACAACTCCATCGTCGAGATTTATGTGTACGATCTCGAAAGTGGTAAGACAGTGAAGATGGATACGGGTAAGGAAACCGACATCTATCTGCCTCGCATCGCTTGGACCAAGGATGCCAATGTGCTGGCCATCCAACGCCTCAACCGTCATCAGAACCATCTTGAGATTTTGGCGGCAGATGCCACTACGGGCAAGAGTCGCGTGTTCTATGACGAGACCAATGACTATTACATCGACATCACCGACGATTGGCATTTCCTTGAGGATGGCAAGCGCTTCCTGATGACCTCGGAAAGAAATGGCTACAACCACATCTATCTTTACAATCTGGATGGCACCTTGGTGAAGCAACTTACCGACGGTCCTTGGGATGTGACCAGCGTCTATGGCTTCGACGGCAAGGAAGTGTATTTCCAGGCCGCTAAGAACACGCCTGTCGACCGCCAGATCTATGCTGTCAACCTGAAAGGCAAGATGCGTGAGGTGATTGGGCGTCCAGGCACCAATAACGCCACTTTCAGCAACGACTTCAGTTACCTTATTAATATAAACTCGAGCATCAGCCAACCGCGCCAATTCGAACTTTATACCAATAAGGGCAAGTTGGTGCGCGTGCTTGAGGACAACCACGAGTTTGCCGAAAAGTTGAAGACCTTTAACCTTGGAGAGAAGAAACTCATGAAGATTAGCGACCCCGCTTTTGTGTTGCCCGATGGAAAACAAGTTGATGTCGATGCTTGGCAAATCCTGCCTCCTGATTTTGATCCTTCAAAGAAATATCCCGTGTTGATCTATGTGTACGGTGGTCCAGGCCATCAGACGGTCAACAATTCATGGGCCGATAGCGACTATTGGTGGTTGCAATTGCTGGCACAGCACGGCATCATCAGCGTGTCCATCAACAACAGAGGTAGTGGCGCACAGGGCGAGACATTTAAGAAGATGACTTATCTGCAGTTGGGCAAATACGAAACCGAAGACATGATTACCCTTGCCAAGTACATGGCCAAGCAACCTTATGTGGATGCTGAGCGTATCGGTATTTACGGTTGGAGCTATGGCGGTTTCATGGCGGCCAACGGCATCACCAAGGGCGCCGATGTCATCAGCACGGCGGTTTCGGTGGCCCCTGTGACTAACTGGCGCTATTATGACAATGTCTACACCGAACGCTTCATGCGCACGCCTCAAGAGAATCCTGATGGCTATGACCTCAACTCGCCAGTCCACAACACGGAGATGATCAAAGGCAACTATCTGCTTTGCCATGGCAGCGGCGACGACAACGTCCACTACCAGAATGCCATGGAACTCATCAAGGCCATGATTTCGAACGGAAAGCAGTTCGACCTGATGATTTATCCTAACAAAAACCACGGCATCTATGGCGTTTATGAATATGGCGACGGAGAGTGCCGTATGCACCTCTTCAACAAAATCGATAACTTCCTGTTTGAGCACCTGCTCGGGGAATAAACCTTCAACCCAAGGATGAGTGGAAACTTGAGAACGTGAGCTATAACGGTTTCGAGTAAATGAAACCTTTTTGGTGTTTTGTTTTAGATTACCCAATCCACTACAATATGAAAGCGATGAAAATGATAATGGTCCTTGCGACCATGACATTGGCGACCGTCTCATGCGGTCCAAAAACAGAAACCTCTAATGGCGACAATGCCCAACAACAAAAAGAAGACAACACTATGGCACAAAAACCCACTCCTGGCACTGACGGTAACAAGTACGTGCCTTATGAACAACGCACCGGCGATGAAGCCGTGGTCTATTTTACCCGTGACCTCTCTGCCGAAGGCCTTATCAAGGCCTATGAACAAGTCAATGGAAAGATTGAAGGCAAGGTGGGCGTGAAGCTTCACACTGGAGAACAAAATGGTCCCAACATCATTCCACGCGAATGGGTGAAGGCCTTGATGGAGAAAGACCTGCCAGAAGGCACCATTATTGAGACTAATACCTATTACGAAGGTGACCGTTACACTACAGAACAGCACCGTAAGACTTTGGAAGTCAATGGATGGACTTTCTGCCCTGTCGACATTATGGATGAGGAAGACACCATCACCCTGCCAGTCAAAGGTGGCAAGTGGTTCGACAAGATGGCCGTTGGCAGTCACCTGACGCGCTATAACTCAATGGTGGCGCTGACTCACTTTAAGGGTCACACTCAAGGCGGTTTTGGCGGCAGCAACAAGAACATCGGCATCGGTTGCGCAGATGGTCGAATCGGAAAGGCTTGGATCCATACTACACCAGGACAACCCAACCAATGGGACATCGCTAAGGAGGAGTTCATGGAACGCATGACCGAATCGACAAAGGCCTCGATCGACTATTTCGGCGAGCATGTCACTTATGTCAATGTGATGCGCAATATGTCGGTCTCCTGCGACTGTGAAGGTACCGCTGCAGCACCTGTGGTTACACCTAATGTGGGCATTCTTTCGTCGACCGATATCTTGGCCATCGACCAGGCCTGTGTTGACATCATCTATGCCATGACTGCCGAAGAGCATCACGACATGCTTGAGCGCATTGAGAGCCGCCATGGTTATCGCCAGTTGTCCTACATGAAGGAACTAGGCATGGGTCACGACCGTTATGTGCTCATCGATCTTGACAATGGAGGCAAGCAGATAACTGCTGCTGAGGCAGCCAAGGACTTGAAGCCTTTCGTTTACAGCGAGAAGAAGTAACTATTACTGCTTGACTACTTTGATTTTGCCGCCTTTCCGCATTATGGCATCCCACCATCGGGCAGGCATGACGGCATGGGCGATGCGGCCGACGAATGAGAAACGGCCGCGGCAGTAGCGTGCCTTGGGATGACGGCTGTTGACGGCGCGACTGATGGCCTTGGTGATGACAGAAGGTTGGGAAAGCAGGTTTGTCCTGTAGAACCAGTCCATGTTGTTGCCCCATTGGGTGCCGATTTCTTCGTATGCAGTTCCTGCCGACGATTCTTTGAGATGCCTTGCTGCAATAAGGCCCCAATCCGTCTTGATGGCGCCTGGTTCGATCATCACTACGTCGATGCCGAAGGGTTTCATCTCCATCCGCAAAGCATCGCTGAAGGCCTCGACGGAATATTTGGTCACATTATACCACCCGCCCATGTAGAACACCATCTTGCCCGCAATCGATGAAGTGTTGATGATGCGCCCTTGTCTTTGTTTGCGCATGTGGGGCAGCACCAGTTGCGTAAGTCGGGCCAGACCAAAAACGTTGACTTCGAGTTGACGGCGTGCTTCCTCGATGGGCACGTTTTCGATAGCGCCAAAATAGCCATAGCCGGCATTGTTGACCAGCACATCAATGCGTCCTTCGGCCTGGATGACGGTGTCCACGCCTTTGATCATGGAGTCTTCATCGGTGACATCCATCCCGATGACATGCACGCCTAAGGTCTTCAGAGGTTCCATCAGAGTGGTTCTGCGTGCCGCTGCGTATACAAGATGACCTTGACGAGCAAGGGTTTGAGCGGTGTCAAAACCGATGCCGCTGCTAGCGCCTGTGATCAGTATGACTTTTTTATATTTCATAACCGCTACATCTGTTTTAGCTGTTCCACATAGTCATCGATGCGGTGCAGTTCTGTTGGAATGTCGATATTCTGCGGGCAGTGTTCCTTGCATTGGCTGCAACCGATGCAGTGGCTGGCTTGTCGTAGGGCAGGTATGTTACGGTCGTAACCGATAAGGAAACGTTTGCGTGCTTCCCAATAAGCCTTGGCATCATGGTTTCCCGTTGGCATGGCGCCGTCAGTCACGCTTTTGTTATAGTAACTGAAGATGGCGGGGATGTTCAATCCGTAAGGACAGGGCATGCAGTAGTTGCAAGCGGTGCATGGCACGGTAGGCAACTCAACGATTTCCTCCGCTATTTTCATCAGAAAGGCGTCTTCTTCCTCGCTGATGGGTCGCAAAGGCGAGTAGGTCGCTACGTTTTGCACCAGATGCTCCATGTAGGTCATTCCGCTCAGCACGGTGAGGATGCCCTCGGGCGTGCCTGCGAAGCGGAAAGCCCAACGCGCCACGGGCGACTCGGGTTCGCGTTCTTGCAATTGCTTCACAATGTGGTCAGGGAGCGAGGCCAAACGACCGCCCAACAATGGTTCCATGATGACCGCTGGGATGCCGCGACGGTGCAGTTCGTTGTAAAGATAAGCAGCATCGGTGTTGCGTGTGTTGAGTTCGTCGGCATATTTCCAGTCTAAGTAATTCAACTCAATTTGGACGAAATCCCAATGGTATTTGCCTTCGTCATGCCATTGCAACAGCATGTCGTAGATCTCCACGTCCCCATGGTAAGAGAAACCCAAGTTGCGGATGCGTCCTGCTGCTTTTTGTTCCACAAGCCAATCCAAAATGCCGTTGTCGATGAAGCGGGCATTGAATAGTTCGTGGCTGTTCAAGTCGTTGGTGCTGCCTCCGATGCTGTGCAACAACAGGTAGTCGATGTGGTCGGTCTGCAGTTCTTTCAGCGAATTCTCAAACATGGCCTTGGATTCCTCAGTGCTCCATGTCGAAGGGCTGAAGTTCGACAGTTTCGTGGCAATGTAGTAGGAGTCGCGAGGGTGGCGTGCCAGGGCAATGCCCGTGGCGCGTTCCGACATGCCCTTGCAATAGGCAGGTGATGTGTCGAAGTAGTTGACGCCATGTTCTAGGGCATAGTCGATTTCTTGGTTGACCATCTCTTGGTCGATAGGGGAGTCTGGGTGGTCGCGCAAGGTGCCGCCTTCCTCAACGGGAAGACGCATCATGCCGTATCCCAATAGTGAGACCTTGTCGTTTGTGTTGGGGTTGGTACGGTAGGTCATTTGGCCTTGGCCGTCGATGATGTTTTTTGCGACGGGTGTCTCGCTTATTTCGTTTTTGCAGGCGGAAAGCACCACGGAAGTGGCGACGGCCGCACCGCCTATATGTTTTAGGAAGTCTCTTCTGTCCATGTTTCTTCAATTCAATATTTAAGATTCAAGATTCAAGATTCAAAATTCATCATTCCACATTCTACATTCCACATTCCACATTACCCTCTATGGTGCATTTCATTTCCTTCCACATAAATTGCGCTAAAGGGTCGGGCAGGGCAGAGGTTTTCGCAAGCACCGCATCCGATGCATTTGCTGTCGTCGACGTTAGGCACTTGAACGGTTCCGTTTGGACCTTCATAGTCAACCATCTGAATGGCGCCTGTGGGGCAGTGGCGCGCGCAGTTGCCGCAACTGACGCCATCGGTCAACACCACGCAGTTTTCCTTGACCCATACGGCATGGCCAACATGAATGGTGGTTTTTAACTCACGTGAAATGGGCTTGATGGCGCCTGCTGGGCAGACCTCACTGCAGCGAGTGCATTCAGGTCGGCAATAACCACGCTCAAACGACATTGTTGGTTGCATAAAGTGCATCAGGTCGGTTGAAGGACGCAGCACATTGTTGGGGCAACTGGTAACGCAGAGTTGGCAGGCAGTGCAATGCTTTTGCAGATGTTTTGCGGAGACTGAGCCGGGAGGGGTGATTGGCGTTTGGCGTTTCGGTGCCACTTTGTCCTCGATTACGGCCAGGCCTCCGTCAACTTTAAGGCCAGTCTGGGCCATGGCGGCAGTGGTTCCGGCTATGGCAGCGCCTACGAGGAAGGCGCGACGCTCCTCATCGACGGGTTTCGGTTCGGTGACGTGTCTCTTAGCAGTGTAATGTAGTGCGTCGAATTTGCATTTGTTGAGGCAATCGCCACAGACCACGCAACGAGAATAGTCCACTGTGCCTTTCCTGAAGTCTATGGCTTGGGCTTTGCAGTTCTTCTCGCACATGCCACAGTTCTTGCATTTGTCTTTGTCAAATCGGACGCGGAATAGGGAGAAGCGCGAGAAGAAACTGAGGACGGTTCCTACAGGACAGATGGAGTTGCAATAGAGTCGTCCTTTCCAGATGGCCAAAACGGCCAGTATCACTAAGGAGGCGATAGCTACTACAAAGGTCGTCACGCTGCGGGTCCAAACCTGGACTTCGGTGAAGTTGTAGCGGTCGTTGGCAGCATCGATGCCTGCGAGCCAGTTGTTGAGCAGGTCGTATAGCGGCTTGAAAAGGCTGTTGACGATGCGACCATAAGCGCTATAAGGTGCGAACAAGGTTGTCAATGGCGCGAACCCAATAATCATTGCGAGGATGAAAACGGCAAGGAAACCATAGCGTAGCCATTTGATTTCCTTTGCGTAGCTGAAACGGTTTTTCTTCACCTTGCCGCCAATCCACGAAAAGAAGTCCTGCATGATGCCTAGGGGACAGACCACACTGCAGTATAATCGTCCGAAAAGCAAGGCGGCAACGATGAGCAGGGCCAGAACGCCAAAGTTCAAAGCGAGGAGTGCAGGCAGAAACTGGATTTTGGCGACCCACCCGGCCCAAAGGTGTACGTTGAACCCGATGCCGAGCAACAGCAAGGTCACCAAGGTCATTATGACCACTTGAAGGCAGATTCTGATTTTTCGTAACATATTTAAATCGTTTTTGAATTAGTTCTTTTTACAATAAGTATACTTGCTTCATAAAGCATATATATCGGCAATGTGACCAGCATCAGTGTAACGGCGTCGCCAGTAGGTGTGATGACGGCCGCTACGATGGCAATGCCAACGATGGCATGCCGGCGGTATTTTTTCAAGGTCTCGGTCTGCAGCAGTCCTGCTTTGGCAAGGAGGTAGTTGACGATGGGAATCTCAAAGAGAATGCCCATCAGCAGACTGAGCATGAGTAGGTTAGAGATATATGAAGAGAGCGAGATTTGGTTTTTCACCTCTTCGTACACTTGGTAGTCGTTGAGGAAGCGGAAGGCAAAAGGGAAGATGATGAAGTAGTTCATCAGCACGCCAAGGAAGAACAGCAGCGTACCCCAGATGATGATGGGCGCGGCGTGGCGTTTCTCACGATCGTGGAGCGCAGGGGCGACGAAACCATAGAACTCCACAAGAACGTATGGCGAGACCAGCACGAGTCCCGCCCCGAGCGCCACCTTGATGTGCGTCATGAACTGCGCCGCCAGTTCCGTGTTGATGAACAATGCCTGAAAACTACCTGGACACAGTGACTGCCATCCTGTTTGTTTGCAGAGCCAAGTCAAGCCTTGGTACGAGATGAAGTCGTCTCGCGAAGGGGCGAAGAGCAGGCCGAACAGCAGGTTCTTAAAGCAGAACGAGGCCACCGCCCCTATCATCCAGGCAATCAGGCAGCGGAGCAGCACTTTCCGAAGCACCTCTAGGTGGTCCCAGAAACTGCTGACCTTCTTTTCGCTCATTCTTTGCCCATCTTTTCAGATTCCCTTCTCTCGTTCAGGTCGTCAAGTTCGTCCACGCCGTTCATGCCATCCTTGAAGCTTTTCACGCCTTTGCCCATGCCACGCATCAGTTCCGGAATCTTTTTTGCGCCGAAAAGCAGCAGGACGATGAGCGCGATTAGGAGTATTTCACCCCATCCAATGGTAAGTAATGTCATACGATTTGACTTTAGTGATTATTTCCCTGCAAAGATAGGAAAATCCGTGACGCATTTCTCCTGAGTCGCTGATTTTGTGTCAAAACTCTTATTTTTCCACATTTTTTTGTCGTTGTAAAAGAAAAAGTTGTACTTTTGCACCCTCAAAAATCAACCATAGTATTAACAATTTAAAAGAAGGAAGTGTTTTAAAATGATTATTATTCCTGTAAAAGAAGGCGAAAGCATCGACAGAGCTTTGAAGCGCTACAAGAGAAAGTACGAGAAGACCGGCGTTGTTAAGGAATTGCGCGCCCGTCAACAATTCACCAAGCCGTCAGTCCTCAAGCGTGCACAACGCATGAAGGCTATCTACGTGCAGAAACTCCGTGATGCTGAACAGAATATGTAATTCGCCCGCTTAGGAAAATAATTTTTTTAGGCTGACTTCGCCGTAAATTGGTAATTTTTTACTAATTTTACGGCGAAGTTTTTTTGTTATGCTCGTCAATCAGTTCATAACATACCTTGAGGCCGAGAAACGCTTCTCTCCGCTCACCGTCGAAGCCTACTGCCACGACATGGAACAATTTGTCGGTTATCTGAACGATGAATACGATGGTCTGGCGCTTACCGAGGTGAAGACGACAATGGTGAAGTCGTATATTGTCCATTTGAAAGGCGAGGGCCTCGAAAACCGGAGCATCAATAGGAAGATCTCCACGCTGCGTACTTTTTATAAATACTGCCTGCGCGAAAACCTCATTGAGAAGACCCCGATGACGGGCATTAGGGCGCTGAAGTTTCCCAAGACCCTCGTCAAGTTCGTCACGGAGAGTGATATTAATAAGGTGTCGTTTGGAGATGAAACTGATTTCGCCACCGTGCGCGACCATCTCCTTTTTGAATTGCTCTACCAGACCGGCATGCGACAAGCAGAGTTGAGGGGGATGCAGGATGCTGATATCGACAAGATGGGCATGCAAGTGAAAATACATGGGAAGCGCAATAAAGACCGCATCGTTCCGTTATCAAGAGAGATGATTCATCTAATTGACCAATACCAAACCTTGCGGGATGCCACTTTTGCTGACAAAGCCGACCGTCTTCTCGTGAATGATCGGGGAGGGGAGATGTCGCCCACCTATGTATATAATAAGGTGCACCGTATGCTTGAGGGCATCACTACGCTCAGGCAGAAAAGTCCGCATGTGCTGCGCCACACCTTTGCCACGCATCTCTTGGACCAAGGAGCGAGCTTGGTCGCCATCCAGAAACTTCTAGGGCATCAGGATTTGGCTACCACGCAGATCTATGCTCACAACACCATTGAACAACTCAAGAAAATCCATAAACAAGCTCACCCCAAGGGTGATTAAAAGAAAGGAGTTTATTATGAAAGTCATGATCAATTCAGTTCACTTCAAGGCTGACCAAAAACTTGAAGACTTCATCACGCAGAAAGTGGAAAAGCTTTGCGCGAAGTACAGTGAGGTGATTAACGCCGAGGTCTCACTGAAGCTCGACAACACCGACACCCCTGAAAACAAGATTGCCGACATTCGCCTTATGCTTCGCGGCGAAGACCTTTTTGCCAGCAAGCAGAGCAAGACTTTTGAAGAGTCCATCGACACTTCTATTGACGCATTGAAGAAACAATTGGAGAAATACAAGGGCAAAACCACCAAGTAAGTCCCTGCTGAGATTCTGAAAAACAGCCAAAAATCATCAGAAGCCGACCAAAATACAACGAGTCGGCTTCTTTTTTGCTCAAAACTGCACATTTTTATAGCACTGACTTTCAGTTGGATATAAAAAAAATGCGATTTTTTTTCGAAAAAAAGCAGAAAACGCATTGCCAATTCAGGAAAAAGGTCTATTTTTGCACACCTTTTCCGCGGGAAAGGGGGCGGCCAAAAGGAAGCGAAATTGTTCTTTCACATCATGCCGGTATAACTCAGTTGGTAGAGTAGCTGATTTGTAATCAGCCTGTCGTCGG
>JAEEGH010022865.1_pt1 | contig 12773 bp, 7 predicted proteins | sample 9134181 | NCBI WGS metagenome assembly JAEEGH01 (sample SAMN16246544, study PRJNA631951) | gut metagenome | biome: gut microbiome; feature: rumen; material: DP-attached | host: Bos | place: Iran: Karaj | collected 2018-10 | reverse complement strand
ATCTGCCTCACAGGAAGGAATGCTCGCATGCGAGCTGTTTCTTCAGGAGCGATACCTCTTCCGTCGCAACGTGCTCAACGGGAAGGTGGAGTTCGTTACCAAGTCGGCGGCTACTGAAACGGCAGCCGACCATCTCTCTGACTGGCGTCCGCTCACGCAGGAGGCCTTGAACAGCATCATTATCCGTGCCAAGCGCGAGGACATCTGCGAGGGCGGCAATCCCAAGACGGACATCGTCGAGCTGCTCCACTCCGAGGAGGTTCCCATGTTCAATCCCATCCAGGCGTTCCTCGACAGCCTGCCCCAGTGGGACGGCAGGAACCACGTGGCGCAGCTCTTCGGCCGTCTGCCAGGCATCAGCAGCGAGCAGCACAGCTTCCTGGCTATCTGGATGCGTTCGATGGTGGCCCACTGGCTACAGATGGACACGCTGCACGGCAACGAGTGTGTGCCCACGCTGATTGGCGCCCAGGGTTGCGGCAAGACCACCTTCGTGGTGCGCCTGCTGCCCCCACACCTGCGCCAGTATTTCCTCGACCATCTGAACCTGTCGAACAAGTTTGACAAGGAGATGGCGCTGACCAACAACCTGCTGGTGAACCTCGATGAGCTGGAGGCCATCCGTCCCAGCCAGCATGCGGCCTTGAAGCAGACGCTCTCGAAGAGCAAGGTGAACGGACGCCCCATCTATGGCTGTGCGCAGGAGGACCGTCCTCGCTTCGCCTCGTTTGTGGCGACGACAAACAACCCTCATCCGCTGACGGATGCTACGGGCAGCCGCCGTTACATCTGCCTGACCATTCCGCAGGGGCTGTTCATCGACAACGCTGGCGAGATCAGCTATGAGCAGTTGTATGCGCAGGTGCTGTACGAAATCCGCGAGCTGAAGTCGCCCTACTGGTTCAACAATGCCGAGGTGGCGCGCATCCAGGAGCTGAACCTCAACTATATGGAGCAGAAGGATATAGCCGAGATTATCGACTGTTGCTTCCGCAAGCCCAAAGAAGGTGAAAGCTCAACAGCCATGAACTGCGGACAAATCATCAAACTGATTCAGCGTGAGTACCCCAGTATCAAAAACAGCCACAGCACCAAGGTTCATCTGGGTTTGGCGCTGAACGATTTGGGCTATGAGCACACCAACCGAGGGCACGTCAACTACTACAAGGTCGTCCTACTGAAATCAGCATGAACAAGTGAGATGTTAGTGAGGTGTTAGTGAGGTGTTTCGCTAACACCTCACTTCCTTTAAACCCTGTCCACATCGGCATTTCAGGCATATAGAGTGAGATGTTGGCCACATCTACAGTTTTCGTCCAGAAAACCAAATAAGTCATAGGTTTAGACACCATAAATCATAGCTTTATACATCATAAGTCACACATTTTGACTCCCCAAGTCATAGGTTTTCACTACCTGCCGTTTTGTGCGACTCGACCCACCGACTATCTACTCAATACCCGGCACCTTCGAACCACAAAGTCGGCACCTTCGAACTACAAAGTCGGCACCTTTGAACCACAAAGTCGGCACCTTTGAACCTCGAAGTCGGCACCTAAATACTAGTTACTCGGCAGCAAAGTACCAGTTACCCGGCACCAAACTATCCGTTACATTACGGAGAAGTACTCCTGAACCATCTGCAATACGAGTTCGGATTGGTGCCAGTGAAGATTGTCAAGGAAGACAAGGCGGAATACATTCAGGCACTGGTTGAAGCTCGGAAAAAGGACTCATTCGAACCGTTCCGTGAATTCATGATGGATGAGCACATTAGGAACCTCCGCAAAGAGATTGAAGAATTTAAGCAATCGCAATACGCTGACCCGATAATCATTGCTTCTGACCCGATAAACACATTCTCTGACCCGATAAAACAACAATTGTATCAGGCAGTTCTACGGGATGGCTCGTTGAATTACGCCGGATATGCTGTATTGATAGGTGTTTCTGAAGCCACTATCAAACGTCGACTCAACGAACTGAAAAAGGAAGGAGTCATTGTCCGTTTTGGCAGCAATAAGACTGGACATTGGGAAATAAAGAATACGAAAAAAGGGCATTGACCGAACTGGAGAAACGGATCTTTGTTGAAAACATGGAGAAAGCCATTGAAAGGGCAAAGAGGTTGGAGGATTACAAGAATCCTTCGTCTTTGGTTTATCGGTTGATTGAGGCGATGGAGAGGGGAGAAATTACACTTTTGTAATATCTTGTGAGAAACTGAATAATTGTTTATTTTTGCGTCAAATTATGAAGGGAGAAATACTGTGTTATTACCGCAAAATAAAGAACTATCAGTTTCAAGATTATCGGGAGTTTTTGATAAAACGGTTGCGACATATAAGTTCTATTGGTTTGTGTCGTTGCTCGATATTGTGGTGAAAGAACGGAAGACAAAGATGTCATTTTGGGAAATCATTGCAGGAATGGTGGCGGAATCATGGTATCCGATTCACTATTTCAAACTATCATTCGGCAAATCCGATTCGCTTTATGTCCAGTCGATGGCTTTACAGCAGGAATTTGGCATTTCGATAGACGCTGATAGAACAAGAATCAAACGGATTTTACTTGACAACATTGATAACAGTTGTACAAAGAGCTTGTTGCGAGTTTTCACGCTAAATGTTCCGTATCGTTTTATGTCGCCTTGGATAACATATACAACAGATAATGATGTGGTGTCTCGTTCCCAGCGATTTGAAAACAATTGTTTATATGCTATTAATGGCGAAACAATTGAACTTAATCCCGTATGGAGAGATTACTTGATGGAACATTACGGTATTTTACGCGATTTTGCATTCTGGAACTTGGCCGTTTTCCTCCAGAAACGTAATCCAAATGTTCCCGATGTTCCTTCAAAACTGATAAAGCCGATTTTGCGCGATTCATTGACACGTCAGCATAAGTTTTGGGATGCATATATTGAAACCGTTGGTTCAATTCACTGTATATATACCGACAAGCCATTGACTGTTAAAGGCTATGATTTAGACCACTTTATTCCATGGAGTTTTGTGTCACACAATTTGTTATGGAATTTATTACCAGCTGATTCGAGCATTAATTCGTCGAAGAGCAACAACCTGCCGTCTTTAGAAAAGTATTTGAAACCATACGCGAATTTGCATCATGAGGCTTTGAAAACCCTTTATCCAAAGAAACCTACTGACAAGATTTTTGAGGATTATCTTACGGTCTATGATTCAGTTCCAGAATTGATTCGTCTAACTGATGATGATTTTTGTAATGTATTTCAGAGAACTTTTTCGCCAATGGTGCAAATTGCTGAAAATATGGGATTTAATTATTGGAAAACATGAAAACAATCAAAAACAATCCTCACTTGACGGCCAAAGAACGCACATCGATTTCGTTCCCGACACGCTGGCTCAAACAAAATAACCTTCTGAAAGGCGAGATTTTGGATTTCGGCTGTGGATTTGGTTTTGATACGGACGAACTTCAAAAGGAAGGTTTCAATATTGTGGGTTATGACAATTATTACCGTCCCGAATACCCGACAAAGTGTTTTGACACCATCATTTGCAATTATGTTCTGAATGTATTAGAGCCAAAAGAACAGGCCAAAGTGCTGATGGAAGTATCGGAACTGCTCAAACCAACGGGCACTGCTTATTTTACCGTTCGCCGCGATTTAAAATACGAAGGATTCAGAACCCATTATGTTCACAAACAACCAACATATCAGTGCAAAGTTGTGTTGCCCTATAAAAGTCTGTTTCTCAACGAGAATTGTGAGATATACGAATACAAGCATTTTAACAGAACCAATTACAAAGAGAAATACACATTATCAAGCTGCTGCCCGTTTTGCAAATTGAACTCCAAGGTCGAGTTGGTTTGTGAAACTGCTACGGCTGTAGCATTTTTTGATGGATACCCAGTAAGCGAAGGGCATACGCTGATTATTCCAAAACATCATGTGGCAAATTATTTTGATTTGACAGATAAAGTGCAACAAGATTTGTGGCACATGGTGAACCATTGCAAAACCATTTTGGAGAAACGTTTTCATCCCGACGGTTTTAATGTCGGAATCAATGTGAACCAAGCCGCAGGGCAAAGCGTTTTTCATGTGCATATTCATTTGATACCTCGTTACAAAGGTGATGTTGAGAATCCTAAAGGCGGGGTTAGGGGAGTGATACCAATAAAGCAGAAGTATTAAGAATCGATAGTAATTGTTTTTATGGAAAACAGTGTCAAAGAGAAACTAAGTGAACATGTAGAAAGCATATTTAAAAAGTATGTTTCGCCTGGATTGCACATCTGTGATATTGCAACGGGAGGTGGCAAATCATATACTATTGGAAAACTGACATGTGAATACTATCCCGATTATTATGACCGTATAATAATCTTATGTGTTCAAAACAAATTGGTTGAAGGTATGAATCGAGAAATAGACCGTTTTGTTTTTTCTCCATACAGTCGCATCAGGCCTAAAGATAAATTGGTGGTGTTAAACAACAAGGAAGTTCTTTTAGAAGCGATTGATAAAGGTAGTTTGTCCGACTTACTAGATGAGATGTGGCGGGATATTTGTGACCAAGAGAAAGACAATAAAAATGTCAGAATTAATGATTTGCGTTACAGTTATAGTTGGGTAAAGAAAATTTCAGATGGCATAGTGGATTTGGTCAAAACATATAACGACAACAACCAAAATGACTATATCCAGCAGCAACTTGATGAAGGCGAAGCCAATCTTCGCAAAGCAGTGCGGTCTTTTTTTGAACTGTTCAAGAAGCATTACGAACATACGAATCAAGGGAAAAAGATTTCGATTTCTTCACTTAAAAAACGGTTTCCTTCTTTGGCAAAAGTTTATCCTCAGGTCGAATTTAATGACAAAAAGGTTCTTCTTATGACGGTTCATAAAGCCATGTATGGAATAGACCCTATTTTGTCGGATAAAATCAAAATGTCAGATTTTCCAAAAAAAGATAAGAGGACATTGATACTCTTTGACGAATCCGACCAAGCCGCAATCGCCATGAGAGATACTATCATCGACCAATCTATTGACAACGGAGGCGGACAAAAAAGATATGCGAATGGGTATAATGGTTATTTGCAATATAAAGCGCTCCTTGAAAGTCCAGAACATATCTCCAACGAATACTATGGTGATGCATTGGAAAGTTGTATTAGCAAGTCAAGGTCGTTCATTGAGAAGAATTGGGAGATGACTTTTGAAGGTATAAAGCCATATAAGAGCATTTTTCTTGATGGGAATGAAGATGTTGAGGAATACCGTAGAGGTGTGTTCTTCTCAGGCCCAGCTGTGAGGCTGAATATTGCCAAAAGCAATGACCAAACCAATTCATTTGTCTGCTATAGAAAAGGAGAAAGACATTTTAGACTTGTTCATAGTAAGGAAGCGATGTCATCGTTAATGGAAAGGTATGATACCGTTTGCCCTTTAGATGATTTTCTTTCTTTGATTTCAAGCAATATCAAGGTTTTGAAATCACAGTTCAGCAAAGTAATTGGTGAAGCATTGGGAAACAGTAGGGAGAAATTTAACGCTGAAATAAAGAATGTTACCAACAACACGGCTTCAAAAGGTAATTATTATGGTTATCCAACTTTAGAAAGGGAAATTCACACCTTTTTCTCAAGGTTTGAAACAGCGTCTGAATATCAATTTGAGCAACAACAGTATGAATTCATGACCAATCGAAAGAATCAGATTGAAACAAAGGATGAAAAACCATTAAAATTGCCAGATTATTCAGTTTATTCGCAAGGCGTTCAGTTGTTTCAGGAAGAAATTGACGAAAAAGATAACCAACATAGAGTCAGATTATCTTGTCGCGAGATTTCTATCACTCCAGAAAAAATTATTCTTGATCTTACTCGTTTTAACAATTCGACTGTAGTGTTTTGCTCGGCTACTGCATCAAGCATGTCCGTAGTGAGCAATTTCGACATCAAGTATCTTCAACAAATATTGGGCGAGAAATTCCACACGCTTTCTGAAAAGGATAGGATGAGATTTGATGAATTGAACCAAAGAGCATATCCTTCCCAACACCAGATTGAAATAATACCTTTAAAACACTTTGAGTTTGAAGAAAAAAGAGAGAACCATTTAGAACTGCCTCTGAAATATAAAGAAATGTTTTCAAATGAGGCCCGACAAGAAGGTTTGGACGACCTTTGGTTTAGGAACACATTAAGATTGTTAAAACGAGCGGACAAGGATTTGAAAGATGTATGTTACCAACTTTATCGTCTATTTCAATTCATAGAAGCCTATCATTGGTTTATCAACCATGACGATGTTCATAGCATGATTTTCTTCCAAAACAGAACAGGTGACAAGGACAAAAACCAAATCCAAGTTTTGAGCAGCCTTATTGATGGTTCATACGTTTCTATGCCGTCAAAAATGAATGATGTTATTCCGGATGACTGGGATAACACTCATATTCGCATCACAAGAGAGTGGGAAACAGTTGAGAACAACATATTAAAGGAACTTGGAGACAACAAAGATGCTAAAATAATGTTGGTTTCTGCTTATAATAGTTTCAAAGCAGGTACAAACATGCAATATAACATACCTGATGGATTGGATTTTGTTTCTGGCGATAATTGGGAAACTGACAGATTGAAGTTGAAAAAAGATTGGGACGCTGTTTATTTGCAGTCTCCTACAGCATATCTTATGATGAATGAGGATGATACGGAAACCTCGTATGAGAAGAGCATTTACAACGCTATGCTTGTTTTGATGATGTTGTGCGAAAGAGGTTGTTTGTCAAAATTTGATGTTGCCCAGTGGTTGTATAAAGCCTTGTCGAATTTGTTTTATTTTAGTGAAAAGACCGAATTGGGTATTGCTGATGATAAGGCCGCATGGGCTCGGAACATTATTGAGCAGGCTGTCGGAAGGTTATGTCGTACAAGGAACAAGCCGGGTACAACATATATTCTGTTTGATGAGTCAATGGAATCGTATTTTGATGCATCGAAAATGGACAAATCGATGACGATGGAGTTTAAGTCTCTTGCGGAATACATCATCCATAATAAAAGTATTGAGAAAAATGATATTAGTTCATCGGCAGAAGTCAGAAGATGCCATGATGCTAATGAAGCCCAAAGAAGGCTTGATATGGTGCGCAGACAAGCCCTTAGATTTACTCCTCACGATGGTTGGGAAGACGATGAATATGATGAAGAAGAGGATCTCACCGACATCCCATACAATGTTCAAAGAAGCCAAAGGATGATTCAAAGTTACAAACAGACAATCATCAAAAAACCAGTTATATCAAGTTGGGAAGATTTGGAAGATGAAGATAAGTATTTGACATTCATTCATAAATGTTATGGTGAATGGGAACGAAATGAATCTAACGAGTTCATTTGTGCGTATGACCAAAACAAAAGGATTTGTCCTATAAGCAAAGGCAAACAATATCCGAGTTCCATCTCACCATCTTTGGTGAGGCTTGATGTTCTAATGAAAAATGATGTTATTAGAAAACACTTTGAAAAACATGGGTTTGCTAAAGGATGGAAACAAGAAGGCCTGATACTTCACCCCAATATTCTTGCGACAGATTATGCAGGTGAAATAGGTGAGGAGGCTTTCAAGGCATTGCTGTTGCATTATACCAAATGTACAGAAGTTTCGCTAAGACATTTGGAGGGCAAAGACTATGAATTAGCAGATTTTGTTGTTTGCCGTGAAGATGGAAGTTATAAAATCGCATTTGATGTTAAGAACATGAATCCCAATGCAGATCATTCAGATAAAAAAGGCGATATTCCTACTTCGAAGAAGCGTGAAATGAAGAAAAAAAGGCTAGGTTGTGAGTTGATCACAGTGAATATGCTAAAATTGAATGATTCAGGTATGGACGAAATTCGGGAGATTGGCGGGTTGATTGATGAAAAAGGAATAGTTATTCCTTCGGCAATCGAATTATTAAGGAAACTTGTTGATGAGGATTGAATGGTATGAGAATTGACTTTGAAGAAATAAAAAAATGGCCTCTTACCACCAACAAAATAAAGGTCACGGTTGATGAAAAGAAATTCTTCTCCGAGTATTCAATTGTTTCGTATTACAGCGAGGATAAAGAGTACAAGAACTTAGCTTATGAACAATTGTCTGATTTGTCTTTTTTATCAGTTAGTGGAATCAGAGCAAGCTGGGCGAAGCAAATAAAGCCATTTGTCAAGTTTTTTGTTTTGGTGAAAAAAGATAGGGCGCAAGAAGTTTTGAACGGCATTAGATCATACGAAAAAATCACCTCCAAAATTGATGGTTTAGAGGAATATGATGATGCTCTTAAACAGCGTGTTTTCGCATCTCTTGCAATCAATTCTTTGGGAGAATTGAAAGCGGGCAGGATGATGTATAACAATGGCAGTTTATTGCTCTGCGATGACAAGAACTTTATGATTCCAAGAAGCAGAAAAGAACTTGTTTGTCTGAAGATTGAGATTAATGAATACATGAATTTGATAGCAAGAACCGTTTCTTTCTCAAACCCAAGAAAAATTGAGGAGTTGAAGCGCAAACGTCAATGTGTTTTCCAAGAAAATGATGATATTCATGGTCAATGGTGGTCTGGACTATCGGTGAAACCAGTTGTGATTAAAGAGATTAAAACCAAGGAATTGCATTTGGATAGGCTTTATGTTCAAAAGAAAAGATTCTCGGATAACCACAATATTGTGCCATATTGGCCATATAACCCGGAAGATTATACGCACGGACGGCTATTCGCCATTTCACAAGTTGTAGATTCTGTGAATCAAAAATACGCCGGTGTCATCAGCATTGAGTTTTCAGATTTTGAGGTGTTTCTATATGATGAGTATAGAGCGGATAAAGATATGTTGGGGTTTCTGATGGACTATATGAAAGGGGAAAGGATATTTATTGAAAATCCATTTGGAAACATGGCGGAAAATGTAATACAACAGATTAAAAGTGGATTGCAAGAGATTGTAAACAATTCATTGGAATTTCCAACCCAAGCCAAACAGGGCGACTTGACAATTAAGTTGTGTGAGCCAAAAGACGATTCTGCATTACGAACACATTATATTCAATCATTATATAGAATGGCATATCATGGTACAGCAATTCAGCATGTTGTGTTCCATGACAACCCTAAAGACGATGAGTTTTCGAAAGCGGAGGCGCGTCGTATCCTAATAGAACTTCTTGTCAAAGATTGTTTAATAAATAGACATCTTCCAAGCAACTTAAGTGAATTAATACATGGATGGAGTTTTATTAGATATAAGATCCAAGAAGGCTTTGTATTGGGAGCACAGATGATGCTTGCTGAGGATAATAAGATAGAAATCGAAGAGTTCGGTTTTTCTGACTGCCGCCCTTCAATTGATTTTGAAATGTTCTCTGAAAGTCGGTTGCTTTTTTCTGATTATGAAAGAATTAGAGGTGCAAGAGATTACAAGGTGATGAGGAAAAATGACAATGTTTATCTTATAATTGACACTGATGAAATTCCTATATTAGATGTTGGATTAATTGATGATGCCTATGCTGAAATATTGAATAAAACACTCCCGTTGTCTTATTTCAAAAGGAAGAAAGAGGCGCATAAATATTTAAGGGGATATATTGGTTTTCATCTTTGGAAAGAAGAAGGTCTATATGGCGAGCCTGATGCCTCGTTTGCTTACATTTCGGGAGTAAATAGTGAGAACATGCAAATTATGAAAAGTACTAAAATGGATCGTATGCCAAGGGCGCGTAGGATATTTGTGTTGCATTGTGAGAATAAGGATGCTTTAGAAAAGGATGTCTTTGAGATAGTTGATATGCTGAAATTCGGCTTTGGTCGATGGAATGAAATGATGACATACCCATTCCCGTTCAAGTTTTTGCAAGAATATTTGGATGATGTTAGTGAAATGGCATTCAGTAAACATTGGGAAGAAATTACTTGCAAGTAATCTTGGACAAGTCTTAGCATATCATGGCTCGACAAAGGCCAACGGACGGTAAACGAAACGGTGAACATGCTGATGCTCACGATGGAGGAGTACATCAATTACGGACTATCCGTATTGGCTGAAAAACTAAAGGAAGACGAAGGTTATTTCTATAACAAGAACTCTTTCCTTGACATCTTCAAAGGCTTAACCCGTCCAAAACAAGAAAAGGACGATGAATCTGAAGATGCACCAGAGTCGTTGGATTAGTCTCGTTTAAAATGCCCCTCGCCGCTTAAGGGATTGCGGATCAAGTCCGCAATGACGGCAAAGGGCGAGGGTGTTGTCATTAAGTGTGAATGAGGGGTGGTGCATCAAAGTCCAGAATGGACGACCCTACCACACCCCGATATGCAATGTCGGGTTTTTATATTGAGACGGGCGGATTCTTGTATGCCGCAGCCATAGATACCCGCCAGCGCCCATATCCACGCTGGCCTGACTTGGCTGCTTCTCTCTGAGAGATTGGGAACGCCAAAGACCGACTGGGTTGGGCGCGTGGGCCCGGCCGACATGGGGGAGGGGCGGTTGCCAAGTGCGGAAGGCCCTTGATGTCGGCCTTGACCCTTTGGTCCTTTCCTGTCAAGAGGAAAGGACGAAAACAAATGGCGCAGCCATAGATGCCCCGCCACCGCACATGCCAGCGTTGGCATGACATGGCTGATGGAGCCTCTTTCATGAAACCTGCCACAGCAGCTGTCTCAGATCACTTGTCCCAGTAGCAAGTCCTTGTCCAATCCCATCCTGCTGAAGGCAAAAAGTTTCGTCATGATTAACCGCTAAATTCTTCTAAATTTTTCGGTTATAACCGCCAAATTTGGCATAATTTGGCGGTTTGAAGTTTTTTTCTCTATCTTTGCAGTCTAATTCATATAAGAAATGATTAAACGAATTGCGGAAAAGAATGTGTTGGCTGATTTCAACAAGAAAAAGGTCATCGTTTTGCTCGGCCCTCGCCAAGTAGGAAAGACTACACTGCTGGACACCATGCAGGATCCCGACAAACGGTGCTTGCGCTTGAATTGCGATGACTTGGACGACACCCTGCTGCTCGAAGACAAGACCACGACAGAGCTGAAGTCGTTATTAAGCGGCTACGACATGGTTTTCATAGATGAAGCACAACGCGTCCATAATGTCGGACTCGTTCTGAAGAAAATTGGCGACTTGAAACTCAATACCCAAGTAGTTGTGACCGGTTCTTCGTCCCTGTCTTTGTCCGATGACATCAACGAACCCGCCACGGGACGCCTAATCGAACATTATCTCTACCCGCTTTCATTGCGCGAACTGGCCAATGATACCTCGGAACGTGAGCAGCAGCGCCTTTTGGAACAACGGCTTGTCTTTGGCATGTATCCCGATGTGGTTACTTCGCCCGCCGATGCCAAACGTACACTCATGACGCTGACCAACAATTATCTATATAAAGATATCTTGTCGTATCGTGGTATAAAGAAACCGGAACTGGTTCAAAAGTTGGTCAGGGCGTTGGCCTTGCAATTGGGCAACGAAGTGTCGTATAACGAGTTGTCAAACACGCTTGGTGTGGATAAGGAGACCGTGGAGAATTATATCGGGCTGCTCGAAAAGTGTTTTGTGGTGTTCCGCCTCGATTCTTTTAGTCGAAACCTGAGAAATGAGATAAAGAAAGGAAAGAAAGTGTATTTTTACGACAACGGGGTTCGTAATGCAGTCCTTTCCAATTTTGCACCTTTGGAAGTGCGTAACGATGTAGGCGCATTGTGGGAGAATCTTATGGTAAGTGAACGAGTGAAGCGCAACGCATATTGCGGAAGTTTCGCACAACTGTATTTCTGGCGCAACCACGACCAAAAGGAAATCGACTTGGTCGAGTTAGAGGATGGCATGATGCACGCCTTCGAATTCAAGTGGAGTCCGAAGAAAAAACCAACGATGCCCATGGCGTTTGTCGAGGCCTATCCGGATACTGACTTCTCTGTGGTCACACCAGAATCGATGTGGGAATTTGTTTAATGGAGGTCGGATTGCTCTTATAGGTACTGATAAGACATAGGATTATGCACCAATTATTCCTCCTATACCTCCTCCTCATCAACCTCTTGGGCTTCGTCCTCTACGGCGTGGACAAGGCGAAGTCGAAGGGTAGGGGCCGTCGCATTCCGGAGCGGGTGCTGCTGTGGGTGGCGCGCCTGGGTGGGGGAGTGGGTTGCTGGATGGGCATGATGCTCTTCCGGCACAAGACCAAGCACGTCCGTTTCAAGGTCCTTGTGCCACTGTGGACCGTCCTCTGGGTGGTCGCATTGGTGTTGCTGGGAAGGCTGGGGTATGTGTGAAGCGAGCCGCAAGCATAGATCCCATGCCACCCACTGGCCAGCGAAGGGATGACATGAATGCTAGCATACAAGGCATAGAGAAGGCACATGGAAGGGTGCACGTTTTTCGACGCAAAATACCCGACCGAAACAATCATTCGCCGTTTCGGTTTTTTGTGTATTTTTGCCATGATCGATATCTAAATAAAGAATCCCCTCGTCCCATGAAACGCCTCCTCTCGTTCATCATCCCCTTGCTCGCCATCCTCGGCTGCCAACGACAGCCCGATGCCGCGACATGGAACCTCACCCACACCGCCCCCGCCCAAATTTGGGAGGAATGTTTCCCCTTGGGCAATGGCCACCTCGGTATGATGCCCGATGGCGGCATTGACAAGGAGACCATCGTGCTGAACGACATCACCCTGTGGTCGGGTGCGCCGAGCGACGACA
>JAEEGH010022863.1_pt1 | contig 12774 bp, 8 predicted proteins | sample 9134181 | NCBI WGS metagenome assembly JAEEGH01 (sample SAMN16246544, study PRJNA631951) | gut metagenome | biome: gut microbiome; feature: rumen; material: DP-attached | host: Bos | place: Iran: Karaj | collected 2018-10 | reverse complement strand
AGCGTTTCGCCGAGGTTGTCGCACTGGAGATAGACGGCGTTCAAGACGCGGTTCACGCTAGCGAGCTGATGATCCAGCGGAACAAAGCACGGATGGACGCGGGCATCCACACGTTCGCCATCGCGACGGTAAATGCCGAGCAACTTCACGCAGCAGCCAAGTTCCTTGGCGAATGCGATATCCTGTGCCGTAATCTTGGAAATACCGGAGACATAAATCTTTTCGAAATCCACGCGATGGCCGCTGCAAAGGCTAGCAAGAAGAGCTGTCTTATGGGCAGAGTCGATACCTTCAATGTCGAAAGTCGGGTCCGCTTCGGCAAAACCGAGTCTCTGAGCATCCTTCAAAACGACGTCGAAGTCAAGACCTTCGTCAGCCATGCGGCTCAAGATGTAGTTGCAAGTTCCGTTGATGATGCAGCTCAAGCTTTCGCCCGTAGAACCGAGAAGGCCTTCCTGCAAGCTGCGAATGATAGGGATGCCACCGCCGACAGCAGCTTCGAACAGCACATGCAGGCCTTTCTTGGCGGCAAGCGGGAAAATTTCGTGACCGTACTTGGCGAGGAGAGCCTTGTTGGCAGTAACCACGTGCTTACCACTTTCGAGCGCGGCCAAAATCCACTTGCGCGGCATATTGTAGCCGCCGGCAAGTTCCACGAGCACGTCAATATCGTTACCGGCAATCATTTCGTCGGCATTGGTCGAAACCTTGTAACCTTTAGCCTTGTACGGGGCAACTTCCTCGTCGGACTTGGCGCAGATGCAGGCAAGTTCCAGTTCAACACCCAATTTTTCCTTGTATTCTGCAATCTTCTGTTCAAGAATCTGAATGACACCGCCACCAACGGTACCCGTGCCAATTAAACCAATACGCAACATATAGCGTCTCCATTTTAAATTTTTACGGCGCTAATATAGAATTTTATACTAGTATTTCACAGTCACCGGACGCAATGCACTACCAATCTGGAGCACAAATCGGCCTGTTACCGGAACACCGACGCTAAAATTCGCGCCTTGGACAGTTCCATGGCGAACTTTGTTGCCCTGCATATCGAATAATGCGTACTTGGCACCAACACGGGCACCCGCCACCTGCAAAGTATTGCCTAGAACAGTCACGCTAAATTGCGGCGCGGGAGCGACATCTATGCGGTTCGTCTTGGAACTGCTCGACTTGCCCTTAGAACTGCTCGAACTAGACGTTTTTGCAGAAGAACTGGATGACTTAGCCGAAGAGCTAGACGACTTGACTGAGGAACTGGAAGATTTTACAGAACTAGAGCTGGGCTTTGCAGAAGAACTACTTGATACGCTCGAAGAAGACTTCGCGGAACTGCTGCTCGATTTCGGCGGTTCCGCAGAAGAACTAGACGCAACGCTCGACGACGATTCGCTAGAACTAGACGCCACAGAACTGCTGGAAGGCAACTTTTCGAAATGGGCAACAAGACTGACCGTTTCCGTTGCTGTAAAATTGCACGAGGCATAAGTTCCGCACACCGTATTCCACTCAACAAAACGATAGCCATCATTAGGCACTGCCTCTACATAGACTCTCTTTCCATAATCATATGTATCATATACAAAGGCAAACGTCCCATTAGACCAAGTACTTCCAAGCCGTATTCTACCCGCATTGGCTAGATCCGCTTCAACAAAGACATTCACTCGCTTTATTTCCCATTTCGCATAGAAATCTAGATCGCCTGAATCCGTCGGAGCAATTTCGGCAACTGAACCTCCCGAGAATTCGGCATTCCTATACCAGCCCTCAAACGTATAGCCCTCACGTTCTGGCACAGGCAAAGAAACGGTCTCTCCGGGCGTAAACATAACAAAGGAACACGAACCCGAAGTATCCTTGTGAAGAACAGCAAAATTCCGTTTCTCTTTTTGGGCAAACACGGGATAGTAATCTCCCTGTGTCCAAACATCGCCATTGATGCCACCGGCAACCGCATTACCTTCAGAATCCTTCTGCACATAATCGTGCAATGCTGTAGCGAGCGTACCATTCTCAAAAGCATCAGCCGAGACTGCCCGGACCCTATCATCTTCTATCCCGGTCGCAGACAAATAGAATGTATTATCGATAATCCACTCGTCCGCTCCCTTACCGTATTCATACTTGTCCGGGAACGATCCCTTGTTGTAATTATTAAGAATAAAGGATTCCTTCGGGTGGTAGTGCACGACATCTTTCTTAGAAACAAGCACTGACACGTCCCCATCAGAACCGATCAATCCGCCAACCATACCCGAAGAAGGGCCTTCAATGTCAGAGACACTGTAGTTATTCACAATAAAGGCATTACCGAGAAGATGACCGACTAGTCCCCCTGCGCTAATTGTACGCTCATAAACATGAGGTGTTCCTTCAATATCATGGGTTACCGTATCCGCATACAGCTTCATGGAACCTTCATGGAAGTTCTGAACAAGCACCAAATCGGTATAGCTGGAACCAACAAGGCCGCCCATATAGCCACCACCCTTTGCCGACATCTTCCCGCGATGGCTGCTATTTTTTATAACGAGCGTTGTATCGGAGAACGAAACAAGTCCGCCCACTGCACCACTGATATAACCTTTAAAATGGCAGTTTTCCAATATCAGCGGAAGTTCCGCATAGCCAACTATACCGCTGCCTTCCGAGTAAGTATCGTCAATTGTCAAGTTACGAATGACGGTCTGTTTCTCTCTATCCGAAGATAAAACTTGATCAAAAAAGCCGCTCCCATCCGTAATAAACAATCCCGAAATCTTATGCCCCTGGCCATCAAACAATGCCAGGGAACCTTCAACTCGCGGCCAAGGCATAAACCTACCCACCCCAGATTCATCAAGCGTACCATCACGTTTTAAGACATTATTGTTTACCACGATGTCTTTCGTGAGTTTGCCACAAAGATGCGGTTGCGATATAACTTCTCTTTTATAATGATTGGCATTGACTATTCGTGCGAAGCCGTAAAGTTCCTCCACATCCGAAATCTCATAGCAATTATCCGCGGCATCCAATGCAGGCGTTTTCAATTTAAACCATTTTGCATAAAAGTCCTTATTGCCTACATCTGTAGCAACCATTGCATCTATGCGTTCCCCCGTCAGTTCCTCGTTATCGTACCACCCTACAAGGAAAAAGCCTTTCCTATTAATATTATAGATACCATCTACCGGCAACACTTTATGAAAGCCTTCAAGATACCTGCAAACTGCAAAATCATCCTCAGAATCATAAGAACAATATCCATAATTTGCGTCCCAGGCCGATTCAAAATACCCCCCATTTAGATGGAACGTTATTTTATAGATATCTTTCAATTTCGCCCAGTATTCAAGATTGCCAGTTTCATTGGTAGAAATAGCCGTATCCATTTTTCCACTGAATTCCTTATCTTTGAACCAGCCAAGGAAGGCGGTATTTTCCTTGACAACCGTATCGGGCAAATCGTATGAAAATCCAGAAATGTAACTTTTGAAATAATCAGCCGTATCTCCTGTAAAAGTATGGAACGTTACGCTGTATCGGTCCACCTTGGAATTCTTGATGGCGCCCGAAAAATTCGGGTATTTATCTTTCTGCACATTCTGTCCCCAAATGGGGTCGGCCTCGTGCAGGGCGAACGCCACTGCACCATTCCTGAACTGGTCCGACGTCACATGCATAATACCGTAACTGTCGAGTTTTTCCTTGCTATCCAATATGTAGGAATTTTTGACGTCAAACGTTCCACGATTACTTCCATACAAGAAACCATCTTCCACGCTGTAGCTATTTTCCATTGTCAATACAACATGCTCGCCAATTCGTTCCACAAGGTTTGCGTCCCTTCCATAACCCTTAACATAAATCTGGGACTGATTATAGCAGTTCAATATTTTGGCGTACGAATCTTTTCCGTCTTCCAAATCAGAATCAATCACGTCAACCACGAAAATTGCTGCACGCACCCCTGTATTACCCATCATTTCAAAATATGAATCGACTATTCCCAAGTTCTTTATGACCGTCGGTGTTTCGGGTTTTGCGACCAGCACGCGGATAAAGCCCAAATTCTGAGCATCGGTTTCCTCTGTCACATTCTGGAAGAGGCCCGAAATCGTATGGCCATTTCCGTCAAACGAACCCGCGAAGGTGTCTAACGGATTCCACGGGATTAAATTATCAGCATCTAAATCGTCGTTGACGACAATATCTTTTTTAAGTTTACCGCAAGCAGACTTGTTCTTGGAAAAGCCGTCGGTTCCGTTCACGATGGAGACAAAACCGTAAAGTTCTGCCGCATCCGAAATTTCGTAGCATCCACCCGACAAGACCGGAGCTTTAGGAGTGATGGTAGCGGCATTTGCCGTAATCACGGCAAAAAAAATAGCCTCGACAAAATATGGTAAATATTTCATGGTCCCTCTTTGAATTTTTTCTTAAAAATTACTGAAGAATAAGGTACAAACATTTGTTTTCCCAAAACAAGCTAAATGGAACTTTGCGATTAACGGTTGAAAAATTGCGATAAAATGTCAAAAAAGAAGTATAAGCAACACTCCTAGATTATAACCCCTAAATTACATGCCCCCAAATTCTAATTCCAAATTTTCTTTTTACTATATTATCAACCATGGAACAGGAAGCCGTAAACCCAGCAATTGGTTCGATTCTAAACGAGCAAAAGCTAAAGAACATCGTTTATCCGGTCAAGCTATTCAAGGCCAGGCTGAACGAGGAGTTTTTGCGCGCGAACCGCACCCGCAAGCCATTCCTATTTATAAAGATTTATTCGCACCAGTACGACGTGCTCGGCTGGGGTCGTCCGTCGAAGATTGTCGAAAATACATGGAAAATCAGTGTCCTCACGATGTTTTCGCATTTGCGGTTCATTGATGTACTGGGTTACCTGAGCGACAACAGCGGTATCGGCGTCATTCTCCTGAATTCGGACATGAGCACGCTAGAAGCCATCCGCAAGGAAATCCTGCACAAGTTGAACGACGCAGGGCTCATCCAGGCACTCCGCCACAAGCCCAAGGCACCCATATTCCAGGCTTACCTTTACACCGGTTATCAAGAAAAAGATAACCTCGAAATGGACGACAAGCTTAAAGAGTTCAACAGTACAAACGGAAGTTTCTTTACCCTGAGCAGACTCAATCTTTCGGATATTTGGCAACATCCGCATAAAATCCGCTTCAGGCATATCATCAAGAGAACCGTTGATGTCACTTGTTCCTCTATCGCCCTGATTCTTCTCTCGCCACTCCTTTTGTTCTGTGCCCTAGCGGTCAAGATCAGTGACCCGAAGGGGCCTGTCATCTTCAAGCAAACACGTGTCGGACGGAACGGTACGCTGTTTACGATGTACAAATTCCGCAGCATGTATGTTGACGCTGAAGAGCGCAAGAAAGATCTTCTGACCCAGAATGAAACCGGTGGCAAGACTTTCAAGATGAAGAACGACCCTCGAATTTATCCGTTCGGTCATATTCTCCGCAAGTTCAGTCTCGACGAACTGCCGCAGCTCATCAATATTCTCAGGGGCGAGATGTCCATTGTCGGACCGCGTCCTCCTATCCCGGAGGAAGTCGCCGAATACGAACCGTGGCACCGCATGCGTCTTTCCGTGACTCCGGGTCTAACTTGCATCTGGCAGGTCAGCGGGCGCAGCAACATTCCGTTCGAAGGGCAGATGCGCCTCGACAACGACTATATCCGCCGCGATGGCAAACTTGGCGACGACATCAAGCTCATTCTCAAGACATTCAAGGTCGTGTTCAAAGGCGACGGAGCGTACTAGCTTGTTAGTTGGTTGAGCTTAGTTGGCCCTTCGACAGTCCCATCAACTTTTTAGCGGGTTATAGGTTTTAAGCTCTATGTCCTAGTAACCAGCAGCACATAACTACTGCCTAAATCTTGTATTTCATTCCTGCATTTTATATCTTTGCATCTTAAGGGATGAAATTATTGTGTGTGATTTAAGGAGATGTTATGAAAAAACTTTTGATTTCGACGGCATTGCTCGCCTCTAGCGCCTTTGCCGCATCTATCACGGTGGATCCCGCCTCCACAGTCCAGAAAGTTGTCGGGTTTGGTGCCGGCGCCGCTTATTACCAAAGCTGGATTACCGCCATGAGTACTTCGATGCTGAAGGACTTCTACGACACAGCGTTCACGGGACTCAATCTCTCGCTGCTTCGCATTGGCAACTGGAAGCAAGAAGATACGACCAGCATCGCCGCTGATGTCGCCATCGTCAAGGCCGGCAAGGAACGCCTCGGCAACCGCCTCAAGGTCGAAATGTCCAGCTGGTCTGCTCCGGGTCGCCTCAAGCCGAGCGGTAGCGTAAACGGAAACCAAGGCCATTCCAAGAGCGACAAGTCACTCAAGAAATCAAGCAACGACCCCTACGGCAAGTACGTCTATAGCGAATTCGCCCACTGGTGGAAGACTTCTCTACAGGCTTACGAACAAATGGGGATTATCCCCGACTACATCAGCTTGCAAAACGAACCCGACTGGCCGGCCGATTACGAAGAAACACTTTTCGACCCCACCGAAAACGACGAAGTCGCCGGTTACAAGCAGGCTCTCCAAGCCGTGCGCGATTCCCTCAGCACCCTCACGAACCCGCCGAAAATCATCGGCCCGGAACCCATCGGCATCGGCTACAACAACTTTGAAAAATACGCCAAAGCCCTCGACGACAAGAACCTCGACGGCTACGCCTACCACTTGTACAACGCAGGCGACGGTAACGACAATGCCGGCACAAACTACCTGAACCCGGAAAACTTCCGCAAGCCAATGTCGGCCATCGGCAAAAACTTCGGCAGCGACAACAAGCCCATCATCATGACGGAATTCTGCACGATGGAAAACGCAGTGCGTGCACAGGACATGCTCGGCCTCGCACACATTATGCAGGTCGGCTTCACCAGCGGCAAGCTCAATGGCTATATCGCCTGGGAACTCTTCTGGGGTGAAGAAAACGGCCAGCTCATCGGCGTATGCCCGGGCGAAGGCTGGAGCAGTTGCAAGGAAGCGAAGCTCTACATCAACCCCGAATACCACGCCATGCGCCACTATTCGAAGTTCGTGAACCCCGGCTGGCGAGTCGTGAAAACCACAAGCGACGGGAACGACCTCTACACCGTCGCCTTCCGCAGTGCCGATTGCGATTCCATTTCCGTTATCGCGATTAACAAAGGCAGCGCCCAGAACTTGAACATTTCCGTCAACGGCTACACACCGGCTTACGCAGTGCAGTCCGTCGAAAGCGGCGACAAGAGCAAGGTAATTACCGCAGGAGCCATCATCGACGCCCCGGCAAAATCCATCACGACGGTCGTGTTCACCACGAGCAATACAGCTTCGCTCCAGTGCGAAGACTCCCCCATCGACGACCCCTACATCGATCCGTCGAAACAGCTCGCCGATACACTCGTGATTGTCGATTACGCGAACGAAAGTGCAGCTACAGGCTGGAAGAGCGACGAGACGCTCGGCAAAGTCACATTCGAAACGACTGCCCTCGACGGCGTTTCCAAGTACGTGAAAGTTCCGCTTGCAGGTTGTGCCCAAGACGATTGCGGCTACCAGCACGCCCTCTTTACGCTCCCGGATGCAGCAGCCGTAAAGGAACCGCTTTCGAAGTGCAAGGAACTCGTATTCACCATGCATAGCATCGACAGCGAAGATGCTTCCGTGAACATCGGCGGCGCAGGCGGCAGCACCTGGAGCAGCTACCAGTACGGCAATACCGCCCCGGCAGGCTCCTGGGCCGAAGTCTCCGTCCCGCTCGACAACGAAATCGATTCGACCGGAACACCGTTCGGCTCGACGCAGCTCTCGTTCAACAGCGACAACGCAGGCCTCCTCATCGCAAAAATCGTAGCCGTCGGCTGCGGAGGCAATTCTTCCATCAAGGGGATGCGTACAAACTACGCATTCAACAGCCGCAATGATGAAGCGACTATTTTCGACATGAACGGAAACCTCATGTGGAAAGGCCGCAAGGGTGACGCTCTCAACGACAACGGAACGCTCAAGCCAAGCCTCCGCCAAGGCGCATACATCTTGAAGACAAAGTCTAGCGTTCAACGCGTCGTCAAGAAGTAAATGAACGGCTTCATCCCGGCCTTGTGCCGGGATTGATTGTTGCATTGTCAACCCGCACTTTTACAGCAAGAACGTTTGCATCCACATTACAACAAAACCTCGGCTCAAACACCGAGGTTTTGTTCATTTTACGATATTCGCCTTATCCCCTTTCCGGATTATCGAACGAAGTCATACCAATACCATCAAATATGCCTTTGTTGTTGTCTTCGCAAGGATCATTGCTGCAATCCAACAAGCAAGCCTCTCGCATCAAGAAGAGAACTTCCATGCGAGGCGGAATATACGTGCGTTTATTATTTGCCATTAAAACCCGCTCCAAATTCATCGTCATTGCACTTGCTGCATTCCAGCAAGTACTGTTGTTGTTCGAGTTCCAGAATTTCCATTTGCGGAGCGACATAGAACTTCTTTTGTTCTGTTTCGATTTGTATTTTGTTCATAATTAAGTTTTAGTTTTTAGGGAGTTGAGGTCGGGAGCTGTAGGCTCCCTTTGAGTTTCATCACTTTATCAGTACTTTCTTACCGTAGTACACGCCTTTTGCAGTGGGTTTGCCGTTCAGCTTGCGCCCCTTGAGGTCGTAAGTTTGCAAGACCTTGAATTCGCCTGAACATGTGTCGTAGCGGCCCTTGATGGTTGTCGTTCCTCCGCTGTTTCCATTTGCCAAGGATTTCTTTACGAACTCGACTTCGATTACATCCGGTTCGGGGATGAACGGTACACCGTAAGCCGGAGCCAAAGACAATCCCGGAACAGAGGCGACCCTGCATATTGAAGATTCTAGCTGCACGTTATCATCTTTTTTCCTGAGATAAGAGCGTAACGGATTGGCATGCGGGGTAAAGCCCTCCTTACAAAAAAACACGAGAACCGTCAACAAAGGGTGGAGATCCTCGCCGGAGTTCACACACAGCTTGCCGAATAACCTAGAAGACGAGCTTAGAGTCTGGCTTAAATACAATGGGAACGTGTATGCGAATTAAACCGCACTGGAATCTGCCCACAAGAGCTTAAGAATTGTAAACCAAAGTATTGGCAACAATTCTATACCGCCTTTGGCGTCAGAATGACCAGCTGAGGTGCGGGAAGACTACATCCTCGGCTTATTTCGCTGAGAACGCTGCCTGATTCTCTTTCAGTTCGAGCACTTGTTCCATGGAGAGGTGCGAATACTTGACGATTTTTTCAATCGGTTCGTTGTCGGCAAGCATGTCAAGAGCCATTTCTACATTACGCTCATTACGACCATCCACAAGGCCTTCTGCTTTGCCTTCAGAACGGGCACGGACTTTCAGCATAGCAAGATAGTCAAGTTCTTCTTCCGTCATAACCATATCCTTTGCCTGTTCCTTGAGCAGTTTGTCAGACGCCCTGTTTACCAGCAATCTGTTGATTGCCTTCGCGATGATATCATCCTTGAAGTCCGGGAGGCTTTCAGCTGTTCCCGCATGCTTAAGCAGGTAAAGCCAACGGTCTTCAGCGGTCCTGATTTCTTCGTAGGGCTTATTGAACTTTGTCAGGTCATATACAATATACATCACCTTGTCGCTCAGCGTCAAGCCCTTCTCGTTGCGAACCGACCAGTCACCACGATACGATTTCTGCTTAGGCACAGGGAAATCGCAAATCCAAATGGTATAGGTGGGTGGAATTTCGTAGCGGTGAATTTCACGCTTGGCACGCTCCTCATCGCTGAGATTCGAAGGCATGTCACCGAAATTGGCCTGATCCCATTCGTACTTGCTTTGAATCAAGAATGCGCTCTGTTGCAGAAACATGCGGTCCACAAAATAATCCGGCCTCGCTTTTTGCATCTCCACGTTGATGCAATACCCATTTGAGGTTTTCGCGCGGATGTCGAGTCTGAACGGCTTGACCACAGGGAATATCATGTTGATTTCAGGATTCTTGATGACCACGGATTCAATCTTGTTGCGGTCATCCTTGAAAACCCCGTTCAAGAAACTCTTGAGAGCCTGCTCATCGCTCAGAAAAGCCTTGAAAGCCGCATCGTAGAGCGGGTTGAGGTACTTGTGCTTCTTGATTTCTTCGACGGTCTTATCGACCCACTGTTCACGATAGAGATCCCTATCGGCCAAACTGATAGGCACGATGCCACTGTTTTCTGACATGCAAAATCCTTTCTCTTTTTAGAGACAAATTCATATAAGAAACGATATAAGAAAGGATATAGATAAGTGCAGTTCATCAGAACTGGTCACAGGTAATCTAGCAAAAACGTTCACGAAAAACAACAGGACGCGTGTCAGCTATTCATTTTGTCAACAGTTGTTTGCAAAAGTACGCAAGAGACAAGGCTCCCTTAAAAAGCGGGCCGCATGACTCGATAGAGTAATCAACAAGCTTAGGAACCGTGTAAGGTGCCGGCATCGGTTGTTCTGTTTAAACAACTGACCCCGTGACGGAGCACGGGGTGACAGTGCCAAGGCCGGGGGGACAATGCGACCGCCGAGGTGACAAGGTGTTTGCTGTCATACTAAATTTATTCGCCTAGAACATAAGTCAGGTACAGCACGACAAGCTGGTTGCCCCAGAGATACATGAAGGGGGCTGCCACAGCGAGGAACGGGCCGAACGGAATTTGTCCGACATCCTCATCTTCCGGCACATTTTTATTTTTCGCTGCGCCGTTTTTTGCGCTATTGTTCTTTGCATTATTCTTAATCACGCCATACGGGAGCATCACAATTAGCCCGAGCACGGCGGCGACAATCAGCGTTTCGACGGCACCGGTAAAGCCCATCAAAGCGCCATACCCCGCCAGGAGCTTGACATCGCCAAAGCCCATGGCTTCTTTCTTGAGGACTTTGGTTGCAATCCAGCCGAGCAGATAAAGTCCGCCGCCAGCGCCGACAGCACCCAGCAGACTCTGGAGCGGCGTGATACCGCCCGGAATAAGCGAAATCAAAAGACCAGCGACAATGCCGCCCACCGAGATGGAATCGGGAATGAGTTTGTACTTGCAATCGACTGCACATACGGGATACGCCCCGAGCAAAAGCCAGAACAAGGCCGCGGCGTTCGCCCAAGCCTGGGGCGCCAAGACGGGCCGCGTAAAATCGGTTCCGAAGCCGACTGCCGCATAGAGAGCAAGGGCGCCGAGCAACCCGCAAAGGCCTTCGCCTATCGGGTAGATGATGCTGATGGGCTGTTTGCAGCAAGCGCTTTTTCCGCGAAGCCAGAGCCAGCCGACAATGGGCAGGTTGTAGCGGATGGGGATTCTCTTTTTGCAAAGCGGGCAGTGCGAAGGCGGGTTGAGGAGCGAAATTCCGCGAGGCATGCGATAGACAATGACGTTATAGAAGCTCCCGACACAGGCTCCCAAGCAAAAAAACACGATCAACCAGTACCAAAGTGGAATTTCTTCCATAAAAACCTCGTCTTTTTACGAATATATTTATAATTTAGTTAAACATTTTTCTAACACTGGGAGAACCCTACATGAATATTGAAATTGCCGCTATCTGTGACGCCGCCACCGCTAACGATGCCGGAGGTCGCATGAACATTCTTGGTGCCTTTGACCGCATTTTTGCAAAGTTTCCGCTTGTGATTCCGCAGTGTTCCGCTGCTTTCCGCTTGCGCTACCAGCGTTCCGAGGCTGGCACACACCAGTTGAACTTGTCTATCGAAGATGTGGTAGGCCACCCGATTGTGCCGCCGATGCAGTCCGAAATCGAGCTCCAGCCGGTTGCGCAGGGATTCGATACCGCTGCGGTCAACATGATTCTGAACATGCAGCGTTTGCAGTTTGCTCGCCCGGACAAGTACATTGTGCGCCTGATTGCCGATAACGAGGAACTGGCGGCGCTTCCGCTGTACGTGCTGGAAGACCCGCGTTTGGCACAGCAGAAGCAGCAGGAGCCGCAGACCGACGACGGTCCCGTTGACGGAAGGGCTTAGGTAGTGTTCCGCTAGGGGGACTGTGTAAGCCGTTCCCGGCACAGGGCCGGGATGACAGGTTGCAAGGACAACTGCACTGGATCCTTCACATTCGTTCAGGATGACGACGGAGTGGCATCTTCAGGATGACGACGGAATGGCATCTTCAGGATGACTATCGCGAGGCCGGGACTTAGCGCCCGGCTTTTTTGCATACTTTTAAACACCCGGTGTTTTTTTCTATTTTAAGGATATGAAATCCGCATTTTTGAAACGTTTTGCCGTTATCGCCGTGGGCGCATTGAGCCAGGTCTTGTGCGCGGGCCTTACCGCCTGTAGCGGCATCAACGACAGCTGGGAAGTGAAGGGCGGCGGATTCCTTAAGTACAGTATAAACGGCGAAGACGAAATCCAGCAGGAACTCGATCGCGACGACGTGGAAATTCCATACATACGCAACAGGCACCATTACTTGCAAATAAGAATCCCGATGGAACGTAGCGAGCGCAAAGAAGCTATCGACATCATGGTCAACTATCCAAAACTGGGAATGAACAACATCGTACCCAAATACACCTCGATTCAGTTTGATGGTTCCCCCAAAGCATATATTACGGGTGACAGCAATTACGTGCACATCGACCAAAAAGACAACACCAAATGGACAGCGACGATCAACCTTCATTTTGAAGATTGCAGGCAAGGGAGATGCAACAGTAACCGAGCTCCAATCCACTTCAAGGGACGTATGCACT
>JAEEGH010022861.1_pt1 | contig 12775 bp, 10 predicted proteins | sample 9134181 | NCBI WGS metagenome assembly JAEEGH01 (sample SAMN16246544, study PRJNA631951) | gut metagenome | biome: gut microbiome; feature: rumen; material: DP-attached | host: Bos | place: Iran: Karaj | collected 2018-10 | reverse complement strand
TTTTGACAAAACAACCGGAACAATCATGTCGATTGTCAACAATAAGGACAAGGACGAGATGAACTGGTGCAACATACCTAAATTTCCTCCTGTGGCAAATAAGGAAAACGCGGACAAAAAAGGCATGCCGAGTATGCCCAATCCGGGCGGCTGGGGAAAACCCGAATTTATAAAGTACGACCTCGTAAAAAGACAGTTCGAGCCGGGGTTGGAGCTCAGATCCTTTAAACATAACGCCAAAAGCGCGACGTGCGTATTTGAAAAATACGATATGCGCGTGGTATCCGAGCACTTTTTTGCCGAAAACGGCAATCTCGTTGAGAGATTTACGTTCAAAAATATAACGGAATACCCCATAATCACCGAATATATGTCGCTTCGCATCGCAATCCCGTTTTTCGACGCTTATACAAACGCCGACGAGTGTATGATTCATCGCTGCAACGCGCATATATGGTGCGGACATAACGTAACGTTTGTAAATGCGCTCAAAATGGGAGTCAGCGACATAAATCTCGGAATGTATCTCACAAAGGGAGCATTTGACGGCTATTCGTGCGAAAGAGGCGCCGGCAGAGGAAGATTTATGTTCAACGTTGAGCCGATTTGTCTTGAATCGGGCGAAGAATACGTCATTGAATGGCAGCTCTTCTGGCATAAAGGAAATAAGGATTTTGAAGAAAAAATAAAGGCGTTTGACAATTATCTGCAGATTGACGCCGTAAATCAGACGGTTTACAGCGACGAAAAAATAAAATTCAAGGTTTCGACCGCTTTGAAATGCAAGGATATAAGTGTTACATGCGATAAAGAAAAGGTGCCGTTCAGAAGAACCGCAAACGGTTTTTCGGTATCGGTATCACCCAAAAAGCTCGGACATAACAGATTTGATATTACCGTTGACGGCGTAAAGACGTACACCGAATTTCACGTTTCTCTTCCGCTCTGGAAGCTTGCCGAAACGAGAATCAATTACATAATCGACAGACAGCAGTACATAAAGAAGGGTTCGCCCCTCGACGGCGCGTATATTCCGTACGACACAAAGCTCGAATACTTCGTGTTCGACCACTTGAACCCCGACCATAACGCGCACAGAGAAAGAATCGGAATGGCGCTTCTCATTATGCAGTATCTGCGCCACGAAAGGAACGAGAAGTTCGAAAAATCGCTTGACCGCTTTATCAAATTTTTCCTTCGCGAATTCTTCGACGTAAAGACGGGCAGAGTTTACAACGGACTAAAACAGGGCGACGACGGAGTCGAAAGACTGTATAACTATCCTTGGGCAGCCGTGTTCCTCGCAGAGCTTTACAGATATACAAAAAAGAAGGAATACTTAAAGCACTGCAAAAAAATCATGCTTTACTATTATGACAAGGGCGGATATAAATTCTATCCGAACGCCGTGTCGCCTTACCTCATAGTAAGCGCATTCGTCGAAGCGGGACTCAATAAGGACGCAAAAGAACTGACAAAAGCTTTCGTAAAGCACGCAGACACGATGATTGAAATTGGAACGTCTTATCCGAAGCACGAGGTTGTATACGAGCAGACCATCGTTTGTCCCGCCGTAACCGTAATCCTCGACGCATACAGACTCACGAAAGACGAAAAATACCTGCGTGAAGCCGAAAAGCACCTTGCGATACTCGAAAGATTCAACGGAAATCAGCCGAGCTATCACCTCAAAGAAGTTGCAATAAGATACTGGGACGACTACTGGTTCGGAAAGAGCAAGATCATGGGGGACACCTTCCCGCATTACTGGAGCTCGCTCTCCGCAAACGCCCTTTACAGATACGGTAAAATTTCGGGCAAAAAAGAGTATCTTACGAGAGCCGAAGAGGCGATAAGAAATATGCTCTGTCTGTTCTTCTCGGACGGCGGCGCGTCGTGTGCTTATATTTACGGCGATATGCATATGGGCAAGCCCGGCAATTTCTACGATGACTGGGCAAACGACCAGGATTTCGCTCTCTACTACGCGGTAAAAAAGGAAGCGGGCGAACTTTGATAATACTCCTGCGGGGCAGGAGAGAAAATACCGCAATATGGTAATATTGCATAAAACGGCAATTTGCAAAAATTGCCGTTATTTTTTTGCTTATCAAGATATTGTGCCGTAAAATTAAAAAACACAATACATATTGAAAATGAATAAATCGGTTTACAAGGTTTACATAATCAAATTTACATAATTTTTGTAATAATTTACGAAAATTGTAAATAAAGCGTTTTTCCCTTGCAAAAATGAGAAGTTTATATTATTATATAAATAGTCTGTATATACGGGCAAATATATTTCAAGGTAACAATAATAATGACGTCAAAGAATCCGACAAACGAATTTTTTACATATTTAATAAATTCGAAAAAAGCCGCCGCGAATACTGTTTCCGCGTACCGGCTTGATCTTTGCGCCTATACGGAGTATGCGCAGAAGTGCGGACTTGATATTGTCAAAGCGACTGATATGGATATCGAGAAGTATAAGAAATACCTTGTTTCCAAAGGCTTTTCGACGTCGTCTGTCAGCAGGGCAATGTCTTCTTTGAGGGGTTTTTATAAATATCTTTCTTTTTCGGGAATTATATCCGACAATCCCGCTAAAAGCGTTAAAAACGATAAAAACGAAAAAAAGACGATTGACGTGCTCACCACCGAAGAGGTCGACAGACTTCTGTCAGAGCCTGACGTAAAGGATATAAAGGGCTTGCGCGACAAAGCTATGCTTGAACTTATGTATGCGACGGGAATAAAGGTGTCGGAGCTTATTTCGCTCAACGTTTCCGACGTAAATTTCCAGCTCGGATGCATTTCGTGCCATGGCGCCGAGTCGTCAAAGCATGACAGAAAAATATACATATATCCGACGGCGGTTAAAACGCTGCGCGATTATCTTAAATATTCGCGGTCGTATCTTGTCGACGACGGATTTGAGCCGCTGTTCGTAAATATCGGCGGCACGAGAATCACAAGACAGGGATTCTGGAAAATTCTTAAATCTTACGCCGCGCGCGCCGGTATAAACAAGCCCATAACGCCGCATATTTTAAGAAACTCCTTTGCAACGCACCTGCTTGAAAACGGAGCCGATATAAACGATATAAAGGAAATTCTGGGACACAGCGATATATCTTCTACGCTCGTGTATGCAAATTATCTGAAATCAAAGGGCAATAAATCATATCTTAAATTTCACCCGAGAGCATAGGTTACATAATATTAACATCTGATTAATAAATATAATATATAATATATGCATCCGCAAAGGATGCATATTTGATTATGGAGAAAATGTATGGCAGTATTTGATTTTTTACATTTCAAGCCTAAAGAAAAAGGCGTTACGAAAGAAGAGGCGAGAAAGGCGTCGAGAACCGACTTTGTCGGCTTTTTTGCCACTTATTTGTCTAAATTCTGGAATATATCCAACCTGAATTTGCTTATCGCTTTGTATATCGTTCTGCTTGCGCTCGGAATATGGTCTCTTCAGCCTTATCCCGTCGTTTTCTATATCTTTTTGGGCGTGTTTGCACTGCTTTTTGGTCCGCTGTGCGCAGGCGTGTTTTACGTTGTAAGAGGATACGTGCGCGGAGACCCCGTGTTTATCCTTTCGGACTTCTGGTATGCTGTTAAAAATAACTGGAAACAGACGGTTGTAATCGGTATTGTTGACCTGCTTATAACGGGACTTCTTATATTCGACGTGTTCTTCTGGAGCGGCGTTGATATTGATTACTTAACCTCGTACGTTCCCGAAAACGTTATTGAAACGGTTCAGGAATCGCAGGGCTTGCCGGACGGTAACGAAACGGCCGCCGCACCTGATGTAAACGTGCCCGGAAATCAGCCCGCCGCGCAGAGCAACAGCTTTATAAACAGTATGTTTTTCTATGCGTCGATAATTTTGTTTATCGTGTATCTGTTTATGAGAAACTATATTTATATTATCGCCGTAACCTTTAAATTATCGGTGTATAAGATTTTCAAAAATGCGTTTCTGTTTTCGATTTTGGGTATTAAACGCAATATACTCGGCTTTGTGGGCAAATTCATACTTCTTTTCGTCAACGTAATAGTTTTCGTGAATATGCCTATGGTGGGAATACTGCTCGCACTTATAATTACGCTTGCTTCCTGCGCGTTTATCAGCGCGTATGTTTCGTACCCGGTAATAAAGCAATATATGATTACCCCTTATTATAAGGACGAGGAAGTTTACGAATCGTACGATAAGATATTTGAAGACAGAGGATAAAAAAAACCGGCAGGTTTTTGCCGGTAAGGTTTTATTCTTTTTCATTTTCTTCGTCTTTGATTTCAGGCTCTTTCTTTTTGCGCTTGACGCCGCCTGCAAGCGGGTTGCTGTAAATCGCGTCGATGATTTTTTCATCGCTTACGTGGGTGTAAATCTGAGTTGTGGAGAGCTCCTCGTGTCCGAGAATATCCTTTAACACTCTTACGTCCGTGTGCCCGTACAAGTACATTAAGGTCGCCGCGGTGTGCCGCAGTTTGTGCACCGACATATTGAGACTCTCGAGGCCCGCTTCCTTTAAGTGCTTGTATATAAGCCACTGAACCGTTTTTACGCTTATTCTGTTTCTGTTTCTCGAAATAAAGAGCGCGTCCTTGTGCTGGGGCTTTACGTTTTTCGGACGGATTTTCAGATACGCTTCAAGCGCATTTCTGCAGGCGTCGTTTAAGAATATCCTGCGCTGCTTGCTTCCTTTTCCGGTAACGTTGAGAGCGCTCATATCCTCGTTTATATCGCTCAAATTGATGCCCGCAAGTTCGGAAACACGAAGTCCGCAGTTTAAAAACAGCGTGATTATCGCAAAATCCCTCTCGGCGTTTTTTCCGTCAACCGATTCGAGAAGCTGTTTTGATTCGTCAAGGCTCAAAAATTTCGGAAGAGTCTTTGCTTTTTTAGGGGACTCGATTTTTTCGGTGGGGTTTACGTCAATTACCATTACGGTTTTGGATAGATATTTGTAAAAAGAACGCAGACACGAAAGCGTTCTCGAGCGCGACGTGCTGTTGTTGTTGAGAGTCAGCGCGCAGAATGACAGAAATTCGTAAATATCCTCGCTTTTTACCGCCTTGAAAAGTTCGTCTGATGCATCGGAAAAGGGGATTTTGTCAAATTCCGCGTCGGAATATTTACCTTTGTTTTTCGTAAGAAGCAAATATCTTGCAAAGGTTCTCAAATCATGGTAATAATTAAAAACGGTAAGATTTGAACGCGCCTGAATTACGAGCTTGTAGTTTAAAAAGCGTCTTACGGCATCCGGCGCGTCGCTGTAATCGAAATCTGCCAAAATACGCACTCCTTTCCTTGACTTTTCTATATTTTATCATATAATTATATATAATTCAAACTTTTTTTGTAAATTGGAGGAAAAAATGAAAGTTTTCGGCAATAAATCCGATATGATAAAAAAGATGTGGCTCAATCAGTTTGCTTTTTCACTGTTCGGACTGTTTGTGGCGTCGCCCTTTACGGGTAATCTGTGTATAGTTGCAGGCGTTTTTTCGTATTTGTTTTATCTGTTTGTCGTGGGGTATTCGATTCTCGACGACGCGCAGAAGGATAAAATAAAAATCGACGCGGGCAGGGGAGAAGGACTTTGCGCTTTCACGGGGCTTAAATACGCGTTTACAGCCTTTCTGCCATCGTTTATCGTAACTCTTGCGTATTCCGTAAGCACTTTTTTCGTCGACGTGTCGGGAGTAGTGTTGACAATCGTTTTCGTAATCGTAAAATACGCTTTTTGCGGTGAAATACTCGGCATTGACATAGGACTTACGAAATATATGTACTCCGAAGAAACGCTCTCAAGGGTAAGCGACGCGCCGAGGTCCGTTCTTTTCATGAGCGAACACGCATTTTTCCAGCTTATTTTCATAGTTCTGTCCGTAATACTGTTTGCACTGACGTATTACCTCGGTTTCCGGGGAATTATAAAGTTCAAGACTTCGGAAAATAAAAAATAATCATTATTTATACCGCTTTCCAATATATTTTTAATATAAAAATACGTTGGAGGCCGGTATGCGCGCAAATATTTCAAACACCGTAAAATTTATTGTTTTTTCGCTTGTTCTTGCACTTTTTGTATTGATATTCGCCTTTTTCGGCCCGTCTTTCGACAAAAGCAAAAACGTGCTTTCCGATAAAATCGAAAAAGAAAAGATTAATATCATAATAGACGCGGGACACGGTGGGGAAGACGGCGGCGCGACGGCAAACGGCGTTATCGAAAAGGATATAAATCTTGAAATTTCAAAGTATTTGTATCAGTATTTTCTGCTTTCGCCGTATAGCGTACACATGACGCGAAAAGACGACGTTCTGCTGTATGAAGCGGGGCAGGAAAAGAAAAAGAAACAATACGATATAACAAACAGAATAAAGTATGCCGAAAATTTTGATAACGCGCTTTTTATAAGCATTCATCAGAACAAATTCGAAATACCGAAATATTACGGACTTCAGGTGTATTTTTCGCCGAACAGTAATTTAAGCGAAAATCTTGCCGAAAAAATTCAATCGAACAACAAACTTTTTATAGATGAAAGCAACAAAAGAAATATAAAAAAGGCCGATAAGAATATAAGAATCCTCAATACGCTGAAAATGCCCGCGGTGCTTGTCGAATGCGGGTTTATATCCAATTATGAGGAAGCAAACAAACTAAAGGACAGCGTTTATCAGGAGAAAATCGCGTTCAATATTTTTATATCGGTCCTGCAATTCATAAACGAAAACGGAGAATGTTTGTCATGAAAACAAAGACGGGTTATATTTGCACCGAATGCGGAAACGTAACTGCCAAATGGTTCGGAAAATGCCCCTCCTGCGGAAGCTGGAATACGCTTGAGGAATACGAAAGTATTGTCGAACCGGGCGCAAAAAGTACGGGAAAAAAGGTTGTAACACGCGAAAAACAACTTTCATATTCCATTGACAGCATAAATATTTCGGAAGAACCGCGCGCCAAAACGTCAATCGAAGAATTTGACAGAGTTCTCGGCGGCGGTATAGTCAAAGGCTCGGTAACTCTGTTGTCGGGCGAGCCCGGTATAGGCAAATCAACGCTTCTTTTGCAGATTTGCGACGTTTTGGGAAAATCGCAGAAGGTGCTTTACGTTTCGGGAGAGGAATCGCCCTCTCAGATAAAACTGCGTGCAAAAAGGCTCGGCGTTTCGGGCTCCGATATACTTATATACGCAGAAACGGATATTGACGAAATAATCGCCGAAATAAACGCGGCAAGTCCCGAAATAGTCATAATAGACTCAATTCAGGCAATGAACGACAGCGCGTCGTCCTCCGTTTCGGGAAGCATAACGCAGGTTAAAAATAACGCGTCAAAGCTTATAAGAACGGCTAAAAACGACGGCGTGTCTGTGATAATCGTCGGACACGTAAATAAGGACGGAGCAATCGCAGGCCCGAAAGTCCTCGAACATATGGTGGACACCGTCTTATATTTTGACGGGGACAAGCAGTATACGTACAGAATGTTAAGAGCAGTTAAAAACAGATTCGGCTCGACAAACGAAATAGGAATTTTCGAAATGTCGTCCGACGGACTTACGGAGGTTTCAAATCCGTCGGAATACCTGCTTTCGCAAAGAACGCTCAACGTTTCCGGAACATGCACGCTGTGCGCTATGGAAGGGACAAGACCTATACTTGCCGAGATTCAGGCGCTTGTAACAAAAAGTTTTCTGAACGTTCCCAGAAGAACGTCAAACGGCTTCGATTACAACAGACTATCCATGCTTTCGGCGGTGCTCGAAAAAAGACTCGGACTAAAGCTCGGACTCAACGACGTTTATATGAACGTTGTGGGCGGACTGCGCGTAGCAGACCCGTCAACCGACCTTCCGGCATGCCTTTCGCTTATATCAAGCTATAAGGATATTGCAATAAACGAAAAACTCGTTGCGATGGGGGAGATAGGCCTTGCCGGCGAATGCAGGGCAATCGCGCTTATAGAGCAGAGAGTGCGTGAAAGCATAAGGCTCGGATTTGAAAAAATAGTAATACCGTACAGAAATTACGAAAAGAGTAAGCAGCAGCTCTCAAAACTCGGCAAAGACGTTGAAATCGTGCCGGTTAAGAGCCTGTTTGACGCGCTCAAACTGTTTGATTAAATGGAAGATAAAAAGATAGTATTCGCAGATTCGAAAATAAGTGAAAAATGCGCGCAAAGCCTTGAAAAAAGCGGTTTTGAGCTTGTGAAAATACCTGAAAACACTGAATTTGACGCGCCCGTATCATCGCATCCCGATATTTTTATGATTAAAATCGGAAACGATATAGTATGTTATAAAGAAATCAAACATTTGTTCGACAAAAAGAAAGGCCAATATCAAATATCGGAACCAACGGGCTTTGAAAAGGAAAAGTACGTTTATCCGGACGACTGCAAACTCAATTTTGCATTGTGCGGAAATAAGCTTATAGGCAAATATGATAACGCAGACGAAAAGATAAAGGAACTTGCGCAAAAATATAATCTGAAAGCAATAAACGTAAATCAGGGCTATGCAAAATGCAATATATGCGTTGTGGACGATAATTCCATAATTACGGAGGATAAGGGAATATATAAAGAATGTTCGCGCGAAGGAATGGACGTTTTGCTGCTTGAAAATCACGAAGTAATTTTGCACGGATATAAAAACGGATTTATAGGCGGAGCGTCGGGATTATGTGATAATACGTTATATTTTTGCGGAAACGTTGATTTGCACAGCGAACACGATAAAATATATAATTTTTGCAAAGCCCGGGGAATAAGCGTAGTTTCGCTGTCTGACGAGACGCTTTATGACTGCGGCAGTCTTATATTTATATAGGGAACAATATATCTAATTATATAAAATAAGAATTTTATATAATTCGGGGAGTATTATACGGATAAAAAAGGAGAAAAACGGCTTATGGCAAGCAGTATTATAAAGAAAGTCGAAAATTACGACGTATACGAAAATGAAAATATAAAATGGTCTGCTCTGTTCAAATTCTTTCAACAGGCCGCCGAAAAAGATCTGGACTCCTTCGGCATTTCATATAATCTCATGCGTGAAAATAATTTTGTTTTTGTTCTTACAAACATTACCGTTCAATTTTTCGATAACATTAAATTCAACGATGAGCTTGATATTCGCACGTATCCCAGATGCGTCAAAGGCGTTTTTTTCATAAGAGATTTCGACGTTTACGTAAATTCCCGCCGTGTTGCTTACGCATCGTCCTACTGGACCCTTATAAATTTTGAAACAAGACATATTCTTCGTCCGTCAACGCTCGATTCGCTCGGTAAAATCACGGAATCCGACGTCGATATGTTCCCCGTATCCGCAATGCGCTACAAGGACTTTCCTAACGAAAAAAGAACAGATGTTCGAAAAGCATATTACTCCGCTCTTGACCACAATTTACATATGAATAACACGTTTTATCCGGATTTTTTCGCCGATTATTTTTATGATGAAATCAAGGACTGCACAAATAAAGCGCTTACCATAACGTATTTAAGCGAAATCAAAATCAATAATACATTTGAAATTCACACAGGCTCCGACGGCGGAAAATGCTTTCTTTCCGGCAAAATTCCCGATGAAAACAGAGTTTGCTTTACCGTGCTGCTTGAAAAATTATAAAAACTTTATAATTTATCAATCTCCCGAAAAATCGGGAGATTTTTGTATTTTATCGCATAAAAACAGTATTTTGGATTGACAGTAATATAAATAGATGATATAATATTATATTAAAATAGGAAAATTTGTTTTCAGGAGTAAAAAATGGAATCTTTGAATGAAATCCGCGCGATTCTTGACAGAATCGACGGCGATATGGGAAAACTTTTTGAAGAACGTATGGATGCCGTAAAAAAGGTAGCGATGTATAAAAAGGAACACGGTATTCCGATTGAGGACAAAGGCCGTGAAAACGCCATGATCGCAAGAAATACCGAAAAAAGACCGTTTGATATACAGCCTTACTATACGCAGTTCTTAAAGAGCCTTATAGAAGAATCAAAATCGTATCAGAGACTTCTTTGCAGCGATATGACGGTATCTTATTCCGGCGTTGAGGGCGCTTTTGCGTATATTGCCGCAAAACGCATTTTCCCGACGGCACTCACCGTTTCCTGCCCCGACTTTGAGACGGCTTACAACATGGTGCTTACCGGGAAAAGCAACTGCGCGGTTCTGCCGATAGAAAACAGTTTTGCCGGCGACGTTGAACAGGTTATGGACCTTGCTTATTTCGGAGAACTTTCCATTTCCGGAATATTCGACCTGCCGCTCAGCCACTGTCTGCTTGCAAAGCCCGGAACGAAAATTGAAGATATAACCGCAGTTCAGAGTCATCCGCAGGCTCTTTCTCAGTGTATGCCTTATCTGAAAAAGCACGGCTGGAATCTTATTCAGGCATCGAACACCGCCATTGCCGCAAAAGAGGTTGCCGAAAGCGGAAGAAACGATATTGCTGTTGTCGCTTCAAAGGAAACGGCTGCTCTTTACGGACTTATCGTTCTTGAAACCGAAATAAACGAACAGAAAACAAATACAACGAGATTTGCGGTATTCACAAGAGAACCCGTTTCGGTTGACCCGTCGGACAACCGGTTCGTTCTTATGTTCAAGGTTAAAAACGAGCCGGGCTCACTCGGAAACGCAATTCATATCATCAGCAAGTATCATTACAACTTAAAAAGCCTAAAAAGCCATCCCTCCGGAGAAGACAACTGGGCGTATTACTTTTATTCAGAGGGCGAAGGAAATCTGGGCAGCGAAAACGGCAGAGAAATGATAGAAGAACTTAAAACCGTGTGCAACAACGTTCGCATTGTGGGAAGCTTCGGAGAATAATAAAAAAGGAGCGGAATATGCCTGATTTATTGATGGAACTCGGAAAAGACAGTTACAGTATAATAATTGAAAAAGGCGCTTTGGAAAGAATTACGGAACATCTTTTTCTTTCAAGAAAGGTTCTTGTAGTAACCGACAAGGGCGTACCGTCGGAATATTCAAAAAAAATTGTTTCAAAATGCGCGCATCCTTTTCTTGTAAAGCTTGATTCCGGCGAACAGAACAAGTGCCCGAAAAAGTATCTTTATCTTTTGAAAAAGATGACGGAAAACGGATTTGACAGGCATGACTGCGTTGTTGCCGTGGGCGGCGGAGTTATAGGCGACCTTGCCGGCTTTGCGGCGGCAACATATATGAGAGGGATTGATTTTTACAACGTCCCCACTACCCTGCTCTCTCAGGTCGATTCTTCCGTCGGCGGAAAAACGGCAATCGATTTCGGCGGCTATAAAAACATCGTAGGCTCGTTTTATCAGCCTAAAAAAGTAATTATTGATCCCGAAGTGCTGAAAACCCTTGATAAAAGACAGTTTGCGTGCGGTATGGCGGAAATAATCAAAATGTTTGCGTCTTACGATAAAGATTCGTTTGATAAGCTTTATTCAAATAAAAAAATGCCGATTGAAGAGCTGATAGAGCGTGCTCTCAAAGTCAAAATCGACGTCGTTTCAAAAGATGAAAAAGAGTCGGGCTTGAGAAAAGTTCTGAATTTCGGACATACGGTGGGACATGCCCTAGAATGCATAAGCGCAGAAACCCCTTCTATGCTCCTTCACGGCGAATGCGTTGCGGTGGGAATGCTCTGTATGTCAGGTAAAGACGCAAAAAAGCAGATAAAAAAACTGCTTGAAAGATATAATCTTCCGACAACGTTTGAATGTTCAAAGAAAGATTTGAAAAACGCACTTGCACACGATAAAAAATCAAAAACCGGCGAAATTTCGGTTGTAAAAGTGGAAAATATCGGTAAATTTGAGTTCAAAAACAAAACGCATGACGAAATAATAAATGACTGTAAAGGAGTGTTGAAACTGTTATGAAAAATACGTTCGGCAATTCTTTAAATATTACCCTGTTCGGCGAAAGCCACGGAAAATCTATCGGAGCGGTAATTGACGGACTTGCCCCCGGCATTAAAATTGACGAAAACTATATTGCCGAAAAGCTCGCAAAAAGGCGCCCGAAAGACAAAACGGCAACCTCGCGCAGAGAGCCCGACGTCTACGAAATTCAAAGCGGAGTTTCAAACGGATATACCACGGGCACTCCCCTTTGCATAATAATTCCGAATACAGATACGCAAAGCAAAAATTATGACGACCTTTACGGCAAAGCGCGCCCCGGACACGCGGATTACACGGCATTTCTTAAATATCACGGATTTGAAGACGCGCGCGGCGGCGGTCATTTCAGCGGAAGAATTACCGCGGCTCTTGTTGCGGCGGGAGCGATTATTTCATACGCTTTGAAAAATAAGGGCATTTATATAGGAACGCACGTAAAAAATTGCGCCGGAATTTCCGATTTCTGTTTTTCCGATAATGCAGAACGCGATATTAAAGCGCTTCTTGGCAAGGACTTCCCCGTTCTTTCGGACGAAGCGTACGAAAAAATGAAAAATGCTGTAATTGACGCCAAAAGCGATAACGACAGCGTAGGCGGAATACTTGAAACAGCAGTAATCGGCATGCCGCGCGGCGTCGGTGAGCCGTGGTTTGACACGGTTGAGGGCATGCTTTCCAAGGCGGTTTTCTCTGTTCCCGCGGTCAAAGGCGTTGAATTCGGACTCGGATTCGGTTTTGCAGACAAAAAAGGAAGCGAAGCGAACGACGAATTTTGTGTAAACGAAAGCGGAAATATCATTACCAAAACG
>JAEEGH010022858.1_pt1 | contig 12775 bp, 7 predicted proteins | sample 9134181 | NCBI WGS metagenome assembly JAEEGH01 (sample SAMN16246544, study PRJNA631951) | gut metagenome | biome: gut microbiome; feature: rumen; material: DP-attached | host: Bos | place: Iran: Karaj | collected 2018-10 | reverse complement strand
CCATGTCATCGTTCATACCCGGCATAGAAAGCTTCGCCTGAACCTGGGCGGCATCGGAGGGGAGCATGAGTCCGAGTTGTTCGTCGAACTTGCCCTTCACCTTTGCTGCAGGCTTCGATGCAACGAGAGCCGGCTGCTGCACTTCTTCAGCCGGGGCTGCGGCGGGAGCCACTTCCTGAGCTTCGGGTGCATTGGTCTGTGTTTCGTTCATATTGGATTCAATCCATTCTTTTGGGTTTCTGTTTTGTAAAAATCAGCGGTGTAAATTTAGAAAAAGCGGCACAAATCAAGTGCCGCACAGTCCTACATCACCCCGGATTCGAGGCCCTTTACGGGGACATAACGCACCGAGCCGTCGGGGGATACAATCATGGCGACTCCGGCCATGTAGTTCACCCATTTCCATTTTTCGTAATACTTCACGTTCGCATGCCCGTTTGTCGTGTAGGCGAGAAGCGGCACCACCAAGAAATCGTGCGTACACATGACATTGACGCGCTTCATGCTCGGAAGATTTAGCAGAATATTGTACTGGATCAGTTCCTCGCTGCGAGCTTCGAGATCGTAGAAGGCATCCGAGTAGGCTCCGGTAAACGCGTACTTGGAATAAACCATCCAGCCACCGCCATCGGATTCCATGTAACTGTCGACCTTCGAGACATCTTTCGCATACCAGTCACCGACCATATACGACAACACGTCGAGACTGTAATTCGATTGACCTTTTCCCTGCGCAATGTTTTCGCAGGTTTCCATGGTGCGGGTATAGCCCGAATAGCCGTAATAGAAATCTTCCTTGCCCACGGCCGCAAGACGCGCACCCAAATCGCGGGCATACTTTTTCCCGTTGTCGGTGAGGTGCCCGGTGGGCCCCGTATCATCGGTGCGTTCGCTATGGCGGATAACGAACACCACCTTTTCGTCGGCTTTCAGGTTCGCATAGACTTCAACCAGGTCGGTAAAGCCGTCGGCTTCTTGCGGGGTCGCCACACGCCATGCACCGGAATCGTAAATGTAGTAGTTGTCATGAATCACGCGGCCTTCGCGGATTTCCCTGTCGTATGCACCAGGGCCAAAACCCGCGGTATCCTTTTCCATGGGCTGCGCCACGCGCCACTCCTTGGAATTCACGTCGCAGATAAAGCGTACCTTCGAATGGTCCGCATGTTCGTAGTCATTGGCATAGTAGGCGCTCTGCCCCTGCTTCACATAGGTGACCGTTCCCGCATTCGCATTGGAACAGGTTTCAAAACCATACGCAACAGGAATGAAGGCCCGCATATACCTTTCAAAGTTCGGGACGTTGCCGCCAAAAGCGCTCGTTACGTTATTTCGAATTTCACCATACCGCCAGTTGCTATCCAGTCCAACGACCCAGTCGGCAATCTTGATTTTTAAGCTGGGGTCATTCCACGCACCGTCCCCTTTCAGGTCTTCGCCCAAGTTGCGAATAATGTTTAGCGTTTCGTCCTTGCTTGCACGGTTCTGCACCATCGACGACACGGCAAGCAGTACCGCAGCGGAATCCATCGTAAACTGCGCAGAGTCAATTCCAAAGGCCGCAAGCGTCTCTTTTTTCGCCTGTACCAGGGCCACATTTTCGTCCACATGGTTCATCAGGAGCTGTTCCACGCGCGGCTCAGACAAAAGATCCAGTATACCGACCTCGCTAGAATCGAGGGCGGTGCGTTCCGCAAGAATCTCATAGACATAAAGAGGCGCACGAACCGTATCTACAACCGCCGGAGTATCGGGGTCATCTGCAGAATTTCCGTTTACGGCACCGCCACTGCTATCGGAGCTGCACCCCGCCAAAAGGAGTATCAGCACGACAGCCCAAAAATCCATCACCTTTTTCATTTTTTTCTTCTTGTCTTCAGGGCTACATCGTCATCGTTCCCGATTCGAGGCCCTTCACCGGGACATAGCGCATATTTCCCTTTGTATCCAGAATAATCGCGATTCCCGCGAGGTAATTCGCCCATTGCTTGGTATCGAAATAGCGCAGGTTCACTTTCTTGTTCGTGCAGTACGCCGTCAAGGGCACCACGAACGTATCATGCGAAATCCACACCCCCACGCGACTCACTTTAGCAAATTCCGGCTTCACGATTTCCTGCAAGAATTCCTCGCTGCGGTCCTCGAAATCATAGAAGGCATCGGCGAATGCCCCCTTATAGGCGTATGCGGAGTTCACGACCCAGCCGCCACCGTTGTTGCTCTTGTACTGCTTGTACTTGTCCTCGTCCTTGACGTACCATTCACCGTCCAGATCTTCGAGGGTATATTCCGTATAGCTTGCGCCGGCCCCCTTGGCAATATTCTCGCACGTTTCCTTGCTGCGCGTATAGGTCGAGTTCGCAAAGAAAATCGATTCGCCCTTAAATACTTCGCCTACGGACTGGGACTGCTTTTTACCGTCATCCGTCAAGTGCCCATTCTTACTCGTATCATCGGTACGCTTGGCATGGCGCAATACAAAAATGACCTTTTCCCCCGCAGAGAGTTTCTTAAGCACCTCTTCCAGATCGACAAATTCCTGAATGTCGTCATCCGTCGCAGCGCGCCACTTGCCCTGGTCGTAAACATAGTACTTGTCCGTATTGATTTTGCCCGTTTTGATCTGGCCCTCGTAATCTCCCTTGCCAAAACCGTACGTATCCTTTTCAAGATCAGTCGCGGCACGCCACTCATGCGTTTCGGCATCGCAGATAAAGCGCACCGTTGGTCCCGGCTGGTCATAGCCCGAAACAAAGTAGGCACTCAGGCTATTGTTCACAAAGCGAACGGAATCCGCATTATAGGCGTTACATTCTCCAAAATTATAGACCTTCGTCCAGAAATGCTTCAAGTGCTTTTCGAATTCAGGAACATCGCCCAAATGCCACGAGGCAATATTGTTCCTGATAATCGCATACGAACCGCTCGTATCGAGTTCCATGAGCCAGTCCGCCAAGTCCGCCTTCGCATTGTTGTCGTCCCAATTGCCGTTTCCCTTGATGCGTTCGGCGATATCGCCTGCATACTGGAGCATCTCGCTCCCCGAACCCTTACGCTGCATCATGATCGATACCGCAAGCAAGGCTCCGCTGTATTCGTCTCCATCGAAAAGGCCAATGTCCTCGGCAAAGCGACCGTCCGTCGTCAGCGTCTGTTGCTGCTGTCCAAAATTACCCCAGCCGAAACCGTTTCCACCCCCGTTACCGCCCTCATCTGAAGAGCCCAACTGGATTTCGAAAGACGCTAGGATATCACGCAGGGCCTGCGCCTTGACCGCACGGATCGGCTGATTGTTGCCGCTGTTTTCCACAAGCTTCAGTACGCGAGGAGCCTCCATGTGAGTGAGCATATTCACGTTCACCGAATCCTTCTCCGTCACGTCTACCACGGCCTCCAGCGTGACAACCGACGCCGACAATCCGCTGGTCAGTTCGTTCCTGAAAAATCCGCTCGCCTGAACACGCAGATAAGGCGAAACGAAATCGACACTATCGAAACTGAAATTTCCATTGGCATCCAAAATGCAGGTCTTGTGGGAACGCTTGGAATCGGCCAAATGCTGAGTACTATCCAGTTCAATCAGTTTCACCGAGGTGCCATAACGGAAGGGCCCCTTTTCGGCAACACCGACAACGCGCGCCCCTACCATGCGGGGTTCCGCCGTATCGACTGCAGCCGTATTGACCGTACCGCCGCCAAAATTGCCCCACGGGAACTGGGAATTACTGTTCGATGAATTTTCTTCCTCTTCGTCCACCTCGCCTACAACAAGCACCCCGTTGCGACAAGACACCGTAGACGTTTCTACGGCGGATTCAAAATCCACCCATTTTTCGCCTAGGCAGAAATACATCGCATTTTCACTTTCGACCATGAAGGATTCCCCTTCGTTTGCCGAAGTACATTTGGGCAAGTCAGAAACGTCCGAAACGACGGTCGTATCTACAATCAGGGAATCTTCTATTACCGGAACCGAGCCCACCGAGGAGCTCGACTGCGATGTCGAGGAGTGCCCCTTACCGCTACTCGAAACGGGTCGGCCCAGAGAGTCCAGAATCACGACTCCGCTCGAACCATTTTCCGAAAAGGAGTCCGACGACCATTCGGCATTTCCTTCCTGTTCAGGATCATCCGACGACGTGGAACTACCTGAACACGCCGTAAGGGTGCATACGGCCATAAAAAAGACAATACTCAAAAAATGGCGATCCATTCGTCGTTCCAATATTTCTTATGCAATATAATAAAGGAGATTCCCGGTCAAACCGGGAACGGCTAACAAATGGGCCGAATTCGGACAATAATTAGAGCATCTTGCCGGTTTCGAGGAACCGGCGGTGCATTTCGAAGGCGCGTTCCAACGCAATCGGCATGTGAACGCCCTTGGCATGCTTCAGGCTATATTCCAAAAAGTCCGTCAGGGGTTCGCGGAAATCGGGATGGGCGCAGTTCCTGATAATCAGGCGCGCACGTTCCTCGGCAGCAAGCCCACGCAAGTCGGCAAGTCCCTGCTCCGTCACGAAAATCATCGTGTCATGGTCCGTCTGGTCCACATGGCTCACGTAAGGCACAATCGAGCTGATGGCGCCATTCTTTGCGACCGAGGGCGTCAGGAAAAATCCGAGGGCACAGTTCCTTGCAAAGTCCGCCGCACCGCCGATTCCGTTCATCATCGAAGAACCCGAAACCAGGCTGCTGTTCACGTTGCCGAAGATATCGGCTTCGAGCGCCGTGTTCATCGAAATAACGCCCACGCGACGAATCACATCGGGGCTATTGCTCACTTCCTGCTGGCGAAGCACCAGGTGCTTTTTCCATTCGGCGCTATTCTCGACAAATTCCTTCTGCGCATTTTCAGACAAAGTAAGAGCCGTTCCCGAAGCGACACCGAGCTTTCCCTTTTTCAGCAGCGGGAATACGGCTTCCTGAATGACTTCGGTGTAGAGGTCGATGGTTCCGAGGCGGCTATCATCGGACATGGCGCTCAATACGGCGTTTGCGACCTTGCCCACGCCACTCTGGAACGCAAGCCCCTTGGGGAGCCTGCCCTTGCATTCTTCGAAACAGATAAAGTCCAGGATACGTTCACCGATATTCCTGGAAACTTCGTCGGGTTCCACAAACGGGTTCACTTCGTCAAGGCGAGAAGTCTCGACAACGGCAACGACCTTATTCACATCAATCTTTACAAATTCTCCGCCGACACGGTCGCCTGCGCTATAGATGGGGAGCGGCTTTGCATGCGGCGGGAGTTCCGGAAGCGCCGTATCGTGGATTCCCATGAAGGAATCCCCCAGACGCGTATTCAGTTCCAGGATAATCTTCGGCGCCATCTCCAGGTAAGTCACCGAGTTTCCGCCCGAAGTCGAAAGGCATACGCGACCGTCGCCCAGTATCGCAGAAACTTCGATAATGGCGACCGTCGGCGCGGGCACCGCACCGGTACGCACCAGGTAACCCATCTTGCCCAGGTGCGCGTCAATGTACTTGATTTCGCCCGCGTTAATCGCCTTGCGAAGACTCGGATTGCTCTGGTAAGGCATCCTGAGGCTCACCGCACCCGCACGCGCAAGGGCGCCGTCGCAGCTGTCGCCCGTAGAGGCTCCCGAAAAAAGCGTAATCTTGAAGGGTTTCCCTTCGGCGTGAAGTTTCTCGGCGCGCGCGGCCAAAGCCGTGGGCACTTCCTTAGGGTAGCCCGCCAAGGTAAAGCCGGAAACTCCCAGCACATCGCCATCGTTAATCATCGCCGCGGCATCGGCCGCCGAGCACTTCTTCGAGTCAATCCAATTCATAGCGGCTTAAAAATAAATAAAAGTGGCTAGTGGTTAGTGACTAGTGGTTAGGAATGTAACAAGGACATTCAACATCCCTGTTTACTAACCACTGTTTACTGTCTACTATTTTCTATTTTCCTCTTCGTGAAGCATTTCATCAAATACAACTTGATCGGCGTCATGAACACGCTCATCACCTTGGCCTCGGTCTGGGTGATGCACCAGCTACTCGACTGGAACCTAGAACTTTCCAACTTCCTCGGTTTCATCTTCGGCGCCATCAACAGTTACCTGATGAACCGCCTCTGGAATTTCAAGAGCAAGAACCGCAAGCGCACCGAAGTCATCCGATTCATCATCGTCTTTATTGCCGCCTACCTGCTCAACCTCGCCACCCTCGAAGCATGCGTTTACGCTCTCGACACCACCTGGTGCAAAAGTTTCACCGACTTTATTTCGCAGTACATGAAGCCCAGCTTCTTCGCAAACATCATCGCGAACGGCGTCTACGTCATCGCAAGCTTCACCCTCTACAAGAAATGGGTGTTCAAGTAGAAGAGAGTAGATAGACGAAAGACGAGAGATTACTCACAACAAATGTTTATGCGTAAAAGATTGGTTTGCTAAGCGAGCATTCGTCAGCCGAAGGCTGATGCCGTGCGAGTGTGCAAACCAATCTTTGGAGCCGTCAATAACAGTTAATGATTGAAAGTTCCCATACTTTGTTCCTCGTTCTTCGTTGTTCGCATATACAAAAAGACACTCGCCGGAGGCGAGCGTCTTTTTAACTTAAGTCAACCGAAGATTAGAGCTGGAACGGAACCAGTTCCACGCGACGGTTCTGAGCACGACCCTTCTTGGTCTTGTTGTCAGCAATCGGCTTGTCCGGTCCGTAACCAACGGCACGGACGCGGTCTTCTTCGATACCCTTCTGCAGGAAGTAATCCACCACGGCCTGAGCGCGAGACTGAGACAGCTTCTTGTTGGTTTCAGCAGAACCAGTGTTATCGGTATGGCCCTGGACTTCAAGGTGAGCGACCTTGATCTTCTTCATCAAGGCGATGATGTCGTCCAGAGTCTTGTAGCTCGACTTGGTGAGCTTTGCGGAACCGGTCTGGAACTGGATACCCTTCTTCAACTGTTCAAGGTCTTCCTTCTTGTTGACCGGGCAACCCTTCTTGTCGATTTCGATACCCGGCAAGGTATTCGGGCACTTGTCCTGGAAATCAGGAACGCCGTCACCGTCGGTATCCATCGGGCAACCCACGGTATCCACCGGAGCGCCTGCCGGAGTCTTCGGGCACTTGTCAAGAGCATCAGGTACGCCGTCCTTGTCTTCGTCGGCACTGCAACCCGTAGAGTCTACAGGCACGCCTGCCGGAGTGTTCGGGCACTGGTCAATTCCATCAGCAACGCCGTCCTTGTCGAAGTCGAGCGGGCAGCCGTTGTTATCTACATTCAAGCCTTCCGGAGTATTCGGGCACTGGTCGGTACCATCAGGTACGCCATCCTTGTCGGCATCGGCCGGGCAACCAGTAGAATCCACCGCTACACCCTGCTTGGTGTTCGGGCACTGGTCGAGAGCGTCGGGAATTCCGTCGCCGTCAAAGTCGCCTTCGCAACCGTCGGCATTCACCTGGGCGCCTTCACGGGTATCCGGGCACTTATCAACACCGTCATACACGCCGTCCTTGTCGCTATCCATCGGGCAACCGACAGAGTCAACCTTCACACCAGCCGGAGTGTTCGGGCACTTGTCAAGAGCATCGGGGATACTATCCTTGTCAAAGTCAGGTTCGCAACCGGTAGAATCGACAGCGGCACCTTCGCGAGTGGCGGGGCACTTGTCAAGGCCATCGTAAATACCATCCTTGTCTTCGTCCATCGGGCAGCCGACCGTATCAATCGTTGCACCTTCCGGAGTATTCGGGCACTGGTCAAGACCATCGATCATGCCATCCTTGTCGGAGTCGATCGGGCAACCCAGGGAGTCAACCGTTGCGACTTCCGGAGTATGGGCGCACTGGTCCTTATCGTTAGGAACGCCATCCTTGTCTTCGTCCTTGTCCTTGTTGGCACCGAGACGCCAGATAAGGGCTGCGGTACCGGCAATCGTCGGAGTTGGAGCATAACCGTAGCTGAACTTAGAGTCATGATCGTTCTGGTAGTAGACGATATGGCATTCGTTGCAATCCATTTCTTCCTTAGCATCGTAACCGAGGTTACCCAGGGTACGGATAGCAAGATCCACGCCCATAGCAAAGTCGATATGCCACGGCAGGTGGAAACGGAGACCCGGAGTGAGTCGCATCGGGTCATCCATCGGATCGCGGCGGTACTTGCCGGTTTCAACACGCATTTCGCCGGAGAATTCCACAAAGGCTTCCAACCAGTCGGTCGCGATGTAGTTCACACCGGTACCATAGACCAGGGTGCTCTGTCCATCATGTGCGTAAACAAATCCTGCATGGGTGTTCCACACGACCGGCACTCCAAGTGCACCGAAATTCAAGGTGAACACCAAGGTTCCGCCGACGTTAATTTCACCGGAAGTATACGGATCGGTCACATCGCCGTCTTCATTCAGGTACCAGGCATGGCGGGGACGAACACCGCGAGCCTTGGCGCCAGTCGGAACATAGAGGTCAACCATGGCGGCCATTGCAAACAGGCTGCTTTCTTCACCGACCACATTGGCCTTTAACCAGACATCCAGGTCACCCTGTCTAAATGCCCAAAGTCCGCTTTCGCCCTTGCCACGCAGGTTTGCATGGTCATAGTTCAGCGGAAGCGAAATACCGAGGTCCAAGAAATCCAGGAGACCCACGGCCGCATGGACGTTTCCGGCCCAGGTGCCAGCCCATTCATGGAAATTCTTAGTTTGTCCATTCTCCTGAACTTGACCGCCACGAGACAGGGACCAGGAATCGTAGGAAACATCGCCACCGGTACCGATTTCGACGCCCCACTGGCCAAGCGTGTAGGCATTGTGTTGATGAATACCGGAGGTTCCGCCCATAAGCCCGGACTGGGCAAAGGCGAGGCCTCCCGCGACTAGTGATAAAGCAATGATTTTTTTCATTGTATCCCTCTTTGATAAAACACTTCCGCAACAAAAACATCCAAACCTTGTTACGGAATGCCTTTATTACATTTGTCTTGCAATGTAGCATTTTTGAAAGTTTTGACAAATATGTGATAAATTTCACACCCTAAAACCGCCCCAAAACAGAGCAAAAACTGTAAAAGTGCAACCAAAACTCATTGATAGTCATCAAATTAGCGATTATGGACCCGATTTTATCTATACAGAACATCCGGCGAGACTTTAAAATGGGTGACGAAACCGTGCATGCACTGCGCGGCGTTTCGTTTGACATCTACCCAGGCGAATTCGTAACCATCATGGGAACGTCTGGTTCGGGGAAGTCCACTATGCTGAATATCTTGGGCTGCATGGACAAGCCGACTTCCGGGCAGTACATACTGGACGGGCAGCATACCGAAAAACTAAAGCGCGACGCCCTCGCCAAAATCCGCAGCAAAAAACTCGGATTCGTTTTCCAAAGCTACAACTTGCTCAGCCGAACCACGGCCATCGAAAACGTGGAACTTCCCTTATTATATAATTCCAGCGTATCTGCCGCAGAACGGCACCGCCGCGCTATCGAAGCGTTAAAAATGGTCGGACTCGAAAGTCGCATGAACCACTTGCCGAACCAGCTTTCGGGTGGCCAGCAGCAACGAGTGGCCATCGCGCGCGCCCTGGTGAACGATCCGGTGATTATCCTTGCCGACGAAGCGACCGGAAACCTGGACACCCGCACCAGCTACGAAATCATGATGATTTTCCAGGAGCTGAACCGCCAGGGAAAAACCATCGCCTTCGTGACGCATGAACCCGACATCGCGACCTTCAGCGGGCGCACCATTACACTCCGCGACGGACTCTTGAAAAAGGACGTGAAGAACGAGAACGTACAAGACGCCAAAGCCGCATTTGAAGCGTTACCACCACCGGAGAACTTTGAGGAATGAGGTCGCACCTACGGTGCTTTGAGCAACGAGGTCGCGCATTGCGCTCTGAGCATTTCAAAAAAGAGCCCCATACCTCAAAGGGAGCGTAGCGACCGACCTCACACCTCATATCTAACCACTTCCTACTGTCTACTACCATGTCCCCACTAACTCTCATAAAAATCTCCCTCCGAGCATTGCTCCGTAACCGCATGCGAACCTTCCTTTCGGTGCTCGGCATCGTGATCGGTGTCGCGGCGGTAATCGCCATGGTCGCCATGGGCGAAGGCTCCCGCATTTCCATCAAGGAGCAAATGACCGCGATGGGTTCGAACGCCATCATCATCATGCCGAACCGTGACCGCCGCGGCGGCGTGCAAATGGAATCTTCCGAATCGCTTGAAGAAGCCGACGTGATTGCCATCCGCGAAAACGCCACCTACATTGACGGCGTTTCTCCGATGATGACGGTCGGCGGGCAGGCGATTGTCGGCAACAACAACTCCCCCACGACCCTGAGCGGAATTTCCGCCGACTATCTCAAAATCCGCAACTATGAAATCGAAGACGGCGTGATGTTCGACGATGTGACAGACCGCATGTCCAAAGTTTGCGTCATCGGACAGACTGTCGTGAAAAACCTGTTCCCCGAAGGCGACCCCATCGGCAAGACCATTCGTTACAAGAACATTCCCCTGAAGGTGATTGGAACCTTGAAGGCGAAAGGCTCCGGCGATTTTGGGCAGGATAACGACGATGTCATTTTCACGCCCTACCAGACGGTGATGAAACGTTTCTCGGCAACCACAAACATCCGCCAAATTTTTGCGAACTCCATTGGCGAAGGGTACGCCGAAAAGGCGACCGAAGAAATCATGGGCATCCTCAAGGAACGTCGCAGCTGGACAAAACCCACCGACCCGTTCCGCGTGTTTACTCAAGAAGAAATGATCCAGACCATCACGAGCACCTCCGACATGATTTCCCTGGTACTCACGATCATTGCAGGAATTAGCTTGTTTGTAGGCGGCATTGGAATCATGAACATCATGTACGTATCCGTCACGGAGCGCACCAAGGAAATCGGCCTCCGCATGGCGATTGGCGCCCGCGGGCGTGACATCATGTTCCAGTTTCTGTTCGAATCGGTCATCATCAGCCTGCTCGGCGGCATTATCGGAATTGCACTCGGCATCGCCGCCTCCGAAATCGTAAAAATCGCCTTCAACATGCCCATGAGCGTTTCATTCACAAGCGTCGTCGTAAGCTTTGCCGTGTGCTTTGCAACTGGCGTATTCTTTGGCTGGTACCCCGCCCGCAAGGCTAGCCGACTCGACCCGATAGAAGCACTCAGGTTCGAATAGCGTGCTTGAAAATTAGACAGGCTTTTCTTATAATTACCTTACGACCCTCTCGGAGGTAATTATGAAGAAAAAAATTCAGCCGCTCGCAATCGCCTCTGCCCTTGCATTTTCAGCGACGGCCGCAATGGCGGCCACCACGCCTTATGACCTGATTCGCCCGACGTGGCCCCTAAGCTGGGATTCGACGGCGTTCGATAAGTTCGACCAAACCGTCACCAAAAGGATTGGCGTTTTGGACATTCCCGACACACCCGAAAGTTTCAAGGCGGGCGAACTGATGCCCGACACCTTGGACCAGGCCTACTTCGATGCCATTAACACCCACATTTCACCCATTCGCGTAAACCAGGCCGGTTACCTCCAGAGCGATAAGGAACGTCAGTTCTACTATGTAGGCACGGCCAAGGAATTCGAGGTGGTCGATGCCAATGGAAAATCATTCAAGACCAAGATCACGGGAACCTTTACCTCTAGCGGAGTCGAAACATCAAGCGATTGGACTATAATTGCAGGCACCAACGCCTCAACAAGCGATCAAAAGCGTTACCAGATTGATTTCACGGGACCAACAGGAATTATCCAAATCGGAAACATTCCGCAGTCCGTACCGACTGACAAGCGCCTGCGCATCAAGGTCGGCCACGATGTTTCGAGCACCTTCATTGTTAGCGACGACGTTTACACGATGGCGAAAGATGCCACGCTCAAGTTCTTCGGCATTCAACGTAGCGGCAACTCCGAATCCTGGTTTCACGGCCCGAGCCACGTCAAGGACGGTGCAGGCAAAGTCGTTTTAGGCGATAGTTACTCACCCAAGGAATCAGATGCTAAACTTTCATCTAAAGCGGGCGACCTACAAGGCGGCTGGTACGACTGCGGTGACCACCTGAAAGAATCGCAGACACTGGCATTTTCATTCATGACTCTCGCCGTGATGTCGGCCACCAACCCCTCCAAGGACGTAGACCACTACGCCTATAACCACGCCGAATTTGTAAAGACCGACAATATTCCCGACGTTTTACGCGAGGCAAAACACGGTGCAGACTTTTTCCTGAGGGCATACCGCGTAGCAGACGGCGTCATTGATGACATGCCTGTTTCCGTAGGTAGCTTCGGCAGCGACCATGGTTTTTGGGGACGCCCCGAAGTTCAGGACTATGTGACGACAAGCTATCGCGGAGGCCCCGAAGATCGCAACGTTCGCCTCGGCGAACTCGGTTCCAACATCGCAGGTGAAATCGTTGCAGGTCTTGCCATCTTGAGCAAGGACTACGCCAAGTACGACAAGGACTTTGCAGACAGCTGCCTGATGGTCGCCGAAAAGATGTACGACTTTGCGAAGTCCCTCGCCCAGGGAAAGTCCAGCTACGATGGCGGCAAGCCCTTCGTGAATAATATTTCTGCTGCAGGCTGGAGCACCCCCGCCTACAACGGCAACAATGAATTCTACGATGACCTGGCCCTCGCCTCGGTGGCACTCCTATACGCCACAGGCAAAGAAGAATACGCCGACGATATGATTCGCACCAAGAACCTGGTGACTGGGCAAGAATATATGGACGGTGCAGGAGCCTTTGAAGGAGGCTGGTTTGTCACGAATGACAAGGGCTTTCTGAA
>JAEEGH010022856.1_pt1 | contig 12775 bp, 6 predicted proteins | sample 9134181 | NCBI WGS metagenome assembly JAEEGH01 (sample SAMN16246544, study PRJNA631951) | gut metagenome | biome: gut microbiome; feature: rumen; material: DP-attached | host: Bos | place: Iran: Karaj | collected 2018-10 | reverse complement strand
ATCAGCGGCGAGTTCGACGTGGCCGACATCAAGAAGGCTGCCTATAAGGAGATATTCTTCTCCGACGACGAGATGGCCGACAAGTGGTATAAGGCCAAACTGCAGTTTATCACCATCGACGAGAAAACCGAGAAGGAGAAGCGCAGCAATGTCAAATACCTCGTGCAGGCTGGCACCCTCAACGGCGCCGTCAAGAACATCGATCAAGTGATGAGTGGCACCATGATAGACTATGTTATTGCCTCCGTCGCCGAGACCACCCTCATGGACGTCTTCGAATACAGCAAGACATCAAAAGACAGCGTAGAATAATGTACGACGTAAAGGGAAATCTGAAGAAGGTACTTGCCGACTTGCCCGAGGACGTGCGCCTCGTGGCCATCAGTAAGTACCATCCCAATGAGTATATCCAGGCTGCCTACGCCGAAGGACAGCGCATCTTCGGTGAGAGCCACGAGCAGGAGCTGCGCCAGAAACATCAGACGCTGCCCTCCGACATCCAGTGGCACTTCATCGGTCATTTGCAAACCAACAAGGTGAAGTACATTGCTCCTTACGTGACCATGATTGAGGCTGTTGACTCGCTCAAACTGCTGCGCGAAATCGACAAGCAGGCAGCTCGCTGTGGACGAGTCATCGACGTTCTCCTTGAACTCCATATCGCTGAAGAAGAAACCAAGTATGGCCTCACCCCCGATGCCTGCCGTCAACTTTTGGCCGATGGCGAGTGGCGCCAATTGCAACACGTCCGCATTTGTGGCCTCATGATGATGGCCTCTTATGTTGACGACGAAGAGCAGATACGCCGCGAGTTTCGCATCGCCCGTTCGCTCTTCGACGAAGTCAAGGAGCATTACTTCGCAGACGTTCCCTATTTCTGTGAACGTTCCTGGGGCATGAGCCACGACTATCGTCTCGCTGTCCAGGAAGGCTCCACGATGGTGCGCATCGGCACTACCATCTTCGGGCCAAGAGTCTATTAAAGAATCAAGGGGACGAGAATCAAGGGGACAGGTTTTTGGATGAAGAATCAAGGGGACAGGTTTTTGCCTGTCCCCTTGATTCTTCATCCAAAAACCTGTCCCCTTGATTCTTTAAAATTGAGAATTGAGAATTATTGGCGGCAGCCGCACGCCGCACTTATCATTTATCATTTCTCATTTATCATTTAGGCCTCTGGCCGCTAGCAAGGTATTCAGCCGGCGAATAGCCGGTACGCTCCTTGAACTTCTTCTGGAAATAGCTGCGGTCGGTGAAACCGCAGTGCAGCGCTACCGACTCGTTACTCCAGTCGGGATGCTCCTTCAGCACACGCTTCGCCTCATCCACACGCAGACCGGCGAGCCAGTCGTTGTACTTGCGTCCCCACTGCTTCAGCCAGGCCGACAGCAAATAGCGTGGCAACTGCATATCCTCGGCAGCGGCAGGCAGCTTCATGCCGCTCTGCAAGTGACCGCCCCGCTCTATCCATCGCTGAACAGCATGCTCTGCACGAAGCATCGCCTCCTCCGACAGGCTCTCTATCTCCACACCGTCGTTTTCCAGGAGCATGTCCTCCTCAATGATCTCCTCATTGCGCTCGGCTTCCTGCATACGCGCAAACGACGTGCTCAGCAGGAAACTGCAATAGCTGTCTACAAAATAGAAGATACCGACAAATATGGCAATCGCATACGGAGCCAGCCAATTGCTCGGAAGGAATATCATCAAAGGTACAATCAAGGCAATACCTGTTATGACAATGGTACTGACCAGCATCCATCCCACCACGCTGCTCATGTCGCGGTCATAATAGTTCGACAGGGCTTCGCGCATGCCACGGATATTCGTCAGCAGGCGCCACAGGTAATAGCATTGCATCGAGGCATATAGCACTGAGGCAATCATCTCCGCCCAGCGCTTTTCAGGTGTCTCGCTCAGTATTGACTGCTTGTCAATGAATGTGGAAACAAGCAGCACCATGATCACCAATCCCCACGTCAGCGGACCGAGATACTTGTCGAGCACATTGAGCTGGCCGCGACGTTGCAGGTAGAGCACCGCAAGCGAGAACATCCACGACACGGGAACAAAGAAGATGAGGTTGAGCATCACCGCCTGGGTCACGCCCATGGAACGGAACTTAAAAATATACTGAAGCATGAACTGAACAAAAAGCAGCACCATGCCCAGCACCATCATCATACGTGAACGGCTCGCTGCCCAGTTCGAAACCGACCGCTTGGGCAGCATCAGCAACTTCAGTGTCAGCAGCGCCGACAGCACGATGGCTGTGAATTGTACTTGTTCCATATACAAATATTAGTTGATAACCGTTCGCGCAACCTTGCTTAAAGGATCATCGCAATTCGGATGCAAAGGTACAAAAAAATGAGAAAACTGCAAAGGAAAAGGCCTTTTTCTGTGTGTTTTTATGCAAATTTACACACCTTGGCACCGTTTTTTACACACCATTATTGTTTTTTACACACTTAATCTATTACTCTTAGCGTACCTTTGCAGCGAAATTTACAAAAAACCATTATCATTATGAAGAAGTTTATATTTTTTGCAATCGCAAGCATCGCCCTGTCAAGCTGTAACAGGGACGTTGACCTCTACGAGGGTCCCCAGCCCCAGCAGCAGGTAAGTGAGGCTGAAATCAAGGCTCACGTAGAGAGCATTTTCGGGACCAGTTTCGATCCCAACCAGGACTGGAACATGACCAGCAGTGGTAAGGTTACCTTAAAGATTAACACTCCTGAGGTGAAAGATGTGGTCAAAGTTCAGATCCTGACCACCCCGCCTTTTGGCAGCACTGACTGCAACGGCGCACTGGTTCTGAATCAGCAGGATGTGAAGTACGGCGAGACCGTCACCTTGTATTATGATGCCCCCAAGACTCTCACCACGCTCTATGCCGCATGCGTGATGAAGGACGGACAGCAGTTCATCCAGGGTTTCAACGTTGGCGAGGAGAACGTAGTATTCGAGCCCACCACTACCGCAGCAGCCAATGCCCGTCAGACAAGAGCTTTAGATCAGGAAGGTCTGGACGATGTGCTGAAAGGTATCGAGAATTCTGGCATTCTGAAGCTTTACAGCCAGCAGGAATCTTACAATCATTATTATAAGGATCATAAGACAGGTTTGGACCCAACAGTAGCAGGATACCTCAACGGTTGGGAAAATGACTATCTCTACTCCATCGATCCTGCTAATGAGTACAACATGATTGTGGATCTCGATCCTTATACTAAGACGTACGAAAATACGCTGAAAGCTTCCTTTGAGGCCTATCTGCCCAATAAGGTTAGGAACCTTGACAAGATTCGTCACAGCAACTTCTCTACGTATAATAACTATCCCCTTACTACCGGCGAGGACCCCATCGTCATGGCTCCCGTTTTCAAGGATGACGGTAAATATAAGGAGATTACCTATTGCGACCTCTACTACTATTACTTTAAAGATGAGTGGCTGAATAACAAAAACGATGCAGAGGTAGCAGAATTCATTAAGAAGCTGCCCAAATTCAAGGCTATCGACTTGAAGTACGCCGTTGAGAACAGCAATGAAAGTTATAAAGGCCTCGGCTTGGACGAAAGCAGAGAGGTAAGGCGCTTCATGGGAGTCGCACTCGTCTATTGGGGTGATTTTAATGAATATGACGGTTTTGTGCCTCTCTATGGTGAAAATGGCGTAACGGGTACATTCAAATTCCCACAGGGATACAAGATTGGTTTCATGACCAGAAGCCGTGACTACCAGAAGCAAATCAATAAGGATGGTGACCTGAGACAGGGCGAACTCTATGGCGACGACCGAATGAATGCCTACATCAACACCCACGGACACTTCGCTTCCTCTGAATTGGGGCCCAATGATCCGCGTATGGCTTGGTTCTGGTGCAACAATCTGGCCTACCTCATGTGTGAGACAGGCTCCGATGCCGACTTCAACGACATGGTGTATCAGGTAATAGGCGGTGTTCTGCCTCCTCCCCCCAATGATCCTGCTGTAGCCGAGTACCTCTTCTGCTTCGAAGACCGCAATTTGGGCGACTACGACCTTAACGACGTAGTGATCAAGGGTAAGCGAGATGATAATACCCACGTTACATGGACTGTCTTGGCTTGTGGTGCTAACGATGAGCTTTACATCCAGAATATCAAGAACAAGGATGGCGAACAAGGTCAGAAGATCAACAACGAGACAGAAGTTCACAAGATCTTTGGCTCTAATGAAAGAGTATTCATCAATACCGAGAAAAACGGTCTGTACCTTCCTCCCGTATCCGAGCAGTTTGAAGTAGACCAGAGATTCTCATTCCGCGATGCTGCCAACCAGCCCTACATCAAGGACATGACCACAGGAGGCAACCTCATCTTCCTTGCAAAGCGCGGAGAAGACCCCCACGCCATCATGGTTCCCTGTGCCATGCCCAAAGAGGCTCTGCAAGCATTCTACGAAGACCTCACCGAAAACCAAAACGTGGTATTAGACCCGGCATACAGATCCGACTACGAGCAATTCCTCTATCCGTTAGAGAAGGTATGCGTGAAGGATGCCTACCAGTATTTCAACAACTGGGGCACAAGCAACTCCATCCTCAGCACCGTGTGGTACATGTACCCCGACATGAACAAGGTCTACGTGTTCCCCAACCAATGATTACTCATAAAGGATAACACAACACGACACAACACTGATGATTTAAGTGCCTTAACCAACACAATCATCACAACAGGTGCGCAGCTAACAGCTTGCGCACCATTTTTTTACGCCAACCTCCGCGCTGGCGCCAAAGAATCACGGGGACAGGTTTTTGAATGAATCATGGGGACAGGTTTTTGAATGAATTCGGGGAATTCACTTCAAAAACCTGTCCCCATGATTCTGCCAAGTTCCGTAACTGACTGAGAATCAGTCCAAGTCTGCGGAAGTTGGCGTCAAGAAAAAGCCGTAGTTACACACCGAAGCAAGTGAAAACAATTATTAAAACACTCGGCGAACCCTTTGACATTGAGTGAGTTGCACTATCCAAAGTGCAGTTAACTACAGATAACTACAGTTAACTACAGATAACTACAGAAAAGTGCAGTTTTGTGCAGTTAACTACCGATAACTACCGATAACCGATATTCGTTTTTTGAAATGTTATACCTTTGCATCGTCAATCAAGCTCGACCGCTCGCTAAGTGAACGTAGCTCACTCGGCATGTCAACTGCAGTGACACGGCATGAGAACAGCATCGTGAACGCGAGTGAAAAAGCAAGGTGACAAAACTAACATAATGTTCAACTTTTAAAATAACGTATTGTATGAGTTTAGTTCACACTTCCGTTATGGGAATCAACTTCCGAAAGAACACCAACCAAACCCCTGCCGGGTTCGGTAAGAATCATGGAGACAGGTTTTTGATCCTGAGAATGAACGAATCAAAAACCCCCATGATTCTCAGCCTGATGAACGTGTTGCAAGTATTGGAAATAAACTGTAAAAACTAATAATGATTGGTAGTATGAGTAATGAAATAATCGAACAAAACACTGACGCCCTGCTGAGGGTAATCGGTGCTGACAAAGAAGGTGTAGGGCTGCCCGTACGTCAACTCCTACATCACCTTTTGACTGCTCGTGCCATGTTCGACGAAATGGACGAGCTGGAGCGTAAGAACATCCGCAAGTTTAATAGAAAACTACGCAATGTTTTTGATTCAAATTTTGTCTTAAAAGAGGGAAAAAGAAAAAAAGAAAAAGAAACTTCCTCCCCTGCACCCCTCTTATTAGAAAAAGAAATTAAAGAAAAAGACGAGAAAACGACCACACGAGCCGCGGGCGCGCGTGAGGAAAAAAGTGATTATTTTGAAGCTCGAAAAGATGCTTTCAGAAAGGAGTGCTTGAAGTATGTCGGCCAAGTTGATACCACAGAACTGACGAATTTCTTCAACTACTGGAGCGAGGCTTGCGACAAGAAAGACTTGATGCGCTGGGAGATGGAAAAGACATGGGAAACCAAAAAGCGTTTGGCTCGATGGATGAAAAATCAGTACACTTCTGAGAGCACCGCCGCCGCTATCAAACTTGAACGCACAAAAGGCAAGGAGGCCAAGCAGGCGAAGGTTTCCGAGCAGCTGCAGTTGGCCGCACAAGTGCGTCAACAGCAGGAAGAGGCCGAACGCCGCAAGGACGAGGAAGCCAAGGCCAGACGGATGAAACCCGACGAAATCGACAATTACCTTAGGAATAATCCAAACGGCTTTCTGGCAAGGCTCCAAAGAGCAGCCTATAGGAATCAAGGGGACAGGTAGGAATCAAGAGGACAGTTTTTTGAAGTGAAAACCATGGTTTCATTCAAAAACCTGTCCCCTCGATTTCTGATGAAGAATCTACAGCAATTTAACATTTCTTTATCAAATAATTTATACAACTTTCGAAAAAAATGCTTAAATTTGCAGCATAAATGAATATAAATAAAAATACAACAAATAGTATGAACAAGAACAAATCACTTAAGCGGAAGAAGAGCCGTGCAAGCACGAGCTCTGCCGAGCGTGCCGACTATCGGGCAACGCTCAAACGAACTTTCAGATTTTTAACCGTCCTCCTTGTGATGCTCATCGCAGGAAGCACAGGAGCGTGGGCGGAAGATAGTGAAGGAAAAATACCTATCACAGTACTCGTTGACGGAACAGTAGCAGAAGAGTCCCCGTCGCCACTAGAAGGACCAATAGAAACAGCTGGCGGAACAGTTGATGCTACAGGATATAATGAGACTGGTAATTGCGATTATTTAAAAATCGTTATTCATGTGGTCCCTAAGCCAGGTTACATTATCACACTCTCCAAAATTAAATATATAGAGGGTGATGAGACGGAAACTAATAAATATCAGATTTTTGACACCTACTATGATGGATCGAATGCATTAACTCCCACTGACCCTGCAAGTTCTACCAACTTATTTGGATCAGAGCGTGACATTACCGTTTATTATTCAGCTAATCCATACAAAATGGTTCTCAAGGTGGAGTTTGTAAAAGCAAAACTTACTTTAGACCACACCTTAGGTTCCAATGCCAAAGTAACGTTCTTCGACGGGGGCACAACTGAACCGAGCACAGCAACGTTCGACCCTACTAGCTATACCGAAACTAGCGCCATCGCCTCCATCGACAACAGCGACGGCAATGACCGTTACATCATCGCACACATCGAGTTCGAGCCTACGGCAAGCTACTGGACTGACGCGCAGTTGCTTTCTGCAACGGATGAAACTACTGCTTCTACCGGCTCCACTCTTGCCGGTGCTCGCTCAGCTTCCGTCCGAGCCAAGTCTCCGAGCGAAGAAGCCCCCCGGCTCACTCTTCTGAAGGCCGACGAATATGATGCCGACCCGAGTGACCAAGTCACCGACATGCAGCCCCGCCACGACGGCGCCGGATGGTATTACTACAAACTGCCGAAAGAGCACACCATCAGGGCTGGTTACACTAGCAGCATTATCAATGGCGAAATAGTGCCGAAGTTCATTCTGACAGATCCAAACAATGTAAGCCAAAGCGAGAAGGTGGTAACCGTGACCGACGGGACTGAAAACGGCTGGTCTGCAGAGATAACCTACGACAAAGTCAATTGGGATTTCGACGGAACGAAGACCTTCCCCCAAATAACGAAGATTAGCATAAACAAAGGCTCAGAGGAGGCACTAACAGCCCTAACTACAACTACTGCTATAGAAAATCAGTTATATAATAATTACTCCGGTGGCCAATTTATAGTAGGCACAAACAACTACATCCAGCCTACATCCGCCAGCAGTTACTGTTGGTTCACGGGGCAAGAAGGCAATTCAACTTTCACAGTCAACGTGCCTTTTACCCCGCTGCTATCCACGAGTTCTTCATCTTATCCTGGTACTTCGGACAACCCGTGGATCATTACAAGTGCTGAAGAACTGGACCTGCTCGCCAAGTGTGTGAACGTGGGCGGATGGTATACAGTAGGACAATATATCCGTCAGACGGAAGACATCGACATGAGCAGCATCACTGATTTCCTGCCTATCGGCATTTGCAATCCTGGCGTTTCTTTCCAAGGTCACTACGACGGCTTTTACAAGAAAATCAGTAACATTAGCATTAATTACACCACTGCTTCAGAGTCTGGTGAAGAATCATATGCCTATATCGGCCTCTTCGGCAAAATCGAAGGAACCAAAGATTTTCCGGCCACAGTTGATAATGTAACGCTGGAGAACTGTTCCTTTAGCGCTACAGCCAGCAGCAATGCTGTTGCTGTTGGTGGCATTGCCGGCCTTATCGAAGCCACCGATGGCCCTGAGGCGGTCAAGGTCAGCAACTGTAAGGTTCTCGTCAATGGAGAGAGCGCCGCTTCCGCCATCAGCGGACTTTCCACCGACTGCGCAACCGGTGCTATCGTCGGTTTTCACAACGGCACGCTCACTAACAATTATTACGGCTACGATGTCACCGTCACCAACAGCAGTGGCAGTGCTTCGGGCTACACCAAGCGCGGCTACTGGAACAGCACAAGCACAAAATGGGATGACATCACCACTAATGACGGCGCGATGCTTTACGTGAAGCGAGCCACCATCGAAAACGGCACAACCGGCAACGGCTCAGCAGTGACGTTCAACGAGACAATCACTCCCGACAAAGCCACTGCAACGACTCCCGCCAACTGCTACTCCATCGCCAATAACTTGACGCCCGTAACGTATTGGTACGCCGTCGGCCAGGAAGTCACACTCTCCGTGACCCAAGGAACCATCCAACAAGGAGCGCGTACGCTTACAGAAGAGTTAACCGCCTTGACTATGAGCGACGGTACCAACAGCACCGACATCAAGGACACAAAGAGCTTCACGATGCCTGAGGCCGATGCCACCGTCACACCCACGTTCACCGCATCGGAGTGGTTCACCGTTCCCTCGAACCAGAAGAAGTGGATGACGTTCTACCACGATTGGAAGGACAAAAACAATGCGGCTGCCAACTACACCGTCACTGATGACACAGGAGCCAAGACCATCAATGTATGGACCATTACAGCCATCGATGCTGCTACCGGTAGCATCACAAAGAAGGATCTCGGCGGTGTCAGCTTCAGCGGGGTGCCCACCCTGTTCAACAGCGACAACAACCTGCCTGCAGTGCTGAAGTTCACACCCGTAACCGACAAGACTGCACCAACAGACGTTGCAACACAGTTCAAGGGCGTCGCAGCAGAAACTACACTTTCAGGCGACAACATCTACGTCATGAACGGCGACGGAGAATTTGACCATGCCTACCTCCCGGCATCAGGCTCTAATACGCTGAAAGCCAACAGGTGCTACATCGACCTGGGAACTAACTCTGGAGCTCGCCGACTGTTCTTCATAGAGGAAGCAGTGACTGGCATTGGAGAAGTGACAGGAGTGGCCGAGGTGACAGACCATGGCGCTTCGCTAAATGATAAAGGAGAAATGATAAATGATAAATGGTTCACCCTCGACGGACGGAAGCTGGACAAGCTGCCTACGAAGAAAGGCCTCTATATATATAAAGGTAAACTGACCGTGATTAAGTAACGACCACATATCTCACGAATTAATCGAATTGAACATGAAACATACAATCAGATTATTCCTCGTACTCGCTGCCCTCATCGCCGGCAGCGCAGGCACAGTGCAAGCCGGAACAAGCGACCTGGCCATCGTCAATCAGGTGGCAGCAGCCGATGCTACAATAAAAACCTATGTAAGCGATGCAGTGCCTACCGCCCCCCCCCTTGGCACCGCAGCCACAACAATTGAGCTAGGTAAGTACCTGGTCATCGAGGTGACACCTGCCGACGGCAAGTGGACATACAGCGACCTGTTCAAAATAGAGAAGGGCGTCGGCATAGGCGGTGCCGAGAGCCGTCCCCGCCGCGCCAACGGCGACATGAACCTGGGAGAAAGCCCCACGGCCCTCACTACCAACAAAGCCGACGGTTCAGGTATCTACTATTACAAGATTCCCACCTCATGGACAGATGCCACAGCAGTATTCATCCATGGCAGCGTCATCGACAAGATCGACCTCAGCACCGCCACGGCAAGCACTGATGGCAAGACCTTCACCACCGCTGACCGTACTGACGTATGGAAGGCCACCATCGAGCTCGACGAGGTGAACTTCGACTACAACAGCAGCACGGCTCAGGGTCCCACGATCAGCAGCATCTCGGTGACAAACGGCACAAAGACCATGTCAACGATAGCCGATCACGTCAGCATCAGCGGCAACAGCCAAACTAACGCCAGTGACAGCTATAACGCCACGCTGACGGCTGTCGCTACCGGCTGCCTCACTGGCAGCGTGACAGTGCCCTTCAAGATTGCGAAGGCGTCTACTGAGATTACTTTAAATACGCCTCCCGGCGGGGGAGCAGTTGGGCAGATGTATATCGATGATACCTATACTATTCTCAATTCTTTTACACCTGCCGAAGCCGGTAGTTTAACATACACTTTAGACAAAGAGTCTGTTGTGACAGTTGATGCTAGTGGTGAAGTCACTGCTGTTGGCGAAGGCGAAGTCACCATTACCGTTTCCTTTGCTGGAAATGATAATTATGCCGCCGCCACAAGCAAGACCATGAAGATTAAAGTAAGTAAGGTGCCTACAGAGATTACTTTTGACCCCCCTTATCCTAATACGGAAAGAGAGGGGCAGTTGAATGTTCTGGATGAATATGGTGGTGCTACTTTGACTCCTGCCGAAGCCGGTAGTTTAACATACACTTACACTCCAGACGATGGGTCTGTTGTGACTATTGATAATGGCAAGATCAAGGCCGTTGGTGCAGGTACGGCCACCATTACTGCATCCTTTGCCGGCAACAACAAATATGCCGCCGCAGTAAGCAAGACCATCACGGTCAATGTCAGTTTGTATGATGCCTCCCTGGCCTTCGGCAACGTGACGAAGACCTTCGGCGACGCAGACTTCACACCGTCACCCTCCACAAAGACCAGCGACGGCGCCATCACCTTCACATCGGGCAACACCAATGTGATTACCGTCGGCTCGGACGGAAAGACGCTCAGCATCGTCGGTGCTGGCGAGGCAACCATCACCGCCAGCCAGGCCGCCAACGGCAATTATGCTGCCACCAGTACGACCTTCACCGTAACGGTTAATCCGAATGGTATCAGTGCCAACGGCTTGGGAACGGGCGATGGTATTAACGGACAGATCGTGCTGAGCGGCGTGCCAGACGGCGGATTCACCTACGACGGACAGACGCATGTGCCAAATGTCATCGTACTGGACGGGAAAGGCAATAAGATTCCAAGTGAACAGTACGACGTGAGCTTCAAGGACAGCAAGGGCAGCACCGTGAAAGATCCCAAGGATGCCGACACCTACACCGTCGCCATCACCGACAAGACGGGACAAGGCTTCGACAACTACACCGTCAGCGGAGAGACCAAGTTCATTATCAATCCGACTAAGCCTCAATTGGTGTTTGAGAATATCATCATACCTTTCGGAACTTATTCGGTCACCCCGGAAGCATTTACAAAGGAAAGCGATGGTGAAATTACTTTAGCTGTGGAAGAAGGCGAAACATCAATTCAAACCGATGGCAAAATCTTAACAATAGAATATGATTTTGAACCAACTTCTATTATAGACGTATTCACCATCACCGCCAATCAGGCTGCTACCAAGAACTATACCGCCACCAGTACCACGTTTACTATATCATTTAGTCAGCAGGACATCAACATTAATACTCACCCTAATGTTGAAATTCATTTGGACGGGAAACCTCAAAATCAGGTGATATATATATTTTCTGATAATGAATGGAAACCTGCGGTCGATATAACTGTAAACGGTGTAGAAATCCCAAGGAAAGACTTTAATACAGCCTACAGCAACAACAAGAATGTCGGTACAGCAAGTATTGACGTAACACCGAATCCCGATGCGCCCATCCGCGTTGGTGGCCAAATACAATTCAAGATTGAAAAGGCAGACCTGACTATCCGTGCTCTAAAAGAACAAAAGACTTACGGAGAGACAGACCCAACCCTGAGCTATACTATCCATAAAGGTAAAGAGGATAACGTAGAGACTGCCATTTTCAATGGTGTGAACCTGATAGGTACCCTGTCCCGTAAACCAGGCGAGAACGTGGGCGAGTACGACATTGAGCGGAACACACTCAATCTTCCCGTCGCAGACCGTGCCAACTACAACGTAACGTTCGTTGGTGCAAAGTTTACAATCAACCCGAAGAATGTGAATGCCAACGGCACTGGAACGGGGGGCGGCATCAACGGCAAGATCGTGCTGGGCGGCGTGCCCGAGGGAGGCTTTACCTACGACGGAAATCCTCACAAGCCCACCGTCACCGTGAAGGACGGAAACGGCAACGTGGTTCCTGCTGACCAGTACACCGTCATATACAAGGACAGCAAGGGTAATCCTGTGAACGCTCCCACTGACGCCGACACATACACAGTGGAGATCATCGACAAGACAGGAACAGGATTCGACAACTACACCGTCAGCGGCGAGACCACCTTCACTGTCAAACAGGCCACACTGGCCATCACTGCAAAAGGCCAGACAGTCACCTTCGGCACAGACATCGCCACAGGAACAGACCAAGTGACAGTTACAGGTCTGCAGGGTTCCGATGCACTGAGCGAAATCAAGTTGACCCAGTCGACGAAAGACGTAAGCACCAATGGTACTATCACACCCAGCCAGGCTGTGATTAAGAA
>JAEEGH010022854.1_pt1 | contig 12776 bp, 12 predicted proteins | sample 9134181 | NCBI WGS metagenome assembly JAEEGH01 (sample SAMN16246544, study PRJNA631951) | gut metagenome | biome: gut microbiome; feature: rumen; material: DP-attached | host: Bos | place: Iran: Karaj | collected 2018-10 | reverse complement strand
GGAACGAAACATCGCGCAGGCGATGGCGACGGATTCTTCCCCGCTCATGCGGACGATCCCGATGCCGCCCGCTCCCGGAGGCGTAGAGATTGCGCTGATGGTATCCTCCTGGCGCATGACGCTCCCTCCTTTGTGCTATTCATAAAAAAGCCGCCGCTAAGACCGCGACGGCTTTCTGTCCCTTCCTTATTCCTCTGCAGCCGCCCGCCGTTCGCGGTAGCCGCCGCGCCGTTCCCGGCTCGGCTCGATGACGACCTTGCGGTACGGCTCCTCTCCGGAGCTGAAAGTCGTTACCCGGCGATTATTCTGAAGCGCCATGTGAATCACTTTCCGCTCGTGCCGGTTCATCGGCTCCAGCATGATCCGCTGCCGTGTGCGGGAAGCTTTTTCAGCAAGGCGCGCCGCCAAGCGGCGAAGCGTCTCTTCCCGGCGGTCGCGGTAATGTTCCACGTCCAGCACGATATGGACCCGCTTTTCCGACAGGCCGTGATTGGCCGCCAGATTCGTCAGATACTGGAGGGAATCCAGCGTCTGCCCGTGCTTCCCGATCAGGATGCCGAGACTTTCCCCGGTCAGGTTCAGCACATACGCTTCCTTGCCGCGCACCTTCTCGATCGAAACCTCAAGATGCATCGACTCGAATATCTGCTGCAGGAACTTTTCCGCTTTTTCCAGAGGAATCACGCAGTCTTCCTCTGCGGGCAACGGCATGCGGGGACGCTCTTCCCGTTCCCCGTCCTTCTTTTCGGCGGCAGTCCCGTCGGTCTGCTTCGCCAGCTCGCCCACCGTCACGGAAGTCTCGATGACCTCTGGCATACCTTCCTGCTTCGGCTCCTCTTCGAGGCCCGTCCTGATAGTCGCGCGAACTTTCGCGTCGTGAGCTCCGATCAGTCCCAGGAATCCTTTGGACGCCTCCTCGACGATCTCGATAACGGCTTCCTCCTCGCGGACGCCGAGCTCCTTCAGCGCCGCTTCCTTAGCTTCGTCTACGGTCTTTCCCGTTTTTTCCACAAATAAAGCCATACGGCTGCCTCCTACTTTCCTTTCTTCTTGCCCTTCCCATTGTCTTTCTTATCGTCTTTTTCCTTGTTCGAGGGCTTTTTGCTTTCGTCCTTCTTTTCCTCGCGGAACATCCACCACTGCTGGAGCCCCTGCACGAAATTCATGGTGATCCAGTACAGCACGAGGCCCGCCGCGAAATTCCAGCTAATCCAGCCGATGAAGAGCGGCATCATATACGCCATCATCTTCGCCTGTCCGCCGCCCTCCGAAGGCGTCGTCTGAATCGACACCACATAGGTCGTCAGCGCGGACACGATTGGAAGAATGTGCAGCGGATCCGCCTCCGAAAGAGAGGCGATCCAGAAGAATGAAGGATCTCCTTCGTACGTCATATCCCGGAGCGCATAATAAATCGCCATCAGGATCGGCATCTGCACCAAGAGCGGCAGACACCCGGCCAGCGGATTGACGCCGGCGCTCTCGTAAAGCTTCGCCATTTCCTGCTGGAGCAGCTGCGGATTGTTCTTATACTGATCCTGCAGCTTCTTCATCTTCGGCTGCAGCTCCTGCAAACCCTTCATGGATTTGATCTGCTTCGCCGTCAACGGATAGAGCACCATCTTGATGATAATCGTCAAAAGGATAATGGCGACTCCGTAATTCGGAAATCCCAAGCCGGACAAAAATTCATAGAGAACGTTGAGTCCCGTCTGAAACAAATGAACGAAAGGGTTCAGCAAAGAACCGAAAAAATCCAATGTATCACATCCTACTAAACGAAAAAATCTCTCTTCCAAAAATGCCCGGCTGACCCGGGCATCTTGAATGCAGTGAATCGGCCGATTTACGGCCTTCTCTTACGGCACGGGGTCGTATCCGCTCCCCGCGAACGGGTGGCAGCGGAAAATTCTTTTCACGGCCAGACGGCCGCCCTTCCATGCTCCGTATTTCTCCACCGCCGTCATCGCATATTCCGAGCAGGTCGGAACATAGCGGCAGCAGGGAAGATATAAAGGAGAAATGAAGGCGCGATAAAAACGTATCAAAAAAAGAAACAGATTCTTCGCCATTTTTTACGTTTCCCCATGACCCGATCTTTTTAGAACGCCGGCCCGCCCGGCCAATTTCAGGAAGGCCCGTTCTATTTCCGTCGTCTTGACGCCGACGGCAGACTTTCTCGCGACGAGGAGATAATAAAACCCCTCGGCGAGCTGCGTCTGATGAAGCCGGTAACTTTCGCGCATCATCCGTTTCAGGCGGTTGCGCGTGACAGCGTTTCCCAGCTTCTTTCCCGCGGCGAAGCCGACTTTCTTTTCCGGCCCGATTGCCGGAAAAACGTAAAGGACCAAATAACGATCCGCCCACGAACGTCCGTGGAGGTAAACCTCCTGAAACATCCGCTTGCTTCGCAGGATCCTTCGCTTTGGCAGTTTCAGCATAAACGTCGGAACCTCATTGGAAAATTCTTACGCAGAAATCTTCTTTCTGCCCTTCTGACGGCGCTTCTTCAATACGAGACGGCCGCCCTTCGTCTTCATGCGAGTACGAAAACCGTGCGTGACTTTGCGATAGTGCTTGTTCGGCTGATAGGTACGCTTCAATGTTGCTCCTCCTCTCCGTTTTCTTTTATATGTTCCGTGAAATGCCGCCCCTTTCGCGGAGGTCGGTCACGAAATCGCTTTATAGATTATAGACTACGGGCTTAACGGTGTCAATTTAATTTTCCTCCAAAAAATGTTGATTCATTTCCTGTCGTCTGATAAAATATCTCCTGAACAAAAAATCAGATTTCCTTTTAAAGTTATCCACATTTGTTGACAACTTTGTGGATAACGGATTTTTTTGACCTATTTTTGGCAGGTGTAATGCTTCATGGAACAAAAAGAAATGCAAGCCGTATGGGGAGAAATGCTCGACAAGCTCCTTGACACCACGACGGAATCCGAGCACCAGCGCTGGCTCCTTCCCATGACTCCTCTCTCTCTGACGGAAACGACCCTCACGCTGGGGACCAACAATGAATTTTCCCGAAGCTATATAAAGGATCATTACATTCCTTTTCTCAACGACGCGGCAAAAGCCGTGACCGGAAAAGCGATAGAGATACAGATCGAGACGCTGCAGAACGAATCGGGAGAAGAAGAATCTCCGGCTGCCGCGCCGGAATCTTCAACGAAAGAGAAGGAAGAATCCCTTCATTCTTCCCAGCCTTCTCTCTTTTCCTCGGAACAGGCGGCTTCTCCTTCCTATTCGGAAATATCGCATTTCACGCCTGTCTCTCCTGGGGATAACTCTTCCCTGAAAGAAAAATACACCTTCGAGAATTTCGTCATGGGCCCTTCGAATCGTTTCGCCCATGCGGCGGCTCTCGCCGTGGTCAAATCCCCGGGAAAAGTTTATAATCCCCTGTTCCTGTATGGCGGCGTGGGCCTCGGAAAGACGCATCTGATGCACGCCATCGGAAACGAGATCCTCAAGAATAATCCCGATATGCGCGTTCTCTATATCTCCAGCGAAAGATTCCTGAACGATTTCATCGCGTCGATCCGGGAAGGCAAGCCGAGGGAATTCCAGAACAAATACCGGAATATCGACGTGCTTCTCGTCGACGATATCCAATTCTTATATACGAAGGAAAGAACGCAGGAAGAATTTTTCCACACCTTCAATTCCCTGTACGACGCCGACAAGGCCATCATCCTTTCCGCGGACCGTCATCCCCGGGACATCAAGAGCCTGGAGGATCGTCTTCGTTCGCGCTTCGAATGGGGACTCATCACCGACATCCAGGCGCCGGATCTCGAGACGCGTATCGCCATCCTTCAGAAGAAAGCGCTGTCGGACAATCTGGAAATTCCCGACGACGTACTCTATTTCATTGCCAGCCGCGTCGACAGCAACATCCGCGAGCTGGAAGGCGCGCTGACCCGCGTAAAAGCGCAGTCATCTATCGATCATCAGAGCATCACCGTCGACTTGGCCAGCCGCGCCATGAGCGGCAGCTATCCGACAGACCCAAAACAAGAAATCACGCTGGAACTGATCCAGGACGTTACCGCTTCCTATTTCAATATCTCCACGGAAGACCTGCTCTCCAAGAAGAGAAGCCAGGACGTGGCTTTCCCCCGGCAGGTGGCCATGTATCTCTGCCGCACGCTGACGGATACTTCCACCACGAAAGTCGGAAATTACTTCGGCGGAAAAGACCATACCACCGTCCTGCACGCCTGCGAGAAAATCGCTAAGAAGCGGGAAGACGACTCTCATTTCAACCAAAAACTCAGCGAGCTGATCGACCGGATTCGCCACATTTGATTATTTATAATGGATAATAAATTTGTGGAAGACCCGGTCGACAAGATGTAAAAAGAATGTGGAAAACATTCTTTTTTGTCTTTTATTGTGAAAGATGTGTATAGATTTCCCCTTCTTTCGACAACCTTACCCACACGACTCGAAGCAGACGTCAGAAAGGCTCCGGCCCATTTTCCACATTTTCACAATCCCTATTACTACGTCTACTAAATATTTATAATATATTACTCTTAATAAAACGGAGGTGCATAACCTTGAAATTTTCCTGCATGAAATCGGAACTTGCGCAAGCCATACAGATTGCCGGGAGATCCATAGCAAGCAAACCTCAGACGCCCATCATGTCCGGCATCTTCATGTACGCTCATGACGATATTTTAGAGATACAAGCCACGGATTACGAGATCGGAGTCATGCTCCATATCCCTGCGGAAATAGAAGCTCCTGGCCAGGCCGTCGTTTCTGGACGTTACCTGCAGGAAGTGGTTCGCACGCTGCCGGAAGAAGAAGTCTCTATCGCGTACGAAAAATCGACGAATATCTGCACCATCGCTTCCGGTCGCTCCAATTTCAACCTGCTCAGCATGAAATCGGAGGATTATCCTCAAATCAGGCGAATAAAGGAAGGAAAGACTTTCAAGGTTTCCAGCGCCGTGTTGGGCGAACTGATTCGCCGCACTATCTTCGCCTGCGCCACGAACGAGACGAGACCGGTCTTTACGGGAGCCTTGCTGGAAGTAGAGGGAAATAACCTCAGCATGGCGGCCACCGACGTCCATCGTCTGGCTCTGAATAAGGAAAGTATTGAAGAGGAACAGAAGGGCAAAGAATCCTATATCGTACCGAAACGGGTATTGGAAGAAGTGCGCCACGTCTTCGGCGGGGAAGTACCGGAAGACGTGACGGTGAAATGCACGCGCAGCGAGATGAGCTTCGAGACGGAAAAGGTGTATCTGACTTCCCGTCTCATCGACGGGCAATTCCCGGATTATCGCCGCGTCATCCCCTCGGAATTCGGTACGCGGGTGACGCTGAAGCATTCCGAATTCTTCGCCGCCGTTTCCCGCGTGGGATTGATTGCCCGCGCTTCGGATTACAACATCATCAAGCTGATCTTTAACATGGGACAGGTGCATATATCCTCCGACAATCCTATCGTCGGCAAGGCCGAGGAAACGGTGCCGGCCGTCATCGACGGAGAGGACATCAAGATCGCCCTGAACGCTTCGTATCTGATCGACGTATTGAAGATCCTGAACGGCGAGAATATCGTCATCTCTTTGAACGGCACTTTGAAGCCAGCAGCCGTCCGCGATCCGGAAAAAGAAGATTTCATCTATATCATCACGCCGGTTCAGACGAGAACCTGAACAGGGGAGAAGCATGGAAAAAATTGTCATCCAAACGGATACGATCCAGCTCGACCAGCTCTTGAAGCTGGCCGGGGTCGTTCCCACGGGAGGAGCCGTAAAGCAGCTTTTGCTGGAAAACAGGATCTTGATCAACGGCGTTCCCGAAACGGCTCGGCGGAAAAAGATTTCGCCGGGCGACGTGGTGACGCTGAAATGGGATGACGAAGAAGAGGAATATCAAGCGGTCCGCGAGGAATAAACCATGAAAATCCGTCGCGTCGTCATGAAGAATTACAGGAACTATACGGAAGAAACGGTGGATTTCGAGCCGGGCTCCAATATTTTTATCGGTCCGAACGCCCAAGGGAAGACGAACATCCTGGAGGCCGTCTATTACGCGGCTCTCGGCAGATCCCACCGCACTTCCTCGGACGCGGAACTCATCCGCTGGGACGAAGGGGAAGCGAAACTTTCCGTGGATTTCATGCGCCGCGAAGTGGAAAATAAGCTGGAATTCATGTTCTCCCGTGATAAAGGGCGTCAGATGCGGCAAAACGGCGCTCCCATCCGCATGAAGGATTTGATCGGCTCCGTAAACGCAGTCCTCTTTTCGCCGGAGGATCTTTTTTTGATTAAAGGCGCTCCTTCCGGCAGGCGGCGGTTCCTGGACATGGAGATATCCCAGGTCGACCCCGCGTATTTTCATGATCTGGCGGTTTACACGAAGATCCTGAATCACAGAAATTCTCTTCTCAAGAGAATCAGGGACGGGCAGGCCTCGGAAGACGAAATTCCCCTTTGGGACGCGCAGCTCGTTCCAAAAGCGGTTTCCGTCGTGAAGAAGAGGATCGAAGCCGTCCGTAAAATGAGCCTTTTGGCCGCCGAGACGCAAAGCGAGATCTCCGGGGGAAAGGAAAAACTTCTCCTTCGATATGAGATTAGCGGCGGGGACGCCGATATGGCCGAAAACATGACAAGCGGGCTTTTTTCATGGTATAATGAGAAGCTGATTGATTCCGTGAAATCGGATATAGCAAGAGGCGCGACGCGCTTCGGTCCGCATCGGGACGATATGGCTTTTTTCGTCAACGATGTGGATTTAAGAGCCTACGGTTCCCAAGGACAGCAGCGAACCGGGGTCTTGGCCCTGAAGCTGGCGGAGCTGGCTTTCTTCCGGGAGGAAACGGGAGAATATCCGGTATTGCTCTTGGACGACGTCATGAGCGAGCTGGACAGGGAAAGAAGGGAAAAACTTCTCTCTTTCATCAGGGGAGAAGAATTGCAGGCTTTGATCACGGCCACGGACGAGGCTTACTTTCCGTCCGACAGCTTCGGTACGGTCTTTCATGTAAAAAACGGGACGGTGACCGCCGGATGAAAAGGGGATACAAAGTCAAAAGAGAAGCCCGCTCCAAGCAGACGGAGCCTTTGACGGAGGTATTGCCCCGGCTCTTGTCTTCCATGGGGAAGGACAAGGAAAAGACTTATCGTTACCAGCTTCTCCTTTGTCATTGGGAAGACGTGGTGGGCGCCACGGTGGCGGCTCACGTCAGACCGGTCCGCATGGATTTCAGGAAGCTGTTTCTGGCGGCGGACGCGCCGGTCTGGGCCAACGAGCTTCGCTATATGGAACGGCAGATCGTAGACAAGATCAACGCCTTTGTCTGCGACGAGCTGGTGACCTCCATCGTGTTCTGCGCGCCCCGTTCCGAATACTTCAAGTCTTCGCAGGCTGAGAAATCAGCCTCTTCTCCCGAAGAAGTCATTGTTCCGATTCGGGAGGATATAGAAAAAGCGGAATCCGCCGTATCCGGCGTCCAGGATGAAGAGCTCCGCCGGGTCGCCGCCCGTGCGCTGGCGCAGAATTTGGCCCTTCGGAGAAGCAGGATCCAGGATAAATGGCGTCCTTGCCCCTCCTGCGGCAAACTCATTTCGCCGGAGGAAAAACTCTGCTCCTTCTGCAGGAGGGAAAAGAAGGAAAAGGAACTTTCCGCCCTTCGCAGTCTCCTCATGAAAGAGCCGTGGCTTCGGATTCACGAAGCGAAAGAGATTATCGGCTGTCCCGTCGAGACGGTCATGGAGGCGAGAGCTTCTCTTTTGCGAAATTTGGTCTCCAAAGTGAGAAAGGGAGACGAGACGGGAAAAGACGCCAGAATGCTCGTCATGCTCTTCGCTTCGGTAAAGCCGGAAGCCTTGACGGAAGAGATGATGAAAAAATATTTGGACAGACTCCGTTTTGACCTGATTTCCGACGAAGATTCCGAGAAGCGGGAAATCAATCGCAAGCGCAGGATTTTCAAAAGGGAGGCGTAATCGTGTTTCTTCATATCGGCGGCGATTATTCGGTCCGCGTCGGGGAAGTCATCTCCATTTACGATTACGAAGCCATGAAGAAATCGGAACCCGGACGGGCGTTTTTGAAGAAACGGGAAAAAACGCTGCGGGATATTTCCGACGGACGGCCGAAATCCGCCGTCGTGACCGACAGGAATATATATCTTTCGGCGCTTTCCCCCGGCACCTTGAAGAAAAGGGCGGGGGAGAAGCTGCAGGATTTTTTGTTAGATAGTTTATAAGCTCCTTTGGAACGGAGGTTCATTATGAAGGAAGAAGAAATCAAGATCGAAGAAGAAGAAAAGCAGGCGCCGGAGAATTTGGAGGACGCCGATCTGGATACGACGGGCATCACCATCAATTCCGACGTGGTCGATCCCGAAGTCTCTCAGGTGGCCGGTCCTTACGACGCAAACCAGATTCAGGTCTTGGAAGGACTGGAAGCTGTTCGTATGCGGCCCGGCATGTATATCGGCAGCACTTCCGAACGCGGTCTTCACCATCTTGTGTATGAAGTTGTGGATAACTCCATCGACGAAGCGCTGGCGGGCTACTGCAATCATGTGGAAGTCACAATCCACAAGGATAACAGCATCACAGTTGTGGATAACGGCCGGGGCATTCCTGTGGATATGCACGAAAGCGGAAAACCCGCCGTCGAAGTCGTCCTGACCGTTCTGCACGCCGGCGGAAAATTCGGCGACGGCGGCTACAAGGTTTCCGGCGGTCTGCACGGCGTCGGCGTTTCCGTCGTCAACGCCCTTTCCACCTCTATGGAAGTCGAAGTCATGCGCGACGGCAGCCGTTATGAAATCGAATTCTCCCGGGGCGAGGTCACGAAGCCGCTGACGAAGATCGGCGACGCCGACAGCACCGGCACGAAGGTTCATTTTATTCCCGACGATACGATCTTCACCGAGACCGTTTACAAGTACGAGATACTGCGTCACCGTCTGCGGGAACTGGCTTTCCTGAATCCCAGCATCACCATCGTGCTGACCGACGAGCGGGGAGAGGAGCAGAAAAGCGAGACTTTCCATTTTGACGGCGGCATCAAATCCTTCGTCGAGCACTTGGGCAGCAAGAAGGAAAAAATCAATCCCGACGTCATCTATTTCAACGGCACGAAGGACGACATCATCGTCGAGATCGCCCTGCAGTACAACGAAAGCTATCAGGAAACGATTTACAGCTTCGTTAATAATATCAACACCGAGGAAGGCGGCACGCACATGGCGGGCCTGAAGCTGGCCCTGACCCGCTCCGCCAACGACTACGCGCGCAAGCTGAACGTGCTGAAGGAAAAGGACGAGAACCTCACCGGCGAGGATATCCGCGAAGGCCTCGTCTGCGTCATCAGCCTGAAAGTGCCCGATCCGCAGTTCGAGGGCCAGACCAAAACGAAACTCGGAAATTCCGAGGCCCGGGGCATCGTGGATTCCATCGTCACCGAAGGACTCAACGAATATTTCGAGGAAAATCCGGCAATCACGAAACGGATTTTGGAAAAATCCGTCCTCGCTGCCCGCGCCCGCGTCGCCGCCCGCAAGGCACGCGAGCTGACGCGGCGCAAGAACGCGCTGGAGCTGAACCTCGGCCTGCCCGGAAAGCTGGCCGACTGCTCGGTGAAAGACCCGGAGCAGGCGGAAATCTACCTCGTCGAGGGCGACAGCGCCGGCGGCTCCGCCAAGCAGGGCCGCGACCGCCGTTTCCAGGCCATCCTTCCGCTGCGCGGCAAGATCTTGAACGTCGAAAAAGCGCGGCTCGACAAGATTTTCGCCAACGCCGAGATACGCACCATGATTACCGCCTTCGGCAGCGGCATCTCCGAGGACTTCGATCTCGCGAAGAGCCGCTACGGCAAGATCATCATCATGACGGATGCCGACGTGGACGGCGCGCATATCCGCACGCTGCTCCTGACGTTCTTCTACCGCTATATGCGCCCGCTGATCGAGCACGGCCGCGTCTATATCGCCCAGCCGCCCCTCTATCAGATTCGGAAGGGACAGAAGCACTGGTACACCTTCAGCGACGAGGAACTGGCGGAAAAGCTGAACGAGATCGGCCGCGACAATATCAACGTCCAGCGGTACAAGGGTCTTGGCGAGATGAATCCCGAGCAGCTTTGGGAGACCACCATGGACCCGGAGACGCGCACCATGCTCCGCGTGGATTTGGAGGACGCCGAGGAAGCCGACGAGCTCTTCACCATCCTGATGGGCGAGAAAGTCGAGCCGAGACGGCAGTTCATCGAAGAGAACGCAAAGAAAGTGCGGAACCTCGATATATAAACAGACAGAAAAAAACCGTTGCCTGTCGGCAGCGGTTTTTTGTTGGTTTCGCTGAAATATCGTTATGAGATTGACGTCGGTTATTGTTTTTCCAGCAGCAGTTTCGTGAATACGTTGCGGCTGATGACGCCCACGAGCTTATCGTTTTCCGTGACGAAGACGCGCTTGATCTGTTTGTTGAACATGATATTTCCCGCTTCTTCCAAGCTGGCCGAGACGTCGACGGTCAGGGCGGGCGACGTCATGATTTCCCCGGCGGTCTTGCCCATGTATTTTCTGAGGTCGTCTACGTATTTTTGTACGCCTTCCTGGCTCTTTCCCCAAAGCATCGTCCAAATGCTCGGTTCGTTCGGCTCGATCTGTTTCCGCATCAGGTCAAGCTCGCTCACGACGCCCAGCACTTTTCCCTCGCCGTTTACCACGGGAAGCCCCGAAATACTATTTTCCAGCATGATTTTGGCGACTTCCTTGACCGGGGTGGTCTCCGTGACCGATACAATCTTTGTGTTCATTACTTCTTTTGCCAGCATATCGCTTACCTCCTAAGTAGATTCGTTTGCCCGTTATTTGACGTCGCGGGTTACGTTGTTGCCGTAAATCGTCTTGAAATCGTCCCGCATGGAGACGGAAATCCAGCCGTATTTCTCGCAGTCGGCGCGCATTTTGTCCGCCTTTTCCATACAGCCCAGCTCGCGCTCCAGATCGTCGCAGAGCAGGGCGAAGGACAACGCCTTGTATTTATTGTTTATGATCGTGTAGTTGAGCATGCTGGAGTCGCCGGAGCTGTTGCCGAAGGCGAGGACCGGCTGCTTGCCGATTTCCCGGACGATGTTGGCGACTTTGTTCATTTTCACGTCTTTCAACGTGAATTCGCCCCGGAGGACTACGTCGTCTTCCGTGAACATGTATTCCAGCCCGTCGGCGCCGTCCTGATGAGAAGCAACGTGGGTGATGTCCGTGCCGATGATGTTGTCCTTGTCTATGGGCAGTATGCCGTCCGTCAGGATGCGGAGCGCCTGCCGGTCCGTGCCGGATACGATGAAGCATTTGAAGCGGTTTGCGTTGAGATAGGAAACGACTTCTACCATCGGCAGATAAAAGGCGTCGCCGCGTTTGAGGTTTTTCAGGCCTTCCGCCGGCGTCTGCATGAATTTCCGCACGAACCGTTCATACTCGGTCAGCGTCATGCCGGAAAAGACCGACTCTTGGGACTGCGCTTGGCGCAAATCCATATCCTTCGGCATTTTCCTTGTCCTGTTGGGCTTCGGGTTCGGGATGCCGACTTCCTCGATGGTTTGTTTGACTTCCTCGGCATACGCCCGGTCCGCCGGGGCGGGCGTGTAGCTCGAATCGTTCAGCGCGCGCTCCAGATACATCATCCACTCGAAGTAGCAGGGCGTCGTTTCGCAGACCAGCGTGCCGTCGAGGTCGAAGACCGCGATGCGGTCCTCAACGGGGATATAATGAGCGCTTGCCGGATCGGTGACGTCTGCCACGTAGCGCGTCAACGTGCGGAACGAAAAGGCGTCTTCGTTCCAATATTTGAAATCGCTGCCGTTCCTGCTGACGGAGATTTTCGCCAGTTCCGCCCGCGTCGCCGCTTCCGCGCTTGGCGTTCCCGCCATGAAACCGAACCCCAATGCCGCCGCCAGTATGGCGGCGCAAAGCCTGTTGCCTTTCATCATCGCATCGCTCCTTCTCCTGATTGCCATAATTATATATGTATTATACTACATTTCCGTTTCGTTTGTCCCTCCCGAAAGAGAATTTATAAACATGGCGCGGGATGATTTATGATATAATGAACTATACGGCAATATGATGCGTATTAAGGAAGCGATTTGAATGTTAAAAATCATGAAAATTTTTGCCGCCGTCCTTTTGCTTCTGCTGGCGGCAATATATCCGGCATACGCCGAAAGTTCTGCTCCCGTTCGGATCGGTTATTTCGAGAACGGGACGTTTCAGGAAGGAGCCAAGCCGGGCGCTGTGCGGCGGGGCTATGCCTATGAATATTACCGCAAGATCTCCGAATATACGGGCTGGCAGTATGAATACGTCTACGGCGGTTTTTCCGACCTCTACCAAATGCTGGTGGACGGCCAGATCGACCTTTTGGCGGGACTCGCGAAGACGGAGGAGCGACTCGGGATCATCGGGTATCCGGAGTTTCCCATGGGCAGCGAAACTTACAACATGATAAAGCACAGCGAGGACGACAGGATCACCATGGATTATTCCACGCTGAACGGGATGCGGATCGGCGTGCTGGACAGCGCCATGGTGCAGGTGCTGCGAAAGTTCCTCGACGAGCACTCCATCAACGCGGAGGTCGTCACCTTTCCCGACCACAAGAGCCTGATCCTTGCTTTTGCATGGCACCGGGTCGACACCATGGTGGCGGAGAGCGACGGCAGCTCTGAGCGGGAGGACACGGCGCTGCTTTACGCTTTCGGCGCGTCGGATTATTACCTTTGCG
>JAEEGH010022850.1_pt1 | contig 12778 bp, 13 predicted proteins | sample 9134181 | NCBI WGS metagenome assembly JAEEGH01 (sample SAMN16246544, study PRJNA631951) | gut metagenome | biome: gut microbiome; feature: rumen; material: DP-attached | host: Bos | place: Iran: Karaj | collected 2018-10 | reverse complement strand
TGTAGGGAACAAAAGCTTTTCTGTTAGCCAGGCCTCCAACAAGACTGCTGTAATAATTTTCTGTTTCTACATAAAAGCGCTGGAAATCTTCATTTTTTCCATCTGTCCATATGAACTGCATTTTTGCCACCTCAAAGTCTTTAAAAAAAACTATTATAATAGGAAGAAACTCGTTCACCCTATAATTCTACCATATGTGAAACAAATTTATTTAATTAAAAATCAACCACAAATTATAGGATAAAATTGTTTCACGTGAAACATTATGTAGTAAATATGGTATTATATATATGTGAAACATTATAATAATTACGTTTCTTCAATAATTAATTGCCGGTAAATGCGTATTATTTGTTACAAATAGAATATGCCGATTCGAGTTCATTGTAAATCATCAAAGAAGGAAGATAAACGGGACTATTTGGTACTTTTAAGAAAAATACAACTTTATGCAATGGCATTGATAACAGATGAGGAAAATTTTATGAAAGGAAAAGAACATGCCCAACGAATTAATTGAAAATATAGACAGGCTTCATACCACAGAAATGGGGCTTGAGCGGATTAAGAAAAATCTTCATCTTTGGAATAAAGATATCATCGGATGGTGTCACAAAAAAATACTGGATCCGGAAGCAGTAATTGAGAGAAAAGGTAAAAACTGGTATGTGGATACAGCCGGATGTATCATCACCGTAAATGCAAGCAGTTATACAATTATCACTGCACACATAAAAAGCAGCAAGTAAAAAATAATTGAAAGAACCGATAGACCCTAAACAGTTACAGAGAAAGGAACACACCCATGTCTATTCTTCTTAGAAATGTAACAATTGAAGATTATGATCTAATCTATTATTTATGGATCAGCACTGAACAGTCAAAGCGCGCACTTAATCCTGTCGATGATTCCCGTGAAGGAATAGAAAAATATTTAAAAAGAAATCCCAACACATGCTTTCTTGCATATGATGAAATTGAACCGGATATAATTGCAGGAGTGATCCTTACCGGACATGACGGAAGGAGAGCAATAATTCATCATTTATGTGTACACCCTGACCATCGTCGTAAAGGTATTGCGGACATGCTGGTTAAAGCTGCAGAAGATGCACTTCAGAAAGAGGGCATCAATAAAATCTTTGGTCTGGTCTTCAAAGATAATGACATAGCCAATGCATTCTGGGAAAGTGAAGGCTATTCTCTCCGCACCAATCTTAACTACAGAAACAAAAGTCTGAATCCGGATGTTCCTACCGGGGAATGATAAATACGATATTTCATCATGACTATAAATTACAGTTCGAAGAACTTGCTGCTGATGATGAATTAAAAATGCTATCATGATAATATTTAATAAAATGACAACACCCACCAGAATGGTGGGTGTCTTCATATTATAAGGGTATTGCAATTTTATTTTTTCAATAATCCAACTCTGAAATCTCATGAATTGCCCAGCCGCCTGCGAGCATCTCCAGTCCTACATCCGTACCCTCATCCAGTATGTTTCTGTACTCGAAAACTCCTGTTAACTCCGTACCATTTTCTGTCTTTACCAGATATTTCTGATCACCGAGATATTTTACGATTTTTCCGTATTCATCATATTTAGGCATTCCGTGTTCGTCAGTCTTTACACCGCCTGCTGCGTTTACCATCTGCTCATCTTTTAATTCCGTATTAATCTGTGTCATACTTTTCTCCTTCCTGTCACCTTTATGTGACTCTGCAAAATATCTTATTAATCATCTTTCTATTCAACATTGTATTTTCTTTTGTTGATAATATGACTTTACCATCTGTGGATTCCAAATTCAATAAATCCTGCATAAGTGGTTACAATATATGAGTGATTGGTATGTTTTCTTTAAAATTTGTCTTTTTGTCATAATTTAAAGAACTTTTCCTTCAAACATTAATTATTTTGTACCTTGCTTTTTTTCTATAATAGATAGACAATAATAACTGTTGGATTATTCAAAATGACTATAAAAAGGAGCCTACCGAAATGGGGAACACAGCCAAAATAATCTCGATGTCAATGCAAAAAGGCGGAGTGGGAAAAACCACCAGTGCAGTGAACCTTTCTGCTGCTCTTGCTGAAAAAGGAAAAAAAGTTCTTTTGATAGATATCGATCCCCAGGGTAATGCAACCACAGGTTTCGGTCTGGACAAGATCACAATTGAGGATGAAAAGGAAACAACCTATTCTGTTCTTCTTGGTGACTGCTCCATCGGCGAAGCCATAATAAAAGATGTAATACCAAATGTTTCAGTCATTCCTTCCAATATAAATCTTTCGGCTGCCGAGATCGAACTCTCCAGATTTGAAAACCGCGAATTCATATTAAGTAAAGAATTGGAGTATGTTAAGGACGACTATGATTTTATTATCATTGACTGTCCTCCCTCATTAAACACTCTTACACTGAATGCACTTTGTGCTGCCCAGTCTGTACTGATTCCTCTTCAGTGTGAATATCTTGCACTGGAAGGATTGAGCGATATCATTCAGACTATCAATCTCGTAAGGGAAAATCTGAATCCTAATCTTGAACTTGAAGGAATCTTTATGACAATGTATGATTCCAGGACATCTCTTTCCCAGCAGGTTACTGAAAATGTAAGAGAGACATTCCCGGATAAAACTTACAAAACAGTCATCCCCAGAAATGTAAGACTTTCCGAAGCACCTTCTTTTGGTCTGCCCATCACAAAGTATGATTCAAAATCTGCCGGTGCGGAAGCCTACAGAAATCTGGCAGAAGAATTGTTACAAAACAAATAACTGATAACTGTTCAGGTCCAATCGGTTGAAGCAAGTGTGCTAAGCTGAAATATATTGTTACAAAAATAAAAACCTTTGATTTCGTAATGTTTATTTTACGAAGCAAAAGGTTTTATTATTGACCTATACTGTACTAAATTTAGATTTAATTTTTAAAATTTTTGCGATTTAAATTTCTTTAAACGTATATTTATTGGTCTTCGACATCTTTTGAGAGCATAGAGAGCATCTCATAAAACTCAGGAAACTCTCTTTTTACCCTTACAATTTTGCCTTCTTTATTTACAAAGCAGTGCTCGCTTGTGCCGGTGAAAACAAGGGTTCCGTCCTGCTTATACATTTCATAATCGAGAACAAGCCTTACTCCTGATATTTCTTTTACCTTTGTATGTATTTCTATCACATCAGAAAAAGTTGTGGTATTTTTATATTTGCAGCTGAGTCCCACTACCGGTGACATCACTCCCGTCTCTTCTATTTTTACAAAATCCCATCCTGTCTGATTCATGAAATCTGTCCTGGCTTCTTCCATCCAGCGGATGTAATTCGAATGATGTGTTATTGCCATTTTGTCTGTCTCATAATACTGAACCAGATGTTTGTAAATAAATTCTTTTTTCATAGTTTTCCTTTCTTATTTTCCCATACAGAATTTTGAAAATATCTCATTAACCAGATCATCATCAATTTCTTTTCCGATTATGAATCCAAGATGCTGGTATGCACTCATCAGATCGATTGAGAAAAAGTCTTCCTCCATTCCATTGTCTATGCTTTCCATCACATGTTCAAGTGAAACCTTCGTCTGCTCCAGCTCATCTATATGCCGAAGATTTGTTACCACCACTTCATCGTTTATTTTCTTATCCGGATCACCAAAAATTGAAAGCAGGTTTCTCTGCAGTTCGTCCATGCCTTCATTATTTTTTGCCGAAAGCATTATGACAGGAATATCACTTCCCGAAATTTTCCTGATTTCATTTTCATCAGTCACTGTCTCCAGGTCAGATTTGTTGAGAATGATCAGGGTATTCTTATATTTGATAAGATTCATTATCCTCTTGTCATTTTCATCGAGAGGGATTGATGAATCAACCACAAAAAGTATCAAGTCTGCAGACTCTGCATTTTTTTCTGCACGATCCACTCCTATCTTTTCCACCTTGTCATCAGTATCACGGATTCCGGCAGTGTCCATCAGATTAAGCTGCATGTTTCCGATCATCACGGATTCTTCTATTGTATCCCTTGTGGTTCCGGCAATGTCAGTAACAATGGCACTTTCATGTCCGGACAGCATATTAAGAAGTGAAGACTTTCCCGCATTTGGCTTTCCAAGGATTACTGTCCTGATGCCGTCTTTTTTTATCCGGCCGTTCTGCGACATTTTTATCATTTCAGAAATTTCAGAAATAAAACCCTCTGTCTTTTCCCTTAATTCTTCCGGGTATCCTGTCAGGTCAAAATGTTCCGGATCATCCAGTGCTGATTCGATAAAAGCTGTTTCATGAAGAATCTTATTTCTTAATTTTTCAATCTTATCAGCCAGCTTTCCGTTCAGCTGTTCCATGGAATTCTTCAGTGAAAACTCATTCTTCGAACCGATCACATCCATCACGGCTTCAGCTTCTGAAAGATCCATCCGTCCGTTTATGAAAGCTCTCTTCGTAAACTCTCCCGGCTCTGCAAGCCTGGCACCGTTTTCTGTCACCAGTTTCAGAATTTTCTGCATCAGAAAAATTCCGCCATGGCAGTTTATCTCCACAGTATCTTCACCGGTATAACTATGTGGCGCTTTCATCAGGGATACCAGCACCTCATCAGTTTTCACTGTCATTTCATTTTCAAAAATATAACCATGGTGAATGGTGTGGGTAGGGAAGGAGGAAATCTTTTTTCCGCTTCCGGTCATAAAAATTCTGTCAGCTACCGAAAGTGCTTCCGGTCCGCTGATCCTGATTATCCCTATTCCCGACTGAGTAATACCGCTGGCAATAGCAGCGATGGTATCATCTGTAAATAATAATTTCTTCATATAAACTTTGAAAGAAAAATTAAAAACACCCCACCAACAAAGCGTCAGTGGGGCATCCATTAAATCTTAGTAATTATTCTTCAGTGTAACAACAACTTTTCTGTAAGGCTCTTCACCCTCGGAATGAGTTGTTACATATCTGTCATTCTGAAGAGCAGAGTGGATGATCCTTCTCTCATAAGGATTCATGGGCTCAAGTGTAACTGATCTTCTGTTTCTCTTTACCTTGAAAGCGATATTCTTTGCAAGCTTCTCAAGAGTATCTTTTCTGCGCTTACGATAATCCTCGATATCAACCTTTACCCTTACATAATCTTCCATACCCTTGTTTACTACAAGGCTTGTAAGATACTGAACTGAATCCAGTGTCTGTCCGCGCTTTCCGATGAGCAGTCCCATCTCTTCACCTTCAAGCTCAACATTGAGAGTATACTCGCTGTCGAAAGTGCAGGTAATCTTTGTCTCAATCTTCATTGCAGCGAAAAGATCTGTTAAGAATTTTTCTGCTTCTGCAATAAGCCTTACCTGATCTTCCTCTGATACAGGCTTAACAGGTTTGGAAGGCTTTGATTCTACAACAACTTCTTCTTCTTTCTTCTTTGAAAAATCTCTTCTGCCGCGTCCGCGCTTTGCATCTCTTTCTTCTCTGTCACGCTTCTTATTTGCACGGATTTCTTCTTCGTCATGCTCTTCCAGAACATTCATTTCACGAAGCTTATTTACTCTTTCCTCGTTTGCCTTCTTTTCAGCCTCTTTAGCTGCAGCCTTTTCAGCTTCCTTCTTTTCTTTTTCTTCCTGTGCGGCTGCTTTTTCAACTGCAGTAACTTCAGCTCTCTTTTCTTCGATTTCAGTAAAAGACTCTTCCTTTACTCTTGCCTTGATCACTGCATTCTTTGCACCGATTCCTATGAATCCGCTTGAACCTTCTTCAACTACTTCATAATCAAGCCTGTCACTTGTTACACTGAAAGTCATGCAGGCATCTGTTATACAATCATCTACTGTCTTTGCTGAAAACTCTCTGTAATCTGCCATTTCTTTCTCCTCCCGTTAATCTTTCTTAGAATTATTTTTCTCGTTAAATTCTTTTACCATATTTGCCTTAGAAGCTAAACTTCCGGATTTTGAAGTATTTTTATTACTGTACTCCGATGAATCCTTAAGATTTTTCTTTACATTTGTCTTGTCGGAAACATTTGATTTCTTTTCATTATTATCATTCTTTCCGGCATTCTTTGTATTCAGCTTTGCATTGCTTGAAATCTGCTGAACGGGAAGTCCCTGTTTTCTGCGCTTCTCATTCTGCTTTTCCACATTTTTCTTTATCATTTCGTCGATATCCATCTTGTCCAGATACTTATTAACAACTATCTGAATTATGGAACGTACTATTGAACCTGTTATCCAGTAGATACCCATACCGATGGGAAGACTGAAACAGAAAAATGCTGACATAAGAGGCATGATAGTATTCATGGTCTTCATTGAAGAAACCATGGGATTTTCTTCTTCCGCACCTTTTTTGCTGCCTGTGTTGCTCTGCATCTGAGGCATCAGCTTTGTGTTGATCCACTGGGTAAGTGCAGCCAGAACAGGAACAGCAAGCACACTTATGATAAGTATCCAGTTTTTTGTATCGCTTGCCCATTCAGCTTTCAGAACATTGCTTGGTGTGGAACCGATGTTCATTCCCAGGAAAGTATTGAACTTTTCAAGTTCCATATAAACATTATTAAGATTTTCTGAAATTGAAGGGAAAGTTGCCTTCATGGTTGCCCAGTCTACTTCGGATGCTCTGTTAAGCGCATCTATTATAGTATTCTGTGTATAATCAGCACTTCCCTCTGCAGTTCCGTAGAAAAGATCATTATTAAGCTGTTTCGAGTAATATGAATATCCTGTGAATTCTTTAAAAATTTCAGTAAGCTGTTCTTTGTTTGAAAGCTTATAAACATCACTTACAGTAGGATAGAAAACTTCCTTAATTCTGCCTACATATGCGGGCATATTGTAAAGAACCCTGTACAGAGCATAGAGGATGGGCATCTGGATCAAAAGCTGGATACAGCTTCCGGAAGGATTTACACCGTACTTCTGATAAACCATCTGCGTTTCAGTATTCATTTTCTGCATTGACTCCTGGTCAGTGCGTCCCTTATATTTTTCCCTGATAGCCGTCAACTCAGGATTCATCTTATTTGAAAGCTTTGAAAATTTCTGCTGCTTAACCGTAAGGGGCAAAAGCAGGAGATAGATCAAAATTGTCATTATTATAATGGCAAGACCGGCACTGGGATACTCCATAAAAATACCCAGAAACCAGAATATGCCTTCAAGTAATAATCCAATGAGCCAGGAAAAAGGTTTTAATATCACGTTTGAAGTCTGAGTAAGTAACATTAACCTGTATCTCCTTTAATAATAGAAGTAACTTTTTTGTTTTAGTGATTTTCTGTGCGATATCTGCTTCTGATCTTTGGATTTCTGAAAGAAAATTCCTCAGGAACGGGATCATACCCGCCTCTTGATAAAGGATTGCATCTTAATATTCTGTAAAAGGACAAAAAACCGCCTTTCAAAGCACCATACTTCTGTACTGCCTCCAGTCCGTATGTTGAACATGTAGGATAGTAGGGGCAGCGGGTGCTTTTAAGCGGTGAAAGATATTTTCTATAGAAATTGATCAAAAAGATCATCACATATTTCACTGTTTCTGTACCTTGCTTATCTTATGAATCTTTGCCAGATGCAGGAGGGACCTTGTGACGGTATCATACCTTATATCAACAGCCGCTTTCCTTACAACGACGACGATGTCCAAACCACTATTGAACACTGATTCATTTCGTCTGTAGCTTTCTTTTATTAGCCTTTTTAATCTGTGCCTTACGACACTGTTTCCGGTTTTCTTGCTGACAGATATTCCTAATCTGTTAATATCCATATGGTTTTCTGACACATACATTACAAAATATTTGTCCGCAACGGATTTTCCACGACGGTATACATTTTTGAAATCGTCGTTCTTTTTCAAACCAACCGAAAATTCCATACCGAAACCTTAAAAAAGGGGTCACCCTGTAGTGACCCTTAAGCTGATAATACTTTTCTGCCTTTTCTTCTTCTGGCTGCAAGCACCTTTCTTCCACCGGGAGTACTCATTCTTGCACGAAAACCATGAACTTTGGATCTCTGTCTGTTCTTGGGCTGAAATGTCATCTTCATGATCAAACACCTCCTATTCCTATTAAATTTTCTTCTATAAATTCCATTTAGTGCCATTATGGGATAGTTATCCCATTAAATGTCAGAAAACACTAAAGCTGATTATATATAAATAAATCCCACAAGTCAAGGAAAAATAAGGATTTTCGGCATTTCCAAAAACCCGAAAAAAAGTTTTTCACATTTTTTTGTGGCACCTATTTTTATCAATCAATATGTAGTAGAGTTATAAAACTATTTTCCACAAGATGTGTAAAAGAAACATCTGTTCATGTTTTTTTGAAAACTTTTTTTCTATTTACATAAATTTATCCACCACATGTGGAAAAGATGTTGATAAAATCCGATTTAATTTGTGAAACCCTTATTTTATGGGCTTTTTAGGCCATTTTTACTTGTTCATTTTATTTTTATAATTTTTACTGCAGTTATCTTTTGCCATTATATGTTAACCACTTATAACCAAAATTATAAACATATCCACATTTTTTTATACACATTATAACATTTGTGTTTTTTATTTTCTTATTATACAATCTATAAATGTCGATAACCACAAGCCTTTTATTACGAAAGGCAGGTATGGCAATACTCTGTGTATGATACACATTTGCTATAACTGTGGTTATAAATATAATACGTGAGGGAAAGCAGATGCTTAAGCAGCTTATAGAGCAGAACTGGGATGAAATAAAGAAAAACATTAAGAAAGATAATGGTCTTACAGACATTGCGTACAATATATGGATAGATCCTCTTACCTTTAATGATTACAGTGATAATGTACTTACTATCCTAATCCCTAATAAGGAAGTAAATCCTGAAGTACAGCTTGACTATATCAAGAACCACTATACAAACTGCTTTCAGGATGCTCTTTTTTCACTTTTCGGTGAAAACATAGAAGTCCAGTTCATTCTGGCAAATCCCAAGCCTCATGAAATAGTAAAGGAAGAGATTATTCCTGTAAACAGTGAAAATTCATCCTCATCCCTTAATCCTAAGTACAGGTTTGAGAATTTCATCGTTGCAGGCAACAACAATGTTGCCCATTCTGCAAGCCTTCATGTGGCAGAATCACCGGGAACTGAATTCAATCCCCTGTTTATATTCGGCGGATCAGGTCTTGGCAAGACGCATTTAATGACTGCCATCGGACATTATATAATGGAAAACAGCAGCAAAAAGGTCCTCTATGTAACATCCGAGCAATTCACAAATGAAGTGATCGAGTCCATCCGTGTGGGTGAAACCGGTTCCTCAATGAGTTCTCCCATGACCAAACTCAGGGAAAAATACCGCAATGTGGATGTGCTCCTCATAGACGATATACAGTTTATAATAGGAAAGAAAACCACACAGGAGGAGTTTTTCCACACTTTCAATACGCTGATAGACAGCGGAAAAGCCATAGTAATGACTTCCGATAAGCATCCCAGTCTCATGAAAGACTTAGATGACAGATACCGTTCCCGTTTCATAAGCGGACTGCCTGTAGACATACAGCCCCCCAGCTATGAGACCAGAGTAGCGATCCTCAGAAACTATGCGGATAATCTGGGCAGCACTATATCTGATGAAATCATTGATTATATTGCAAAAAACATCAGATCAAATGTCCGTGAGCTGGAGGGAGCTTTCAACCAGGTATATGCCAAAACAAAGCTGGATCCCAATTCCGGCAATATTGATATAGAAAGCGCAAAAGAGATACTGAAGGACACCATTTCTCCCGACAGATCCACTCTGGTTACACCTCAGCTCATACTGGAAGCCGTTTCCAGCTACTACAGCGTATCCACAGACGACATCATTTCCAAGAAGAGAAATGCAGATATTGTCCTTCCCAGGCAGATCTTTATGTACCTCTGCCGTGAAATGACGGACATGACACTTATAAACATAGCCACAATCCTCGAAAAAAAGGACCATTCAACCGTGCTTCATGGCATTAAAAAGATTGAAGACGACATAAAAATGGATCCTAAGCTGGGAGAAACCATAGATCTCATTAAATCAAATATCACTTCTCCGTGATGAAAAAAATATGAGTTTCTTCCTATTATATATATGTAAAATTAACAACAAATAATATACATTATGTGGAAAAATGATCAAATAATGTAAGTTTTGGTGTTTACAACGTGGTATTCCATGTTGAAACACCAAATATAACCCCTTTAACGTCCAAAATAAGCCTTTTAAGGCTTTTCAATATATCCCACCTTTAATCACAAGTTATTCTTCCCTTTTTAAGCCTGATTTAGTATAATAATTAGGGTTATTAACATATACACGACCCCTACTACTACTGTTAATATTTATTTAAATAATAATAATGCCCATTTCAGAAAATCCGGCATTGTTGATATAAATTCAGGCACCGGTTGTTTCTAATTTTACAGGAGGAATCAAAATGAATATCACTTGTTCCAAGCAGGTACTTCTAGCAGGACTTAATATCGTGTCAAAAGCAGTCCCTTCCAACACTCCCTACCCTATGATGAAGAATATTCTCATAAATGCGGCAGGTAACGACATTATCCTTACCGCAAATGATGTCACCATAGGTATAGAGACTAAGATAGAGGGAAATGTTGAGACAGCCGGCATAGTTGCAATTGACTGTGCAATGTTTACGGAAGCTATCAGGCTTATGCCTGACGGTGACCTTGATATTGTAGTTACTGATGACTACAGTGTTTACATTAAGTACGGCAATAAGGAACAGGATTTCATGATTCGCGGCGTATCAGGCGATTCTTTCACATATCTGCCTGACATAGATAAAAAGGATCCCATTGAGCTTTCAATGATGACCATAAAAGACATAGTGAGACAGACCGGTTTTTCATTAAAGAGCAATAACGGTTCTGCTGAGAGTACCATGTCCGGATATGATTTTAATATTTTTGGCGACTATATGAGAGTCACAACTCTTGACGGCCAGAGAATTTCCATCAAGAACATCGAATTTGACAGGGAGTATCCAAAGCAGGAGATCATCATTCCCGGCAAGACCCTGAATGACATCTGCAAGATTCTTCCTTCGGATGCAGAGAAAAAGGTAAATCTCTACATCACTGATTCACATATCATGTTTGAGTTTGATTCCACAGTTGTGGTATCCAGGCTTATCGAAGGCAAGTTCATATCCATAGAGAAGATTCTTCAGACTGAAGCTAAGTCAAACATAAAGGTAGATAAGAAGATATTCTCAGATACCATCAGACGTGCAGGTTTCTTCTCAAAGGAAAATGACAAGAAGCCTATCATCTTTGAAACAAACGGCGACATTCTTAATATCCGTATCGCAAATGACAACGGTAACATGGATGAAAAGCTTGAAGTTGAAAAAGAAGGCGATGACATCAGGATAGGCTTCAATCCTAAGTTCATATTGGATGCTGTGGGTGCAGTGGATGACGAAGAGATAACAGCATATTTCATAAATTCCATCACTCCTATGTTCATCAAGGATGAAAAGGAAAACTACATTTATGTGATACTGCCCATCAACATTTCATAAAATAATTGATTCATATTAATGCCTTAAATGTATTTTTTGTTTAAGCAAATCTTTAATAGCGGGCTTCTGTAACTGAAAGAATCTATATGTTATAAAAGTTGCTTAACATTTGTGAATAGGAAAATGACAGAAAAAACTATCACCATAAAAGACGAATACATAAAGCTTGGCCAGGCACTTAAGCTTGCTGACATCGCAAGTGAAGGTGTGGAAGCCAAGTATATGATCCTTGATGAAAAAGTGAAGGTAAACGGTGAGATATGCACTCAGCGTGGAAAAAAACTTTATAAGGGAGACGAGTTTGAAACAGAAGACATAAAGGTTAAGGTGCAGTAAATGCTTATCAAGTCGCTTGAGCTTGACAATTACAGAAACTATAAAAATCTTAAGATAGATTTTGACAAGGGCGTCAACATCCTTTACGGAAATAATGCCCAGGGAAAGACAAATATACTTGAAGCTATTTACATGTCTTCCACCGCAAAGTCTCACAAAGGTTCCAAGGACAGGGACATTGTGAACTTTGATGCCAATGAAGGACATATTAAAACTCTGATCGAAAAAGACGGAATGGAAAGACGCATAGACATGCATCTTCGCAAGTCCATGTCCAAAGGCGTTGCCGTTGATAAAGTAAGGATAAAGAAATTATCAGAGCTCTACGGATTATTAAATATAGTATTCTTCTCACCTGAAGATCTTAACATCATAAAAAATTCACCGGCGGAAAGAAGAAAATTTATAAATCTTGAACTTTGCCAGCTGGATCAGATTTATCTCTATGACCTCAATAATTACAACAAGGTGATCACCCAGAGAAATAATATCCTGAAGGAAATCTATTTCAGACCTGACTACAGGGATATGCTGAGCATTTATGATACACAGCTCATATCCTACGGTACAAAGATCATAGAACGCAGAAAAAAATTCACAGAGCAGCTTAATGAAATAATCTATTCCATCCATCAGAATATATCTGGCGGCAAGGAAGAAATAAAGATCGTATATGCTCCCTTCTCTACTGCGGCAGAGTTTGAAGAAAAATTAAAAAGAAATGTTGAGAAGGACATAAAGTACAAAAATACAACAGTAGGTCCCCACAGGGATGATTTCATTTTCTATACGAATGATGTGGACGTAAGAGTCTACGGATCCCAGGGACAGCAGCGTACTGCTGCGCTTTCCCTAAAGCTTG
>JAEEGH010022847.1_pt1 | contig 12779 bp, 10 predicted proteins | sample 9134181 | NCBI WGS metagenome assembly JAEEGH01 (sample SAMN16246544, study PRJNA631951) | gut metagenome | biome: gut microbiome; feature: rumen; material: DP-attached | host: Bos | place: Iran: Karaj | collected 2018-10 | reverse complement strand
AGCCGATACAGCAAGTCCCGAAGCTTCCAAAGCACTACCTGCATTAAATCCGAACCAAACTATCCACAATATTGTAGCACCTATAAATGTTATAGGCAAATTGTGCGGCGGCATAGCTTCTTTCTTGTATCCCGATCTTGTTCCCAATACCAAAATTGCTGCAAATGCCGACGTTCCCGAAGCTATATGAACTACAAGACCGCCTGCGAAATCAAGTCCGCCTAAATTTCCTATCCAACCGTCTTGTCCCCATACCCAATGAGCTATAGGGCAATAAACTATTGTAATCCAAACAGCAATAAATATTATAAAAGCTTTAAATTTAAACCTTTCTGCAAAAGCACCCGTAATAAGTGCAGGTGTTAAAACCGCAAACATCATTTGAAAAGCCATAAATAGTTGATGCGGCAGAGTTGACGAATACGTAGGATCCGGTTCAAGACCTACACCGTCAAGGAAAGCCCACTTTAAACTACCGATTACATGCCCTATATCCGGACCGAAAGCCAAACTGTAACCGTAAACAAGCCAAATTACGGTGGCAATACCTAAAACCACAAAACTTTGCATTAACATACCTAAAACATTTTTTCTTCTTACCATACCGCCGTAAAACAATGCTACTCCCGGTGTCATTATCATAACAAGAGCCGCACAGATTATAATAAATGCCGTATCTGCTCCGCTTATGTTATTTACTTCTTGAACAACAACTTCTTCTGTTACTTGTTCAATTTCTTGTGCATATACGGGAGAAAATACACAAAAAGAAATTAAAAACAAGAACATCGCAATTAACAACTTTCTCATTTTGTTCCTCCTTTTTTTATTTTTTTCTTAAATAGAAAGAAGTCCGAAAGATTTTGTCTTCCGGACTCCTTTGCCCTAAACAACTATAACCGCTCGGCGGTGTCATCCCGTATTTGATACGGAATCTATAAAAGAACATAACTTCAAAAAGAAAAAGGGGCTTAAAGACATCTGCCTTTAAGCCCCTTTGCCTAATACTTTATTATATTTACAGAAAAAATCAAACTACAAAATTTTTAACTTAACTTTAACAAAAAAAGGCGCTTAAAGATTTTCATCCTTAAGCGCCTTTGCTTACTCTATTATGTTGGTATTATTATATACAAAAAGAAATTTTTTGTCAAATCAAAAAAGAATATATTGAAAAACTCAGGATTGTAACATAATCCAATAACAATAAAAAAGCTAACCGAATCCTTCGGTATTAAAACAAATTTATAGTTTTACAACTATTTTCCCGTTGACTGTGCCTGTATCTTGTGCGATTATTGCATCTTTAACATTTTCAAAATCAAACACATTAACAAAATCAGGAACTATATTTTTTTTATTTATAAAATTGAAAATGTCATCAATAATTTGTTGTGTAGGATAATTTGAAAAAAAACCGGTAAGATATACTCCGTTGGGAATATCTTTTATAGGGTCAAAATTGTTAAGTTCATAAACTCCGCCTAAAATTCCGGTATTACAAACTATTGCACCTTTTTCTACGGCCGTAAGAGAATCTTTTAAACTTTTAGGACCTACCAAATCAAGAACTTTTGTTATACCTTTTATTTTTCCGATAAGTATACCTTCATCTAAAATTTGTTCATCTGCATTGCTAATATATTTTAGTTTACTTTCTTTATGTGTAGTTGCAACAACTTTACAACCAAAAGCTTTTGCTATTTGTATTGCAGCATATCCCAAAGCACATGTTGCACCACGAACAAGAAGTTTATCAGTTTGTTTTAATTGTAAACATTCAAAAAGTGAACCCCATGCAGTAAAAAAAGTTTCAGGTATGGCTGAAAGTTGTTCCCACGTTAAACTACTTTCTACCGAGAATACATGATGTGCAGGTAAAAGAGCATATTGGCAATAACTTCCGTTAAAACTTCTTCCCATACCTCCCATTAAAGATATAACTTTTTGCCCCTTTTGAAAATTGCTGTCTGACGGATTTTCTATAATGCCAACACATTCTATTCCGGGAATAACCGGTTTTTGAATATAACTTTCGTTTATTTCTTCCAACCTTAAAATTTTTTCGGAATGGTTTAAACCGAAAGCTTTAACTTTTATAAGCACCCATCCGGGTTTTATTTCAGGTATTTCAACTTCTGATATTCTTATATTTGCAGCCGGTGTAATTTTGTCTATTATAACTGCTTTCATTAAATTAACCATTATAAAATGCCTTTAAAATTCTTTTATTGCATTAACCGGACAATTATCAAAACAATTACCGCAATGCAAACAATGTTCTTGCTGTATAACAAACGGATTTCCTTCCGTTATAACATTTTGCGGACATACCGTTTTACAAGTCCCGCAACTTATACATTCATTGCCGATTTTAAACCCTTTAAACTTAATTTTCGTATTTCCGATTGCAAAATATTGTCTCGTTATAGGGTGCGTACTTAATGTAAAATATTCCATATTATAATTTTCTATTTTATATATTACATTAATATTTTTTGTTTCGTTAGGATAAACATTTTCAAGATACGGATAAGTTTCGTATATTTTATTTCTCCATTTAAGTTGTTCATCTTCTGACACTTTTTCAACAATTCCCGTAATTCTTACCATATCATTTTCTTTTTCATCAAAACCGATTATCGCAATATTTCTGTTATTTTCCATTTCTTTAACAAAACTTTTTCCTTTTGCGGTTAAAAAATACATTGTGGTGTTATTAAAAATTCTTGCACTTATTACTCTTATTTGCGGGGATTCGTTTTTATCAACAGTTGCAATTTGAAGCGAATCTATTTTCATCAACTTTTTTATACAATCTTCAATTGTCATATATATTTCCCCTAACTATTTTAAATTGTTGTTTATTTTTTTTAGAATATTATCCAATTGTTCCGTTTCTGTTTCTGAAAGATTTTTATATATTTTATTATTCAGGGATATAGATATTTTTTTAAACACAGGTTCAAAATTTTTGCCTTTTTGTGTTAACACTATATAAGTATATCTGCTGTCTGTTTTTGAGTCTTCTCTTTTTACATATCCAAGTCTTTCAAGTTTATTAACCAAAACCGTCACATTAGGTTTTGTTCTGTGAATTTTATCTGCAATTTCTTTCATTGTTGTTTTACCGTCTTTATAAAGAACAGCTAAAATATCTCCGTGGCTCGGTACTAACTCTTTTATACCGTTTTTATTTAATTGTTCAACAATAAAACGATTACCCTTTTCTTGTATTTTTGATATATAAGATAATGCTTCTTTCAAATTATTCATTATTTTCTCTGAAACAAAAAATTGCTCTCCTTTTACAGAGAGCAACTTTTGTTTTTATTTTTTATTACTTTGAACCGCAACCGCAAGGTGATGCATTCTTTTTAGAACCGCATCCGCATGGTGTTGCATTCTTTTTGGAACCGCAACCGCAAGGAGTTGCATTTTTTTTGGAACCGCATCCGCATGGTGAAGAAATTTTTGATATTCCGCCGTTCCAACCATATAAATTTTTTAAAGCCATTTTCTCCCTCCGTTTATAAAATTTACTTCAATAAAGAAATTATAGTTAAACATTTAACTATTTGTCAAGAAAAAAATTTTGTACTCATTTTAAGCAATTGATTAGCGGTTAATAATAATTTACAATAATAAATTATGATACTAAATACAGGCGGAAGAACAGATACCGTTCAATATTATTCTCAATGGCTTTTAAACAGGTTTAAAGAAGGTTTTGTTTATTCAAGAAACCCGATGTTTCCAAACAAAGTCACAAAATATATATTAACACCCGACAAAATAGATTGTGTAATTTTTTGTTCTAAAAATTATGCTCCGATTTTACCCCGTTTGCATGAAATCACAGATAAATTCAACACATATTTTCATTACACTATTACGGCTTACGGTAAAGACATAGAACCGAATGTTCCGTCAATAGATGAAAGCATAAACACTCTTTTACAATTGGAAAAAATTGTCGGTTCAAAACGAATTGCCTGGAGATATGATCCGATATTATTAACAAAAGAATACACAATAAGCCGTCACGTTAAAACTTTTGAATATATGGCAAAAAAACTTTCCGGACATATAGATCGTTGCATATTCAGTTTTGTTGAAATGTATAAAAAATTACAAACAAATATGCCGGAAATAATTTTGTTTAGTGAAGAACAAAAAAATAAAATCGCAAAAGAAATAGGTTCTATAGCAAAAAAATACAATATACATATACAAACTTGCGGAACAAACGATACTTACGAAGAATACGGAATACATAAAAGCGGTTGTATGACACTTGATATATTGTCAAAAGCAAACGGCATACGATTTAAAAAAATTAAACATAACGGAATGAGAAAAGGTTGCCATTGTATACAAGCAAGAGATATCGGTGCTTATAATACCTGCCCTAACGGATGTAAATATTGTTATGCAAATATAAATCATGCCGAAACATTAAAAAACTATAAACTGCACGATAAAAATTCCCCCATCTTAACAGGTGAAATTACAAAAGAAGATACCATTCAAGAAGGAAATCAAACAAGTTTTATCATTAAAGACAACAATTTAAGTTTGTTTGATTAATCGTTTTATATGTCAAAAAATCTATTTTAACGGACAAGAAAAACAAAACAGTTGACTTTTTATTTTTAAAAAGTTAGAATAATCTAAGATTTTTAAATAAAACTAATAAAATTAATATAACAAAACATTTAATAATACAAAGGAGTATTATAATATGGGAATACTAAAAAACTTTTTTACAAACTGTGCACATCCTAAAGGGAAAATGGGACGAATAATGTTAAGTATGATGAATTTTTCCCATGCACCGCTTACCAACTGGGGACTTAACTTGATAAATTTTAAAGAAGGATGGACAATGCTCGATATAGGTTGCGGCGGCGGCGCTACCATTAAAAGATTACTTAAACACAGTAAAAATTCAAAAGTTTACGGCATAGATATTTCGCAGGAAAGCGTAGCAAAAAGCAAAAAAAATTGTATGGATTTGCTTGATAAGCAGGTATTTATCAGTCAAGGTTCCGCGGAAATGTTACCTTACGAAAGCGGAAAGTTTGATCTTGTAACGGCAGTGGAAACAATATATTTTTGGCCGAACTTGCCCGGCTGTTTTAAAGAAGTATATCGTGTACTAAAACACGGAGGACGATTTGCTGTCATTGTGGAAGATGCAAATAAAGATTCCGTATGGACAAACATTGTGGAAGGTATGACCACTTATCCCACCGAACAAATTTTAACGATGCTTCGTGATGCAGGTTTTTCACAAACGGAAAGCAAAAACAAGAAACCAATGTACAATTTTATTACCGGAGTAAAGGCATAAATTAAAATGAATAATACTTTTGAAGAGATTTTTATAGAACATTGTGCACCGCTTTTAGCCGGAATAAAAACGTCCAACTTGTTTTCGGTAAAATATGAAGATTATAATGCACTTTACGAAAAAATCGTAATATTAAACCAAACATTAAACAAAAAAGATATTTATATAAGAATTATAAAAAAATCCAATTCTTCAAATTCTTTTTACCTTATTTTTGCTTACAGAAAAACAAAATTGTCGGAAAGAGTAAACGAAAAACTTATAAATTTATTTCTTAAAGATTACGGATATTCAAAATGCAAAGATTTAAATGATTATCTTTGCATTTTAACGGAAAAATTAAATTCTTCCGAAGCTTTCCCCCACGAAATAGGAATATTTTTGGGTTATCCGTTAAATGATGTCGTAAGTTTCATTAAAGAAAAAGGTAAAAATTTCGTTGCCTGCGGAATATGGAAAACTTATTCCGACAAAAATCATTACGAAAAAGTTTTTTCAATATATAAAAAATATAAAGATTTATATACGAAATTATATAGAAACGGGCACTCTATAGAGATGCTTGCTTTAGCATCATAGAAGGTATTTATATGAAACATATTAAAAAATTTTTAACTTTATTAACAATATTAGCTGTTTCTTTAACTGCATTGTTTCCTCAAAATGTGACGGCAGCAGGTATTGCACAAAATTTTGCACTAATGTTTTCTCAAAACAATATTGCCAATCAAGTTATTACAATAAACTCTAACTATTTATCCGCCGGAGTAATAGATTCCGATATAATGTTGTTTCTTACCGAATATACAAAAACGTTAAGAGAAACAAACCCGAACTTTTCCGACGAACAAATTGAACACATTATTACGGCATATCTTGAAACATGGAAACAAACACATATTAATGACGGCAAAACAAATGAACAAGACAAAAGAAATATAGAAGAAATCGTTTCAACAACAAAAAAGTTTAGCATAAAGGGTTTGTTCTATAAAATAAGAAATGCCGTAAAAGAAAAAATTCAACAAGCACAAGATAAAGCCAACAGTAAAGAAAGAATCAGGAAGAATATGGAATCAAATATAAAGTTTTTCCCGTTTATACAATTTATGTTGGGGTTTGAATTGGCGGAAGCATTTGCCATGATATATATTATAGGTTCCGGATATACTGCCGCATTTCTTACCGCTTTAACGGCATCTTTGGGGATAATATCTTTTGCTTCGTCTGCAATAACCGGCTTTATAACATCTAAAGTATCTAAAAGGACTATAGTTGTTGTTTCTCTTATAGTCCACACTTTGGGGAGTATATCGTTAGCTTTAGTTCCTTATTCGACGATTTTTGTTGTTCTTTCGCAAATATTACCTACAATCGGTGTTGCCGGCCTTGCGGTAAGTTTGTGTCCGTTCTTCTATTCTTCCATGGAAGCATTAGGTGAAGACAGAGAAGTTATAAAACAAAAGTATACCGCAAATGATTCGTTCTTTTCTATTGTAATGGCATTTTCTTCTCTTGTAGGCGGCGGTTTGGTTGTTTTGTTCGCACACTTAGGAACCGGTTTTGAATCCATCGGACAACATATTGTTGTTATTTTGGCTGCCGCAATAGATGTGTTTGTAACTATAGGTGCATTATTCAAAACTCATAAAGAAGCAGTGGAAACCACAATTGAAGATGATGATGAAGAAACAGCGGCATTTAGAGAAATGAAATCCAACGAAAAAGGTTTCAATGGTATAAAATCTTATATTCAAAAGATTTTTGCTCCTATGAGAACCGTTGCAAAAGACAAACAAACATTTTCTTTTGTTCTTACAAACCTGCTTGTAAACAGTGTATTCTTTGCAATAACAACATTGTTGTTACAACCTATAATGAGTATCCTTATACCAAGCAATCAAATGTTGGAATTATATCTTGCAATAATTTATTTTGTCGCAAACGGCTTACAATCGATTTCAAAAAAATTCGCATTAAAATTAAATCCTGTATTACAGAAACCGGTCGTAAGAGTTCTTTTCTTTGTCGGCATGGCAACTCTTGCCGCAGGATTTTTAATGACTTCAAACCCGTTATTTTTAGTAACATTATTTATTTCCGTTAATTTCTTCTACGGAGTATCTTCGGTATCGGAAATAATGGATGTTCACGATATCTTACCTGATAAAGCAAGACCTCAATGGCTTGCTTTAAAATCAATACTCGGAATACTTGTTGCAACGGGAGTTCAAGCAATATCGGCAGCAATGTTAAGTGCTAAACTAACCGAAAGTACAGTGGTAGGTATTATCGCAATTGCCGTTACGGGAGCGGCAACTCTTATTTCTCTTGTAGCTACCGGGGACAAAATAAAGCAGTTAGGTTTAAAAAATATATTCTTAAAAGGTTTTAAATCGATACGTGATGTTATCGTAAAACCGTTTATATTTACCAAACCGGTATTTTTATCTATTTTCCCTGTTTACGAAGATAACGGAAAAGGCACAGAGCAAGACATTATTCCCGATGATATTAACATTAACACGATAAAATCTCTTCTTGCTTGTGCTTAACGAAAACCATGACTAATTTAAAAGTTTTTCTAATTACAACTTTTCTTCTTTTTTCTTTTGTTAATCTTTGTTATTCCGGTACGGATAAACAAAATATACAAGAGCAAAATTGTTACCGAATTATAAAAAGCCTCCCTGTTTCATTCGGTAAAGTATTTGAAACCAATATTAACAATGAAGAAAATCCCGACATTATAATAATAAACGATTTACATTCCGATTCTTTTGCGCAAAAGAACATATATTCAATAATAAAATATATTAAATCCGAAATTGATATCGACAAAATATTTATAGAAGGTTCCCCTAAAGGTAAACTTGATACTTCCGCAATTAAAAGCATAAACAAAGATACAAGAGAAAAATTATTAAATAAAATGCTGAACAAAGGTTTAGTCAGCGGAGCAGAATATTTTTGTTACACAACAAATACGGATTTATACGGGATAGAAGATTCTTCTTTATATACGAAGACATTACAACAAGCATATATACTTATCCGCAACGAAAATTTTTTCTCTGTAAGAATTGAAAAAGCAAAAAAAGAATTAAATAAATTAAAGAAAAGTTTTTATTCAAAAGATATGTCCGATTTTGAACATTTGTTTTTTAACAGAACAGATATTGATTCCAAAAAGTATTGTGATCAAATAATAAGTATTATAAATAAATACTCAATAGATATTAACAAATATTCTGAAATTTATAATTTTATTAATATTGTAAATTGCGAAACAAAACTGGAACCTTATAAAAAATCTTTTTCATCGGATTTTAGTTATCTTGTTCAAAAAATGAAAAGCTATGCACCTTTTAATATTTATGAAAAATTTATTAACGAATGCAAAGAACAGAATATGGAAAACAATCTGATATATTGTTATAAAATCACAAACAAATTTTTAAGTCAAAAAGAAAAAGAATATTATTCTTATATAGATATACTGACAGAGAAATATAATTTTGCAAATATTTTTGATATAAACAAATATTTAAACGAAGAAGAAAATTTTTACAATGATGTTTCAAATAATATTTTTAAAACCGAAGAAGAAAAAAATATTTTTTTTCTTAGTCGAATGATTTTTTTAACGGAAAAATATGCAAAACTCAACATAGATTTTTATAATTTCGATAAACTCACAAAAGACAAAGATAAGTTTACTGATATATTAAATAAAACAAACTATATAAAGAACAAAGAAGAAATTATTGATATTTTAAACAATGAAGAACTTACTGTTTATTACGAAAACAATATTAAAAGAGATACTGTATTCTTTAACAGTGTTAAAGATTTATCAAAAGAAAACACCGTAAACATTTTGGTTATCGGCGGTTTTCACAAAAACCTTTTAACTTTGTTTAACGATAACAAAAAAAAGTATGTTATAATCTTTCCAAACACAAACGGTAACGACAACAAAATTTACAAGCAACTAATTCTCGATATAGGAAATTATAATTCCAGATAGAAACAATTTATTATGTGCTGTTGAATTTGTATAATTAGATATATAGTTGTATTTTATTTATACAAGGTTTACAATGAAAACAAAACAAATAACAAAAGCGAATGCTAATGACGAGCAATTAAAATTGCTTTATCAAACGGCATTCCCGGAAAACGAACAAATTCCATGGGATGATTTAATTTCCCTTATAGATCAAATGAATCTTGATTTTACGGCATATTATGAAGACGATAAATTCATCGGATTTACTATTTTATTTCCACATAAAAAGTTCAATTGGTTTTGGTATTTTGCCGTAATACCCGAGTTAAGAGGACAAGGCAAAGGGCGAAAAATACTTGCCGCTCTGATAGAGAAATACAAAGGAAAAAATGTTGTTCTTGATATGGAATCTCCCAAACAGGAATGTGATAATTCGGAACAAAGAATTCGAAGACACGACTTTTATATCCGCAGCGGGTTTCGCGATACAAATCTTTACAAAAAATATGGCAATCTCGAAATGACAATAATGATTTTGGGAAATGCCGTTTTTACCATGGAAGACTGGAACAATATTGTTGCAGAGTTAAGAAAGTTTTGGACCTGGGACTAACTTTTTTCTTTTTTTAGTGAAACGAGTTTTATTTTTTACTTCTAATTTTGCATTTGCCTTCTTTATGTACCGTTTCACTTATGTACACCGCAGTCGGCAAATGCTGCATTATAAGCAAAAACTTAAAAACTCTTTGAAAGTCAAACAACAACAATGGATCCCGCAAGGGCATACTCGATTGAGTTAGTTGCAAAATTATAACCAAAATATTAAGGTCGCTATAGGAATTACTTGTTAGAAACAAGTAATCAAAAGGTGTTCATTCGCCACATCATTATAAACCTTACAATTTCTTCCGGATACATCATATACATGTACGATATCTGTCAGAGTTTTTTCTTTCTCAAACTCTGAGACAATATCTTTCGATGCTTCCAATTTTTCGGGTGAAAAATGTATTGTCTTCTCGTTGTTAAATATTGCCGTATACAAAATCTCGGCTTCAACTAAATCCTGGAAAATATGACTTCCATAGGATAATTCGGGATTAAATCCCGCTCTTGAGTCTTCCGCTTCGCATATAATCTCATATGTACTTATATCCGAAAAAGATGTCGGAACTCCAAGTTCGGGAGATGACGTTCCCACCCTGCCGGGAACAATCAACATCATATGTTTACCTTTATCACGATAATACCAGTTAATCTTTCCCACCAACTTTGCAACTAAAGATTTATCATTATAAGGCATATTATAGTATTTAACAGGATCAACATAGACGATTATATCAAGATCTGTTGCTTTACACATTCCCATTGACGAACCTTTGCTTTCAAGCAGGATATTTTCCTTTTGAACATCCGGTGGAATCACTGTTCCCGATTTTCCTTTCTGAACCTGAAGCGGACGACATTGCAGTAAATCAATAGAATATTCCCCGCTCTCCGATATATTTATGGTAAACTCTATATCGACAGGGTAATCATATTCTTCCTGTATACAGCGGAGCATTCTTTTCATCTGTTCCATTAAAGTATTGTTATCCACAAGTCCCTTACATGAAATGAATTTTACTTCCCGTCTTATTCCCATTTCACTTAATCGGGATTCGGCTTCATAATCATGCTCAAACAACATTTTGCCAAGATATTTAGGAATATCCGATTCTATATCTCTAAGAGAAAGCTTATTTAGAGACTTCTCTGCCATGTTAATAACTTCAGTCTTACCTTGGGAAAATTTATGCTTGTCTGCGGAAGAAGAATATAAATTTTTATCCGGCATATCAAGATTAACTATTCTCGGGTACGAACCTTCCGTCCTGTCAACTGCCGATGTTCCCAACCCCATAACAAGACGTAACATTCCGGCTGCAGGATCACTGTCTTTCATTATTCTGTAAGGGCTATACGAATAACCTACTCCCGCAGCACAAGGCATATAGTTAGAACCGTAATAAGAACCGGATACACGCTGTATAAGCAGAGCCATCTGCTCGTCTCTTTTATCCAGTCCGCGCCGCTTACGATAATCAAGAGCCGAAAGACTCATTGAACTTGCATATACGACCTTAATCGCATGTTCAAATTCATCAAGACGTTCTTCAAGACTACCTCTGTTAGCACAAAATACCGACTCATATTTCCCTGCAAAAGCATTTCCGAAACCGTCCTCTAAAATACTGCTTGAACGAATAATGTACGGATCCTGACCATAGTATTCAATAATCCTGACAAACTGGTTACGCATAGATTCGGAAAAAGTTCCTCCCATTATCTTATCCGCAAATTCCTTTGCCAGTTTAAAATAGCCGTCTTCCGTTCTCTGTCGTACTCTCATATCCCATAAGTTATTATCAACGATATAAGTATAATAAAGATCAGAACCCACATAAAAAGAATCGTGCGGTTCAAGCACCTCACTTATATCATGTTCCTTATTCCTTATGATTGCTCTTGCAAGAAGCATACCGCAGGCCTTACCGCCTATCATTCCGGTTCCTATCATATGATCCCTTACCGCAAAATAGTCTTCCGGTGTAAAATGTTTCTTTACCAATTGACGCATTTTGAAATCCCTTGTCATCATAATATTGCACATTTGAGAACAATCATCGGTTATATCCATACCGCCTTCTTTAAGTATTTTAACACGATTAAAATATCTGTCCCATGAATCAGAATATTGTTCGTCTGCAGAACGTTGTGCCTGTCCGAGTGTCTGGTAAAATCTGCTTGATTGTACACCGTCTAATATAGGTTTAAACTCTCCTGTTTTCGGGTTATATATGTGAGGAAGAAACATTGTATCGGAATTTCTTTCCCATACTTTTTGCGGACGAACATAGATATTTTTATTATCCGAATATACATCAAAGAAAAGTTGCGTAGTGTTTAAAATTTTGTTTATTGCCTGTACGGAATGTTTTCCTCTTATAATCGGGAAAAAAGCAACAGTATCAAGGATGAAAAGAAACGGACATGTTACTCTAAAAAAATTGCCCATCATAAGATCCGTAGCCCATGCTATTTGTAAATCCGATAAACAGTCAAAGACATAGAAAGCATCTTTTCCTTCTTTTTCAATAGCATTATGAATGGCGACAGTAAAGTTTTCAAATCTGTGAGTAAGAGGTATTTTTATTATCTTTATTTCCGGACGGGCTTCAAGAAGAGGTTCATGACTTGCAAATCTGAAATATATAATATTTCGTTTATCTTCAATTGCCTGTTTTATATACGGTTCCATAAAAAGCTTGAACTGTGAAAGGTAGGAAACACGCCATACAACATTATCTCCAAGTCGGATATTGTCAAGTGCTTTATCCATCTCGGGAATACCGCTTTTTACTCTGTCAA
>JAEEGH010022845.1_pt1 | contig 12779 bp, 9 predicted proteins | sample 9134181 | NCBI WGS metagenome assembly JAEEGH01 (sample SAMN16246544, study PRJNA631951) | gut metagenome | biome: gut microbiome; feature: rumen; material: DP-attached | host: Bos | place: Iran: Karaj | collected 2018-10 | reverse complement strand
TAGATGTCGAAGGAAACGAGTCCTGTCGTTTAATGTCTTGATTGGTTGAATAGCTTGTTATTTTTATCTTCTTGGCGAAAATATACACAATAATTCTCAAAAATACCATTTTATATGCTACTTTTTACTAAAAAAGTCGGTGAATTATGAATAATTTAGTATCTTTGCCCACGAAAATAAATCAAAGAATGAGGAAATACCTATTTTTTGCTATTTTAACTATAACGCAATTTACGAGTGCCCAACAGCTGGCAATGACATTACAATATGACAAGCCAGCCGACTACTTCGAGGAGTCGCTACCTATAGGTAACGGCAAAATGGGGGCTTTGGTCTATGGCGGTGTGGAGGATAACGTGATTTATCTGAACGATATTACGCTGTGGACTGGAAAACCCGTGGACCGCGACCTCGACCGAGATGCCCACCAGTGGCTGCCAAGCATCCGCGAAGCTCTGTTTGCCGAGGACTATGCCAAAGCCGACTCCCTTCAGCTGCATGTGCAGGGTCCCAACTCCCAGTACTATCAGCCGTTGGCCACGCTCCACATCCGCGACCTCGGGCAAGGTGCAGTCAGCGGCTATCATCGCCAGCTGAGCCTTGACTCCGCATTGGTTAGCGATCGTTACATGCGTGGCGGTTCCCCCATCAGTCGAGAATATTTCGCTTCCAACCCCGACCACCTGATTGCCATACGGTTGCGCGGTGATATCAACTGCCAGCTCATGATGACAGGACAGACGCCCCACCAAGCCAAAGCCAGCGGTCAGCAGATTACGATGACGGGGCATGCTGTGGGCGACCCAAAGGAGAGTATTCACTTCTGCACGATATTAAAGGTGAAGACCGACGGTAGTGTGGCTGCCAGCGACTCTACACTCACCATTACCAAAGCCAGCGAGGCAATTGTCTACCTGATTAACGAAACCAGTTTCAACGGCTTCGACAAGCACCCCGTTAAAGAGGGTGCCAACTATCTGGAAGCTGTGACTAATGATCTGTGGCACACGCAGAACTATAGCTTCGATGAGTTCTATGCCCGCCATCTGATTGACTATAAGTCGTTCTACGATCGCGTGAAGATCTGTCTGAACAAGGGTGGTCGCAATCCCAAGGACCTGCCTGGTGCCAAGGAGCGCCGCATGACCGACGAGCTGCTGCTGGACTATACCAACGGCAACGACCAGACACCTTATCTGGAGGAGTTGTACTTCCAGTTCGGACGCTATCTGCTCATTTCATCGTCGAGAACCAAGAATGTGCCTGCCAATCTGCAAGGACTCTGGGCACCACAGCTCTGGTCACCTTGGCGCGGCAACTACACCGTGAACATCAATCTCGAAGAGAATTACTGGCCTGCCTTCGTGGCGAATATGGCAGAGATGGCAGAACCACTGGATGGATTCATTGCAGGACTGGCTGCCAATGGTAAATACACAGCCAAGAACTATTATAATATAAGTGAAGGCTGGTGCTCCAGTCACAACAGCGACATCTGGGCGATGACAAACCCAGTGGGCGAGAAGAACGAGAGTCCTGAATGGTCGAACTGGAACCTTGGGGGAGCCTGGCTGGTGAACACCCTTTGGGAGCGTTATCAGTTCACGCAGGACAAGGAGTATCTTAAGAATACTGCCTATCCTCTGATGAAGGGCGCTGCTCAGTTCTGCCTGCGTTGGCTCATCGACAACCCCAAGCAACCTGGCGAGTTGATTACCGCCCCAAGTACATCGCCTGAGAACGAGTATAAGACGGAGAAAGGCTATCACGGCACCACCTGCTACGGCGGTACCGCCGACCTCGCCATCATCCGCGAACTCTTTATCAATACCATCGCGGCCGGCAAGATCTTAGGTCAAAAAAACAAAGAGATGGAACAGGCACTGGCCAAGTTGCACCCCTACACCATCGGTCACATGGGTGATCTCAATGAGTGGTACTACGACTGGGACGATTGGGATTTCCAACATCGTCATCAGAGTCATCTGATTGGTCTCTATCCTGGCAATCATCTTACTGACGCCACTCTGCAGAAGGCAGCAGAGCGTTCGCTTGAAATCAAGGGCGACAAGACCACTGGTTGGAGTACCGGTTGGCGCATCAACCTCTGGGCTCGTCTGCATAATTCCAAACAGGCTTATCACATCTACCAAAAGCTGTTGACCCCCATCGCTCCACGAGGCTCGAAGGGTTCTGAATGGAAGAACTGGCACAAGGGCGGAGGTACCTACCCCAACCTCTTTGACGCTCACCCGCCATTCCAGATCGATGGTAACTTTGGTGGTACAGCCGGTGTCTGTGAGATGCTGATACAGTCTACGATCAAAGACGGCAAGACCTTTATCGAACTGCTCCCTGCAGTGGCTGAATCCTGGAAGGAAGGCTCCGTCAGCGGACTCTGTGCACGCGGCGGCTATGAACTTAGTTTCGAGTGGAAGGACGGGAATGTACGCGACTGTCATATCAAGGCCAAAAACGCCGGCACCGTCACCTTATTATATAATGGTCAACAGAAAACCCTCAAACTGAAAGCCGGACAGACCCTCCCTGTCAAAACCTGGTAATTATAGATACCCCTGTGCCTTCAGTTCTTTGACGGTATCAAGCAACTCCTGATACCAGTCTTTGCCAAAACGACGGATAAGCGGGTCGCGCAGAAACTCATATAGGGGAAGGTCCAGTGCCTTCCCTTTTTCGATGGCCATCTTACAGACATCCCAACGGTTGTAGTTCAGACCGACCAAACCCTCTCCAAGTTTCTTCTCACGGATAGGATACAGCGCACAACTTACAGGTTTGCAGAATCGGGTCTTTCCCGCTCTGTAAGCCTTCTCTAATGCGCAAAGACAACAATCATGAATATCTCCCAAATCATCATAGAACGTAAAGACACAGTCCTTACCTCTGACGATACTCGTGACGAGGTCGCCCTCTTGATCAGTATACGCCACGCCCTGTTTATCGATGACAGACTGTGCCGAGGCAGAGAGATCACCCCAAACCTCATCCAGACAATCCTCGATTTCAGCGATTTCATCGAGAGTTACGGGTGCTCCGGCATCGCCCTCCACGCAGCACTCGCCCTTACATGCACTCAGGTCACAACAAAACTTCTCCGTCAGAATCTCTGACGAGAGTAGCACGTCACCGACTTGAATGATAGGAGGAAGCTTCATAAAAAGTGAATAGTGAACAGTGAATAGTTACCACACGATGGGAGTCTGGCCGTTCTGCTCCAAATAGGCATTGCAGCGGGAGAACTGGTGCTGGCCGAACCAGCCGCCGCGATTGGCACTCAGGGGCGAGGGATGAACAGACTCAAGAACGAGGTTGCGCGACTTATCAATCATATAGGCCTTCGAACGGGCATAGCCACCCCAGAGCATATAGACGATATGTTCGCGATGAGCAGCCAATGCCTGAATCGCCGCATCGGTAAACTTCTGCCAACCCAGCGCGGAATGACTATTCGCCTGATGGGCACGAACGGTCAAAGAAGCATTCAGCAACAGCACGCCCTGTTCTGCCCAGCGTGTCAGATTGCCTGACTGAGGGATGGGTGTACCAAGGTCGGCTTGAATCTCCTTGAAGATGTTCTGCAGCGAGGGCGGGAACATCACACCGTCCTGCACCGAGAAACTCAGTCCGTGGGCCTGACCTGGCTCATGATAGGGATCCTGACCGATAATCACTACCTTTACCTTATCAAACGGACAGAGGTTAAAGGCATTGAAAATCAGTTTACCTGGAGGATAGCAGGTATATTGCGAATACTCAGAACGAACTGAATTGGTGAGCCCGACAAAATAGTCTTTGTCGAACTCACCACTCAAATGCTGCTTCCAGCTTTGTTCTATCTGAACATTCATTATTTATTATCCTGAATCAGGTTCTCACCCGTCATGTCTGATGGCTGCTCCAATCCCATGATATGCAGGATAGAGGGAGCCACGTCGGCCAGACGACCGTCCTTTACTGTAGCCGAATTGTTGTTGGTCACATAGATAAACGGCACAGGGTTGAGTGAGTGTGCAGTGTTGGGGGTACCATCGGGGTTGATGGCGTTATCAGCATTACCGTGGTCGGCGATGATGATAGCCTCGTAGTCGTTGGCCTTGGCAGCCTCGATCACCTCACGAACGCAGTTGTCAACAGCCCATACAGCCTTGGCAATAGCGTTGTAGATACCCGTATGACCCACCATATCACCGTTGGCGAAGTTCACCACGATGAAATCATACTTAGCCTCATTGATGGCAGCCACGAGTTTATCCTTCACCTCATAGGCACTCATCTCAGGCTTCAGGTCGTAGGTAGCCACCTTCGGAGAAGGCACCAGAATACGATCCTCGCCCTCGTAAGGCGCCTCACGACCACCATTGAAGAAGAAGGTCACATGTGCATATTTCTCCGTCTCAGCGGTGTGCAGCTGCTTCTTGCCCTGCTTGCTCAGATACTCGCCTAAGGTGTCCTCTACGTTCTCCTTGGGGAAGAGGATGTGCACACCCTTGAAGTTGGCATCGTATGGGGTCATGCAGTAATACTGCAGTCCAGGAATGGTCTTCATGCCCTGCTCCGGCATATCCTCCTGGGTCAGTGCGATGGTCATCTCCTTTGCACGGTCGTTACGGAAGTTGATGAAGATGACAACGTCACCCTCTTCGATGCAACCGTTGACAGAAGCATTGTGGATCGGCTTGATGAACTCATCGGTCACGCCCTCGTCATAGCTTTCCTGCATGGCCTGCACCATATCAGTAGCCTGCTTACCAGTGCCGTTGACGATCAGGTCGTAACCCTCCTTGACACGCTCCCAACGCTTATCGCGGTCCATCGCATAGAAACGACCTACGATTGAAGCGATAGCAGCATCATTCGCAGCGCAGACATCGCTTACCTGCTGGATGAAGCCCTTACCACTCTTGGGGTCGGTATCACGACCATCCATATAGCAATGTACGAACACCTGGTTCTTCAGACCGTATGCCTTACCGATCTCGATGAGCTTAAACAGATGATCGAGGCTGGAGTGCACACCACCGTCGGAAGTCAGACCCATCAGGTGCAGTTTCTTATTATTCTCCTTAGCGTAGGTGTAAGCAGCCTTCACCTGGGGATTCTCCATGATGGAGCCATCCTTGCAGGCGCGGTTAATCTTCACCAAGTCTTGATACACGATGCGTCCTGCACCGATATTCAGGTGACCCACCTCAGAGTTACCCATCTGACCATCAGGCAGACCTACGTCTTCGCCAGAGGCCTGGAGCTGAGAATGAGCTGATGTTGCTGTTAACAGATCGAGGTAAGGCGTGGGCGTATTGAAAATCACATCACCCTTACCATGCTTACCGATTCCCCATCCATCGAGAATCATCAATAATGCTTTCTTTGCCATAATCTTATTACTAACTTTAAACGTACGTTCTATTTTGCGGCTGCAAAGGTACTCATTTTCAATGAGACCACCAAATTTACGGTTCAAATTCTAAGCTCAACTGACCATCGCCTAACAGATTATAACTCTTACGATGATAAGGCGTGATACCAAACTGCCTGATGGCCTCGCGATGCTTTTTCGTGGGATAGCCTTTATTCGAGAGCCAGTCGTATTGGGGATATTCCTCAGCGAGCTTGTTCATATAGTCGTCACGATAGGTCTTGGCGAGGATCGAAGCCGCAGCGATGGAGAGATATTTACCGTCGCCCTTCACGATAGTTGTGTGAGGCACCGAATTCCCCGCCCCTTCAAGGGGAGGGGTCAGGGGTGGGGTCCATGGCTTGAAGCGGTTACCGTCGACGATGATCGCCTCAGGACGTACCTTCAACTGATCCAAAGCCCTATGCATTGCGAGAATCGAAGCATTGAGGATATTGATCTTGTCGATCTCCTCAGGTGTGACGATTCCCACCGCCCAGGCTACGGCATCGCGCTCGATGATCTCACGTAACTGATAGCGTTTCTTCTCCGTCAACTGCTTGGAGTCGTTGAGGAGCTCATTCTGATAATCCTCAGGCAATATCACAGCAGCCGCATAGACGCTGCCTGCCAGACAGCCACGTCCTGCTTCGTCGCAGCCTGCCTCAATCTTCCCTTTATAATAATTGTTCTTCAGCATCGGTTTATTTTTTTGCATCGGACGAACACGGACGATTACGGACTTCTTTTCTTAGTCCGAGTTAGTCCGTGTTCGTCCGATGCCATTAAAACATTTGACTGACTCTGCGGATGCCGGCCACGAGAGCATCGACTTCCTCCTTGGTATTATAAAGCGCAAACGAGGCTCTCACAGTACCTGAGATACCCAGTCTGTCCATCAACGGCTGAGCACAATGATGGCCCGTTCTGACGGCAATGCCTAAGCGGTCGAGCAAAGTGCCCATATCCAAATGGTGGATAGAGCCTACGTTGAAACTCACCACCGCATCACGGGGATGCTGAGGACCATAGATCTGCATATTGGGGATGGTCATCAGCTGCTCCATGCAGTAGCGGGTGAGCGCCTGTTCATGCTGGGAGATGGCCTCGAAGCCAAGCGCCGAGAGATAGTCGATGGCTTGGGCGAGACCGTGGGTAGCAATATAATCAGGGGTGCCTGCCTCAAACTTAAAAGGCAGACGCTCAAAAGTGGTCTTCTCCCACGTTACCTTGTCGATCATCTCGCCACCACCCTGATAGGGAGGCAGTTTTTCGAGCCATTCCTCTTTGCCGTAGAGCACACCGATACCCGTAGGTCCATACATCTTATGTCCGCTGAACGCAAAGAAGTCACAATCCATCGCCTGCACGTCAATTTTGAAGTGGGGGGCACTCTGAGCACCATCCACCAAGACCGGAATCCCATACGCATGAGCCACCTTAATAATGTCCTCCACAGGATTCACCGTACCCAGCACATTGCTCACATGAGCCACGCTAACAATCTTGGTCTTTGCTGAAATGAGTGACTCCAACTGATCCAGACAGAGAATGCCATCATCTGTGATAGGGATATGCTTCACCACAATCCCACGTTTCATCGCCTGCAACTGCCACGAAACAATGTTCGAGTGATGTTCCATATCAGTAACAATCACCTCATCACCTTCCTTCATCTGACTTTCACAGAACGACGATGCAACAAGGTTGATGGCTTCAGTGGTGCCACGCGTAAACACGATTTCCTCAATCTTGCGGGCATTGATAAACTGGCGTACTTTTTCTCGTGCTGCCTCATGCAAATCCGTCGCCTGCTGAGAGAGATAATGTACCCCACGATGCACATTGGCATTCACGTTGAGATACTCATCCCTCATGGCATCCAACACACACAGCGGTTTCTGCGTGGTGGCCGCATTATCGAGATATACCAATGGTTTGTTATAAACCTCCCTCGACAGGATGGGGAAATCCTCTCTTATCTTTTTGATATCGTACATAATTACTTACAGAGTTTACAACCTGTGCATTTGTTCAATTCGCCACGGAAACGCTTTTCCACCAGATAATGCAGGCGGTCGCGGAGAGGTTCTAACTGCATGTGGTCGATGACCTCGTTGATGAAAGCGTTCTGCAGCAGGAGTTTTGCCTCATTGAGCGAGATACCACGCTGACGCATATAGAAAAGGGCAGCATCGTTAAGTTGACCAACGGTAGAGCCATGGGCACATTTCACATCGTCGGCATAGATCTCCAGCATCGGCTGGGTAAACATACGCGCCTCCTTGGTGGCCGTCAGGTTCTGATTGGTCATCTGTGAGGAGGTCTTCTGGGCTCCATGTTCTACGAGCACACGACCAGCAAAGGCACCCACTGCCTTATCATCGAGCACGTATTTGTAAAGCTCGTTTGAGGTGCAATGCGATACCTTATGGGTGATGAGCGTATTGTTATCGACATGTTGCTCCTTGTCGGCAATCACGCAGCCATAACACTGACATTCGGCACCCTCGCCAGAAAAAGTAAGATCGAGCTTATTACGGGTGACGCCATTATGCAGGGTGATGACATTGTGGTTCACACGACTATTGGCCTGTTGGTCGATATAGACATTGCTCAGACGCACATTCTTATAATGGGTCTCTTCGAGGCAATAGAGATCGAGTGAAGCGTTCTCACCCACGTATGCCTCGATGACCTGTGTGGCCAAGAAGTTCCGATCGTCGGCAGCATGATCACAGAAGAGCATCTTGATTTCAGCACCCTCTTCGAGGATGATGAGTACACGACGGTTGACCATGAGATCGGGCACCTGACGCTGCGCATTCTGAGGGGTAGCTTTCAGGATATTGATGACCTGAATGGCACGATCAACCTTCACATTCTTGGGCACATAGACCAGCATACCGTCCTGAGCCAGCATGGTGTTGAGAGCCGTAATGGCATCTTCGGAGGTCTTGGCCAGATGAGCGTAGTATTTCTCGATGAAATGGGTATTTTCACGCAATGAACCAATGATAACACCCTCAGGAAGATGCCCCTTTGGCTTATCGTCGCGATAGAACATATCGTTGACGACGAAATAGAGCGAGGTCGAGAGATTAGGCACATCGCAGCGGAAAGCCGTATAGGGATCGACGGGTATTTCGAGACGATTGAGGTTTACACCATAGTCAGGGGCAAAGAGTTTCTGGATATCAGTATACTTATAGCGCTCTACTTTCTTCGAAGGGAAGCCCTGCTTACGGAAGTCCTCAAAAGCCTCATCGCGCACAGCATTCATGGCCTCTGGGGCATGAGAGAAGATCATCTCCCGTGCCTGCTCATATAGTTCTACGTATTGTTGTTCTGCGTTCATATCATTTTGTTTCTCCCCCTGAGTAGGGGGAGTCAGAGGGGGTCTGAGCAATCGCTGATCATGTGGCTGATCAGACCACCCCTGACCCCTCCTACTCAGGAGGGGAATTAGTTACCTATTCTTCACCAATCTCTTCTTTTATCCAGTCGTAGCCGTGCTCCTGAATCTGAACGGCCAAATCAGGACCACCAGTTTTCACGATACGCCCCTTGTAGAGCACATGCACAAACTGAGGACGTATCATCTCGAGCAGACGGTCATAATGGGTGATGACGATGCATGAGGTCTCAGGTGTCTGAAGTTTGTTCACACCTTCGGCTACAATGCGCATAGCATCTACGTCCAAACCAGAGTCGGTTTCGTCCAGAATGCTCAGCTTGGGCTCCAGCATCGCCATCTGGAATATCTCATTGCGCTTTTTCTCACCACCGCTAAAGCCCTCGTTGACGGAGCGATTGGCGAGTTTGCTGTCGAGTTCCACAATCTTTCGTTTCTCACGTTGCAGCTTCAGGAACTCAGCCGCATTCATCGGCTCCAGACCCTGATACTTGCGTTTCTCGTTGATAGCGGCCTTCATGAAGTTGGTCATCGACACACCAGGAATCTCCACCGGATACTGGAAACTCAAGAAGAGTCCTTCGTGGGCACGATCCTCTGGCTTCATCTCCAAAAGATTCTTGCCATTGAAATATGCCTCGCCCTCTGTGACCTCATAGAGCGGATTGCCCACAAGCACAGCACTCAGCGTTGACTTTCCAGAGCCGTTAGGGCCCATGATGGCATGTGTCTCACCATCGTTGATCACGAGATCGATGCCTTTTAATATCTCTTTCTCGCCTATCTTGGCGTGTAAGTTTTTTACTTCTAACATATCTTTATCCTACGGTTCCTTCTAATGATACTGATAATAGTTTCTGAGCCTCAACGGCAAACTCCATAGGAAGCTTCTGAAGCACCTCCTTGGCATAGCCATTAACGATGAGTCCGACAGCCTGTTCTGTGGGAATGCCACGCTGGTTGCAGTAGAAGAGCTGGTCCTCGCTGATCTTCGAAGTGGTAGCCTCGTGCTCAAAGATGGCCGTATCGTTGTGTACATCCATATAGGGGAAGGTGTGAGCACCACAGTCAGAGCCTAAGAGCAACGAGTCGCAAGAGCTATAGTTGCGAGCATTATCGGCAGTAGCTGCAGCACGCACCAAACCACGATAGCTGTTCTGGGAGTGACCTGCCGAGATACCCTTCGATATGATCGTCGACTTGGTATTCTTGCCAATATGGATCATCTTCGTGCCCGTATCCGCCTCCTGATAGTTGTTGGTAACTGCTACCGAATAGAATTCAGCCTGCGAATTGTCACCTCTTAAAATACAGGAGGGATATTTCCACGTGATGGCAGAGCCCGTCTCCACCTGTGTCCACGATAGTTTCGAGTCAACACCACGCAAATCACCTCGTTTCGTCACGAGATTCAGGACACCACCCTTGCCGTTTTCATCGCCAGGATACCAGTTCTGTACGGTGGAGTATTTCACCTCCGCGCGATCCTTGACGATAATCTCCACGATGGCCGCATGCAACTGGTTCTCGTCGCGCATCGGAGCCGTACAGCCTTCGAGATAGGAAACGTATGCATCGTCGTCGGCAATGATCAGTGTGCGTTCAAACTGACCTGTATTACGGGCATTGATACGGAAGTAGCTGCTGAGTTCCATCGGACAGCGCACACCTTTGGGGATATACACAAACGAGCCATCGCTGAACACCGCCGAATTAAGGGCTGCAAAGAAGTTATCCTTATAGGGCACCACCGTTCCTAAATACTCTCGCACCAGGTCAGGATGCTCCTTGATGGCGTCGCCTATTGAGCAGAAGATGACACCTTTCTCGCGCAGTTTCTCCTTGAAGGTGGTCTTCACGCTGACAGAGTCCATGATGGCATCGACAGCGGTATTGCCCGAAAGCGCCAAGCGCTCTTCGAGAGGAATGCCAAGCTTATCGAAGGTCTTTTCAATCTCAGGGTCTAACCCACCCCCAGCCCCTCCCGAGGGGAGGGGAGATTGATTACCTTGTACAGCCTTGTCATCATTAGCAGAAGTATCTGAACTCCCCTCCCCTCGGGAGGGGCTGGGGGTGGGTGTTGCGGGTCTTGTCGGATCCGCATAATAGCTGATGGCCTGATAGTCGATCTCAGGCACATGCACATGCCCCCATTTGGGCTCCGTCTGCTCCTGCCAGTAACGGAATGCCTTCAGGCGGAACTCGAGCATCCACTCGGGCTCCCCTTTCTTGTCAGAGATGAGCCGAACGACATCCTCATTCAGCCCTTTCTCGATGATTTCTGTATGTACATCAGTCGTAAAGCCGAACTCGTATTTCTGCTCGGCGATACGACGCACAAGTTTGTTATCGTCTTTTCCCATATTTGATAGCCAAAATGGTCAGGTCGTCACTTTGCTCTGCATCGTCCACAAACCGATGAACACCCTCAATCATCTGATCAATGATGATGTCAGGCTGATTCTTGCCATCCTTCACCAACGACTCCGCAATACGGATGATACGCTGAACGCCAAACAACGCATGGCCTGGGTCTTCAGCCTCATTGAGGCCATCAGTATAGAGGAAGATGGTGGTTCCTGGCTCGATGGTCATCTCCTGCTTCGTGAAGGGCATGCCAGGCATGGCGCCAACTGGCAGATTATGATCACAAGGAAGCGTGCTAACCAGATTTCCAATAAGCATCGCATAGTTGTGACCAGCATTACAATAGCTGAGATGTCCGTTTTCGAGATCCAGCACACCCACGAAGAGTGTGACGAACATATTCGTATCGTTGTTTTCCGACATGGCATCGTTGAGTGTCGTGACAATCTCATCGGGTTCTGCCACATGAGCGGAGATATTACGGAACAAGGAACGTGTGACAGCCATCACCAAGGAGGCAGGCACACCCTTTCCTGACACATCACCAATGCAGAAATACAACTTTTCCTTGCGGATAAAGAAGTCGAAGAGGTCGCCACCCACATCCTTAGCGGGTGTCAACGAGCCGTAGATATCAATATCGTCACGCTCAGGATAAGGCGGGAAGGTCTTGGGCAACATCGACATCTGGATGTCGTGCGCCACCTTCAGCTCGTTCTCAATGGCCGCCTTCGAAGCAGTGGTTTCCTTCAGCTCGTCCATATAATGGCCGAGTGCGTGCTGCATCTCCTCGAAGGAATCGCGCAACTGTCGGATCTCGTCATAATGCTTCAGTTGGGGCAAAGGAGCATTGAAATTACCCTTCGCTACCTCATCAGCCGATGCAGCCAGCTGGCCCAGTGGTCGGGTGACACGCTTGGCCACAAACTTACCGACAAAACGCACCACCAACAAGGCGAGACCGACCAATATCAGTAGGACGATTCCTACTATCATAGCAACAGCATTAAGCAGTCTATTCGGTACAGCAAGGGCGATAGACCAGTTCGTATGTGCTATTGGACTATAAAAGATGTAGGCTTTATTCCCATCGAAATCGAAGAAGCTGAAGGAATCATCCATACCATTTTTGTCTTTATAGCTGCCATACTTCCCTGCTACCATCTGACGGCCAATATGGTCGTCGATGGTGTCATTCGTTGCCTTAGCCAAGTCGAAATAATTCTTTCTGAGCGCATAACTGCTGTCTCGGTGGGCAATATACTTTCCATCCTTGTTGATGATGAAATTCAAGCACCCCAGATCCATCAATTCTCTGAAGTTCCAAAAGAGCGATTCATCATTGTCTTCGGGGTTAATCTCTATTTCCTGATCAGATTTTAAAGTGATGTTGATAGAGCCGTTTTTAGCAGACCTACCTTTCATCAGCTTATCTCCGAACCAAGCCAGCGATAAGTCGGCACCAAGAATGGCAACCGTCTTTCCCTGCTTATTGTGGATAGGAATCATATATGATACCAACGCCGTTGCAGTATCATTCGAGTCAAAGAAGGGTTCCGACCAATAGCAACTGTCGGCTTC
>JAEEGH010022844.1_pt1 | contig 12779 bp, 8 predicted proteins | sample 9134181 | NCBI WGS metagenome assembly JAEEGH01 (sample SAMN16246544, study PRJNA631951) | gut metagenome | biome: gut microbiome; feature: rumen; material: DP-attached | host: Bos | place: Iran: Karaj | collected 2018-10 | reverse complement strand
CGCATGAACTACGCGAAGGGTTACAGACTCAAAAGGTATTGATCATCCGTTATCCGGACGCGCAGTCCTTACCGGCCCGACAGGAGGAACTGCGAGTCCCGCCCAGGCCCCTGTTCCCCGGCAGCAAAGAAAAAGGCCAGGAAACACAACACACTTCTGCGCGCAGCTTGCGCAGTCCGATTATACAAACAAAATGCATGCCTTGAATTGTGTATGGAACTGATGAATAACAAAATGAGAAAGGAGAAAAACAATGGCCATCGTTTTTGAAGACCACTCCGAATGGGTGAAGAAGGGCAAGCTGGTCACCTTCCGCATCGCCATGGACCCCATCCCGGACAAGCGCATGCGCACCATCCGCGTATGGACCCCGGAGAGCTACGACGGCGTGAAGCGCTTCCCCGTGCTGTATCTCCACGACGGGCAGGTGGCATTCCCGGAAAAGGCCAATCCCGGCATGGGCAGCTGGGACTGCGATGAGCACATCTCTGAGCTGGAGCCGGAATGCCAGTGTATGGTCGTGGCCATCGACACCTCCGACGACCGGAGCAACGAGCTGCTGCCGCCCTTGAAGCCCAACCTGAATTTCGGCGGACCCCGCCGGCCCGATGCGCCGAAGCCCAACCCCTTGGGCGGCTTCTACGCCGATTTCGTCAAGGATACGCTCAAGCCCATCATCGACGCGAACTTCATGACCCTGCCGGATGCGGCCCACACCGCCGTCGGCGGCGCAAGCATGGGCGGCCTGGAGTCCCTCTACATGACCTTCAAGGATCCCGACGTGTTCGGGCGGAGTCTGGACCTGTCCTGCGGCCTGGGGCTCCTGGAGGCAGAGGACTACCTGGCAAGGATCGACGCCTATGATCCGGCGAAGCTGGAAAACGCGCGTTTCTATCTCTACTCCGGAGATCAGGGCATCGAAGTCCTCGTTTTCGATTACCTGATCGACGTCTACCGCCACATGAAGAATTCCCTGAAGCTGAATAACCGGCAGCTCTGCCTGATCATCGACAGCCGGGAATCCCACTGGGGCACCTCCTGGGGGAAGGCCCTCCCGGACGGTCTCCGCTTCCTCTTCAAGGAGGACAACGGCGTGGAGACGCCCGCCTTCGGCATGCCGCGCCCCAGGCAGGAGTGACGGAAAACCTCCTTGATCCCGTTCACAGCGGCGGCATCCGCCGAATCATACGAAGCTTCCGTTGAAACCAGGCAAGGACTGTCTTATTCTGCGGAAGATTCGTATAAGCCCCGACAGGCCCCGACCTTCGCCGGGGTCCGGGCTCGGGCTTGTCCGGCCGCTTTCCGCTTTGCTTCTGTCGAACGTCGATCCGTTCTTCCAAACGGCAGCCCCGGATCGCGCCAAGCCCCAAAAGCCCGGGAAACACGAGCGTTTTCCGGCTTTTGGGGCTTTCCTGTCTCCGGTCGGCGGGCTGAAGAAAACTGCGCCTGAAGTCGCAGGAGTTCCTTGTGGGTATAGTATCGGAACAGTGCCTCCGGGCAACGGCGCCGGGAGGAGCCTGTCCTGATCGCGAGCAACTCCTGCCGCTTCCGTATTCGCAGGTCAATAGCTCCAGGAGCTCTCCGGGAGCTGTTCGGCCAGCTTCCTTCTGGCCTTCGCCTGTCCGTCGATCGCTCCCTCCAGGCTCCTCCTGTACATATCGTCGCCGGCCATTACCATGTCATAGAGGAAAGACTCCGCCTTCTGGAAGCAGACCAGCGCGCTCTTGGCGTCTTCTTCGGTTCCCACGCCGTCCAGGAACATGCCGCCCAGCCGCAGGAGGACCGGCCCCGCCACACGGCCTTCCGCCTCCTGCGTCATGGTCTCCATGCAGCGCACGTAGATCCGGAAGGCCTCCTTCTCGTTCTTCGGCACGTACAGGCCGTTGAGATACATATCCCCGATCTTGTACAGCGAGACCAGGTGCCCGTCGAAGGCGCCGAGGGCAAAGCAGTGGAACGCCTTTTCATAGTCCGGTCTTCCTACTCTGCCGTAGTAATGGCAGTACCCAAGGTTTTCCTGTGCCGGACGGTTTCCTTTTTCGGCCGCCATCCGGTAGTACGCGACCGCCTTGTCGAAGCTCTGCTCAAATCCCCGGTTTCCGCAGCAATACTGCGCGCCGAGGTCGTTCATGGCGTCGTCGTTGCCTTCCGCGATCTCCAGCCGGAACATTTCCTCGATAAACCCGATCAGGAACCCGGGGAACGCCAGCGGCCTGTCCAGGCCGACCAGCGTATTGGCGATCGTGAACGGCGCAGTATCTACGGACCCATCCTCTTCCGTGATTCCGGAAAGGTAATCGTACACTTCGGGCAGTTCGCCGCCATCCAGCATCGCGAGAATGCTCTGCACCTCCGAAGCCACGTAGTTCATATCGATCACAGGAATACCTCCTCCGGCAAGCTCTGCCGCCCGCTGCGAAAATCCGTGCTCGTCTCGCCCGCGTCCCTGCGGCTTGCCGCTCGTTTTCCTGTATTATACGCCCTCAGGGTGTCCGATAAACCGCACACCCAGCGAGGCCGCGTCATCCGGCGCGGCCGGGTTTTTCGGTTTCCGACGTGAAACGCCGGACCGAAGCCTTCTGCTGTCCGTTTTATGGGACATCCTAAGACGTATGGTGATCTCAGCGGCAGTCGGAGAGGCGAAGGGTCGGCCGACAGCTTCGGCCCCGCCGTCCTCCGGTGCCGTCCGGGAGGAGCTTCGGGACAAAACCGCGCTGGAAAAGGACCGCTTCCTGAGAATGCTGTCGGTCAGCCGCCAGGCGCTTACGCTTTGCTGAAGCCGCCCCCGGCGCAGCGTCAACGCTGCGCCGGGGGCGGTTTGTGTTTTCTTTTCCGGCGAAAGCCCTCGGGGGGCCGTTCCGCGGCCGGATACCGGGCTCGCCTTTTTGCATTGTCGGATGCAGGAAGAGGTTTAAAACGGATCGGATGGATCACGCTTTTGTTTTCAGGAACGGCAGCCTGAAGCGTCCCGCAAAGCCTCAGTAGAACCAAAGCACGGCTTCGTCCAGATACAGCGCCAGCCAGAGCCTGCCCTCCATGCTGTCCGGCAGGGCCCCGCCCTGGTCGGCATAGAGGCCGATGGAGGCTTCGCCGCCGTCGTCGAAGGAAATGGCGCAGGAATAAGCGCTGTCCATTTCGAAGCTGAAGGGGCGCCCCGTTTCGTCGTTTTCCCAAAACCAGCCCGTGCCGTCCTCCGCAAAGGTGAGATACTGCACGTCATAGCCCGTTTCAAAGCTCACTTCGCCGCTTTGCCTGTCGACGGATTCATAGCAGAGGAACAAGTACTCGTCTGTCAGCACCTTCCCGTCAAAGGAGACGGCCATCAGGCACGTCGTGTCCAGGGGCTCCCACACGTAGTCTCCTTCCCAATCCTCGGAATAATCGGGGTATGCGGTGATCTCCGACCAGCTGCAGTCCTCGGCGGCGATATCGCGGCTGAACGCCAGGGTATTGCTCTCTCCCTCGCCGAAGGTGCAGCGGAAGAAGAAAAACTCCCCGTCGGACCCGTCCTCCGCGTAGAAGAAACCGCCGCTGGCGGAGCCGGTCATCACGCAGTTGAGGAAAGCCTGCCGCTGCTGTGGAGCATAGAGCTCCAGCGTGCCGAAGGAGCAGTCCCGGATCGTCGAATCGAAGCAGGTGAGCTGCCCGCAGGCTTCCGTGCCGACGCCGTAGACGCCGCAGCCGTAAAGATCCAGCCCGCGGAGCACGGTATCGCTGCAGCGGTCGAAATGCAGCACGTCGCCGACGCATTCGCCGACGTCGGTGTGGCCCAGGGTGAGGTCCATGACGGCGGTCCCGGCGCAGTTTTCGAAACGCAGAACGTCGGCATAGCGCGGATCGGTCACGATCTCGGTGTCCGCCGCGGAGCCGGAGGCCGAGGCGATGGTGAGCCCGTTCACGCCGGTGATCACGAGCTCCGGCCCGTCGTACTTCTTGTCGATGCGCACGAACGGACGGCTCTCATTGAAATGCTCGCCATCCCGGGCCAGGAGCCCGGCGAGAGCGTCGCTCAGGTTATATCTGCCCGGCGCGAGCATGATCTGCGTATCCGGGGCGATGCTTTCGATCAGCTGCTCCAGGCTGGAAACGTGCACGATCCTCTTTCCCGGATCGGTCTCGAACCGGCAGCCTTCGCCGATCACGAAGCTGCCGCAGCCGGGGAGCTCCTCCCCGAGGCGCTGGCTCTCCCAGGCGTCGAAGGTGCAGCCCTCGAAGTATGCGCCGCTCTCGCTGCCGCGGTAATAGCCGGTGGGAAGGAACCCGCTCCCCCCGTTCCCGGTGAAGGCGCAGCCTTCGAAGAGGACGAAGGAGCCGCTGAGGCTCAGCATATCGTAGCCGGCATTGTCCCTGAAGGCGCAGTCCTCACAGCGGACCTCGCTGCAGAAGGCGAGGCTGACGATGCCGTAGCTGCAGTCGCGGACGACGCAGTCTTTGAGGGCAAGGCCCACCGTGTACTCTGCCTCCACCCCATAGGTGCCGCAGCCGTACAGATCGAGGCCGTCCAGCGCGACGTTCCGGCAGCGCTCGAACGCCAGCACCGCGCCCTGGCAATTGCCCTTCTCCGGCGTGTGGCCGAAGGTGATGTTTTCGATCGAGATATCGGTACAGGCGCTGAAGGAGAGCACGTCGGAATAGCGGGGCTCCGCCACGACCTCGACCTTTCCGCCCTCCGCGCCGCGGATCGTCAGCTTTTCGATCCCAACGATCTCCGCCTGCCAGCCGTCGACGGTGAAGCCCCGCAGAACGCAGTCAGAGACGTCGCCGGAAATCTCCGCGAGATACGCCGAAAGGTCGTAGACCCCCGGCGAAAGCTCGATGACCGCCCCCGGAGCGATGGCCTCCAGGAATTCGCCCGCCGTACTGACATAGACCGTTTCATCCGCCGGCGCGGGGGGGTCCGTCAGCGCGGGAGCCTCCGTCGGTGCGGGGGTCTCTGTCGGCGCGGGAGCCTCCGTCGGCGCGGGAGCCTCCGTCGGCGCGGAAGCCGCGGAGGCCGGCGCCGCCGTCCCGGCAGATCCGTCCGTTTTGGAAGCGCCGCCGCAGCCGGCAAGCGCAAAAAGCAGCGCAAGGGCGAGGACCAGGGTGCAGATCCGCATTCTCTTCATTTTTCATCATCCTTTGCTGTATCAGTTTTTTCTTCTTTCCGATCTGAACAGGAAACGCCCTGCCAGAATACAGCCTGGCAGGGCTTTGCGTACCGTTTGCTCCGCCGGAGAAAGCCGGGCGGGATCGCCTTACAGGTTGTTCTCCGTCCGGGAGATCAGATCGTTCTGGCAGTCCGTGCTCAGCTCCACGAAATAGGCGCTGTAGCCGGCGATCCGCACGATCAGATCCTTATACTCCGTCGGCGCCTTCTGGGCCGCGCGCAGCACGTCCGCGGAAACCACGTTGTACTGCACCTCCATGCCGCCGCTTTCGAAGTAGGAGTACGTCATCTCCCGCAGCTTGTCGACGCCGTCCTGCCCGTTGAGGGCCGAGGGATGGATCTTCAGGTTCACTGCCAGACCGTCCATGTACTTGGTATGGTCATAGCAGACGGAGGATTCGAACACCGCCGTGGGGCCGTTCAGATCGCGGCCCTGGGCCGGGGAAGCCGCGTCGGCGATGGGCTGGCCCGTCTTCCGTCCGTCGGGGGTGGCCCAGGTGGAATAGCCCTGGGTCACATGGTCGGAAGCGCCGTACATCCCCGCCTTGTAGTTGTCGGTGCGGGTGCTGTAGCACAGCTTGCAGGCGTCGTAATAGGTGTCGGCGATCCACTTCATCTCCATGTCCGCGTAGGGGTCGCCGTTGCCGTAGTGGGGGACCTCCCTGAGGATCTGCTGACGCAGGGTCTCGTAGCCCTCCCAGTTGGCCATCACCGCGTCGTACAGCTCCCGGGTGGTGACCAGCTTCTTGTCGAAGCACATATATTTGATGGTGGTCAGGCAGTCGGCGATGGTGGCCAGGCCCGTGGCTGTGCCGCCGTAGGAGTTGTATTTGCAGCCGCCCCAGGTGCAGTCCTTGCCGGACTCCATGCAGCCCTCCATGCTGATGGAGATCAGGACCTCCGTGCCGTAGAACTGCTGCAGCAGGTCCGTGTAGTTGTCGATGGAGACCTGCAGGGTCATGAGATAATCCACCATCTTCTTCATGGCCTCCCGGACCTCCTCGATGGAATTCATCTCATACAGGTAGCCGGTGTGCAGGCGGCTCTGGGCGCCGTTCATGGGGTTGCGGCCGTCGTTGATGGCCATGTCGAAGACGACGCCGTAGTTCAGGCTGGAATAGGGGGCCGTGTTGCCGTTGGAGCAGGGATACTCCATGCCGGGTCCTACGATCTCCTGGCAGCCCAGAATGGCGTACTGCCTGGCGTCCTCCAGGGTGTAGCCGTTCTCCCGCATCAGGCCGGGGATGATCACGTCGTCGTTCTGGAACAGGGGCAGGCCGCCCACCAGCTTCGTGGTCTCGATGGCCAGCTCCCACAGCTCCTTGGGCGTAGTCTTGCACACCCGCATGGAGATGGTGGGGTCGTGGAGCTTCAGGCGGGCGATGGATTCCAGCACCATGTAGCTGATGGGATTCGTGGCGTCGCTCCCATCGCTATTCTGCCCGCCGATGGTGGTGTGCTGATAGCTGTTGGCGCCGATCATGTGGACCAGGAGCTGGGGCCCGCCCGCGTAGAGGTTGTTGACCTTCAGGAAATAGGCGTCCACGATCTCCTGGGCCTGATCCTCGGTGATGAGGCCGTTTTCTATATCGTGCTTGTACTGGGCGTAGGTGAACTGGTCGAAGCGGCCGGTGGAAAAGGCCACGCAGTTGTTGGCGTACATCAGCAGGGCGTACATCAGAGACGCCTGGCAGGCCTCCCAGAAGGTGCGGGCCGGGTTTTCCGAGATCCAGTAGAGGCTGTCGGCCATCTTCTCCAGCTCCGCCCTGCGTTCGGGGTCAGCGCAGGTCTTTGCCTTTTCCAGCACCGCGTCGCCGTAGCGGCGGATGTAGATGGTGCAGGCCTCGCAGTTGATGACCACGGCGGAATAGAACAGGTATTTCCGGGTATCGTCCCCCATGATGTTGCCGTAGTGGGCGTCCAGCCAGTCCTGGGCCTGCTTCCGGATGGCGCCGTAGCCCACGTTGATGATCTTGTGGTGCCCGGCAATCAGGTGGCCGGGGCGGCAGCCGATCAGGTGCTTCATAAAGACGCTATGCTTGGTGGCGCCCAGGCTTTTGAGCTCCTCCAGCCCATCCGGGGCAAAGCCGTCGCCGCAGCAGTCGAAGGTGCGGCCCTTCCAGAAATCCTGGATGCTGCGGATGTTCTCCACGTCCTCCGGGGAGGCGCAGAGCCGCAGGTCTTCACTTTCGGGATTGTGGTACAGACCGTCCTCCCCCAGGGTCCACTCGCCCTTGTCGATGCCCTCGATGATGAAGCCCAGGCCCTCGTTGGCTTCGGGATGATGGGGGTGGCTGCTCGCATAACGGCCGCGGTTGCCCACGAGAACGTCGTCGTCCTCCACCCGCAGCGTCAGGTTCTCGGCCATGGCCTTGAGCTGGCGGGCACTCTGGATGATGGGAATGGTATTCAGGTCCTTTTTACGGGCCTCCGTGGCGATCATGGCATGCTCGGAGTCCAGCCGGATCACGCGGTTGCGGATGGCGTCCCGCTGGCGTTGGATGCGCGGGGTTATGGCTTTGAACGGATACATCCCTGTCTCACACTCCTTCTTTCCAGTCCGCCGGTCCGCCTGGGGACCGGCGTGTTCTTCCATGCGTTCACAGTTTTTTGATTATGTGTATTCTGTTTACTCGCTCCACTCCAGCCAAAAGCTGACCGTCGCGCCGCCGTCCCCGAAGGCATCCAAGAGCTTTTCCTTCGTGACGTTTCCGATCCTGGCCAGCCTTGTCAGCTCCCAGGTGTTCTGGCCGTAATACACGGTGATCTGATTCCCGTTATACAGGATCACATCTCCGGGCTCCGTGGTGATCCGTTCGTCGTTCCGGGGCAGCGTCCAGGGCAGGGGGCCCACCTTCTCAAAGCCGCCGTAGTCCTGCATTTCCACTTCGATGCCGCCGGAATCCAGCTCCTCGATGAACAGCCTGGCGGCGCAGTTGTCCTCCAGGTCCGCGTAAAACCGCGTGCCGTTCACTTCGATCACCAGCTCCGGCATCGGGCGGACAAAAGCGTCCGGGTCTTCCGACGTGAGGAAGCGGGCAGTGACATTCAGCTCCTCGTCCACGGTCAGGGAGTATATGTAGGTTTCCACGCCCGCGATGGGGGAGGAGCCGGTGATCCGCACCTGCGTCTCGCCGGGCTTCAGTCCCGTGAAGGTGAAGGTCACGGAATAGCCCGCACCGTCCAGCTCCCCGTGGTCGGGGGAAGCATACCAGGCGCTTTCCTCCCAGGAGACGAGGGTCGGGTCACCCAGCTCCACGGTGTATTCCGGGCCGCCGCCGTCGAAGGAATCAAATGAGAGTATCGCGGGCGCAGAATTCATTACGGGTTCCTCCTCCGTCACGAGCTCGCCGGTCCAGGTGTTGATCCCGCCGAATTCATAGATCTTCGTGTATCCCATGTCGAAGAGCTTCTGCGCCGCCTCCTTGGAACGGTTCCCGCTGCGGCAGTAGATCAGGATGATCTGGTTCCGATCCGGCAGCTCCTCCGGCGGCTCCGTGCCGATGCTTTCGTTGGGGATCAGGATCGCGCCGGGGATATGCCCGGCGGCATACTCGTCCTCCCGCCGGACGTCTACGATCACATGGCCGTCCTCCTGGGCCATCATCTGCTTCACGGTTTCCTGGTCGATCTGACGATAGGAATTCACCATGCCGGGGCCGTCCATGATCTGGCCGGCGTCGCAGCCGGCCAAAACCGGGAATATGAGGAGCGCGAAAAGCAAAACAAGTTTCTTCATCGCCTGTCCTTCTCCATATAACACGCCGCGGGCGCACAGGGGACCGGGGTCCCGCGGCTATTCTTCATAAAAATGGATGCCTTCCTCCCGGTGCTGCTGCCGGATCTGCCGGCGCAGCTCCGCCTGCTTCCATTCTCTTTCGTCTTCCTCCGTCTGCAGGATAAGGCGGGGGAGACGGCAGGGCTTATTGTCCTCGTCAATGCCCACCATCGTGAGATAAGCCCGGTTGACGAGCTCCCTCTCTCCGTCGGCTTTTTCCACGAAGGAATCCACCTTGACCTCCATGGAGGCGTTGCCGACGTAGGTGACCTTGCCGGTGATCACGATCATTTCCCGGAGATAGGCGCCGCGCAGGAATTTCAGGTTTTCCACGGTCCCGGTGGTCACGTTCATCTGGGCATGGCGCCGCCCCACCAGACCGGCGACCTCGTCGATCCAGCACATCATGGTGCCGCCGAACAGGCGCCCGGAATCGTTCATGTTCTCCGGCATGATGATGTGGAATGTCTCCACCCTGGATTCCGCCACGGTCTTGTCCCTGCGCTCCATAGCCCTTCTCCCCCCGTTTGTCCTTCCGCAGAAGGACCTTCATCCGGCGTTCCCGCGCCCGCTGTCTTTTCTATTTTAACATATTCTTCCGCCGCATGCCATATTTTCTGTAATCGTCGGTAAACAAATCTGAAGCGAGGGCTTATGCCCTCGCTTCAGACTGTAGACAAACCTATGATTCTGTGTTTCGATTAGCATGGGGGATTTGTGAAGGGGGCGGAGAGACCCCCTTCACGTTATATTCTTGCAAAATCAGAAAACATTTCTGATTTTGCCACTCAAGCTGTCGACACTTTGTCGACAGCTTGAGGCGAGAGCTTATGCCCTCGCCTCAGACTGTAGATATTTTTGATCCTGCGCTCCCGCGCTTTGCTTCGTTATTCGATCATGAGCCGCTTCACGGCAGGCTGCACTTCGGGCAGCTTGGGGAGCGTCAGGCTCAGGACGCCGTCGGCGTACTTGGCCTTGATGCCGTCCTGGTCGATGCCGCTGACGTCAAAGGAGCGCTGATACTGGCCGTAGGACCGCTCGCAGCAGACGTAGGACCCCTTCTTGTCCTCCTCCTCATGCTCGCTGTGGCGCTCCGCACTGATGGTAAGGGTGTCCTCGCTGAGGTCGATGTGGATGCTGTCCTTGTCAAAGCCGGGCAGATCCGCCTCCAGCAGGTAGCTGTCCCCCTGGTCGGAGATGTCGGTGCGGAAGCCGGTGGTGCCCTCGGATTTGAAGAGGCTGGAGAAGGAGTCGCCGAAGAAGCGGCGTTCCAGTTCTTCCATTTCACGGAAGATATTGCCGGCGGTGTTGGTGGTGCTGATCTTGCGATAAGGAACGAGTCCGAACATGATGATTACCTCCCTGTTCTCATTTATCTATTTTCTCTGTCCTTCCGTCTGCGCACCCGGCCGGACAGTTTCATGCCGGATGCTCCCGGCCCCCGTGGGGCCCTCCCTTTTTCCTTTTGACGGCTTCATCATACCCCCTGATTTTGCCCTTTCCGTGAACGAACCATGAACAAATTGTAAATATTAGCACTCTCGGCGAGAGAGTGCTAATCTGGAGCGGAGCCGCCACGAAAAGCCTGCCCGATTCCGGAGGAAAAATCCCCGTCGGAAATTGTTGACAAGGGCCCTGGGGAATGGTATGATTCCAAAAACAAATCTTTAAGCCGATACAGAGAGATCGGCAAGATGGCCACAGTCAAACGGCGGTACAGGCGACCTGTATGCGCTTTGCTATGTGTGTCTTGCCGCTCATCGGCAAGACATTTTTCATGAGGGAGGGCTTCAAAATGGAGCGTAAGACGCGGGAGATCAAAGTGGTCAAACCCCTGGCCCTGGCCTCTTTTTCTCCCCGCATCCAGCCCTCCCTTCTTCCCGATACCGGCGTCTTCACCGTTTTTCCCGGCTTCTGCGATGTGCATGTGCATTTCCGCGAGCCGGGCTTTTCTTATAAGGAGACCATCCGCTCCGGCAGCCTGGCCGCCGCCCGCGGGGGCTACACGGCGGTCTGCGCCATGCCCAACCTGGACCCGGTGCCCGATTCCGAAGCGCACCTGGCTACAGAGCTGGCCCTCATCCGGCGGGACGCGGCCATCCGCGTCTATCCCTACGGGGCACTGACGGTGGGGGAGAAGGGGCAGGAGCTTGCGGACCTGGAGGCCATGGCGGGGGAAGCGGTCGCCTTTTCCGACGACGGGAAGGGCGTCCAATCCGAGAGCATGATGCGCGCCGCCATGGAGGAATGCGTCCGCCTGGGGAAGGTGCTGGCCGCCCACTGCGAGGATGAAAGCCTGCTTCACGGCGGCTATATCCACGACGGGGCATATGCCGCCGCCCACGGGCACCGGGGAATATGCTCGGAGAGCGAATGGGGCCCCATCAAGCGGGACCTGCGCCTGGCAAAGGAGACCGGCTGCGCCTACCATGTCTGCCACGTCTCCACCAGGGAGAGCGTGGCCCTCATCCGGGAGGCGAAGCGGGAGGGCGTGGACGTCACCTGCGAGACCGCGCCCCACTACCTGCTGCTGACCGATATGGACCTACGGGAGGAGGGAAGGTTCAAGATGAACCCGCCCCTCCGCAGCGAAAAAGATCGGGAGGCTTTGCTGGAAGGGCTCCTGGACGGCACCGTGGACATGATCGCCACGGACCACGCCCCCCACAGCGCCGAGGAGAAGGCCCGGGGCCTTGAAAAGAGCGCCTTCGGCATCGTGGGGCTGGAGACCGCCTTCCCCCTCCTGTATACGCGCCTGGTGAAGCCCGGCATCCTCGGCATGGAAAGGCTGCTGGACGCCCTGGCGGTGAAGCCCCGGCAGCGCTTCGGCATCCCCCTGGAGGAGGATTACACCGTCTGGGACCTGGAGGAAGGCTTCACCGTGGACCCGGCGGAATTCCTGTCCAAGGGCCGGGCCACCCCCTTTGCGGGAGAAAAGCTCTTCGGCCGCTGCAAGCTCACTTCGGCAGCCGGGAACATCGCCTATCCATATAAGACAAACACCTGATAACAGGAGGAAATATCATGGCAAAGAGAACGGATATCAAGAAAGTCCTCATCATCGGCTCCGGCCCCATCGTCATCGGCCAGGCCGCGGAATTCGACTACGCGGGCACCCAGGCCTGCCTGGCCCTGAAGGAGGAGGGATACGAGGTCATCCTGGTGAACTCCAACCCCGCCACCATCATGACGGACACCACCATCGCCGACAAGGTCTACATGGAGCCCCTGACCCTGGAATACATCGCCAAGATCCTGCGCTACGAGCGGCCGGACGCCATCGTTCCCGGCATCGGCGGGCAGACGGGCCTGAACCTGGCCATGCAGCTGGAAAAGAAGGGTGTGCTGAAGGAATGCCAGGTGCTCCTCCTGGGCACCTCCAGCGAGAGCATCGAGAAGGCGGAGGACCGGGAGAAATTCAAGGAGCTGTGCCAGAGTATCGGCGAGCCGGTCATCCCCTCGGAGATCACCTACTCCCTGGAGGAAGCCAGGGAAGCGGCGAAGCGCATCGGCTATCCCGTGGTGCTGCGCCCCGCCTTCACCCTGGGCGGCACCGGCGGCGGCTTCGCAAACAACGAGGAGGAGCTGGAGGAGCTGGGGATCAACGCCTTCCGCCTCAGCCCCGTGCATCAGGTGCTCATCGAAAAGAGCGTCCGGGGCTATAAGGAGATCGAATTCGAGGTCATGCGGGACTCCACCGACCATGCCATCACCATCTGCGGCATGGAGAACGTGGACCCCGTGGGCGTCCACACCGGCGACAGCATCGTGGTGGCCCCCATCCTCTCCCTGAATGAGCACGACCTGAAAATGCTCAACGACAGCGCCATCAAGATCATCCGGGCTTTGAAGATC
>JAEEGH010022843.1_pt1 | contig 12779 bp, 13 predicted proteins | sample 9134181 | NCBI WGS metagenome assembly JAEEGH01 (sample SAMN16246544, study PRJNA631951) | gut metagenome | biome: gut microbiome; feature: rumen; material: DP-attached | host: Bos | place: Iran: Karaj | collected 2018-10 | reverse complement strand
CACGGGCACTCCTCAGTGTGGTAATGGGCAGACGGTAGTCGCCTTCCCAGATCAACCAACGCGAACCATGACGGCCGTAGTGGCTCATATAGAAAGGCTCATAGCCTTTGGGGGCTGGCGTCAACGCTTTGTCCGTCAGCTGACGGTCATAGTCCAGATAGTTACTACCCGCCAGATAACGGTTGGCGGCAATCTCATCCTTCGCAGAAGTCTCAAATACAGGCGCCTTCTGTGCTACGCTAAATGATGATTGAAAAAAGAAAAAAGATAAAGCTACTAGGAGCTTTTGGTACATTTTAGTAATCATAATTATTTGAACTTTAAACTTTTCAATTTTCACTTTCCAAAGCTGTCCTGAATCTGGCGGAGCCGATAGATCAGGTAGGACACGACTTTGTACGAGAACGGGAAGTATTTCTGTTCCTTGTAGCCGATGAAGTCGTACATAGTGGCATAATGAATGAACTCAGATTTCAGGGGATGGACACATTCCTTAAACCAGGGTTTCAGTCCACGGCAATAATGTACAATGTAAGGATCTTCACGGTCGGCGAGGATGCGGTCCCACTTGCTGAAGTGGATCTGCCACTGGCTGGTGGGATAGAACCAGTCTTCCATGAAGTTGTATTTGAAATCGAGGTATTTCACCTTACCGCTCAGGATCTTATTGGCAGGATCCTGGTCAGCGTATGGACAGGCGTCAGGATGTTCTTTCATGTATTCAGCCATCTTCTGGCCAATGTTGTTTTTCCGCCAGTAGTCAAGATTAATAAGCTGGACTCCGGCATTGAAGTAGGGCGTGGCCACTTTGTTGAGATTGTGTATGAAAATATCGTCTCCCCTTTGGTCTTCCACCACACCGCTGGCATAACCGTCAATAGGCGTGTTCCACAGATCGGAGAGGTCATGACGCACGATGATATCACCGTCAAGGTAGATCACCTTTGAGTCTTCAATCAGGTCGGCAATCATAAAGCGGTTATAGGTGGCAAACGTATAGCGCTTGATGAAAGGCAGGTTGTCGTATAGCTCCTTTGGAACCTTTTTGATGATAATTTGCTGCTTATAAATGTTGGCCAGACGGTCAAATTTGCTGATATTTTCTTCTTTCAGACCGTCGGTAAGCAGGTATATACGACAGTCGTTCTTCCGGTTGTTTTCGAAAATAGAAGTGGATAATGCCAGACACGGCATGACATATTTGTCATTTAAGCTAAGGGCGAAGTTCATATGCTTTTTGTTTGCAAAGTTACAAATAATCGCAATTCTTTGCAAGCAAAGTGAATAAAAAAACGAGGGTATCATGCAAAATTCATAATTTTTTTGTAATTTTGCGGCTGATAATTATAAATAAGTTACAAATGATACAATCAATGACGGGCTACGGCAAGGCAGTCGTGGCCTTTAAGGAGAAGAAAATCCATGTAGAAGTGAAGTCGCTCAACTCAAAGCAGCTTGACCTGAACACCCGTATTGCACCGCTCTATCGTGAAAAGGAGATGGAGATGCGCCAGATGGTGGCTGAGGCTCTCATCCGCGGTAAGGTGGACATGAGTGTGTGGATAGAAAAGGATATGGCCGTGGATCCGACGCCCATCAATGCGGCCCTTGTGGAGAACTATTACCAGCAGATCAAGGCCATCTCTGAAAAGACGGGCATCCCTATGCCGGAAGACTGCTTCTATACGCTGCTGCGGATGCCTGACGTGCTGACAAAGACGGACATGGAGGAGCTGGACGAGGAGGAATGGCTGACCGTGAAGGGAGCCGTGAAAGAGGCCCTCAACAACCTCGTGGACTTCCGCAAGCAAGAGGGAGCCGCCCTTCAGAAGAAGTTTACGGAGAAGATCGACAACATCGCCAGTCTGCTGGCATCCATCGAACCCTACGAACAGAGCCGTGTAGAGAAAATCAAAGGCCGTATCGTGGATGGCCTGCAGCAGATTCCTGGTGTGGAGTACGACCGTAACCGCCTGGAGCAGGAGCTGATCTATTACATCGAGAAGCTCGACATCAGCGAGGAGAAGCAGCGTCTGACGAACCATCTGAAGTATTTCCGCGACACGATGGCTGAGCCTGCCGGACAGGGTAAGAAGTTGGGTTTCATCGCTCAGGAGATGGGCCGCGAGATCAACACCACGGGCTCGAAGTCAAACCAGGCAGAGATGCAGAACATCGTCGTCAAGATGAAGGACGAACTGGAACAGATCAAGGAACAAGTACTGAACGCACTTTAGTAATAACGACAACTTAGACAACAAAAACAACATTTCGGTCTCTGACCGATTGGTAAAAAGTTGTCTAAGTTGTCATAGTTGTCGTAAATAAAAATGAGAGGTAAATTAATTATTGTATCGGCTCCGTCTGGGACGGGCAAAAGCACGATCATCTCGTGGCTGATGAAGGAGCATCCGGAGTTGAGCCTGGCGTTCTCGATCTCTTGTACGTCGAGGGCCCCGAGAGGAACGGAGAAGAACGGCGTGGAGTATTTCTTCCTGACCCCAGAGGAGTTCCGTCAGCGCATTGACAACGGTGAGTTCTTAGAGTATGAAGAGGTCTATGAAGGCCGTTTCTATGGCACCTTGAAGTCACAGGTGGAGCGACAGTTAGTGGCTGGGCAGAATGTAGTGTTTGACGTCGATGTAAAGGGTGGCGTGAACATCAAGCAGTTCTATGGCGACAAGGCACTGAGTCTTTTCATCCAGCCGCCGTCCATCAACGAACTCCGTCGCAGACTGGAGGGTCGTGGTACTGATGCCCCAGAAGTCATCGACCAGCGCATCGCCCGTGCTGAGTTCGAGCTGACCTTTGCCGAGAAGTTCGACAAGGTTGTTGTCAATGATATCTTGGAATATGCCGAGGCCGATGCCCTGGCCATCATACAGGAGTTTTTAAATAACGACAACAAAGACAACTAAAACAACATATCAGTCTTTGACTGATTAGAGAAAGTTGTCTAAGTTGTCATAGTTGTCGTAAATATAAAAAGGTTGTATTTTGAAGCGGACAGGACTCTTTGGGGGATCGTTTAATCCCATCCACAACGGACATGTCTCGCTGGCTCTGCAACTGAAAGAGCAGGCGGGACTCGACGAAGTGTGGCTGATGGTCTCCCCACAGAACCCCCTGAAACAGGCCGGCGACCTGCTCAACGATGAGCAACGCCTGCAGATGGCTCGTCTGGCGGTAGAACATGTGGAGGGTATTGTGGTCTGCGACTATGAGATGCATCTGCCGAAGCCGTCGTACACCTGGAACACCCTTGAGGCTCTCAAACATGACTATCCAGACCGCCAGTTCGTGTTGATGATCGGTGGTGATAACTGGGAACATTTCGACCGTTGGTATCGCGCTGAGGACATCAAGGCCAACTACGAAATCGTGGTCTATACCCGTACGCCTGGTGATTCAGGATTCATTGACATTTCCAGTACCGATATCCGCCGCAGGATCCGTGAGGGTAGGGGCATCCGCCGCTTGGTGCCTAAACCCGTAGCCGATTATATTGAGGAAAACAAACTCTATGATAATAAGGTGAAAAGGTGAAAAAGTGAGGAAGGGAAGATTCAGAAATATTAATCCTTTAGAGTGGGTAGGTTGGCTTTTCACCCCCATCGCAAAGAATGGCGCTTTCTTTGTGTTTATGTTCGCCCTCGGCTGGCTGTGCACGCGACTGGAGTTGATGCCCTATTATCTGCGCGAACGCGGTGCTAAGCCCTATGAATTGACACTGCCTGAACTGTTCCTCGACCTCTATATCATCTGCGTCATCCTGACGCTCATTCGTCCTCGTCACTCTTCTGGCGGTAGCCGACTTTTCACTTATCACTCTTCACTTTTCACCTTTATAAAGGCGTTACTATATCTCTTTTTATATGGCGTGGCCATCGTCGACGTGTTCTGCTACGTCCGCTTTGAGTCCACCCTGACGCCGACGATGCTGATGCTCGTCGCAGAGACCAGCGGCCAGGAGGCCCGTGAGTTCCTCTCTGGCTATATGAGTTTTGCCATCCTTACGACCAACGTGGGCTGGATCCTCTTGCTCATGCTCATTCATATCCTCTGGACCTTTGTCCGTCGCTGGCTGAACGAAATCCGTCAGCAGATGATCCTGCCGAAGGTGAACGAACGTTTTTTGATTGGCTTACAGGCCGTATTAGGCTGCCTCGTGGCCTGGTGTCTCTATAGCAGCATCAGCCTTACGTGGGACAACAAGGTGGCCATGCGACGCCTCTTCTCCTGCAAGACCCTCGGCGATGTGGAGCGGGAGCAGAACCGCAAGGATCACGCGAAGCTCTATCTGCCCGTCTATCGTCTGGCTTTCGGAATCTATGCCAACACCCTGGCCGATCAGCAATTAGAACAGTTGGAGATTGCCGGTGGGGATAAGATACAAGTCGACAGTTGTTGCTTCCGTGTGCCGGACATCGTGCTCGTCATCGGCGAGAGTTACAACAAGCACCACTCCCAGCTCTATGGCTACGACAAGCCCACCACTCCCCGTCAGCTGGCGATGGCCGAGGAGGGTTCTCTTATTCCGTTCTCCGATGTCGTCTCGTCGTGGAATCTCACAAGCTTCGTCTTCAAGCACATGCTCTCGCTTTGGGCTGTCGGCGACAGCGGGGCGTGGTGCGACAAGCCGCTCTTCCCAGAGGTGTTCCGTCGGGCGGGCTATCACGTGACGTTCCTCACCAACCAGTTCCTGCCCCTTGCGAAAGAGGCCGTCTATGATTTCAGCGGTGGTTTCTTCCTCAGCGACTCTGCCCTTAGCCGTCGCTTCTTCGATGAGCGCAACACGACGTTGTACCGTTATGACGGCGGGCTGCTGAAGCAATTGCAACAGAGTGACGGTAAGGGCCGTCTGACGATCCTCCATCTGATGGGATCCCACGTCGACTACTCCGCCCGTTATCCGAAAGCCTTCAGGCAGTTCACCCCCCAGCAGTACGACCGTCCTGAACTGACTCCTAAGCAACTCCAGACGCTGGCCCACTACGATAACTCGCTGCTTTACAACGACTCCATCCTGAAGGCCGTTACCAATCACTTTGCTGATCGCGACGCTGTTGTCATCTATGTGCCAGACCACGGCGAGGAGGTCTTCGACAGCGAACCCTACACATCCGGCCGCCTGCACAATGCCGACATCGACTACCGCCTGGCCCGCAACGAGATGGAGATACCCTTCTGGATCTGGGGCTCGCCCCTATACCGCGAGCATCATCCCTACGGCTGGCTGGCCATACAGGCAGCGAAAGACCGTCCGCTGATGATCGACGCCCTGCCCCATTTGCTCCTCTATCTTGGTGGCATCTCGACACCCCTCTATCGCCCAGAGCTGAACGTCATCAGTCCTGACTACAACTCTCATCGCCCTCGTATCCTCAAAGGACTTACGGACTACGACCAGCTGAAACAAAGTAATCATAAAGCTCAAAGCTCAAAGTTCAAAGTTCAAAGTGAATAACAGCTTACTGACACAGACAGAATGTACGGCGATGCGTGGCATCGCTATCCTTGCCATCATGCTCCACAACTACTGCCACTACGTCAAAGGCATTGCGAAAGAGAACGAATACCAATTCCTCACCAAGCGTTGTGACCGTCTGTGGGAGGCCATCACCAGTCCCGACGAGTTCCTGCCGATGGATCTCCTTTCCTTCTTCGGCCACTACGGCGTGCCCGTGTTCCTCTTCCTCAGTGGCTACGGCCTGATCAGGAAATACGAGACCGCTCCCGACCTCCCAGAGTCCCTGTCCGCCAGGCACCCCTCCCTTTGGGGGAGGTCGGGAGGGGCTTTCCTCCGTTACCATTACCTCAAGCTCCTCCGCATGCTCATTGTCGGCTTCGTCCTCTTCATTATGGTCGATGCCGTCACCCCAGGCCGTTTCCCCTTCCATTGGGACAACATCATTGCCCAGCTGCTCATGTACATCAACGTGCTGCCAGATCCCGACAAGATCATCTGGCCCGGCATCTACTGGTTCTTCGGCCTGATGATGCAGCTCTACATCGTCTATCGTCTCTTGCTCTACCGCCGCAGTTCGTGGTATGTGGTGGCCCTGATTGCCGTCTGTTGGCTCCTGCAGGTCCTCTGCGACCCCAATGGCGACACCCTCAACCGCCTCCGCTATAACTTCATCGGTGGCATGCTGCCCTTCGGTTTGGGAATCTGTTTCGGAAGGAGTGAAGGGTTAGGAGTCGGGAGTCAGGAGTCAGGAGTCAGTAGAATACTGTTGGGGCAGACACTCCCGTCAAAGGTAATCTCCTGTCTCCTGACTCCTGTCTCCTGTCTCCTTCTTTTCTCCATGTCCTTCTCCTTCCACGCCTGGCTGTGGATCCCCGTGGTGGTCATCATCGGCACGATTGCTTTTGTAAAGGCCCTTCCTGCCGTCATACTCAAGTTCTTCGTCTTCTTCGGCACCTACTCCGCCGCCATCTTCGTGGCCCATCCCATCGCCCGCAAACTCTTCATCACCGTCGCCTGGCAGCGTGATGCCTACGACGGCCTGATGCTCTACTTCGTCGCCGCCATCGGCCTCTCCTGGGCCGTCAAACAGCTCATTGACCATCTCCCCTCCCCTAAGATGTAATCATACAGTTCAAAGCTCAAAGTTCAAAGTTCAAAGTTCAAAATGAAACGTGTCTTCGCTTTTGACTTCGATGGGACGCTGACCACCCGCGACACCCTCATCGCCTTCATCCACTACGCCTGTGGCACGCCCCGTTTCCTCCTCGGCTTCCTGCTTCACGCCCCCCTCCTGGTGTTGATGAAGCTGAGGCTCTACTCGAACGGCAAAACCAAGCAGCGCCTGTTCACTTGGTTCTTCCAGGGGATGTCCATCGAGACCTTCGACGCCCTCTGTCAGTCCTTCGCCCTTTCTCATCGCCATCTGCTCAGACCAGACACCGTCCGCCTGTTACAGCAGGCACTCTCCGAAGGCGCCGAAGTGCTCGTTGTCAGCGCCAGCATCGACAATTGGGTGCAGCCCTTCTTCTCTACCTTCCACCATCCACCATCCACCTTCCACGTCCTCTGCACTCAGATCGAGGTCATCGACGGTCGCCTCACCGGCCGTTTCCTTACCCCCAACTGCTACGGCCAGGAAAAAGTCCGTCGCATCCTCGCCCTCCATCCCGACCGTTCCACCTACCATCTCACAGCCTACGGCGACAGTCGTGGTGACCGCGAACTCCTCGCCTTCGCCGACGAAGCCCACTTGGTTAGTTCATAATTCATAGTTCAAAGTTCATAGTATGGGAAAGATGCCAACAGCCCGAGAAGTCATTGCCTATATGGAGTCGCAGCAGAATGAGTCGCAGCGACAGGTGCTCATGCGTTTCTTCAAGACCGGCCCCGGCGAATATGGCGAGGGCGACGAGTTCCTCGGACTCAAGGTGCCCCTGACGCGCGAGGTCGTCAAGAGTGTGGCAAAAGACTTCCCGCTGAGCGAAGTCCCCGAACTGCTCATGAGCCGCTGGCACGAAGTCCGTCTCTGTGGACTGCTCATCCTCGTGGCGAAGTTTGAGAAGCTTGCCACCAAACGCCTCGAAAATGATGAAGCCGCCATCCGCAGTCGCGACGAAATCCTCACCCTCTATCTCCAATACGCTGAGCGTGCCAACAACTGGGACCTCGTCGACCTCTCCGTCCCCAAGATCCTCGGCCACTGGCTTCTCCTTCCCTCCCGATGCACCGCATCGGACTTTCCTATATTCCTATATTCCTTAGACAATAATAATCTCCTTAGAATCTCGCTTCTCGATTCCCTCGCCCACAGCCCCAACCTCTGGAAGCAGCGCATGAGTATGGTCTGCACGTGGAAGACCACGCAGCTCGGCGATCCCTCTTGGTGCCTCCGCTATGCCGAGATCCATCTCCACCATCCCCACGACCTCATGCACAAGGCCGTCGGCTGGATGCTCCGCGAGATGGGCAAGCGCATCTCCATGGATCTCCTCCGCGACTTCCTCCGCCAGCACGCCCACGACATACCGCGCACCGCCCTCCGTTATGCCATCGAACAGATGTCAGAACAGGAGCGGCAATACTGGATGAACATCCAATATTGCCGCAAATGAATACGGGCGATTTTACGTCTGTATCAGCCTGACTTTTCGCCTGTTGTCTGATGGCCTTACTGCGAAGTGGAGCCAGTAGGTGCCCTTGGGCGAACGCTCAGCGAGCGTAAAGTGCTCGCTGAGTCGTGCCTGCTTATTAATACTTACTTCTGTCATAATCTTCAGTTTACGTTTTCCTTATGACGCTGTGTCGCTGCGTAGCTGTGTCACTGCGTCAGAGCATGATCGAACCCGTCTTCCTGTATTTGGCCTTGGTGGTTCCGTTCTCTACAAACTCATCCACTTTTTCGGCCAGACGGTCTTTCAGCAGACGTACTACCCTGGTACGTGCCGAGGCATTGCTTTTCAATGTGAAGCAGCGCATCACATCGTCAACGGTGAACTCATCGGGCAGACGGTTGAACGACTCGATGGTCTTGCCCCTGCGCTGCACATTGGCAGCGGCATCGCGTGTCTTGTCGTCAAAGTACTTCTCGGCCAGTGCCCCAAAGTAATGACGCTGGCAAGCGTACTGGATGTTCACGATCAGCTCTGCGAGTTTCCAGTCCACCTCGTCTGTCTCAAACTCACCACACCAGTAGTCACCCTCCTGATGCATCTTATCCCAATGGCGCATCACGATAAACGGCGCAGCGAAATTCAGGCCATGGTAGGCACAACGTTTCAGCAGCATTTCGTCGGCCTTGGAATCGTTCTCTTTGGCATCAGCCATGCGGCGTGACGTCCAGTCGTAGAGTTCATCGACGATCTTCTGAACCGTCAACTCACCCTTCATACGATCCAGTTTCCCAGCCCAATCCTTCAAGCGATTGTCGCTTTCAAAGTCCACCTTCGACTCACGCTCCATCATCTCAAAGTTGGTGGCAGGCAGAGGAATACAAGTCAAGCGAGTAGCGAGACCAGAGCCAAAATTCTGCTCGTTCACTTTCTTCTTCAGGGCGATAGGCGTACCTGTGTAGATGAAGTTCCACGTTACGTAGAAGTCCTGCAAAATTGAATCGTTATTCGAATACGCCTGGCCATCTTCCTCATTGTGGAAGGCTTTCAGTTCCAGCGACTGCTTGTCAATCCAGGAGCCGCCTTTCTGAACAGTCACAGTATTATCCAACTCAGTATCGAACGTCAGTTGGTGCAACTGCATCAGTTGGCCGTCGATTTCCTCCACGCTGTTCACCATGTCCTGAATGAACTGGGCATTAGAGGTACGAGCCGGATGCACACGCACGATGACCTTTGGCTTCTTGGGCTTCTCCTTGTTTGCACCCTTGGTGCGCATCTGTTCACGATAGGCGTTGATGGCATCCTTGCCCACCTTGTCGGCAGCGACGATAGGCGCAGCGAGCAACTTAAACAAACGAGTCGCAAAGCTCTTTCCGCTTGCAGGATCGCCAATAATAAGCGTCGAATTATTCAGACGTCGCAACTCCTCTGGACGATGATAGAACCTATAGGTGCAGCGCGTCATGAGTGTCATCAGCAAGCCACCGCCAACAAACATTGCTGCTGGATATTGGTTCTTCTTCAGTCCTTTCGTAATGTCCTTCAACAGCGGGAAGTCCTTGCTCAGTTCCTCAATCTGTGCGCCCCAGTCCCACAGCCAGCGGTTGATGTCTTCGTCGCCAACGACTACCGCCCTTTGCGTCTGCGCCTTCGTGATCTCCTGATACGACCTGCCTGTGGCTTTCTGGATCGCTTCGAGCATCGCCTTGCTGGGAAGACTGCTGGCGTACTTCTTCTCCTTCTGCGCCACGCAGTCAGCGGCACTGGCCACTGTCTGCCCCACATTCTCATTCCTCTCGTCGATGATCTCCTTGACCCATGGCTGCGCCTCGACGATGCGCAGCACTGTCTGCTTATCCCCATCGAGCATGAGCAACAGGTCTGTGGCCAATTTGAGCGACTCTGTGTGTCGGTTGCTGTCTGCTGCGCATGGCAGCTTGTCTGCATAGCGAGCATCAATAATAGACTGTACATCATAGCCCCTCCATTTTATTGACGACAAATCAGAGTTCTTTTCTGACGACAACATGGACAACTTTGACAACTCTTTTTCAGGCAGAACCTCTGCCTGTGGCGACATGTTGTCGCCATTAAATGTTGTCTTAGTTGTTTCAGTTGTCGTTTTATGATCATCCGTTGTCGTAGCCTGTGAATGACCGTCTCGATATAGAGCATCATATCGCTCAGCAAACTCCTTGTTCTCATACGTAAACAGTTCCTTGTCAATATACAGAATATCCGATTCCTTGCAGATGAACGACATCCTCGATGCGTCCTTGCAACTTTCGTCAACCTCCACGCCCAAGACTTCTGCCATAGCGTGTTGGTTGTCGATGAGATTACCCTTCTGGACATCGGCCTTGAAGACCACTTTCAGACCATGCCCTGAGGGAGTCACATAAACGAGCAAGATTCTTGACGACAACTCAGACAACTTGGACAACTTTTTCTCATCGCTGCCAGCAGCGATTGTTGTTTTAGTTGTCATAGTTGTCGTTAATCCCCAACTCTCAAATAGTTGTTGTGGATTCTCCACGTGATCTATATCCATCACCACCAAGCCAGTCAGTCGTGTCGCAGCCTGCTTGCGCCAACGGCCTACCTTGCCTTTTTTGGATTGCGTCTCGTCGAACATCGCCTGAAAGATGAACGCAGGTAACTTGCGCTTCAACGAAGCCTCGCCCGTCTCACGATACTTGTCGATGTTCTCGTTCCACTGAGTCGCCCTGACGAGGGCCCAAAACTGGGCCTCGTCAACGGGCAACGTAGGATTACTGAAATTCTTCTGATAGCAAAATCCCATACTCAAAGCGTTTGAAGGTCAGTAATATAGAAGGCGTTCTCATGGCGATCATTGTTGTCGCCCCATGTGCGATGTTTCCAGAAGCCCTTCACAATATAGGGCATACCTTGTTGAAACTGCGTGTCACGGTTCTTCGAAGCCAGTTCACCAGTCATCTCACCATAGATCACGTCACCACCGCGCTTCATCGTCACGCCACGGCTCTTGAAGTATTCAGAGCTGCCGTCCTGCTTCTGATACTGGCGCTCAGCGTATGCGCCCACCGCGATAATAGTCACTAATGCTTCCATAGTCTCACAGATATTAAAGTTCGTCAATCTCAATCTTCATGTTCTGGGTCTCGCCAGCCAACAACTCCAGCATGTCCTCAGAGCATTTCAGTACCGTCCTTACACTCACGCCATGCCTTGCAAAGAACTCGATATAGGCCTTTGCCCAACCCAGAGCCGTCACGGCATCGTCGAAGCCGTCGAGGTCGAACAGTCGCATCCACTCGGTGTCAGAGTCATCACACCAAACCCTGTATGTGCCCTTATTTTCGAGCACGCGAACCTTCAGATTCATCACCTGTGGCATAGCCTGGAACTTCACGCCCAGCGCATTGATGTCCTTGAAGCGGCTCTTCAGAATCTCCTTGGCGTTCTCGTCGCCACACATCAGGGCACAGCCCATCATGCCAGCGAGATCCTTCACCTGAATCAGCTCATCCTTCTCGCACAGATAGCGAAAGTCGCTCTGGTCATAAGCCGGATCGCCATATAGCGGTTCCAGTCGCTCGTCCTTATTCGTTACCCACCACTGATTTCCCAAGAACGTTGCGATGGTGGCAACGCCTGAACACTTACCGTAAACAACAATCTTATTTTCCATACTAAATCCTTTCTTCTTGATGATTAAACAATACCTTCGCTCTCCAGAAACAGCTGTCCAGTGGTTTTCACTTCCTGCTGCTCCTTCTTAGGCTCTGGCTCTACCTGGAACTTCTGATCTACGAGGTTTAAATACTGCTCCTTGTAGAAGTCGTACCACCACTTGGCCATGCCCTCAGCCTCATGGTCGAAGTTCACTTCAATGGTACATATCACACTGGCTGCAAGATTGGTCGCCACCATCATCGCGATCTCGCGATCATAGGGATTCCTCATGTCAATCTTCCGCATCAGCTTCTCAATCTTGCTGAGAAAGCGGCCTGCATCCTGCGACATCGTGGCAGTCATATCCTCTAAAGTCTTAAAGCAGTGTACCCACTGGCCTAATTGCGATTCCATTTTCTTCATAATGGTCCTCCTTTCTGTTATTGTTCAACATCATCTTCTTCCAACATCAGCTCCATGAGCTTGTCGCCCAGCAGAGCCCTCATAGCAGTCTTCAACTCACGCTTCATCACGTGGTCAATCGTCATCAGGTCAAGTCCCTTCTTAACGGAGTTATAGAACTTGATGCGCTTGGGAGATTCCTTCAGCCATCCGTTCTCCAACAGGCAGATCACCTTGTCCTGACTACCCTTGGGCTTGCGGTTGTAGGGGCTGAACCCTATCTCCTGATGCGTTTCCATACTCGAAAGCTGCAGGCGCAACCTTCCTTCCACACACTTGCCGTCCATGACGGCTGCCAGTACCTCCTGGCTAACTTCTACCTCGATTTTCATAATCTTGCGGTTTGTGAGTGAAGGGTGTCGGAATTTGGCCATTTTCACTACGTAGACTTCCTTCACTGTCTTCGCTCGATTACTACTTAATGATTACCTCTGTGGTTCCTTTCAGGCGAACCACGCCTCCCCCTTTACCGGCATTCTTCATGCCGTCGCTCATCTGCCACTGCTTGCACTTGAACTTCTGTTCCACCACCATCATCTTCAGTGCACAGAACCTTGTGCCGTCATTCTCAACACACT
>JAEEGH010022840.1_pt1 | contig 12781 bp, 11 predicted proteins | sample 9134181 | NCBI WGS metagenome assembly JAEEGH01 (sample SAMN16246544, study PRJNA631951) | gut metagenome | biome: gut microbiome; feature: rumen; material: DP-attached | host: Bos | place: Iran: Karaj | collected 2018-10 | reverse complement strand
GGGGCCGACGAGCGCGTACATCGCGGCGGTAAGCGCGTGCGTGCCGTTGACAAAGCCCGTGCGGACGAGGGCGGCCTCCGCGCCGAAGACCTGGGCGTAGATCCTGTCGAGCGTTTCGCGCCCGAGATCGTCATAGCCGTAGCCGGTCGTCCCGGCGAAGCAGGCGTCGGACACGCGGTTGTCCTGGAAGGCCTGCATGACCTTGCGCGTATTGTGCAGAGCCGTCTCGTCGATGCCGTCGAAAACGGGACGGATCGTTTTTTCCGTCTCCGCAGCGAGCGCCCAGATCTCAGGCCTGATATCCGATATCTTCATCTTTCAGCTCCATGACCAGTTCTTTGAAATGATTGCCGCGGGCGGCAAAATTCGGGAAAGCGTCGAAAGAGGCGCAGGCCGGCGAGAGAAGCACGACGTCGCCCTCCCGCGCGGAAGCTGCGGCGGCGCGCACCGCGTCGTCAAAGCTGTCGATCACGTCGAAGCGGAGGCCGCTTTCGGGATAGAACGACGAATGCTCGATTGCCGCGCGGATCTTGTCGGCCGTCGCGCCCGTGATAAACACCCTCTTGGCAAGGCGGCAAAGATCGTCGCCAAGCCCGTCGAAGGCGATGTGCTTGTCATAGCCGCCGACGATGATGATCGGCTTTCTCTTCACGGCGCGGAGGCCCGCGGCCGTACGGGTCGGGCTGGAAGCGATCGAATCGTTGATGAAGAGCACGCCCCTGAGCAGCCTTACCTGCTCAAGGCGGTGCTCGACGCCGGCGAAGGACGTCGCCACCTCGCGGCAGACCTCGTCCGGGACAAGGCCTTCGGTCGCGGAAAAGGCGGCAAGATAATTCAGAACATTGTGCTCGCCGGGAATGCGGATATCCGAGGCCTCCATGATCCGGCGCGACACGCCGTTCTTCACACGGTACAGGACGCCGTCAAGGCAGTACGCGCCGTTCTGAACGCCGCTTTTGTCCGAGAAATACGCGACGGAGGATCTCGCCGCGGCGGCATAATAGGCGGAATGTGCGTCGTCAAGGCAGAGGACCAGTCTGTCTCGTGCCGACTGCGAGGTAAAAACGGACATCTTCGCGTCGATGTAGTCCTGATAGTCCTTGTGCTTGTCAAGGTGGTTCGGAGAGATGTTCGTGATCACGGCCACGTCCGGACGGCATTTCATGCTGTGCAGCTGGAAGGAGCTCAGCTCCAGCACGGCGAAGTCGTCGGGCCGCATCTTCGGCACGTCGCAGAGCAGAGGACGGCCGATGTTGCCTCCAAGATGGACGGTATAGCCCGCAGCCTTCAGAAGCTCGGAAATGACGGTCGTGGTCGTCGTCTTGCCGTCGCTGCCGGTCACGGCGATCGTCTGGCAGGGACAGAGCGAGAAGAAAACCTCCATCTCGGAGGTGATCTTACTCCCCTTCTCCGCGGCAGCGAGGAGATGCGGATCAAAAGGCATCAATCCCGGCGTGCGGAAGATCAGATCGTGGTCAAGCCCCTCGAGATAATCGTCACCAAGTTTGAGCGACGCGCCGAGAGCTTTCAGTTCCTCGCCTTTCTCGCCCATCTCGGGAAGAGAGCGCTTGTCGCACACAGTAACAGTACAGCCGTTTTCAAGCAGAAGGCGGATGAGGGGCATATTGCTCACGCCCGCGCCGATGACGGCGATGCGTTTTTCTTTTATGGAATCGACATATTCTTGCAGCGTCAAAAGTATCACCTCATAACTATTTTATTATAAAACTTGTGCGCCTCAAAAACAAGATTCTTGTTGACTTGCAGGCACGGATTGGATAGAATAAGCCCCGTGAGCAGACCGAGCGGCCGCGGGTGTAAGGCGAAAGCCTGCACATGAGGAAAGTCCGGGCTCCACAGGGCAAGGATAACGGGTAACGCCCGCCAGGGGTGACCCTCGGACAAGTGCAACAGAAATATACCGCCCGAAGCCTTTGGCCTCGGGTAAGGGTGGAAAGGCGGGGTAAGAGCCCACCCGCCGCATGGAGACATGTCGGTGCTGTAAACTCTATCCGGAGCAACGCCGTGGGAGAGCATATAGATCGGCCCGATCGCTCTCAGGAGGCGGCTTGAGCCTGTCGGCAACGGCAGGCCTAGACAGATGGTCGCTTAAGACAGAACCCGGCTTACAGATCTGCTCATATCAACGTGAAAGCTCCCGCCTCGGAGGCGGGAGCTTTCTTTTTTACAGAACGGCAAGCATTTTCTCGATCGCGGCGGCGGCCGTTTCCGAAGACATTACAGGTATTTGATTCCTCCGATCGGAGCATGCGCATGCCGGAACATGAATAAAGCCGCCGCGGACAGCCGGAAATTCCCTTTCGAGCGTAAACAGCAGCGAGTACATCAGATCGTTGCACACGAAGGTCCCCGCGCTGTTCGATATCTCCGCGGCGAAACCGTCCTTCCGGGCCGCGGCGGCCATGGCCTTGATCGGCAGCGTGGAAAAGAAGGCTGCCGGGCCGCCGGCGACGACGGGCTCGTCCTTCGGCTGACGACCGGCGTTGTCGGGTATCCGCGCATCGCGCACATTGATCGCGCAGCGCTCCGGCGTGACGGCGGCGCGTCCGCCCGCCTGGCCCAGACAGATCACGGCGTCCGGTTTTTCTCTGCGCAGGGCTTCGAGCAGCGTCGTTCCCGCAAGTCCGAACACCGTGGGAACGGTGATCTTGACAAGTTCCGTTCCTTCGCGGGCCTTTATCAGTTTCAGTGCTTCCTGCGAAGCGTTCATGGCCTCGCCGCCGAAGGGCTCAAAGGCGCTGAGCAGGATCTTCATATATGACCACTTCCTGACGGAATATCTGTGAAAAACCTTTTCCTGACGGAATATCTGTGAAAAACCTTCCCGCCGCATGAGAGCAGGAAGGTTTTTCAGGGTACTGTTTCAATTTGCGCTTCTTTTCAGCGCAGCCTCCCGTTCGGCGGCAGCCAGAGCGCGAAGGCTTTGAAAGACACAGACGGCCAGAAAAAGAAGCGCGGCAATAAGCGGAAGCTTTTTGGCAATCCCCTCGTTCTCTCCGCAGAGCAGACCGACGAGCCGCTTTGCAGCGGAAAAGGCGAGCGCGAAGACGCGCTTTACAAGATCCGGAACGATCTCCATCTTTTTTACTCGGCGTCTTCCCAGTTGTGCCAGACGTTCTGGACGTCCTCGTTGTCCTCGAACATATCCAGCATCTTCTGCATGTTTTTCGCGTCGTCCTCGTTTGTGAGCTTGATGTATCCGTTCTGCGGCAGCATCTCGACCTGCGCGGAGAGCAGCGTGTAGCCCTTGGCCGTCAACGCGTCCGCGACAGAGGCGATATCATCCTCGCCGGTGTAGACGTTGAAAACCGCCTCGTCGGATTCGAAATCGGCGGCGCCGGCGTCCAGCGCGTCCATCATAACGGTATCTTCGTCGAGCTCTTCGTCCTCGTTGTCGATGACGATGACGCCCTTGCGGTCGAACGACCAGGATACGCAGTTGGAGGTGCCCATGTTCCCGCCGTATTTGTCAAAGTAGTGGCGGACTTCGCCGGCCGTGCGGTTGCGGTTGTCGGTCATGGCCTCGACGATGACGGCGACGCCCTGCGGGCCGTAGCCTTCATAGGTGATCTTTTCATAGTTCTCCGTATTGCCGGAGCCGAGCGCCTTGTCGATCGTACGCTTGATATTGTCATTGGGCATATTGGCCGCCTTGGCCTTGGCGATCACGGCCGCGAGCTTGGAATTGCTGCGCGGATCGCCGCTGCCGCCCTCCTTGACCGCGACGACCATTTCGCGCGCGATCTTGGTAAAGGCCTGCGCGCGCTTGGCGTCGGCAGCGCCCTTGGTTTTTTGTATGTTGTGCCACTTGGAATGTCCGGACATTGTCTTTCGCTCCTTCTTCTATGTGATGCGGAGAATGATTTTCGGCCATTAGTTTAGCACAACAAGGCAGCTATGACAAGGGCAAATTTAGGCTCTCGGGATCAGCAGAAGATCTCCGTCCAGGGGATACCTGGCGTTGAGTTCTCCGATCGCCTCAACGCTGCTGTGATAAAGCTTGGCAAGCTCCCAGCGGTCACGCCCTCCGGTTTTGGCGATCGTCACCGCCGGCAGCGCGGACAGATCGAAGGGATGCTCGGTATCGAGCTCAACGGAAGAGAGATATTCGATCTCGCCGTATTCGACGCAGGAATAATCCAGCACGACGGAAAGGTCGATTTCGATCTCCTCGCCAGCGCGTTCGGCTCCGATCGACGCGATCCTCGCCCCGCAGAGCTCGCCGCCGCCTTCGGGCATTGCGGCTTCGACGGAGAAAAGCCTCTGCTGTGTGCTGAAAACGCCCTCGGCGTCCCGGAGGAGCAGACTGGCCGCAATGGAGATCTCGGCCTTGCCCTCACGGACGGCGAACGAAAGGATATCCGCAAATACACAGACCGGTTCGCCTCGTTCGCTCTCGACCTCCATATGTTCAAGGGCCGTCGCCGTCAGACGCTGCGTCCCGCGGCTCCTGCAAATTTTGGACGATCCTTTCTCGAGGCTCGTCGGGCAGGCGGTGCTGTAGGCGTCGGAGAGGAAACGCAGCTCTTCCCTTTTTTCAAACCCGACCTGCGCGACGGCGTGGAGCTCCAGCTCGAGTACTCGGCCGCCGTTGATCGCCTCGTTGAGATCGGCGTAAAGGGAATTGGCTTCCAGGCGGACATCTCCGACGCCGCAATCCTCTTCCGGCTTATCGATCAACACGCTGAAGGGCAGACGCTCCCTGAGAAAGACCGGGCAGCTCCCCTCCCGCGTTTCACAGCACAGCTCCAATTCCGCGCCGCCTTTGATAAGGGCTTTGCTTCCGATCGTCTGGCAGTCATCGTATAAGAGGCTGACGCGCGCGCCGGAAACAGCCGTGATCTCGTCGGGATGATCGATCGGGATCTGTTCGTTGATGACGAAGCTCTTTTCACCGGGCCGTGAGTTGATCACGCACTCGGCGATCTCGGATCGAAGCTGCAGTCCGGCGTCCGGCGCGTCTTCCGTTTCCGCCGGGATACAGACGCAGCTGTCGGCAAGGCAGGATATCTCCGCGCGGACGGCGAGCTGCGCGGACACCTTTCTCGGATTGACCGCGCGGGCCTGTACCCCCATACAGTGGAGCGTTGTCCGGATATCCCCCTCCGAAACGCTCGTCTGGCTGTCGAAAAGGATCTCGAAGCTTTTCGAGAAATGCAGGCAGCGCACGCGATCGCGCCGTTCGGTGATATAAAAAACGGTGATATCGGCCGCCGCGCCGATGCTGACGCCGTGATCGGAAGCTTCCTTGCTTTTCAAAAACAACTGCGCCTGTGCAAACGTGATCTTTCCGATATCCTCAAAGACATCGGGTACGATGCATTCCGCCTGCTCCTGAACAGACTTTGTCTGGCGGAACACCTCGCTGCAGCAGGAAATCGACGGAGCCTTGAGTGCGATCTTCATATCGTTTCTCCCCTTCTTTGCGCTTTGTACAGGCTATGAAGCCGGAGCCGTTTTTATGCGCGGCCTTTTCGGAACAGCCCGATCAGGCGGCGCAGGATGCCCGGCAGGCGAAACACAACGATCTTCAATACTCAAACTCCTTTCAAGCATTCAACAGCACCGTATCAGCCAGACGCCGCCTCCGATGAGAGCGGCTGCCAGCACGAACCACCAGAAAGACGCCGGCAGGACCAGGGATAAAATGATGACGAGGCCTGCACAGATCGCGATCATGCCCCAAAGATTCAATCCGTTTCTACGCATAAAAACACGCCCCTTCGCGCCAACTGATAACAGTGTAAGCGAAGGGGCGTCGTTTTATGACGTTTTTTTACGGTTCCCTGCTCTCCCAGGGTTTTTGTCTGGCCGTCAGATCGTACAGACGGGCATAGGAAGCATAGCGGCTCCTGCCGATCTTCCCCTCTTCAAGCGCACGGCGAACGGCGCAGTCCGGTTCCTTGAGATGAGCGCAGTCCAGAAAACGGCATTTGCCTATGTAAGGGGCAAACTCGGGAAAATCATACTGGAGCTGTTCCTTGGTGATCGTCTGCATCATTCGGATCTCGAAGGACGCAAAACCCGGCGTGTCCGCGACAAAAGTACCCTCGCCGAGCGGGTAGAGCTCGACATGGCGCGTCGTGTGCTTGCCTCGTCCGAGGTGCTCGCTGACGGCGTCGGTCGGGATCTCCGCATCGGGCAGCAGCACATTCAGGATGCTCGATTTCCCGACTCCGGAGTTTCCCGTGAAGGCGCATACCTTGCCGCGCATCGCATCGAGAAGCTCTTTCGCTCCCTCGCCGGTCTCCGCGCTCGTGCGGATCACGGGATAGCCCGCGGCGGTGTAAATGCCGTAGAGATCGTCTCCTTTATCGAGATCGATCTTGTTGACGCAGACGATCAGCTCGCAGTTTGCCTCGTGAGCGATCACGGCCACGCGGTCGATCAGAAAAGGATCGGTGACGGGGTTGACGTTCGCCGCGATGAAAACGAGCGTGTCGACGTTGGCCACGGCAGGGCGAATGAAAAAATTCTTTCGCTCCAGGACCTCCTCGATCCGCCCGCTGCCGTCCTTATCGGTGAGCAGACGGACGCGGTCGCCGACGAGCGGAGAGGTGCCGTCCAGGCGAAATCTGCCTCTTGCCTTGCAGGCTGTGACGCCTTCGGGAGTTTCGACATAATAGAAGCCGCTCAGGGCTTTGATGATGATTCCCTCGGTCATATATGTACCGTTTCAGTTGCTGCCGAGCGAGACCTGGAGCGTGACCTTGCTGTGCTCCTCGATGCTCTCGCCGATCTGCACGTCCTGTCCGACGACCGTACCGCGGTCGAGCGGGCTGTCGATCCAGTTGGACCCGGCATAGCTGAGGTTGTTGCTTTCAAGCTTCTTGATGGCGGCATCCTCGGAAAGACCGATAAGGTTCGGCATCTCTACGTAAATGACCTGCGGACCGCTGCTGACGCTCAGATAGAGCGTCGAGCCGCTGATGACCATTTCTCCGGCAGCGGGGCTGGTGGCGATCACGCAGTTATGCGCAACGCTGTCGCTGGTGGCGGATTCGATCTCAACGGAGAAGCCCATTTTCTGCAGCTGATCCTCCGCCGCACGGTAGTCGAGCCCGGAAACGTCCGGGACTTCGATCGAGGTCATGCTGCGGCTCACGGAGATCTCGACCGTGACGCCGTCGTTTTCGATGCTCATGCTTCTGCCGGGGTCAGGCTTCTGGCTGATGATGATGCCCGGCTCCGTGTCGTTGGTATAGACGTCCGTGATAACAAAATTGAATATCGAATCGGCCTCGCGGATCACGTCGTCATAGCGGCTGCCGACAAATTTTGGCAGGTCGATCCGTTCGGCGGGAGAAAACAGGTCTCTTACCCAAAAATTCCAAAGAAATACGAAGAGAAACAGCGCCGTGAGCAGCAGAGCGAACGCTCCGCTGAGGAAGCTGACGCGCGCGGCTTTTTTCCGGCGGATATGATAGCTGGATTTCGTCAGCTCGCTGTACGACAAAACAGGCTTCGGAGAGCTTTCCTCCTCGCTTTCAAGGGGAAACTCCTGCTTCATGGCGCTGTGCGTAAACTCATCCAGATCGGCCAGCAGCTCGCCCGCGGACTGGTACCGTCCGCTCAGATCGGCGTTCATGGCCTTGAGCGTAATGCGCTCAAGCTCCTCCGGAATGGAGGGGATGATCGAGCGCAGAGGCTCGGGCTTGGCGTTCATGTGTTTGACGGCGATCTCGGCAAGCGTGTTGCCCGTATAAGGCAGTCTGCCGGTGAGCATCTCATACATGACGACGCCCAGAGAATAAATGTCGCTTCGCGCATCGGGGCTGTTCCCGCGGGCCTGCTCCGGCGCGATGTAATGGATCGAGCCGATGGTCTGGCCGTTGTTCTCATAGACCTCGTTTTCAAGCGCGGCGATGCCGAAATCGGCGACCTTCAGCGTGCCGTCGCGCAAGAGCATGATGTTTTGGGGCTTGATATCCCGGTGGATGATGCCTCTTTCATGCGCGTGCGAGAGCGCGCGCGTGATCTGCTTGGAAAAGTGCACGACCTCTTTCCAGTCCAGCGCGCCCTTTTTGTCCATATACTGCTTGAGCGTGATGCCGGAAATGAGCTCCATGACGATATATTCCCGCTCGTCGCTGTGACTGACGTCATAAACGGCGACGATATTGGGGTTGGAAAGCATGGCGACGGCATGCGACTCCGCGCAGAAGCGGCGGCGGAACTCTTCGTCCTTAGCCATCTCCTCGCGCATGATCTTGACGGCCACATAGCGGTTGAGCCGGTGATCGAGCGCGCGGAAAACAAGCGCCATGCCGCCTTCGCCGATGGTCTCGAGGATCTCGTATCTGTCGTCGAGCAATTTGCCGATGTATTTTTCTTCTTCGTTCATAGCAGCTCCGTTATCGTTTGATGACGACGACCGTGACGTTATCGCGTGCGCCGCGGTTGAGCGCTTTGCTCATCAGCGCGCGGCAGAGGATCTCCGGCTCGGGGTATTCGACGGCATAGTCGAGCATCTCCTCGTCGGAGACGATGTTGGAAAGGCCGTCCGAGCAGAGGATCAGCATGTCGCCCGGCGCGAGATTGATCTCGTAGAAATCCGGTTCCACGTCCGCTTCCGAGCCGAGCGCGCGCGTGATGACATTGCGCTGCGGATGCCGTCTCGCCTGCTCCTTCGTGATTGCGCCGTATTCGACGAGATCTTCTACCAGAGAATGATCGCGCGTGATCTGAATGATCGTGTCGTAGCGCTTGAGAACCTGATAGGCGCGGCTGTCGCCGACATTGATAAGATACCCTTCTCCGTTGGATTTGATAACACCGCCGACCAGCGTCGTTCCCATCCCATTGTAGGCCTCGTCAAATTTGGAATACTCAAAAGCGACGCCGTTGGCCTCCGCGCAGGCGTCGGTAAGCAGCCTGCGGTAATCGACGGAACGGCTCACGCGCGAGGTAAGCTTTCCGTAGACGTAGTTGACGAATTCCTTGTTGGAAAGCTGACTGGCCAGGCCGCCCGCTTTTGCGCCGCCCATGCCGTCGCAGAGCGCGGTCACGACGCAGTCCTTCGGCTCGCAGTATTCGATTATATAGCTGTCCTGGTTGTCGCTTCTGACCTTGCCCTTGTCAGTCATTCCGAAAAAATCCATACGAATGTCTCCAGATATGATTTATTCTTCAGCGTTCTTCTTTTCCATCTTCCTGCGCAGCTGTCCGCAGGAGGCGTCCACGTCGCTGCCGAGCGTGCGGCGGACCGTGTAGTTGACGCCGCCCTCGTCGAGGATCTTCATGAAAGCCTTCATGTGCCCCTGCGTGGAGGGCTTGAAGCGTCTCTCCTCGACGTGGTTGAGCGGGATCAGATTGACGTGCGCGCCGCACTGCCGCGCGCGGCGTACGAGCTCACGCGCATGAAATTCCGTGTCGTTCACGCCGTCGATCATCGCGTATTCAAAGGAAATGCGTCTGCCGGTTTTCCGATTGTAGCGTACGCACGCCTCGATCAGCTCGTCGACGCCGCGCCCGCGGTTGGCGGGCATGATCCTGCTGCGCGTTTCATCGTCAGGCGCGTGGAGCGACACCGTGAGCGTCAGCTGCAGATCCAACGCGGCGAGATCGTCGAAGCGCTCGATCAGTCCGCAGGTCGAAAGCGTGATGTGGCGCATGCCGATATTCAGTCCCTTTGGATGATTGACCAGCTTGAGAAAGCGCGCCACGTTGTCGAAGTTGTCCAGCGGCTCGCCGATCCCCATCAGGACGATGTGAGAGATCTTTTTGCCGCTGTCGAGCTCGGAGAGGAGCACCTCGTCGAGCATCTCCGACGGCTCGAGGCAGCGAACGAGCCCTCCGATCGTGGAGGCGCAGAAGGCGCAGCCCTGGCGGCAGCCGACCTGAGATGAGATGCAGACGGTGTTGCCGTACTGATAGCTCATCACGACGGTCTCGACCGCGTTGCCGTCTCGGAGCTCCCAAAGGTATTTGATCGTACCGTCGAGCGCGGAGACCTGCTTTGAGAGGACCTTCGGCCTGTAAAGGGAAAAGTTCTCCGCAAGCTTGTCGCGAAGGCTTTTGGGCAGATCGGTCATTTCCTCAAAGCTCCTCACGCCGCGCGTGAGCCATTTGCCGACCTGGGCGGCGCGGTATTTCGCCTCGCCGAGCAAAACGAGTTCGGTGTCAAGCTCGTCCGGAAGCAGAGAAAGAATATCCTTTTTCATATTGCCGTCCTTTTGAGTTTAGCGACGAAAAAGCCGTCCGTGCGGTCGATATGCGGGTAAAAGGTGTAACAGCCGTTTCGGGATGCCCGATCCCCCACCGAAAAGTCGCAGACGGAAAACTCGTTGTGATCGGCAAGAAAGGCTTCGACCACGGCCTCGTTTTCCTCGCACAGGATCGTGCAGGTACAGTAGAGAAGGATCCCGCCCGGTCTGACATAGCGGGAAAGGTTTTCGAGAATATCCCGCTGGATCGCGGGGAGCGCCGCGATCGTCTCCGGCTTCTTGCCGCGGATCTCCGGCTTTTTGCGGATCACGCCCAGCCCGGAGCAGGGCACGTCCGCGATCACGGCGTCGAACGCCGTCTCATATTCCGGAACAAAGACGCGCGCGTCAAGCGTTCGCGTCTCGATCATATCCAGACCGAGCCGCGCGGCTGTCCCTTTGATCATGGGCAGCTTTTTTTCGTGGATATCGCAGGCGAGGATCTTCCCGCGGCCGCGCATGTTCATTGCGGCAGCAAAGCTTTTCCCTCCGGGGCTGGCGCAGGCGTCCATCACGCGCATGCCACTCTCCAGAGAGGCGATATCCACGGCCGTGCGCGCCGCACGGTCCTGGATGTAAAGAAGACCTTCCTCATATCCCGGAAGAGCAGTCACCGCGGCGCCCGGGAGACAAACGCAGTTCTCGGGAAAAGGCGGCAGTTCATACGCGATCTCACGCTCATCCAGGGAGCGGAGGTAGCTCTCGCGCGTACAGCGCAGCGTGTTGACCTGGATATCGAGCGGCGCGGGCAGATTGTCCGCGGCGAAAAGCGCTTCGGTGAAGGCGTATCCTTTTTCGGAGACGAAACGTTCCGCAAGCCAGAGCGGATGAGAATAGCGCGTCGCCAGGTATTGCGCCGTTCCCTCTCCGGGGACGGGGGGAAGAGCCCCGACATTCTCCGCGACGCGGCGCAGCACCGCGTTGACAAGCGAGGAAGCGCGCTCAACGCCGGCGGCGGCGCAGAGAGAAACCGTTTCATTGACGGCGGCGCGCGCCGGGATCCTGTCAAAGCCGACGAGCTGACAGACGCCGAGGCGCAGAATATCCCGCACCTTTCTTTCCAGCTTCTCCGGAGGCGTTCTGCTGAAGCGGGAGATCAGAAAATCAAAGTAATCCCGGTTCTGCAGGACGCCGAAGGCAAGAGCGGAGGCCAGCGCGGCCTCGCGCCTGTCGAGCGCTTCTTTTTTGATGACGCCGTCAAGCGCGGCGGAGACCCATGCGCCGTCCTTTTCGCAGCGCTCGAGCGCGATCAACGCGGCCTGCCGGGCGTTCATCAAAGCACCGTGCCTTCCGCGATCGGATGACCGCGCAGGAAATCTTCTGCGCTCATCCTCTTTTTCCCGGGAGCCTGAAGCTCCGTGATCACGATGCTCTCGCCGTCGCCGCAGGCGACCTCGATCCCTTTTCCTTTGGTGTCGAGGATCGTTCCCGGCACGGCGCCGCAGTTTTTGCTTCCGTAACAGGCGGAAAACACGCGGAAACAGTCCTTCCCGATCGTCAGCGTGGCGACGGGCCAGGGCTGAAGGCCGCAGATCTGTTTGATCACCAGGCGCGCGGGCCTTGTAAAATCGAGCGGGCAGAGCGATTTATCAAGCATCTTGACATAGCTTGCCTTGTCGTGATCCTGCGCTCTTCGGGGCGCGGTCCCGTTTTCGATATCCCGCAGCGTACGGGAGAGGAGCTTTGCTCCCATGAGCTTGAGTCTGTCGTACAACTCGCCGGAGGTTTCAAATTCACCGATGGGCGTTTCCTCGGCGTAGATGATATCGCCGGTGTCCATCTCGTTGGCCAGATACATCGTCGTGACGCCGGTCACCTTATCGCCGTTGAGAACGGCCCATTGGATCGGCGCGGCGCCGCGGTATTTCGGCAGCAGCGATCCGTGGACGTTTACGGCCCCGAATCCGGGCACTTCGAGGATCTCCGGGGGCAGGATGCGCCCGTAGGCGACGACCGCCAGAATATCCGGAGAAAGGCCTTTGAGAGCCTCGAGCGCGGTGCCGTCGCGCATTTTCTCAGGCTGAAAAACGGGAATGCCGTGCGCAAGAGCAAGCTCCTTGACGGGAGAGGCGCTCAAGGCCATTCCCCTGCCCTTCGGCTTGTCGGGCTGCGTGAAGACGCCGACGACTTCAAAGCCGTCGGAGAGGATCTGCTGAAGGGACGCCGCGGCAAAATCGGGCGTGCCCATAAACACAACTCGCATCGCTTACTGCTCCTCGATCTTGCCCTGTTCCAATTCTTCCTGCGTGAGCATGCGCTCGCAGAGCGTGGTGAATACGACGCCGTCGAGATGGTCGATCTCATGGCAGAAGCAGCGCGCGGTAAGACCCGTGCCGCTGACGGTAAAGAATTCGCCGTTCCTGTCCTGCGCGCGGACCGTCACGTCCATGGGGCGGCGGACAAGGCCGTACTCGTCCGGAAAGCTCAGACAGCCTTCCGCTCCGTATTGCTCGCCGGAGCTCTCGATGATCTCGGGATTGATCAGCTCGATGAGCTGTTCGTCTTCTCCCTCGGGTACGTTTGTCTCGATCACAAGCACAGCCCTGCGCAGCACG